>OOBJ01001287.1_pt1 | contig 15800 bp, 10 predicted proteins | sample 1671331 | NCBI WGS metagenome assembly OOBJ01 (sample SAMN06348145, study PRJEB24527) | human gut metagenome | biome: human gut; feature: ankylosing spondylitis patient; material: feces | host: Homo sapiens | place: China | collected 2015-10 | reverse complement strand
ATTACTTATCCATAAACGACAAGCCCTGATAGAACCAGACATTCATCTGGTTGGCACCACGATGATTCCAGGCATAGTAAGGAATCAAGGTGAGAGGGGTGCAATCTACAGCGACCACATCCTCCTTCTTCTGGTAGATAATATGGGCAGGAGAGGTAACGATAGCCTTTACGGTGAAGGCTGGGGCTCCCTTGGTCTCCGTGTTCTGAATGCTGTAGTTGTCAACGAGAGTGAAGCTTGGCTTCTCTGGCATAACGGCATGGAGCACAGGTTCATTGCTATTATCCACAGCCTCAGCGCAATATACCAATGGTCCACGCTCTACAGCAACCTTACCCTTATCATCTGCTACCTTACCGTTAGCTACAACTGTACGGATAGGCATATCAAAATGGATACGGATTACATCGCCCTTCTTGATGTTCTTGACAGGGAGATAACCCTTGTTGGCATCGAGATCAGCCTCTACAGCCTTGCCGTTTACGGTTACTGTGTAAGCAGGCTTCTCTGCATCGCTATACTTGTAAAGATCGCTAGGTACTACCTGGTTGCGAACCCATCCAGGAATACGGACCAGGAGGTTGGCATTCTTCACACCGCTCTTCTTCACAGCAATCTTGATATCGCCGTTCCAAGGATACTCGGTAGTCTCCTCCAGAACCACATCCTTGCCATTCACCTTGATGGTAGATGTATTACCGGCAAAGAGGTTTACATAGATGTTGTTATCCTTCACACCATAGAGATAACCCGGCACAGAAGGGATGAAGCGGCTCAGGTTACTCGGGCAGCAGGCACATCCGAACCAAGGCTGGCGGGTGGTGTTGCCATCGGCATTAAACTTATACTTGCCGTCGCTAGACAATGGGTTTGGATAGAAGAATCTGCCGCCATCCATGCTCATACCCGAGATGACACCATTATATAAGGTACGCTCCATGCAGTCGATATACTTGCTCTCGCCGTGAAGCAGGAACATACGTTCGAAGAGATAAACCATAGAGATGGCTGCACAGGTTTCATTATAGGCAGTCATGTTTGGCAACTCATAGTTCTCGCCGAAAGCTTCACCTGCATGGCGGGCACCTACACCACCTGTAAGATAGTATTTCTTGCCAACGATGTTTTCGAAAATACGGTCGATGACCTTCATATAGGCAGAATCCTTGGTCAAGGCAGCCACATCGGCAATACCAGCATACATATAGCCAGCTCGCACCGCATGACCTACCGCCTCCTTCTGCTCCAGGATAGGAGCCTGGCTCTGAGAATATGGGTTGCGGATATGAGTCTTGCCACGATAGTCGAGCAGATACTTAGCCTCATCCAGATACTTCTTCTCACCGGTCAAGGTATAGAGACGAGCTAAAGCCATCTCAGCAATCTGATGGCCAGGCACCACGGTAGCCTGACCTGGATTAGGTCCCACTTCCTTTACCACGCAATCGGCATAGCGCTTGGCGATGTTCAGGAACTTGGTGCTACCCGTAGCCTGATAATGAGCGCAGGCTGCATCTACCATGTGACCGAGGTTGTAAAGCTCGTGGCTCAATTCCTCATCCTTGACCCAACGCTTATTTCCCGACCATCCGTGTGGATGCTTCGGATTAATGGTGCGGGCTGTATAGAGATAGCCATCTGGCTCCTGTGCAGCACCCACCACATCGAGCACGCTGTCGATATAAGCCTTCAACTTCTTGTCAGGGTAAGTCTGGAGAATATAGCTGGCACCTTCGATGGTCTTATAAACATCGGTATCATCGAAAGAGAAGCCCATGAACTTGCTCACATCCCACTCCTTGGTATCCAAGCCCGGGTGGTTAGGATGCTGCAAGGTATAGGCAGCCATATCGAAATTCTTGTAACGGTGCTCGCTCTCGCACTTGCTGAAAGCCAATGGCACGGTTACTTCTCGGGCAGCCTTCAGACGGGCACCCCAGAAAGTATTCTGTGAAATTTTCACACTGGTGAATGGTACTTGAGTAAATGGATAACCATTGCCCAATGTCTTTGCATTCTTCGCCATAGTTGGCACAACTACGGCTGCCGAAAGCAATACTGCTGAAATTAATCTCTTCATTTTCAAATAGGTTTTATTAATTTTATATTATTGTTTGTTATTTCGGTTGCAAAGATAAGAAAACTTTCCGACTATAGTGTATAATAAACAATAAAAAGCAGGTAATTATCTGTCAAACACCTATATTTATATCATATTTAACTCTTTTTTTTGTTACAATCGTTTTTTTATCTTACCTTTGCAGTCAAATTAGAAATACAACAATATATCAAATATGAATCATCTTCCATACCGTGCCATCGCCCTTGATCTGGATGGCACCCTGACCAACCACGACAAGGTGGTTACCCCGAAAACCCGCGAAGCGCTGCTCCAGGCAGAAGCCGAGGGTGTTGTTATCATCCTTGCTTCAGGCAGACCGACCTACGGCATCGAACCGGTGGCGGAATGCCTGGAACTGGATAAGCGAGGCGGATACATCCTATCTTATAATGGCGGCAACATCGTGAATGCCAAGACTGGCGAAAAACTCTTCGCCCAGTTCCTGCCTGATGAGGTGATACCTATATTATATAGGTACGCGAAGGAGAAGAACCATGCCCTGCTGGGATATGCCGGCAACGAGATTATCACCGAGATGCCCGACGACCAGTATGTGAAGGAAGAATCGCGTATCAACAAGATGAACATCCGAAAGGTAGAAAACCTGTTCGAAGCCCTGGAGCCTCACCCTACCAAGCTCCTCATGACAGGCGACCCGGCAGATATGCTCAAGGCAGAAAACGAACTTTCTGAAATTCTGGGCGACAGGATGGACATCTTCCGCTCAGCCCCATTCTTCCTGGAACTGGTTCCTAAAGGCATCGACAAGGCAAAGTCCCTGCTCCGCCTTCTGTCGAAAATCAATCTCACCCCAGCCGATATGATTGCTTTCGGAGATGGCTACAACGACCTGAGCATGCTGAAACTGGCAGGCATGGGTGTAGCCATGCAGAATGCAGCACCAGAGGTTAGAGCCGAAGCCGACTACATCACGCTTTCCAATGAAGAAGATGGCGTAGCTGCTGCTTTGGAACATTTCTGTAAAAAGGATTTTTAAAAGGTAAAAAGGTAAAAAAGTAAAAAGGTAAAAAAGCCTAGCGGGGTATAATCTCCCTAGTTTCTTTTTACCTTTTTACTTTTTTACCTTTTTACTTTTCAACAATCAGTCCACCCTTAGGCTGCATGACCACCTTCAGGTTTCCCTTCTTATCCACCTTTACGGTCTTCATCTGAGAAACAGGCCAGAGAGCCTTCTTGTCCTTGCTGGCAGTTTCATGATAATAGGTAACGCTCTTGCCGGCAAGCATTGGCAGATTCAGGGTGAGCTTCATCACCTGGTCGGTGCCGTTCAAACCAGCCACATACCATTTATCACCATGGCGACGGGCAACAACGGCATATTTTCCAGGATAACCGGCGATGAACTTGGTCTCATCCCAGGTAGTAGGAACGCTCTTCAGGAAATCAATCTCGTGCTGAGGAAGCTCAGAGAGATTGTTCGGATAGATGGCGATACATTGGATAGCAGCCTGGTTCATGATAGCCGAAGCCATCTCGAAAACATCAGTAGTATAACGACGATGACGACTTTTGTTATCACGAGACAAGTATTTGTTCATGATGGTACCACCCCAATCCATCGCAGCCACGGCATTGCGGCAGAATGGATGCATGGTCAGCTCAAAGCCCTCCTGCTTGGCATGATAATCAGAGAAGAATACATTCTCCGAAGCCAGTACAGCCTCGCTCGATACATAGTTAGGATACATGCGCTCCCAACCTCTTGGCAGGGTGCAACCATGGAAGATAACCTGAATGCCATAATCGTTGGCATCGCTGAGGATGTCTTCATACTGCTGCATGGTATGCTGCTTGTCGCCACCGAAGAAATCTACCTTGATGCCCTTGATGCCGATACTCTTCATCCAGGCCATCTCCTTCTTGCGGGCCACGATGTTATCCATGATGCCACGAGGACCCTGAGGTGCATCGTTGGCCACACCATTGGAATTATACCAGAGCATCAGACTCACATTCTTGCTCTGCGCATACTTGCTCAACTCTGCTATCTTGTCTCTACCAATCTGGGTATCCCAGAGCGCATCAACCAGCACATATTCATATCCCATGGTAGCAGCCAGGTCGATGAACTGCTTCTGGTCGTTATAGTTGCAGGATTCATCCTGCCAGATGAGCCAGCTCCAGGTATACTTGCCTGTTCCGTATTTCTGGGAAGCCTTGAATCTTGGCTCTACTACATCGTATGGAATGGTAGTCTCTACCAATGGCTTCAAATCTGAACCCACGGTGATGGTACGCCATGGAGTGGAACCCGGAAGAATGAAAGCTGCCGATGTAGAACCGATGCCATCAGCCTCCTTCTCCATAGGGAAGGCTATCTGATAACCCTTTGCAGTATCATAATCGCTGATGTGACAACCCGGATAGTTGCCATGAGTACCCGTCTCGCTGACCAAAACCCAGCCATCGCCGCCTACCTTGAAGAGGCAAGGGAAAGTATAGCCATGACCATAACCCGACTTGGCTGTAAGAGGCTGATCCACCTTATAATCTTCTTCATAACTTGGTTTGGTACGGGCAAAACCGATGAGCGGATCCGACTGTGGACAGAGGTAAGTGGTGGTTACCTTAGGAAGATTGAAGGCTGTCTTCTCCTCATTCACGATGATATGCTGAGCCTTCAGTTGATCAAAAGTATAACGGAATGCCACGTCATTGTTGCTTACATTGAAGGTAACCGTCATTGGCTGCTTCTTACCGTTGATGTATGTCACGTTGAGTTGGTTGGCATGATAATCTACATGCGAAACCTTGGCGGTGCGGAGGTCATAGCTCTTCTCCACCTTTATCTCATTCTTGCCCTGATAGGTCAAGCCCTGACTGAAATCGCCTACATTGGCAAGGAGTCCGAGCTGTGATTCCTCCATCATTCGCTTGCCTGCATAGTCGATGGAATAATAGAGTTTACCATCGCGGTCTTCTACCACGACATTCAACTTACCATCAGGAGAGCTGATAGTATTCTTCTCTGCGTATGCACCGATGCTCGCCATCAATGCCAGCGCTACTGCTAAAACGTTTTTCTTCATTTCCAGATAAAAGTAATTAGTTTATTTGTTACTATGTTTTTATGCTTAATTACATCGGCAAAGTTACAAAAAAGGATAAGAATAACTGCATCTCTTTGTGATTATTTGTTCACGAATCATGAAAATGGAACAAAAGCCAAAGAAAATGTAACACAAAACAAAGAAATATTGCCCCCTAAAAGGTAGAAAATATATCATTATATGTTGCATTTAAAGGTTTTCGAATACGATTTATAGAAAATCGAATGCCAGGAAACGATAAAAAACTTATCTTTGCGGCGAAAAGTATTTAATACAGCGTTTTGCATCAAGTAGAAGATGATATCCCCATAATATGATACGGGGAGATTAGATGATATTAGGCAATCCATTTCATATGCGGAAGCCACTGAACTTACTTGGCGGGACTAGGTTTCATGAAAATGAATCTACTGGTAGTCACTCGGCGAAACACCGAACTGCTTCTTGAAAGCAACAGAGAAATGAGCTGCAGTACTGAATCCAGTCAACACAGCTATCTCTGAAATGCTATACTGACCCTCATGCAGCATCTGAGCTGCCTTGTTGAGTTTGTATTTACGGAAGAAAATGCCAGGTGTCTCGCCAGTAAGTTCTTTAATCTTATAATTAAACTTCGATGGACTGATGAACATGTCGCGGCACATGCTGTTCACATTCAGGTCTTGCTGGGCCAAGAGCTTCTCCATCATTTTATATACCTCATCCATAAACTTTCTATCCTGCGGAGAAAGCGTATCAGCTATGTTTTCTGCCAGCGAATCAGTCTTCGTACTCTCGCCGAGACGCTGACGGAGCATCTGCATATTCTGCAACTGCGACTTGACGAGCGCTTTCAGATAAGCCGGATCAAAAGGTTTGGTGATATAAGCCACAGCCCCCAGTTTCAAGCCATCTATCTGGTTGTGCATGCTCGCCATCGCTGTAATCAGGACCACCGGAATATGGCTGAACGAGAGATTCCCCTTCAGCATCTTGCAGAATTCCAATCCCGACATATCTCCCATGATAATATCACTCAGGATGATATCTGGCTTCACTTCTTCCAGATCCGCCAAAGCCTCTTCGGCAGAATAGCGGTTCACCACTTCGTAATCAGGCGCAAAGAGATAGTGGAGGTAATCAGCTACATCCACATCATCATCTACAATCAGGATTCTAGGCAGATTCTTACTAGGAGCAGAAGCATTTCCTGCAAGAGAATTCTTCACTCTTCCCTCTTCCCTCTTCATTTCCAGAGTTCTTCCCTCTTCATTCTCCACTTTCAACGGAATCTGCATCACATGCTTCTCCTGAGCAACAATCTCCACCTTATTATATATAGACTTATCGGTAGGAAGACTGAAACAGAACTCCACACCATTCCTTAGCGAAGCCTCTGAAGAAGTCTCGCTAACCGCATTCATATTTTTTACATGAATCTCTCCATGATGAAGTTCTACCAGGCGCTTCACATAATAGAGACCGATTCCGGAACCCCAGCCATACTGATGGGAATCCTGAGAATCAGAAAGCTGATAATAACGCTTGAAAACATCCTGTATCTTATCTTCTTCCATCAGCTGTCCACTATTGAAGACTGAAACCTTCAATCTTCCTTCATCTGCTGAAGCCTGGATGCGGATGATGCCGCCCGGAGCCGTATACTTGAGGGCATTGGTGAAAAGATTGCTCATGATTTTTTCCAGTTTGTCACAATCCAACCATGCATGGTAATTGCCATTCTTTACTGTCAGTTCCAGTCTGATGCCTTTTACTCTGGCAGATTCTTTAAAAGAAGCTACCTGCTGGCGCAACTCTTCAGCAGCATCCACTTCCGAAACTCTCAGGCGCAGTTCATCGGTCTCCAACTGGTTGAAGTCGAGCATCTGGTCTATCAGCCTCAACATTCTGTTCACACTCATACATACATGAATCAGGATACGGTGTACCGACTCTGGCAAGGCTTTATCGGCATTCAGCGTCATCAGAGGTCCGGCTATGATGGTAAGCGGATTGCGGAATTCGTGAGCAATATTGGCAAAGAAACGCATATTCATCTCCTTAGCCTGCTTTTCGCGTTCCAGTTCGCGCTGCTCCTGCAAAAGCAGAAGATGATTGGTGCGAGCCCTGAGATAGAACGTGTTGAGATAAAAGAGAATACCAAGAACGATGCTGAAATAGAGCAGCCATGCTGCTGATGACCACCAGGGAGCATGCATAATCCTAATCTCTACCTTGCGCTCAGCCAAAGCCGGCTTGTCGGGAGATGATATGAGCCGCAGACGGAAAGTATACGTTCCAGCCGGAAGATGGGCATAACGGGCCTCGCGACCATATGTAGGAACCTGCCAGTCTCTATCATAGCCTTCAAGCTTGTACTGACACATCAATGCCGAGCGACGGCTGAAGTTGGGATAATAGAAATTGAACTTCAGATCGTTCTCATCGTGAGCAAAAGTATAGCTGTGCAGATGAGCCACTTCATCAGTAACGGCAAGCACCTTGCCATTATTCTTCGTCACTTCTACACCATAAACCGACAGCATCTCGCTGGCATGAATGCCGGCCTGAGTATTCAGGAAGTTGGTCTGCATCGCCTTAGGCGGCATGAACTTGCAGCCATCAGAACTGCCCAACACCACATCGCCCGAAGGAGAAATACAGGCAGAGTTGCTGAAATATTGCCAGTCGTCCTGATCCTGGCTGGCAGACAGGAGGCTGTTCATCTGAAACTGCTTTCTCTCAAAGGTTACGAAGAAAGCATCACGTATGGTGGTTACCCAAACCTGTCGTTTCGTATCTTCAACCAGAGCCTGAATATGGGCATCATTCAAGATATTGATACGGCGCATGTGCGTTTTTTCCTTATTCATTAAATAAAGACCATCCCGCTTGGTTCCCAGCCAAACGAATCCATAGGAATCCTGTTTCACAAACGCCGGATCCAGACTGCCCTCCTGAGGCATACCTGCAACTTTCATCTCGCGTATCTTTCCGGTATCAGGAGATAGAATCGCCAAATGCATGCCCGACATAAAGAGCAGAATATTCCCATCGCTCAGTTTAGCTAGTTTGGTTTCATAATTAAAATACGGACTTGGAATACGGATGATTTCCGGTTGCGGTTTACCAAACTCAAAACGCAAAAGACGCCCCTTTTCACTACTTACATACAGATGATTTCCCGCCTTTAAACCCTGTCCTAAAACAGACTTGAACAAAGGTGATTTAGCAAGCACTTCAATGCGTTCGTTGTTTATACGGCAAGATAACACCTGATGTTCACTCACCAGCCAGAGATGTTCATCATCATAGCCCACCATATTATTCAGGTTGATCTGACGGGGCTTTGGCAAAGAATCGAATAAATCCCTAAACAACGTCTGTTCCAACCGGCTATTCTTCTCATCATAAGCAAAAACACGAAGGGCTGTACCTGCCAGCACATGTCTGCCCACAGTAGCCATCGTGAGAATAGAGATACCCTTGGTTTTATCAGATAAGGCATTGGCATTTGCTTTTTTATAAGCGATACGGTTTTGCGAAATAATCTGTACACCGGCGTTGCGGTAACCTACCCACAGATTGCCGCCTAAATCGCAGAATGTAGCCGTTACTACTTCCGCCGGTTTACGAAGGATGGAAAGATCGGCAGGCAGAGGAGCCTGCAGATTGTTGGGCTGGATAGAATGAGAGGAAAGCGTTATCTTTTCATCACCGCCGATGCGGTAAGTCTGATTGCCATCGCTCACCAATATCGCCAGAGAATCATGTTTCTCAGGTGAATCTTCTATGGCGATGATGTTGTGATGATGAGCGGGAAGAGCTACGCGATGAAAGCGGTAAGCCCCAACATACCGGGCAAGTCCGTTCTGCGTTCCTACCCACATTCTGCCCTTGCGGTCAAGATGAAGCACGTTGATATAATCATCAGGCAAGGCGGCAGTATCTTTCACATCATAACCAAACTGTATATAACTTTTCCCGTCATATACATTAAGTCCTGCCGAAGTACCGATCCACATCAGTTCCCGTCTGTCTCTAGCGAAAGACGTAACGCTCTGCGAAGAGAGCATCATATCTCTCACAGTCTGCTTACCTTTTTCCTGTAGCACCTTGAGGGTGGCTCTTCTGCCAGGGTTAAAGCAATAAATGGCAGCCAACAGGCAGAACATCGCTGCGAGTATGGTAATGACGGCTTTCTTCATGATGGGTTCTTTTGTTGATTTATTTAAAGTTCATATTGCCCTTCATCAGACCAATATGCCGCAAAGATAATGCAAATGAGCGCAATGAAAGCTTGCTTTCAAATTGCCGAGTGCAGCTTATCTTATGCAAAGTTAAGCAATATTATCGAATAAACAAAAATTAAACCGAATTATTTTGTATTTTCTTCAAATAATAGTAACTTTGCACGAAATAAACTATACACATATCAGCAGTTATGTTACAACTTGACAATTTCTATAAGGCTCGCTTCGTGCTGAGCAAGGTAATAAGAAAGACTGAGCTGGTTCACACGCCAAGAATCAACCCAGAGAGTGATGTTTATTTGAAACCAGAGTGCCTGCAGAAGACCGGTTCGTTCAAGATTCGTGGTGCTTACTATAAGATTTCACAACTCACCGATGAAGAAAAGGCGAAGGGTGTGATAGCCTGTTCTGCGGGCAACCATGCACAGGGTGTAGCTCTCGGTGCCACCGCCATGGGAGTGAAGAGTCTTATCTGTCTGCCAGAGGGTGCTCCTATTAGTAAGGTGGAAGCCACCAAGCGTCTCGGTGCAGAGGTCTGTCTGGTACCTGGCGTCTATGATGATGCCTACCAGAAGGCGCTGGAACTGAAAGATGAGCATGGCTACACCTTCGTACATCCTTTCGATGATGAGAATGTCATCGCCGGACAGGGCACCATCGGTCTGGAGATTCTCGACCAGTTGCCAGATGTAGAAGCTGTCGTCGTTCCTGTAGGTGGCGGCGGACTTATCTCTGGTGTAGCCTTTGCCATCAAGTCGCTGAATCCTAACGTCAAGGTATATGGCGTTCAGGCAGAAGGAGCAGCAAGTATGGTACAGAGTCTGCACGATCATAAACAGGAGAAGTTGCCTTCTGTAGCGACCGTAGCCGATGGTATTGCCGTAAAGGAACCGGGCAAGATTACCTTTGAAACTTGCTCCAACTATGTAGACGAAATCGTAACCGTGAGCGAGGATGAGATTTGTGCAGCCATTCTAAAACTCATAGAGAGCGAGAAGATGGTAGCCGAGGGGGCCGGTGCGGCTAGCGTGGCAGCCGTGATGTATAACAAGATTCCGGTGAAGGGCAAGAAAACCATCTGCGTGGTAAGCGGCGGTAACATCGATGTAACCATCCTGAACCGCGTCATCACCCGTGGTCTTGCCAAGAGCGGCCGTCTCTGCACCATCGAGATGGAGCTGGATGACAAACCGGGCGAATTGGTAGAGGTTTGCTCTGTCATCGCCGGATTGGGCGGTAATATCACCGGTGTTCACCACGACCGTTCTGCCAACCGCAACAAGGTGAATGCCTGCGTGCTCCGCCTCACCATGGAGACTCGCGACGAGGAACACGTAAAAGAAATCAAGGAGGCTTTGGAATCAAAGGGATTCCATCTCTGGATAGTATAATATTTAATGTTGAATGGTTAGTGTTCAATGTTTAGTATTAAGTGTTAAGTGTTAAATTATAAATTGTAAATTATAAATTGAAGATTATGAACGCAATTCACACAGACAATGCGCCTGCAGCTATCGGTCCATATAGCCAGGCTATCGAAGTAAATGGTTTTGTTTTTGCATCGGGTCAGATTCCTATCGACCCTGCAACAGGCAATTTCGTAGAAGGCGGCATCAAGGAGCAGACTCGACAGAGCCTCACCAACGCCCAGAACATCCTGAAGGCAGCAGGTACCGACCTTTCTCATGTGGTTAAGACTACAGTTTATCTGAACAGCATGGACGATTTCGCAGCCATGAACGAGGTTTATGCCGAGTTCTTCAGCCAGCCATATCCAGCTCGTTCTGCCGTAGCTGTAGAGAAGTTGCCAAAGGGCGCCCTCGTAGAGGTTGAGGTTTTGGCAGCCAAGTAATTCTTCCTTTTTTCTATCAGGAAGTAAACATTCAAGGTGAAAATATTCTTTAGATGGTATCAAGCATTACATTAAAGAATCTGATTATAGGCTATCGTTCGAAGCATCAGCTCCGGGCGATAGCCTCACCTGTTCATGCCTCGCTCCAAGCCGGTGAACTGACCTGTCTCATCGGAGCCAACGGAGTAGGCAAATCTACCTTACTCAGAACTTTAGCCGGATTTCAGCCAGCGCTTGATGGCGAAATCCTGATTCAGGACAAATCTCTTTCCGATTTCTCTGCCCAGGAACTCGCCAGAGAAATCAGCATCGTTCTCACATCGAAGACAGACCATGCCCAACTCTCTGCTGAAGAGATTGTAGGCATAGGCCGTTCTCCCTATACCGGTTTTTGGGGTACATTATCTGCTGCTGATAAGCAGATTGTTGCCGCTGCTCTTCAGGAAACGGGCATTCAGCATCTTGCCCAGAGAAACATCAGCGAACTGAGCGATGGTGAGCGCCAGAAAGTAATGATAGCCAAAGCCCTAGCGCAGCAAACCCGCATCATCATCCTGGACGAGCCTACCGCCTTCCTCGATTTCCCCAGCAAGATAGAAACCCTACAGATGCTCCGCCGTCTGGCGCACGAACAGCATAAATCCATATTACTGTCAACCCATGATGTAGAGTTGGCGCTCCAGCTCTCCGACCGTCTCTGGCTGATGGAAGAAAGCCGTTTCTCTATCGGTACTCCTAAAGAGTTGGCTGCCGACGGTTCCTTATCCAGATTCATCAATCGTGACGGCATCCGATTCAACAAGGATTCCCTCCGCATAGAAATCAAATGAGTTTTCGTAATTGATTTTTTCTATGGTTGCACGCAAGCACATGAAGAAAAATTCTCAAGTGGCTCAGTTTACTAACTCAAGTAGCTCAGTCTGCTAACTCAAGTAGTTCAGTCAGCGAGTTCAGACGTCTCAGTTAGTTGATGCAGACGTCTCGGTAAGCCTACGGATACGGCTCCGTTAGCCTACGCAGCCATATCCGTAACCCGATACAGTCATATTCGTAACCCGATACAGCCATATTCGTAAGCCAGCGCAACCATATTCGTAACCCGATACAGCCATATTCGTAAGCCAATACAGCTATATTCGTGAATAAGTTTTAGATAATTATCTATCATCCATCACGATTTACATACACCACGCACCTTAATACGCTAATATACAGATACTTAAATAGCGTGACAGATACTCCGAAAACGGGAATATCCATCACGCTATCCATCACGATTTAGGGTTATCCATCACGATTTTCTCACTACCAGATACCGCATTCCGTCGTTGAAACGCTTGCGATGGATGGTTGGCATCTGAGAAAGCTTGCGGCCGAAGGCTATGAGACTGTTCAACTTCAACGATGAACCGATGTGACTCTTCAGCTCTTGGAAAATCTCGGCTGCCGTAAGATACTCACCCTGTTTGGCATCATCGGTCAGGTCGAAATAGAGATCGAAATACTGGTCTACCGGAGAAACTACCTCAAACTTCCTGTTGTTCGCCATGATCAGTCGGGTCTGCTCAGCATCAAAATAAGTCTTATCGCCTGCCCGTAATGCTGAAAGCGCCTGCGCATAAAGCTGTTCATAATTCGGACGCTGGCTCACATCGATAGGACCCGTGAGTTCCACACCCAGAAACCGGCGATTACCGGAAGGATCGGAGAGGATATCCTCCATATTGCTCGTGGCGATAAAAGATGCCATTCTCGGAAACTCCTGAACATGACTGCCATACGGAGGCTTTATCTTGACACTCGGCAACTGGATGATGTTCTTCAGGAATCCCTGCTGCACCTGAGGAGAAATCTGGTTGAACTCATCCAGGTTGATAACCAGCGACTGGCACATCGCCTGAAGCACCTGCCGTTTCTCTGACAATACGAGATTATCATTATACCCCCATTGCAACTCCGGCGGAACCAGAGACCGGCAGAAAGTACTCTTGTTGTAGCCCTGCTTGGAAATGAGAAGTGGCGCCACAGAGTTGCCGTATTTGCGATGACTGTAAGCAAGCCACTGGTCAACCATCGCCAGGAACCAGGTATAGAACCAATCCTCCCAATAAGGATTATCAGTAGGCACCGTGCGCGCCAAGGCACGGATATGATCCTTACCGTCCCACTTCCCCTCACACTTGAACAGGAAGTTTTCTACAGGATTATAGGTAGAAAGAAGATCCGACTCCAGATAATTGCGCACATCCTTGATACTCACACGGATGTTGGCGAGCTGTACCTCCAGCGTCATACGCTTCTGCACACGGGCATCCACAGGCTGATAGCCCCAATAATCCTTTTCCTTCGGTCTATATTCTGTGCATTTCATTACCGAATTATAACGGAAATCATATTTCTTACACAGAAATCCGATCATACTCATGATATTGTCACTCAACTCCTTACGGTCGTTATCCACACCTCCGGAAGAGTGGTCAGGCTCCCTCTCTTCAACGCTCTCCACAGGTTTTTCTGCGCCATGAAAGACATCATTCAACGTCAGGGGCAAGGCATCTTCACGATAATAAGGAAAAGAATCTCTTGTCATCAGAAAATCGGAAAAGATAGAAGGCTCGGGCATCTGCATCTTTGCCTTTACTAGCGTCTGATAAAGCGGAGCAAAGGTCAGGAAGGCCTGCTTGTAAATCCTGTCGGCTGCAACCTCCTCATCAGGTAACGTCCCCTTTGCTAGCGCATATTTCGCCAGAACATGCAGGCTGATGCCATCGGCTCCCACAAAGGCTGCAAAAGTAGAAGGCAGACTGGCTACTTTCTGCTTGATGGCATCCATACCTCCATCCTCATTTATATCAACAAACGTAAGCAGCAGAACGCCGTTGTTTTTCTTCATCTTCAGGAGTCCATTCTCCGATTTCTGAAATTCTGCCGCAGGGTGAACATGCATCCAGGTTGGCATATCCTTATACCCATCATAACCATTCATGAGATAAGGTACATATTCACGGAAGTTCTCCACGGTATTCCTGGCGTCATCGTTTACGATGCGCTCCAGGAAACGTTCCAGACTCTTGGTGCTGACCAGGAGCTGGTTCTTTTTATTTCTATGTGTTATGGTAAATTTCATTGTCTGTCATTTTAAAAAGTTTATCGATACGAAACAGTTTGGTTCATACCATGAAACAGTTTGGTTCAAGCGGAGAAACACTCTGTTTCACCCTGTGGAACAAACCGATACGTCGCATTCCCGCTGTGGATACATCGGCAGGGGATTGTGCTTTATTCGTAAACGAATCCGATTTCTTCTGCATAATGATCATAGGCAGGTTCCCCATAACCATATTCAGCAAAGACCTTCTTCACCTGCTCCTGCATTTCCGGCGTAAGATGTTTCTCCCCCCGATGTACACGATAATAGGTAGTACGGTTGCCCAGAACATCCATGACGCGGTACTTGATGGTCTGCATTTCGACATGTTTTACCTGGTCGTAGAGATGGGAAAATCCCCATGCTGCCTTGAACTGGTACACACGCATGAAATGAGAACAAGATGCATGGAGGTTAGCATCGGGATAAACAGCATTTCCGGCAGTAACATCATCGGGTTTGAACTTTGCCGAGATGAATCGGATGCATTCTGCTGCCCGAGGACAATCGGCATTGAAGCAGTACATCCAATGATAATCTACCAGACTTTTGATAAACGCAGGATCATTAAGATTTAATTCCATAAAAAATAAATTTTAAATTAAACATTAGGTTTCGCAGTGGTTAGTGCCATTGTGGAATCTGTGTTGTCAACTCTCCGCAAAGATACAAAATTTTAAAGCCAGATGCAAGCTTTGTCCCGAAAACTTTCATATTTGTCCCGAATCACGTGCATAAAAAAAGCACTTTCAGCAAGAAGATAAGCTGAAAAACATGATGGATAAAGTCAATAAGTGATGGATAGCGTGATGGATTTTGTAAACATTTCGTCTATCCATCACACCATACAAGATAGACAACCATCTCATTATCAAACAATTAAAAATTTAAAAAGAGGAAACGTGAGGGATGTGAGGGATAAAAAGGAAAAAAAACTTAGCGCAAGCAGAAAAAATGATTTTGCACTCAAGTTTTGCATATTCAGAATGAGCCGATAAATGAGCCTCCATCCAATCGACAAACAGCCGAGATTAACGTAAAAAACATTAAAAACGACAAGATTCTCTGAGAAAAGCATTGCCTTATCCTAGGAAATGTGTATTTTTGCACCTACGGAAACCTAGGAAACGTGTAAAATACAAGATTACAAAACCTAGGAAACGTGTAAAATCCAACACTCTCAAAGCTAGGATATGTCTTATACGTGAAAAAGTTGTCACCTTTAGGATGGTTAAACTAAATATGTTACTATCTATTTTTCTTATCACTAAATGAGTTACGCATTTTTAATTTTATCACTATATGGGTTGTCAGCGAATCCCCATTATACCTAACTAGGTTACTCTTTTTAAGGAGCTATCCCTAGAAAGGTTAC
>OOBJ01001284.1_pt1 | contig 15831 bp, 13 predicted proteins | sample 1671331 | NCBI WGS metagenome assembly OOBJ01 (sample SAMN06348145, study PRJEB24527) | human gut metagenome | biome: human gut; feature: ankylosing spondylitis patient; material: feces | host: Homo sapiens | place: China | collected 2015-10 | reverse complement strand
TCAAGCTCTTTACTGCAATTGAGATTGCCATTGAGATTGCTTGCGGATTTTAGGTCTATCAGAAGTCGGATGTGATATATCAGCTTGCGTTCGCCTTCTGCGATCGCTTCATACATTTATACAAAGACCGCACGCGCGACCAAGTGATACAGGCAGCACGTTCGTGTAAGCAGAACATCGTGGAAGGCTTGGCGGACGGTGTCGCCTCCACGGAGATGCAACTGAAGCTACTCAACGTGGCTCGCGCTTCACTGAAGGAGTTGCGCGAGGACTTTGAGGACTATATAAAGTCGCGTCACCTACAGTTCTTCATTAGCGGTGAACCGCGCTACGCTGATATGCTCGACTATTGTCGCTATCATAACCATCTGTCCGATTATGAGCCGTTCTTCGCACAGTGGACTGACGAGCAGATGTGCAACTATGCCATCACTCTCTGCCACTTTATCGACCGGATGATGATGTCGTTCTTGAAGAAACTGGAGCAGGAGTTTATCACTGAGGGCGGCATAAAGGAGCGTATGCACCGCGCTCGCACAGGTTATCGCCAGCAGCAAGACGAGCGTTTGAAGCAGCTGGAGGCAGAGCTGCCACGTCTGAAGCAAGCCCTCGCTGAGGCGCAGGCGGAGGCTGCGAAGTGGAAGGCTGCTTTTGAGAATCTAAAGCAAAGAGCGCTAAAGATGTATTATGGAAAGGAAGAGGAGATAAAGAGGCTGAAGGAACAGCTGGGGGAGGAGATATAGATGCTCTAGACTTTCTAGATGTTCTAGATGCTCTAGAAATTCTAGAAATTCTAGATGTTCTAGAGTTTCTAGATGTTCTAGATTCTCTATACCTGCGCCTTTCTCGCAAGCCCCTTCCACTTCCAATATCCCATGACCGCTATCACCACATACAGCCCATAGAGCCCAGCCTTGAACGGTATGCCCTTGACCACGTACAGATAGCAGCAGACAACGTCGACGGCTATCCAGAAGAGCCACTGCTCAACATACTTGCGTGCCAATGCCCATAAGCCGACGAAACTCAGAGCGTTGGTGAAAGCATCGAGCAGGGGAACCGTACTGTTGGTGTAAGCCACCAAGACATAATATGTGGCAGCCCAGGCAAGGAAGAAAAAACCGAGCGTGCGCAAGATGAGGCGGCGAGGAAAAAACGTTACAGGAAGCTCTTCGGAAGAACTGCTAACCGCGCTTGCAGCTTCTATCTTATCAGAGCTAACCGCGCTTGCGCCTTCTTTCTTATCAGAGCCTTTGCGTTTAATCATTGCCTTCCATTTCGCTCCGAACTTCCACACGGCATAGCCGTATATTGCGGCAAGCGTGTAGTAGACAGCCATGCCGGCATCGCCATAGAGACCGTGGCTCCAGTAGAGGTAAATGTCCATGGCTGGCATCACGATGCCTACAACCCACAGCGCGATGCTCGCACGGTATTCGAGAACGAGATAGATGAGCCCGAGGATTGTTGTTACGATGTCGAGCCAATGAGTGGAGAGAAAATCTGTCATTTTATCAAAAAAAACAGCCCCTCCCAACCTCCCCATCGGGGAGGAGAGAGAGGATTGAATTATTAATTACAAAAATGTATCACTCTGCCCTGCAACCTTTTAAAAAAGAAACAAAGCATATATAACTCTGCCCTGCGCACCCTCCCCGACGGGGAGGGATGGGGAGGGGCTTTTTTAGAACTTCAGTGTTACGGTTCCCATGCAGTTGAAACCAGCCATTGGGATGTAAGCCACGGTAGAGTTGCGCTTACCCTGGTTGTACCAGTCGTAGTAGACGTAGCCAGAAGCTGCATAGTGACGGTTGAAGATATTGTTGAAGTCGGCACCGAGCACAATCTGCTTCAAGCCAAGCATACGCTTAGCGAAGTTGAATGTGTACGAAGCGTTCACGTTAGTCTGCGAATAGCAGGGCAGTGAGCGATCAGAACTCTCGGTGTTGTCGAGATACTGCTTGCTGACGAAGTTGGTGTGCCATGTGGCGCGGAAACCAGCGAAGTGAACATCTACGAAACCGTTGAGGATAGCCGACGGCGAGAAAGCAATGGTAGAGCTCTTGTATGTGTTCCATACGGCAGCACCATCCCAGCTCTCGACACACTCCTTGAAGTTATGCAGACGGTTGCGGCTCAGCGCGGCGTTACCCTCTACAGAGAGCCATGAGAGTGGGCTCCAGCCTGCTGACAGCTCAGCGCCGAGACGATAAGAGTCCTTGATGTTGCGTGTCAGTGCCTCGCCGATGTCGCTCTTCTCACCAGTCATCACGAACTGGTTGACGTACTTCATGTAGTAGAAGTTGACACCTGCGAACCAGTTCTCGCCCTGATACTGATAACCCCACTCGATGTCGAGCAGACGTTCAGGCGACGGATTGCCGTAGCCGATGTTGTCGGTGAAGTTGTTGCGCTCCGGCTCGCGGTTGGCGTAGGCGATAGAAGCGTAAACCTTATGTCCGTTAGCATCGTAGCTGATGCCAGCCTTCGGGTTGACGAAGAAGTAGTTCTCGTTGATGTTGATGTTCTGGTTCTTGTAGTTGCCGTCGGCACCCTGCTCGAAGTGGTCGTTGATGCCGTCGGTCTGATAGTTGACATAGCGCATCTGCATATCGAGGAACCAGTTCCAACCCTTGCCGAACTTGCGGTTAGCCTTGAAGAACCAGCTCCAGTCGTTCTTATCTGCGTCAGAGTCGTAGTACTTGTAGCGACCGTTAGTGAAGTACTTTTCCTCGAGAGTCTTGTCAGCAATGTATGTCACCTTGCCCCAGTGGTTGCAACGGAAGAGCTGCATACTAAGACCGCCCGTAACATCCCACAGAGCATCCTTATAGTTCACGTTGTAGAGAGCGCCATAGTTGTTCTGTGTGAGTCCTTTCTTGCGTATAGCGTCCGACTTCACGAGCTTCAGTTCGCCGTCCTTTACGTACATCTCGTTGATACCAAACTTAGAAGCCAACTTTGTGTTCTGCTTGAACTCGGTGTAGTAGCCGTAGCCGTATGTGTAGTGAGCTGTTACGGAGTGGCTCCAACGGTCGGTAGGCTGCCATGTGAAGTTGAGGATGTTGTGGCTCTGCTCGAAGTTGTCAGTGGTCTTATCCCAGTATGAGCCGTCGCGCATCTTGTAACGCTCTGTTGTGAGCGGCTTACTTGGATCGGGTGCCCAGTTGTCATCCATCGGGATGTTGAGCGACTCGTAGAGCGGGTTGAACTTGCCCAATCCATGCTTCCACATATCCTTATAGCTCTTGATGCCCCATGCCTTGAGGTCGGTATCGCCGTCGTAGTTACATGCTGGCACACCGTTCCATGCCTGACCTGTGTGCTCGAAGTTGCCGATGTTCTTATACGAAATCTTGAAGCGGTCGCCGAACCATGTCAGTCCGCCGTAGTACGAACCTGAGCGTCCGCTTGTGCCGTGGATGTATCCGTCGGTATTGGTCTCGTGGTAAGCACCGTCGAGTACGAGGTGATCCCAGAGCAGACCCGTTGAGAACTTGCCGCCAAAGCGGTATGTGTTGAACGAACCGTAAGAGCCCGTAACCTCTACGGTTGGCTTCAGCGACGGTGCAGCTGTAGCAAGCGACACCGCACCACCGAAGGCTCCGTCGCCGTTGGTTGATGAACCGATGCCACGCTGAATTTGTGCGCTACCCATGAGTGCTGCATAGCTGTTCATGTTTGCCCAGAACACGCACTGGTCCTCAGGCGAGTTGAGAGGCACACCATCTACCGTTACGTTAATGCGGCTACCGGCAGCACCACGCATACGCATATAAACAGTACCAGTACCCACGCCGTTCTCGCTCCATGCAAGCACGCCCGGTGTGCGAGCGAAGAGCATAGGCAGCTCTCTACCAGAGGTAGCGAAGCGCTCAAGCTCAGGCTTATTGATGTTTTCTACTGCAAATGGTGAACTCTTCGGGGCTCTTACAGCCTTTACTACCACCTCGTTGAGGTTGTTCACACGGGTAGTGTCGAGCTTGTTCTGCTCGCCAGCAGCTTGCGAAGGGCAAGTGCACGCAGCAGCCAAGGCTACTCCAATGATTTTCTTCATCTTTTTTAAAGTTGATGTTGTTATCCAATAATAAGACTATAAGGGCTTTTGAAATAAAGAAAACCGTTCGTATCTGTACCTTATCGCTACGCCGGTATTATCCGGATCAGCTCTGAGGGTATGTTCTCAGACGGTAAATATTCCGCCACCCCTTAGTCTACACTATATAAACTGGGTGCAAAGTTAACTAAATTTTGCATATTCAAACAATTTGTTTGTATAATAAACCCTAAAAAATGTGCGTAGCGGGCGGAATATGAAAAATTTGTAGTAAGTTTGCAACACTGAAAAGGCGAGCCAATAAAGGGTTGATGCGCCTTTCGATATTCACACATTATATATAATATAGAACGAAAATGGGGCGTTTGAAACTCATTTTGGCTTTGATAAGCCATTATAAATATGCCATAACCATAATCATCGGCGTGCTCACCGTGGGCTTTGTTGATGAGAACAGCTTCCTGCATCGTTTCCAACTCGAGATGCAAATCAGCGACCTGGAGGAGGAAATAGCGAAGTATAATGCGCAGAACGAAAGCGACCTGAAGAAGCTGAAGGAGATGCGACAGGGTCCGCAAGCGTTTCAGAAGATAGCACGCGAACGCTACTTTATGAAGGCTGACGACGAGGATATCTATGTGCTTAGCGACGACCCCCAACCTGAAAAAGCAAAAGAGTAAACTACAATGAAACAACTTAATACTATACAAAGCGCGCTATTCCTCATCGGAGGCGTATTAATGGTGATAGGAGCTGGCTGCTTCGTCTTTATGTTCGCACAGCAGATTGTATGCTGGATATTCCTTGTCGGAGCATTACTGTTTGCAGCGATGCAGGTGAACCAGGCATACGAAGGACATAACCCCACCATCAAGCGACTCAAGAAGATAATGACCTTCGCCGACATCTTCTTCGTATTGGCTGGTCTGCTCATGGTAGACAGTGCCAATATGTGGCTCAAGGACTACTTCGCCGACACCATCACTTACTTCAACGTAGTTTACAACAAATGGGTGTTGCTGTTGCTCGCTGCCGCCATACTCGAGATGTACTCTATGCACCGCATAGCATCGGAGTTGAAGAAAGACGCAGTGGAGGACGAAGCCGACAGTGAAGAGCAGGACGATGCTCCAGCCACAGACAGACAATAAGAAAACAATAAGAACCCAATAAAAACTCAAGATAATGAAGAAGCTACTTTACGCTTTACTCTGTATAATAGCATTGGCATCATGCTCCAGCTCGTACAACATACAAGGCTCCTCGAACGTGTCCACACTCGATGGTCGTATGCTCTACCTGAAGGTGCTAAGCAATAACGACTTCAAGAAGATTGACTCCTGCGATGTCGTACACGGACAGTTTCAGTTCAGCGGAACGTTCGACACCGTGCGCCTCGCCAATATCTTCATGGACGACGAGAGCATACTGCCACTCGTAATCGAAAGTGGCGACATCACTATAAAGCTCGACAACACACAGCAGAATGTGAGTGGCACACCGCTCAACGACGAGCTCTTTAAGTTCTTCAACAAGTACAACCAGCTGAAAAATCAGGAAGCCGAACTGCTGCACACTCACGACCGCGCCATCATGGACGGTAGCGATATGGAGGCAGTGACACGCCACATCAACGCCGAGGCAGTGCGACTCATGGCAGAAGAGGACAAGCTCGTCACAACATTCGTCACCGAGAACTTCGACAATGTGCTCGGTCCGGGCGTATTCTTCATGATGACCATCGGCTATCGCTATCCCGAACTCACACCGTGGATAGAGGATATCATGAGCAAAGCCACCGACAAGTTCAAGAACGACCCCTACGTGAAGGACTACTATCAGAAGGCTCTGGAGAACCAAGCCATTATGAACGGCATGAAAGAAGTGAACGCTGCGCCTGCCGGTGCTGCTACCGTTCCTTCGATGCCCGACGGACCGACACCGAACGAGCTGGCACAGCCCGCTGCCAGCGAATAGCATACGCTAACAACGATCAGTAACTATATCTAAGAAATATGAAAACATTAGTATTTGGTGGTAAGCTTGTCAACGAGGGAGCTACGCGCGTAGCGTCCGTCGTTGTCGACGGCGACACCATTACAGACATTATAGAAGGTACAGAAACACCTCGTGGCGACTACGACAGCATCGTAGATGCCACGGGGTGTTTTGTTATGCCCGGAGTGATCGACTGTCATGTACACTTCCGCGACCCCGGACTGACCGAGAAGGCGGACATGGAGACCGAGAGTCGTGCTGCGGCTTACGGCGGTGTCACCACCTACTTCGACATGCCGAACACCAAGCCACAGACCACAACCGAGGAAGCACTCAACGCTAAGTTTGAGGACGCAGCCACAAAGTCGCACGTCAACTACAGCTTCTTCATCGGAGCTACAAACGACAACATCGACTGCGTCACCGGTATCGACCCACACCGCGTGCCTGGCATAAAGCTCTTCATGGGTTCGTCTACGGGCAACATGCTCGTCGACAGACAGGACGTGCTACACGAACTGTTCAGCAAGGCGACACTGCCACTGATGGCTCATTGCGAGGACACCGATATCATCAACCGCAATATGAAGCACGCACAGGAGCAGTACGGCGACGACCCTGCCGTTGAGCACCACCCGGAGATACGCTCCGAGGCAGCGTGCTACGAGTCGACAAAGCGCGCCGTAGACCTCGCTGAGCAGACAGGTGCACGTCTGCATGTGGCACACATGACCACAGCACGCGAGCTGGAGCTGTTCGGCTCTTCGCCACGCATCACGGCAGAGGCAGTCGTAGTTCACCTCGTATTCACAAAGGACGACTACGCTCGCCTCGGCACACGCATAAAGTGCAACCCTGCCATCAAGACCGCTGCCGACCGCGACGCACTGCGCCACGCCCTCACCGACGGACGCATAACAACCATCGGCACCGACCACGCACCTCATCTGCTGAAGGACAAGGAGGGCGGATGCGTGCGCGCTGCTTCGGGTATGCCTATGGTGCAGTTCTCGCTTGTCACAATGCTCGAACTTGTGGACGAAGGTGTGCTCAGCATGGAGCGCCTCGTCACACTGATGGCGCACAACCCAGCTACGCTCTTCGAGGTGTCGAAGCGTGGCTTTGTGCGCAAGGGCTACAAGGCAGACCTCGTCATCGTGAAGCCCGACGCTCCGTGGACCGTAACGCCGGAGACGATACAGAGCAAGTGCGGCTGGAGCCCTATGGAGGGTCATACCTATCAGTGGCAGGTGCGCACCACGATGTGCAACGGACAGATTATATATAACAACTGGGCGTTCGATGCGTCGAGCCGTGGCGAGGCGGTGCGCTTTAGAGAGTAGACCGATGATGCTGCAATACACCGATTATAACATCTCCACCCTGCGTCCGTACATCAACTGGCTCTACTTCTACTTCGCCTGGGGGCTCTCGGGCAAGCCGCAGGAGGCTAAGGACCGAATGCGGGCGGAGGCAGAACAGATGCTCGACAGCTTTGAGACGCGCTACCAGACACACGCTGCCGTAGGCCTGTTCAATGCTAACAGCGACGGCGACGATATACTCATTGGCGATGTGCGGCTGCCTATGCTGCGTCAGCAACATCCCACACGTGAGGGCGAGCCGAACCTATCGCTTGCCGACTTCATCCGTCCGCAGGCTTCGGGCGTGACAGACCGCATCGGAGTGTTCGCCACTACGGTCGACCTGGCGTTGGAGCACGACTTCCTTACCGACGACTATCAGCGTATGCTGGCGCAGACGCTTGCCGACCGACTCGCTGAGGCTACGGCGGAGGTGCTTCACATGGAGGTACGTCGCTCGATATGGGGATATGCACCCGACGAAAATCTGTCTGTAGCCGAACTTCTGCGCGAGGATTTTCAAGGCATACGTCCGGCTGTGGGCTATCCGTCGATGCCCGACACGAGTGTCAACTTCATCATCGACCGGCTCATCAACCTCAAGCAGATTGGCATCCGACTCACCGAGAGTGGTGCCATGAAGCCCCACGCATCGGTGTCCGGACTGATGTTCGCCCACCCGAAGGCGCATTACTTCGAGTTGGGGCGCATCGGCGAAGACCAGTTGCGCGACTATGCGCACCGTCGCGGACTGCCCGTGGAGCTCATACGCAGGTTTTTGAAATAGATGAAAACTCTGTAACAACACTATCGCAAGTTTATAAGAAACGTTTTCGTTAAGCCAAATGAGCAGAACCGAGCTTGCTCGAGTTATGCCATGGCGAGAAAACGTGCCATAAAATGGAACATAATGATTGCAAGGATATCAATACTCATACTGCTACTCACGCTGCTGCCCGACCTGTACATATACCGACGCTATCTGCGCTGGCGCTTCGACATGACGCTATGGATGCGTCTGTTGTGGTGGGTGCCGGGAGCCGCCATGATAGCCTGTACCGCAGCCTATTCGATGATGCGCAACTTCGCGCCCGATAACCTCACGCTCTTCAACGTGTATCTGTTCATGCTCGGGTTGCTCATCGTGCCGAAGGTGGTCTTCACCTTGTCGTCGCTCGCCGGACTGGCTGTTAAGCGACTGCTGAAGTTGCGCACCAACTGGGGCAACCACACCGGACTGGTGCTTGTGCTCGGATGGTTCTATGTGCTGTTCATGGGTACGATGGTGGGTCCCGACCAGCTGCACGTGAAGCGCGTTACGCTCGAGTTCGACAGTCTGCCGAAAGCCTTCGACGGCTATCGCATCGTGCAGCTCTCGGATATGCACCTCGGCTCGATGAAGCAGGAGTTTGCTCAGCGCATGGTGGCACAGGTGAACGAGCTACATCCCGATGCCATCCTCTTCACCGGCGACTTACAGAATATGCGCCCACAGGAGTTGGTGCGTCATGCGCCCACGTTGGTTCATCTGCATCCGGTCGATGGTATCTTCTCCGTGCTTGGCAATCACGACTACGCCGACTATGTGAAGACAGCCACGGCGGAGCAGAAGCGTAGTATGGAGCGTATGACACGTTCGTTCGAGGCTTCGCTCAACTGGGACTTGCTGCTCAACGAGCGTCGCATCTTGCGTCGTGGAGCCGACTCGATAGTGATAGCCGGAACGGAGAACGATGGTCGTCCGCCGTTCCCCTGCAAAGCCGACTATCGCAAGGCACTGCACGGCATATCACCTCAATCGTTCGTCATTATGATGCAGCACGACCCGTCGGCATGGCGCCGCCACATACTGCTACAATGCACAGCGCAGCTAACGCTGAGCGGACACACCCACGGCGGACAGTTGTCGCTCTTCGGCTGGCGACCCACAAGTCTTGTCAACAGCGAGGATGCCGGACTGTATAGCGAGGGCAAACGCTTCCTCTTTGTGTCTACGGGCGTGGGAGGTTTCCTGCCGTTCCGTTTCCACATGAAACCGGAGATTGTGGAAATCACGTTAAAAGCCCCTCCCAACCCTCCCCGTCGGGGAGGGCTTAATTAGCAAAGGTTTAGGCAAAGGCTTAAAAAGGCTTAGCAAGGCTTAGTTCGGCTTAGTAAGAAGGCCTAAGAAGGCTTAGTTCGGCTTAAACGCCACCTCAAAAAAAACAAAACAAGCAATGAAATATCTATATCGCACATATCAGCTCTTGATAGCTCTCCCCTTGATAGCTATCTACACCCTCATCACCAGCTTGATGGTTACAATCGGTTGCACCTTAGGCAACGGCCACTTCTGGGGCTACTACCCCGGCAAGTGGTGGGCGCAGTTCATCATACGCATACTCCTGCTGCCGGTGAAGGTGGAGGGATGCGAGAATCTTGTGAAGGGACAGTCGTATGTGTTCGTAGCCAACCATCAGGGAGCGTTCGACATCTTCCTCATCTACGGCTTCCTCTCGCGCAACTTCAAGTGGATGATGAAGCGCCAGCTACGCCAGATGCCGTTCGTTGGCAAGGCGTGCGAGTCGGCTCACCATATCTTCGTCGACAAGCGTGGCGCAAGCAAGATACGCGAGACCTACGACCGCGCCCGACAGACGCTGCAGGGTGGTATGTCGCTCGTGGTGTTCCCCGAGGGGGCACGCTCGTTCACAGGACACATGGGCGTATTCAAGCGCGGAGCCTTCATGCTCGCCGACGACATCGAGCTGCCCGTTGTGCCGCTCACCATCAATGGCTCGTTCGACATCATGCCACGCACTCGCGATATGAAGTGGGTGGTTTGGCATCCGCTCCGCCTCACCATACACAAGCCGATACTGCCTGTGGGCAAGGGCGCGGACAATATCAAGTATCTTGAGCAGGAGAGCTACAAGGTGGTGATGAGCGGACTGGAGGAGCAATATCAGGGCTTTGTGGAGAACCCCGATCAGTAAAACTCCCGAAAACACGTTTTTTAACGCTACGGCGGCACCCGTATCGAATACATTTAGTATATTTGCATGTGAGTTGACAAGTTACGAGTTGACGAGTTGACAATGTAAAACCATTCAATAGCAAAACAATGAACAAAAGCGATAGTATAGTAATCATACCGACATATAACGAGAAGGAGAACATCGAGAAGATCATACGCGCGGTGTTCTCACTTGAGAAGTGTTTCCACATCCTCGTCATCGACGATGGTAGTCCCGACGGCACTGCAGCCATCGTGAAGCACCTCATCAGTGATGAGTTCGGCGACCGTCTCTTCATCCTCGAGCGCAGTGGCAAGTTGGGTCTTGGCACGGCATACATCACAGGCTTCAAGTGGGCGCTTGAGCACGGCTACGATTACATCTTCGAGATGGATGCCGACTTCTCTCACGACCCCAACGACCTGCCACGCCTCTACAGTGCTTGTCACGACGAGGGCTACGACGTGGCTATCGGCTCACGCTACGTGAGTGGCGTGAACGTTGTCAACTGGCCTATCGGTCGCGTGTTGATGAGCTACTTTGCGTCGAAGTACGTGCGTATGGTTACGGGCTTCAAGGTGCACGACACCACAGCCGGCTTCAAGTGCTACCGTCGTTGCGTGCTCTCTTCTATCGATCTCGACAAGGTGCGCTTCAAGGGCTACGGCTTCCAGATAGAGATGAAGTTCACGGCTTACAAGATGGGCTACAAGATAAAGGAGGTGCCGGTCATCTTCGTCAACCGTCGCGAGGGTGTCAGCAAGATGAGCGGTGGTATCTTCGGCGAGGCGTTCTTCGGCGTGATGCGACTCAGATGGGACGGCTGGTTCAGAAAGTATCCTGAGGCGAAGCACTAAACTACCCACCCGATTCTATGGAAATAAGAAACATCAGCAACATTTATACAGCCCTGCCACAGTGCGGGGCTTTTTTGAAAGCTATCAGCGACGAGTCGGTGAGACACGTATTCCTCGGTGGACTACTTGCCTCATCGGCTCCTGTGTTTTTCTCCGCCGTAGCCGAACGACTTAACGGGAAGAAAAACTTAAAACTCAAAACTCAAAATTGCGCCGAATCGGCGCAACAATTCAAAACTCAAAACTCAAAACTCAACACTCTCACTGCCGTTTTCATCCTTCAAGACAACGACGAGGCTGGCTACTTCTATCACGACCTGACGCAGATACTCGGCACCGACAACGTGCTCTTTTTTCCGTCGTCCTACCGTCGTGCGGTGAAGTACGGACAGCGCGACGCAGCCAACGAGATATTGCGCACCGAGACGTTGAGTCGTCTCGCGGCTCTTACCTCTGTCGACACGCAGAAGGCATCAACTGGCAAGGACGCAGGCAAGAAAGCTGACGATGCTGCAAAGGCGTTGTATGTTGTGACCTGTCCCGAGGCACTCAGCGAGCTTGTCGTGTCGAAGCGTCGCCTCGACGAGCGCACCATCAACATCGCCGTGGGCGACATCGTCGACTTTGCCGACCTCGGACGCCAGATGCGCGAGTTCGGCTTTAAGGAGGTCGACTATGTCTACGAGCCTGGTCAGTTCGCAATGCGTGGCAGCATCATCGATGTCTATTCCTACTCGTCGGAGCTGCCGTTCCGCATCGACTTCTTCGGCGACGAGGTGGATACCATACGCACGTTCGAGGTAGCCGATCAGCTCTCGAAGGACGCGAAGCAGCAGGTGCGCATCGTGCCCGAACTGGCGCAGCTCACCGAAGAGAAGCAGCCGTTCACGTCGCTACTGCCCGACGACGCGCTGCTCGTGATGAAAGACCGCCTCTATCTCTGTTCTACCATCGAGCAGATATACAACGACGGCTTTTCGCAGCAAGCCATGACCGAACGTTTGGAGGGAGCCACGGAGGTGGAGCAGCAGCAGATAATGCGCGATATGCGCAAAGAGAACAACCTCGTGGCACCGTCTAAATTCCGCGAGGAAATCTGCCGCTTCCGCCTCGTGGAGTTCGGCGCAAAGCCTACGGGCACGCCACAGGTGTCCATCGAGTTCCACATCTCGCCGCAGCCGCTCTTCCATAAGAACTTCAGTCTGCTCATCCAGACCCTCGACGATTATCTCTTGCAGGGCTACCAGCTCTACATTCTCGCCGACTCGGAGAAGCAGACGCAGCGTCTGCGCGATATTTTCGACAGTGAGGAGCTGCAACAGATGCGCAGGAATTCTCAACACCTCAACACCTCAACACCTCAACACCTCAACATTCAACATTCAACCCTCCCTTTCACTCCCGTCAACCGCACTCTGCACGAGGGCTTCGCCGACAACGACCTGCGTCTGTGCTTCTTCACCGACCATCAGATATTCGACCGTTTCCACAAGTACAACCTGAAGTCGGACGCAGCCCGAACGGGCAAGATGGCACTCACGATGAAGGAGCTGCAAGAGATGGAACCCGGCGACTTCATCGTGCACGTCGACTTCGGCATCGGCAAGTTCGGCGGCTTGGTGCGCGTGCCTGTCGGCGACTCCTACCAGGAGATGATACGCCTCTACTATCAGCGTGGCGACATCGTCGACGTGTCTATCCACTCGCTCTACAAGATATCAAAGTACCGCCGCAGCGACACGGGCGAACCGCCCCGACTCAGCACGCTCGGCACCGGTGCATGGGAGAAGCTGAAGGAGCGCACGAAGAAGCGCATCAAGGACATTGCGCGCGACCTCATCAAGCTCTACGCCAAGCGTCGCCACGAGAAAGGCTTCGCCTATTCTGCCGACTCCTATCTGCAGCACGAGCTTGAGGCGTCGTTCCTCTACGAGGACACGCCCGACCAGCAGCGTGCCACGCACGACGTGAAGGCCGACATGGAGTCTGCCCGACCGATGGATCGCCTGGTGTGTGGCGACGTGGGCTTCGGCAAGACTGAGGTGGCTATACGCGCAGCGTTCAAGGCTGCGTGCGACTCGAAGCAGGTGGCAGTGCTCGTGCCCACAACGGTGCTCGCCTTCCAACACTACAAGACGTTCTCAGATCGTCTGAAGGGTATGCCGGTGCGTGTCGACTACCTCTCGCGTGCCCGCACGGCGAAGCAGACGCGCGAGGTGCTTGCCGACCTCAAGGCTGGCAAGATAGACATACTCGTCGGCACGCATAAGCTGATAGGAAAGGCTGTGGAGTGGCACGACCTCGGACTGCTCATCATCGACGAGGAACAGAAGTTCGGCGTCTCTACAAAGGAGAAGCTGCGCACGCTGAAGACCAACGTCGACACGCTCACGATGTCGGCTACGCCGATACCGCGCACGCTGCAGTTCTCGCTGATGGGCGCACGCGACATGAGCATCATGCGCACGCCGCCGCCCAACCGCTACCCCGTACAGACCGAGTTGGGCGTGTACGGGCATGAGATAATAGCCGATGCCATCAACTTCGAGATGTCGCGCAACGGACAGGTGTTCTTCGTCAACGACCGCATCAGCAACCTGCCCGAGATTGCCTCGCTCATAACGAAATACGTGCCCGACGCGCGTGTGGCTATCGGACACGGACAGATGTCGCCCGAGGAACTTGAGAAAATTCTCATCGGCTTTATGAACTACGACTACGACGTGCTGCTCTCCACAACCATCGTCGAGAACGGCATCGACATCAGCAACGCCAACACCATCATCATCAACGATGCCCACCGCTTCGGACTCTCTGACCTCCACCAGATGCGCGGTCGCGTGGGTCGCTCCAACCGCAAGGCGTTCTGCTATCTGCTTGCGCCGCCTAAGTCGGTGCTGTCCTCCGAGGCACGTCGCCGCCTTGAGGCTTTGGAGAACTTCTCCGAACTGGGCAGCGGCTTCAACCTCGCCATGCAGGACCTCGACATCCGCGGTGCGGGCAATCTACTCGGTGCCGAGCAGAGCGGATTCATGGAGGACCTTGGCTACGAGACGTATCAGAAGATACTCAACCAGGCGGTCACCGAACTGAAGAACGACGAGTTTGCCGACATGTACGCCGAGGAGATAGCGCAGGGCAACAACCTCACGGGCGATGCCTTCGTGGAGGATTGCGCCGTGGAGAGCGACCTCGAGATGTACTTCCCCGACACCTATGTGCCGGGCAGCGCAGAGCGTATGCTGCTCTACCGCGAGCTCGACAACATCGACAACGACGACGAGCTCGACGCTTACCGCCAGCGACTCATCGACCGCTTCGGCGCTATGCCTCACGAGGGCGAAGAACTGCTGCAGGTGGTGCCGCTGCGCCGCTACGGCAAGAGTCTCGGCTGTGAGAAGATAATACTCAAACAGGGACGTATGCAGATGCAGTTCGTCAGCAACCCCAACTCTGCCTACTACCGCAGTGCCACCTTCGGCAAGGCACTCGACTTCATCGCTGCCAACGCACGCCGCTGCAACCTCAAGGAGGTGAACGGCAAACGCTCAATGGTGGTGAGCGGTGTGCCTACCGTGAGCGAAGCGGTGAAAGTGCTTTTAAAAGTAAAAAGCCCCTCCCAACCCTCCCCGTCGGGGAGGGCTTGAGGATACTTCGGCTAAGGCTTAGAAAGGCTTAGTTCGGCTTAGCACGAAGGCTAAGAAAGCCCAAAGAAGTCTTAGTTAGCAATGGCTTAGAAAGGCCTAAGAAGGCTTAGTTCGGCTTAGTAAGTAACAACAACAACCACAATATGACAACCCTTCTTCTTGTGCGCCACGGCGAGACCGTCGACAATGTGCGCCAGATTATGCAGGGGCAGACTCAAGGCGAGCTGACCCCGAACGGCATCGGGCAGGCACGCGCCCTCGCTGCCGAGCTGAAAGACACGCCCATCGACGTGTTCGTGTCGAGCGACCTAAAGCGCGCCTTTGACACGTGTGTGATACTGGCGGCTGCGCACGGCGTGTCGCCTGACGCCATCGTGCAGACAAAGCTGCTGCGCGAGCGCGACTGGGGCAGCTTCACCGGCAGATACATCCCCGACCTAAAGGATGCTCGGTGGACCGACGACATCGAGTCGCTCGACGCTCTGAGGGCGCGTGCCGCTGCGTTCCTGCAGTTTGTGAGGGATAATTATGAGGGAAAAACCGTGCTTGCCGTGGGACATGGCATAATGAACAAGGCGATAAGAAGCGTGCATAGCGGCACACCGATGAACGAAACGCCACGCATGGCGAACGCCGAAGTGGTCACGATGCAGCTATAAAAAGCGTTGTTGCACACCCCTGAGCGTACCCTTTTTGAGTACTACCGCAGCAGTACTGGAGTAATCTCACTACAGTACTGGAGTAATCTCGCTGCTAAACTGGAGTAATCTTTCTGCGAGTACTGGAGTACTACCGCAACAAGTACTGGTAAGAGTAAAAGTAAAAGAGTAAAAAAGTAAAAGGGTAAAAAAGTAGGAGGGAGGTGTGTCAAAACTCCCTTATTCTAAAAAAATCACAAAGCCCTGACTTTCA
>OOBJ01001275.1_pt1 | contig 15963 bp, 7 predicted proteins | sample 1671331 | NCBI WGS metagenome assembly OOBJ01 (sample SAMN06348145, study PRJEB24527) | human gut metagenome | biome: human gut; feature: ankylosing spondylitis patient; material: feces | host: Homo sapiens | place: China | collected 2015-10 | reverse complement strand
AGGCGAAATGCCTATCAGCATATCCTGACCTTCGCTGAACTGAAATCCTGTAGGATTCAGGAGAGCTATGTCGAAGTATCCATTTCCGCCTTTTGGTCCCCATCCCCAGTTGATGTGAACCATACCCTGCTTGTCATATCCATCAAGCACGAAGGCATGACCGCCATTTCTTTCATCATCACCCGTATAATAGATAGGACGGTTCTGATTCAATTCCGTATAGATATACTTCATCCATTCGGCAGCCGAATAGAAAGAACGGTTCAGCCAGTTGATATTCTCATTATAGCAGAAATAATTGATTAAGCCATAACGCGCTTCCCTTGACATGGCACCAGAACCAGACTCTGTATATTGCATATCTACGGAAACACCTACAGCAGCCATCAGGGTTGCCACGGCTTTTCCCTGCTCCTCCGTATAATCTTTATGGCTTGCATAATCCTCCAGCATATTTTCCCAGTCGAAAGTGGTGTTTGCGAAATCACAACTCAGCAATCTACCATCTCCCACGGCTGGGGTAAAGCTATACTGATGACTGCCCTTTCCCCTTACAGGATACTTGTGATAATACATGATTTGGGATAAAGCCGTAGCCACGCATCCCGAAGGATAAGCCTTGTTTTTAGAATTGGTAGGACAAAGATTATTGAATGGTTTGTCCTGCGCCCAGAACGTCTTGCAGAGAGGTTCTACCGCCTCCTTGAAATCGCCCGAAGGAATCACCAAAGCTCTTGTTACGGCAGAGCCTTTCTGCAAACCGAAGATACCATGCCAGAGAACTATTGGCAGAAGCATCGAAAGGAGAGTCTGCATAACCGATCACGGCATCGAAAGCATCATCATTGCTTACTACTACAAAGCGGCTATCGTCTCCCAACACTGTATAGGTATCAGAAGCCTGCAAGAGCCTGAGCGTAAGTTCTGCCTTACCACGAGTCTGTGACTGCATTGTCAACACAGAAGAAGCAATGGCTTGCTTCTCATCCATCGTTCTCTCTCTGGCCTCAACACCGCAGAGGAAGAGAGATATTACCAAAGCTAAAGTAAAATATCTTTTTGCCTCATCCAACTTATTTTGATTTAAATAAATGTTCCCCAATGACATTGAACAGTGATGCATAGAATGCCTATCTTGTTCAGTCTCTACCGCAGTTTTCAACAAGATTATTGCATTTTCCAAATCTCCCTCATTTCTTTTTGCAATTCCTTTTACTTGTAACAAAGAAGGAGTTACTCGTTCAAAATCGATACATCCTTTCTTTTCTTCACACAAGGACAAAGCCCTATTGATGTAGTTATAAACACTGTCATATTGTTGTTCTACATAATAAATACGAGCAATATCCCGATAAGCATATATAACCCCTAAAGTATCGGCTGCCTTTTGAAAACAATATACCGAACTTTGATAATTATCAAGAGCATCTTTGTGTAGCTTTCTATCTGCATTCAAAATACCGATATACTCATATGCCAAGCCTTGTAGCTTATACTCTTCCGTTTTCTCCAATTTAGCCAAAGCATTCAAATAGGCTTGCATAGCCAGCGTATCATTCCCCTGCAAATCCATCACTTTGCCATAATAAAACAATGCCTTCCCCGCTTTCACGTTATCACCCCCATTCTTATAATAATCTACCGCCAACTTTATCAACGAATCCGACTGCATGCTATCCAGATAGTTCTTATCACGGGCTTGTGTCAACAGCAGCACATAGTCTGCCCGCTGCTTTCCACGAAGCTTCTCCGGATGAGGAATTTGCTCCAACAGCAGTAATGCACTGTCAGGATATACATCCATATACCTCTCTACCTTATCAAAAACATTGGATACGTTCTTCTCTACGCAAGAACCTAACAGTACACAAACGGACAAAAGCCCAAGATATAACAGTTTTTTCATATGAACATGTTCTTTACCAGATTATCATTGCGTATACACAGAATCCTTTTGGAGATAAATATTCACACCAGCCAACGGCAATCCTTTTTCCCCATCAGTCACAATGCCATTTGTCTGCGCATTAGAAACAACTGCACAGCAGAATGTTATGAACAGTACTATACATCGCTTCATAATCCATGTATATATAATTAAACTTTGGATGAGAATAAGCTTTTTTACGGCCTCTCCCTTCAAAGATACAAAAAACCGCTTCAACAATGTACAAAAACAAGATAAATGTGACAAACAAAACAAATAGCTCAGAGCTTGTTTCCCCTTACATAGGCTTCCTTTCCATTTTCTGTACGGAGTTATCAGCGCCTATCGGCCGTGATGCGCTCTGCCAACGGCCGTCAACCACTCGACTAACGACCGTCAACAAGGTGCTTCATAACCGTTGAACACCTATTATACTCATAGTTTCCCCATACTGTGCACCTATCTTATTCCTATTATGAGCCCAGCTGCAGTCTATCGGTAAACGGTCTTTTACGAAGTTAATACCGTGTTTACACGAAACGCATATCGTGTAAACAAGATATTTGCAAAATGCTGTACATTCTATTAATACACTAACAAACAAGATATTAACTTACTTTTCGGCGTATTTCCGCTGTGGAAGCAAAAGTTGCTTCCACCTTTTTGAGTTGCTTCCACAGCACTTGTAATGCCGATGAATAAAGGGATGCAGGAAGTAGGTGGAAGTGTGGAAGCAGAAATGATAAAACTAAGCAGAGATAATTTTCCCTTAAAAGCAATAAAACTCCAGAATCTGCTGGAGCAAAGCATCCTGCTTTCCCAGACCTTTTTCCAACTCCACACTTTTCAGGTTATAGAGTTGTGCCAGCAAAGCTGACGACTGCTTCTCGCAAAGACGGGAATCATGTACCTGCTCCATCCAGCAGACGGTCTCTCCCCAAACATCTACCGAAAGATGTGACAAGACTTCTGTCGGGGCTCCCCCCTTCTCCACCTTACGGAAGATTTCGACCAAAGCACACAACAAGCTGGACATTATCTGTTTACAACGGGAATGGGAACGGGATTCCCGGTTTCTGAAACGTAGCAGGAAATAGTACCCCAGCCATAAATAAACGGTGGTGACTTCTGCATGGATTTTCTCTATCCTCTTCCAATGCGCAACCAAGGCAGCATCAATTTCTTCCAGAATCGCATCCGTATCATCTTCTATGTAGTATTTCTGCGCAAGACACTCTATCACGCACCCCCATTTCGCCATATCCACACACTCTTGCGTACGCCCCATCCATACATGGGCTTCCTCCAATATCCGGAATGCCTTTTCTCCACATTCTGGAGCATCATAAAACCGATACTGACGAAACAACAGAAGAGACTGACATAATAACTCATCCAAAGAGTACTCCGCACTTTCCATATTTAAAATTCAAGTATCCATTCAGGTAACAAAATCGAGCAAAAGTAATCATTTCCTAAGAAAATCACGCTGTTTCAGCACAAAAACCGGCAAGAAAAAGAAGATACCGATGACGGACATCACCAGTCCGCCAATGGTACCCGCCGCCAATGGAAACCAGAAAGCTTCCTTGTCCTCACCTATCATGAAAGGGATAAATCCCAGAATGGTAGAAACTACCGTGAGGAAAATAGGAACGACCTTCGCATTCCACGCCTTGACGTAGGCACGAAGAGCGGAAAGACGGGGGAAACGACGTCGGATGCTGTTGTACTCGTTCAGGATATAGATGCTGGCATTCACCGTGATGCCGCACAGCAGGACGAACGAGGCAAAACCGCCCTGGTCGAAGTTCAGCCGGAACCAATAGAAAGTAAGAAATACCCCGATATAAGAAACCGGAATCACAAAGATGATGGCAAGCGGCTGCTTCAGGGAGTTGAACAGAACGCTGGTCGTAAAGAAGATGATGGCTATCACCACCAGCAGAAGCAGGTATTGGCGGTTGTCCTTCTCGCCCCATGACCAACTGTTGCTGTCCGACTCGGCTGTATAACCCATCGGCAACAGTTTGTTGAACTCCTCCAGGACACGTTTCTGTATCTTGTTGCCCATCTCATTGGAGCCGATATATTCGTATTGCAGGCAGAGGCGGTACTGCTGGTTTTCTTTGGCAATCTCCTGCGGCATCTGTCCCTTTTCCACAGTAGTCAGTTCGGAAAGCTTGTAATGCTTGCCGTTTCCTACTCCATAGGGGAAGAACTGCATCGCCCAGATGTCATATTCGGCAGACTGGCGGGAAGAGAGCTTGATTTTCTCCGTTCCCTGCTCGGCCGCTACCGAGCCAATCTCCAGATTCTTGCCAAAGATGGGGCGCACCGCAGAGAAAAGCACTTGCGCGTCGATGCCCTCTTGCGCCATGCGCTCCTTGTTCAGGTTGAAGTAGAATTCCTGATAGTCATCCTTCCACCAGGAGAACTCCGAATTGATGAGCACTTCCTTGATACGCCGGTGCGTCAGCAGCTTGGCCTTCAGCTTCTCCGCCCACTCATAGAGTTCGTCGTAGTTGTAGCCGTACATCCTGATGCGGTAGGAGCCGGCACTCTCGCGGACGTCATTACTGAACCCCTGGTCCTGCAATCCGTAGATGCCCCAGCTGCCGCCTCCCAGTTCCAGTGCCTTGCTTATCATATTGGCTTTCAGTGTATAGGGAAAACCGCTGTTCCGGGCTTCCTTCTTGAAATAAATCTGCATACTGGCACGCCGGGGGCTGTAGATGGAAGTATGAAACTGCCTGATTTCCTTGAACCGGCTGAGGTAGGTCTCCATACGTTTCATCAAAGTGTTCATCTGCTCGAGGGTGCTGCCATTGGGAAGGTTGGCGTTGGCATAGAGCACCACCTCCTCATTACGGGTGAAGTAACTGCCTTCGTACACCTTCTGTATGAAAAGCCGCAAGCTGCCGCCCAGCGCCTTGTCCACAACGGGTTTCACCGACTCCTTATAGGTATCCGAACCGAATACCTTATTGTAAGCAGCTTCCCATTTTCCCCCTCCTTCCAGTTTGTCGGGCAACAGAAAAACAGGCAGACCGAAACCCAACAGCAACAGCAGGCATACAGCCCAGCGCCAACGGCACAGAAAACGGATGAGAGCAGAGTAGCAGCAGGAGAAATAAACGGGGAAACGTCTGAAAATCCGTCCCAACCTTGTTTTGAATGTTTGCGTCAGCCCCGGCAAGACAAGACGCCTTTTCTTCCCCGTAATCCGCCTCACCAGTCCTATCTTCTCAATCATCGACGGAACAAAGAACAATGCCACCATCAAGGAAACAGCCAGATTGATGATCACTACCGCTGCAAAGTCCTGCAGGTTGAGCCGTATCCTCTCGTCAAGGAAGAAAATGATAACAAGCGCACCCATCGTAGTGAGGGTTGCCGCCAACACCGACAGGAAGGCCTTGAGATTACGCCGGTGCAGAATGTGGTCGGTCATGACAATGGTACTGTCTATCACCAGATTCAGCGAGACAGTGATACCCGCCAGCGAATAAAGCTGCATCTCAAGTCCGAAGAGGTAGTAGAAGATAAGTGCCACCGCTATATTTACAGCCAGGCTGGTAACTATCAGAAAAAGATATTTCAACTTACGAGTAATGAGCCATACGAATACAAGCAGGATGAGTACCGTCAAACCGGTACGGAAGTAAATCTTGTCCAGTTCTTCCCGTATGTACTCGGTCGCATCATAGCTGGTATGCACTTCATATCCGACAGGAAGTACCTGCCGAACAGCTTCCATCTCGTCCATCACGGCACGGTTCAGTTGCAACTGGTTGGCAGTTTCTTCCGCAGTAATGGATAGATAGACGGAATTCAGCCCATTGATGCGGTAATAGCTTTGCGGCTCCTCCTCCATACGGACAGCCGACACCAGTTCGTCCAAGCGGAGCAGTTTCCCGTCGGTAGCCGTCACGGTGATGGCAGCAGGATTAAAACCAAGGGAGTTGCTCTCCGGCACCAGTGCCAGGCGTATCCATTCCCGGCTACCGTTACCTGTATCCACATTGTGCGTACCCAGAAATTCCTTCCGGTAATGCCGCTGTACTGCCTCGCTGATGTCCGATAGGGTCACACCCAGCAAGCGCAACTGTTCACTGTCATATTCCAGTCTCCACTCCATGGGCGTGGCACCGCTGAGTTCCACCTTATAGATACCCGGAATATTTGCCAGCCGCGGCTTGATATGCTCCTCGGCATACTGCTGAATCAATATCGGAGTGGAAGGGGCATTCAGTGTGAAGGACATGAAAGGGCGTGAGGCGTTCTCGTCGGGCACTTTCATGTGAATGGTGGGATAGCTGACACCTTCGGGCAATTGGGGCCACGTCTGCCGGATGATGGTGGAAGCTTCGAAGCGGACTACCTCGACATCGGCATGCTTGTCCAGCTCCACAGTAATGTTGCCGTAGCCGTTGCCCGAGGTGGAGTTCAGCCGCTTCACTCCGCGGATACGCGCCAGCATGGATTCCAGCTTGCTGGTCACTTCCATCTCCACCACCCGCGACGAAGTGCCAGGCATGCTGAAACCCACCGTGAAGCCGGGCAGGCTGCGTGACGGATTCAGCTTGACGGGGAGCAGCGGTATCAACGCCACCCCTACCAAAGCAAGGCAGACAAACGCCACTATGACGGTGAAGGAAGAAACTCGTTTCATCAGTTATTATAATCAAATTTTTCCGACAGCGAAAATCCGCTGGCAAAGTCGTGCAACGTCAGTTTCCGTATCTTGTAATAATTCAGCCAGTAGTCCTGCAAGGCGGAGATGTAATTGCGTTGCGCTTCCTGCTGGCGGTTCAGCGAGAGGGTCAGGCTGTTGATGTCTGCCTTGCCGATAATGAAGCGCTGGCGGGTTTCGTTATACGCCAGGATGGCAAGGTCGAGGGCCTCTTCGGCACTGGCGACGAGGGCTTGCTGGACGTTGAAGTCGCTGACGGTCATGATAACCTCCTCCTCAATGCTGATTTCACTCTGCCGGGCAGAAGTCTTCACCACGTTCAGATTGTTCCTCGCCATGTTGTATTTGCCTTTCCTCACGCCCCAGTCCACCAGTGGAATGGAGACACTGACCGACACCATCTCCTGCTGCATGGGATGCCTGTATGCTTCACCGAATTTCTCTGCCACCTGGTTGAAGCCGACGCTGGCGTTGATGCTGGCGTTGAAGCGCGATTCCTTCTTCGTCTTGTCTACTGTCTGCTCGGCTTCCAGCACTTCCTGACGAAGCCCCAGAAATTCCGGATTGTTGGCTTGAGCGGCCAGCAAAGCCTCATCAACCGGTATGGTCAGCGCCCTCGGACGTCCCGGAAGCGACACCCTGATATCCGTGTTCTTCTCCATATTCAGAAAAGATGCCAACGAAAACATGGCGCGCTTCAAGGCACTGGCGGCATTCTGCAAAGTATTGCGGGCGTTCACCACGTCGAGTTTCAGCGTCAGCAGGTCGGCACGGCTGATGGCGGCTATTTTCAAGCGCTGCATGCCGATGCGGTAGAGGGTATCGGTGGAGACGGCATTGTCCTTGGCCAAGTCATATTCCGCCTGTGCCATGGCAAGCGCAAAGAAATAGGTAGTGGCCTGCTCGGATACTCGCTCTGCATTGTAAATATACTCCTTCTTCACCTTTTCGTACTTCAGCGGCTCAATCCTGCGTTCCCAACGGAAAGGATTGTAACCGACCAGACTCTGCGAGTAGCCCAAACGAACCGGAACACTGGTGAACTGGGTATACTTGTTTCCACCGAAGCTCCGCATATAGCCCAGCTCCGTATCCAGATAGAACGTACCGCCCGTCAAGTCGAAATTCTGTCTGACGGCAAGATTGCCGTATGCATAGAAGGATTGCTGGCTGCGATAGATGTCAAGGTCCTGTTCGGAGTCGTAACGCTTGGTGATATCGCGGTTGTACTGTGCCGGAGTCATGTTCAGCGTCAGGCTGGGAAGGCGGTTTGCCTTATAGGTGCGGTATTCCCAATAACCGGCCAGATACATGTTCTTGGTGCGGAAGGCTTCCAGCGAACTGTCATTCGCCAGGGCAATGGTCTGCTGCAAATCGAGCGTTATCCGCTGTTGGGCAAAAGCGGAAAGGGCTCCCAGACTGAACAAAAGTATAAGACTTAATTTCTTCATGCTCTTTCTTTTCTATAAATAAACCAATATATCAACGGGATGATGAACAGACTGACCAGTGTCCCCACGAACATCGCCCCAATCATCGCTATGGAAAGCGGCTTCTGCAGCTCCGAGCCCATGTCGAACGAGAACAGCAGCGGAACCATAGCGAAAATGGTGGTGAGCGATGTCATGATGATGGGCCGGAGCCTTCTGCGCCCCGCCTCGTGGATGGCCTCGAGCAACGGCATACCAGCCCTCCGTAATTCATTAATGGCATCCAGCTTCAGGATGGAGTCGTTGATGATGATACCGCACGTCACAATCAGTCCGATGGCGGACATCAGGTTCAGGGTATGCCCGCATATCCACAACAGAAGCAGGGCAAACGCCACATCTATCGGAATTTCCAGCAGCACGATGAGCGGCTGCACGAAGCTTTCGAACTGGGCGGCAAGAATGAAATACATCAGCAGGACAGAGATGAAAAGAATCACCACCAACTCGTCCAGCATCTGGCGGTTGGAGAAGAAACTGCCGGAGAAGGCCGTATCCCAGTCACCCGTGGCATCTGCCTCCCGCTTCACCTTTTCCATCAACTCCGGAGCATCGTCCACTTCATAGAAACGGAACGGTATATATTCACCGTTGCGTCCTGCCGTAATCGTTTTCAAGTCCTCAGCCGGACGCACCTTTACCAGCTCCCGAAGCGGAATATACTCCACTTCGCCCTTACTGTCCGGACGGGTCTGTATCAATGTCTGCTGCAGCACCTCATTCACTGTCCGCTCCTCGCCCACAATGCTGATAGGCAGGTATTGCTGGTAGGAATGGAGCATAGCTACGCTGTTCTCCTTGAACGCTGTCCGCAGCGTACGGTAAAGCTCGTCATACGAAACGTCATAGAGCAACAGCTTTTCCTGCAGGATGCTTATGTCAAGCTGGTTCTCGAAAGCGATACCTACGGGCGCTGTCCCCGTAAGCTCCGCAAACTGTTGTTCCAGTCCGCGCAATTCTTCCGCCGCCGGCGCCTTCTCCTTATTGCGGGCATAAAGTCCCGCCACCACATCGGCCTCCCCGGTCACGAAAAGCTTCTCGAACACGGTTTCGGGTGGAGAAAAGGAGACTGTCGCCAACGGATATTCCCGTGTCAACCACTCGCCCGCCTGCTTCTGCAAGGGAGCAATCCCGTCAGGCGAGGAAGTCTTGAAATACAATTCTGCCTCCGAAGAAGAGAGAGCCTGCTCACGGTTCAGCAGATAGTCCTGCTGGCCTATGGCAGCCGTCTGTTCCACAGTCTTGTCCAACAACTGTCCGAACAGCACATTCACACGATGCCGGTTCTCGTCCACATGTATATTTTCGTTCCATTCCACATGGACTATCAGTTCATTCTGGTCTATCTGCGGCATACGCTCCTTGGCTATGGAATAGAACAGAAAGACACAAAGAGGAATAGAAACCACACAGAATATGATACTTACCGTCTTGTGGGAAAATACCCAGTCGATGCCCGCATCATAAAAACGGTCCAGCGTATGTTCCTTCAACGGATTGTTGATGCGGATGCGGGAGAACCACGACCTGCCGCGCAACCCCGTCCGGTAGACCAGCATATAGAGGACCGGCAGCAGCATGATACCCGTGAAGTAGGAAACCAGCAGCCCCACCGTAACAGAGAATGCCTGGTCGTAGAACAACGCCCCTGCAATGCCGCTCATGAATATCAGCGGCACAAATACGGCAATAGTGGTCAGCGACGAACTCAGCATGGGCGTAATCACCTCACTCGTTCCCGTCACGCAAGCCCGCCGCAACGAATAGCCCCGTTCGCGATACTGCGAAATGTTCTCCGTCACAATGATACTACTGTCAATCATCATACCCAACGCCAGGATTAATCCCGACAAAGAAATGATATTGAGTGACATCTTGAACAAGTAGAAGAACAGGAAGCAGATGACAATAGATACCACCATACTCAACCCGATGATGAACGGTGACTTGATGTCACCCAAGAAGAGTACCGCCACAATGCAGATGAACAGGAAACCCAACGACAAATTTTGCTGAAGATTGGAGATGGTATAGTCCAGCAACTCCGTCTGGTTACGGCTGATGCTAAAATCAATGTCGGGATATACTTTCTTGAAGTAGTCCATCGTGCTGTTGATGGCAAGCTTCATGTCTTCCATATTCTCGTCCACCTGCTTGATGACGGCAAGGGTAACGGCACGCTTGCCATTGCTCATGGAGACACCTTTCTCCTTGGCAGGAACAATCTCTACCCGGCAGAAGTCTCCCAAGCAGATGATACGTCCTTCCTTTCGCAGCAGGATGCCCTTCACGTCCTCCTCTGTCCGCAGCAGGGTGGAGAACTTAATGTTGTATTCGTAGTAGCCGTCGCGCACGGTCATGCTGCCCGGCTCCACGTTGTTTTGCGCCAGCACGTTTTCTATGTCTTCAATGGAGAGCCCCAACACAGCAAGCTTATCCGGGTCGGGCACAATCTGTAACTGGCGTTCGACCAAACCCGTGACATCCACCATTGCCACTTCCGCCAACTGCTCGATGCGACGCTTTATGACATTTTCGGCAAACTCGCACAAATCAAGAAACGCGCGTTCGTCCACCTTGCCGTATGCACTGTCGTTTTTTAGGGTCAGATTGAGGTAGAAGACAGGAATGTCCGTCGCACTTGCCTTTATCACCTTCGGGCGTTCGGCATCCTTGGGCAGATAGTTCATGGCGGCGTCAATCTTCTCGTTCACTTCTATGAAGGCAAGGTCGGTATTCGTACCGAAGTCGAAGCCCAGGCGGATGATGCCTGCACCATCGCGCGTCTCGCTGTCCATGTCCTTCAGTTTCGCCACCTGGATGAGCTGCTGCCGCAGAGGTTTCACCACCGTATTCTCTAATTCACGCGCCGAGGTATTCTGCGCCGACACCTGCACTGTAATTTCCGGGATGGCAATATCGGGCAGCAAGGATACCGGCAAGGTGAAGTAAGTCACCAGCCCGACAATGAAGCATGCTGTAAATGCCATCAGTACGGCAATAGGCCGCTGTATCAAAAACTTTATCAATTTTCAATTATGAATTTAAATTGTGAATTATGAATTTTCAACTTTCAATTTTCATCTTTCAATTTTCCACCACCTTCACCGGCGCCTCATGTGCCAAATTCACATTTCCCGTCACGATGACCGTATCGCCTTCTTTCAGGGCATCGTCGGCCATGCTGTAGCTTTCCGCATTCTCCAGTCCGGTCTGCACATAGTTCCACTGCGCCTTTCCGTCTTTCAGGGTAAAGACGACTTGCTTACCCGAACGCAGTACGACGGCACTTTTGGGTATCACGAGCTGACTGTCCAGAGAACGGTGTACATTTACCCTCACATTCATGCCGCTAAACAGACGTCCCCTGCCATTGACGGATGCCTTTACTTTCACCATTCCCTTATCATCTACCAGAGGATTGATTTGGGTGATGCGGCCCTCTTGTTTGGAAGCGGCATCCGAGTAAGGGGTGACAATCACCTTGTCGCCACTCTTTATCAGGGGGAGTTCACTTTCCAGTACCGTAAAGTCCACTTCCATGCTCTGAGTGCCAATGATGGAGCAGAAAGATTCCGAAGTGCTTGCCTCGTTAAAGGGCTTGGAAAAGAGGTTCGCCACCACGCCGTCGAAGGGGGCAACCAGCGTAGCATGCTCTTCTTCATAGGCGGCGAGTTCGTACTGGGAGAGACTTTGGTCGTAACCGCTCTTTACTCGTGCCAGCTTCATGATGTCGGCAGGAATTTTGGAAGTATCACCCACCGGATAGCCTTGCCCTATCAATACGTCCTGCAGCTCAAGTTCCGCTTTGTCCAGAGCATCCTTGGCTTGCGCGGTCTTGTTCTTCAGACGGAACTTATCCAGTTCGGCAAGTTTCTGCCCTTTGCGCACCGGGTCACCGTTCTTCACGTAGATGTGTGCCACTACACCGGTGGTCTCAAAACGCAAATCCGCCATGGCACCGGCGGTTACTTTTCCGTTGCTCACCAGTTCATGTTCAAAGGTCGCCCGCTTCAGGACTTTCACGGTCACTTCATTGCTTTCACTTGGCAGGACGGTTGCCACCCCTTCCTCGGACTCTTTTCCCTTTCCGGCATCGGAGCAGGCGGCAAGCAGTGCAACGGCCATGCATAGCAGGTATCGATAGTTCTGTGTCTTCATATTCATACTCAATTATAAATTGATAAAATTAATCGTTTCAAAAAAACGAACCGATATTTGCATGTGGACACTTTTTTCATAGCACTTTAGCAATTAGTTCGCTCATTATTAACACTTTCCGTTTTTATTCATCTTTTTTGATATGGACAAAAATAAGCTGAATCTTTTTTATTTCCTCCCTCATCTGTCGTATTGCCGTAGAATGCACTTTCGGCTCTTTCGTCAATACCATCCGCTTCATTTTTTCAAACTTGTCCGGTTGTCTGAATCCTGGTTCCGCATAAAGCTTCGCAAGCAGATAATAGGGATAAATACGCCCCGGCAACCGATGGGTGGAACGGATAAACCAGTCTTCCGCTGATAAGCAGTCACCCATCTGCTGATAATTCTTGCCTATCACATTCAGTATCATCGGATCACAGCTGCGCTGCAAAGCTTCTTTCAAAATACGGTTGGATTTACCGAACTGCTGCTGCTTGTGCAATCCATGCCCATATTCGAACAAGAAAGATGCCCGGTCTCTCAACAGAGGATAAAGGCGCCCGTACTCTTTCTCTGCCGATTGATACGCACCTGCACTATACAACACACGCGCATTCATCCACTCCCGACAGGCCTGCTCCACTTGCAAGTCATTCTTCAGGCGAAAACCGCCAATGATGCCTACTGATACAGCCAGCCCCAACCATTGCCAACGGTCGGCACCGGACAAGCACGCCACAAGCAATCCTCCAAATGTAACGATAAATACCGGAAGTTGTAGCGGATAGGAGGAAAAAGAGAATATCATCAAAGAAAGAATAGCCCCACAGATACCATAACGTCCTTTACGGACTCCCCTATACAAACACAGCACGACCACAACCAATAGACATACCGCCAAAGGAATGCCCAGTTCGACCGCAGCCTGCAGATATTCATTGAATGCATATTCCGGACTTCCCGCCACACGTTCCTCCCACGGTTCATAATCACCTGCTGCAAAATAAGTTTCCTGCGCATTTCCGTAGGCTGCTGCGAAATTATGAATCCCATATCCGGTCAACGGCTTTTCTGCAATGGCACGACAAGTTATCTTCCACATGAAAAGACGGCCACGTGCAGAATCGGGTTTCAAGACAAACAGTAAATAGCCTGCCAATAGCAAGACACAGAATCCACCGACCACTACCATCACCACACGCTGCCTTTGCTGCTGCCATAATAATCTGAACTTATCCGTCCAATCCATATGCCAAGCATATACACACAGACAGGAAACTCCTGCCGCCAACCATGCCGAACGGCTCATTCCTGCCGGAAGCACACAAAGGATAAGCAGCATCACACCACCAGTGACCATAGTTCCAGCCTTATCCATCACCTTTTCCCATCTTCTTCCATCATTCCGGTCAGAGCAGAGAATCTCCCCCCTCTTGGTCAGCCATTGATACAGACAGACCGGAAGTATCATGGCCAAATAGCCGGAATAAGGCCCCGGATTGAAGAAAGAACCTGTCAATACATACAAGGAATGGTTGGACACAGCATAACCATAAAGCTGCCTCAATCCCCAAACAGCCTCAATGCCCCCCAGCATTACCAATACCCACGAAACCGGTAAATACCTTTTTTCCATCATCAATCCAGCCATCAACAGACATCCTGCAACTACCAATGCACTTTTATCGAAATAGAGCCATTGCCCTATAACATCAGCTACAGGAAGTCCGGAAGAAACGTTACATGCCAAAGACAATAAAACTATACAAGCAATGTAGACCAAACTTCCAGTCAATAGATTACGTACATTATTCATTCTATCTATCAAATATTCAATAGTATTCTATAATTCACCAAAAGATTTGTTTCCCGTCTTTATATTCAAAAATCCGTTCATCTTTACCGGCTGTGTGATTCTTCAGATAAAATAAAGCACCTTGAAACCCTGAATAGACAATAGAATCTGACACAGCCATTTGCCGCCCGACAGAATTCCATTTTCCTCCACCCCAATAAAACAATTCATACAAATTACCTTTATAAATAAAATTCACCTCATTACGAGGAGTATACACCACCTTCTCCACACGATGGGGACTTCCAAAGTCCATCCCGGTCCATCCTCCATCCGGATGTATATAATCAAATGAAGTATCCGGATTACCGTCAAATGCGTTCAAATATTCATGTGTATTGTCTTCAAAACTTCCCGGAGTACCTATGATTTCCCCATATAGAGGTATGGTATCTTCCGTATTCTCATAAAAAGCCAGTTCCGAGATATTACAGAAACATCCGTCAGCACCCTTATAGCGCATATACCGATACGGTTTATCAGACTTCAACCGGGCCACAGTATATAGCCGATACGGAGCCTCCTTTATCAAAAGTAGAGTATCCTTCCACCCAAAGTCTGCCCGGTCGCTTCCTTCCACTACTCCCCCAATCATCCGGTCATTGAAAAGAACACTCAAAGTAAGATGGCACTTCCTATACAAGACCAATTCCTGCTTTTCAGCTTCCGGAACAATGAACCGTATCTTTCCGGTTTCACGCTCCAGAAGAAAAGGAGAAGATACTGCAGCGTATTCCTTTCCGTTCCAGGCAGCCAGCGTAAAGACCGCCCCGCCTCCCACATCCTCAAAACGAGCCTCCCCCTTCTTAAAGAAAGTATATCCTATAGGTTGCCATTGTAGTCTGTTGGCAAGGCACAAATACACCATATCCCCCTCACGAAACTGTCCGGAAAGCAAAGAATCCGGAAGAGCTACAGTCCAATTCCTGTTACCGGTATAAAGTGCAGTGACATCGCGGAAGAACGGACGTCGGAATGCCGGGTAAACATCGGAATATTTCCCCAGTTTCCGTACCGCCTCCTTATCAATACTATAGGTTGCCCGGTACATTTTTCCCCTCGAAATGCTATATTCTTCCGCTTTGCTCCATACTTCTTCATAAGGAAGATTTGCAATGTATGTCTTTCCTTCCTTATCCAAAACAAAATTCCAGAAATGAGAGGCATTGTTGTCTCCCAATACCATCACCCTATCTACTCCGCACGGAATGCCCAATGCCCGCAACACATATATCATGGCATCCGTAAACTCTCGGCAACTGCCCGTATGCCATTTCAGTACATCCGGTCCCAAATGAGGCCCCACCGGAAAAAGAGCCGTATTCCGGTAGTTCGCTTTCCGCAACGTATCCATCAACAACTGGGCGGCAACCTTAGGATTATCAGCCTCATCTGTCTTCCTGAATTCATCCAAAATCGGGCTATAGCACTCATAAATTTCTTTGCGCCAGAGAGAAAGCGGCTCATCCCCTATTCTATAAGGCAATATATATTCGCAGAAAGTATCAAAATCAACATGCTTTCCCCAAGGTTGCTCCCGCCAGACTTTGAATGCCCATTCTATATGATTGACCAAAAAAGCGGAATCCACCGTCATAATGTCCCTCTTATAAGTCAATTGATTTATAGAAAATTCTCCATCTGCTCTTTTCAAGGAATCAATCAACTCTTGCACATGCCTGGAATAAGGAAATGAAACGTATTCACTGAAATACTTCCTGTAATTCTCCAAGGCCTTTCCCTCGTAAGCACCATGAAAAGGCATATTCTCTATCAGAAAACAAGCAGCACGATATTTGTCACCGTCCTCTTCCTTGTAACGGTCCAGTACCTTTTGCAACTCCGCACGGTT
>OOBJ01001268.1_pt1 | contig 16027 bp, 15 predicted proteins | sample 1671331 | NCBI WGS metagenome assembly OOBJ01 (sample SAMN06348145, study PRJEB24527) | human gut metagenome | biome: human gut; feature: ankylosing spondylitis patient; material: feces | host: Homo sapiens | place: China | collected 2015-10 | reverse complement strand
TTACGACAAAACGGTAGAAACCGGTAAAGTGACTTTTTTCAGCCGCACCAAGAACCGTCTTTGGACGAAAGGTGAGGAGAGTGGTAATTTCCTGAATGTCGTTTCTATCAAGGAAGACTGTGATCAGGATACATTGCTGATTCAGGTACATCCTGTGGGACCAGTTTGCCATACAGGCACGGATACATGCTGGGGTGAGAAGAATGAACAGCCTGTAATGTTCTTGAAGCATCTTCAGGATTTTATTACTAAGCGCCATGAAGAGATGCCGGAAGGTTCTTACACAACCAGTCTGTTTGAGTCTGGTGTGAATAAAATGGCGCAGAAAGTGGGTGAAGAAGCTGTGGAAACAGTGATCGAAGCTTGCAACGGAACTGATGAACGGTTGATCTATGAAGGAGCCGATTTGATATACCACCTCATCGTGCTGCTAACATCCAAAGGATACAGTCTGGAAGATTTGGCACGCGAATTGCAGGAACGTCATAGCGCTTCGTGGAAGAAACACTAATTAATTAATAGTTAAAAATTAATAATTAAACGGGAATGGCTGAACCGCTGATACGATATAAAGATGTGGAAGTACACCAACAGGACTTGTGCGTGCTGAATGAGGTAAACCTCGAGCTGCAGAAGGGAGAGTTTGTGTACCTGATCGGTAAGGTAGGTTCGGGTAAGACCAGTTTGCTAAAGACACTCTACGGAGAACTGGATATCACTGCCGGCGAAGCAATGGTACTGGGGTATGATATGAGTCGCATTAAGCGCAAGCATATTCCACAGTTGCGTCGTAAGTTGGGCATCGTGTTTCAGGATTTCCAACTGTTGACGGACCGCACGGTGAACGATAATCTTGCTTTTGTATTGAAGGCTACGGGCTGGAAAAACAAATCGGAAATAAAAGATCGTATCGCTGAAGTGCTGATGCAGGTAGGAATGGGTAATAAAGGGTACAAGTTCCCTAGTGAACTTTCGGGAGGCGAACAGCAACGCATCGTTATTGCCCGTGCTATGCTCAATTCTCCGGAGATTATCCTGGCGGATGAACCAACCGGAAATCTGGATGTGGAAACAGGTAAAGCCATCGTTGAATTGTTGCACAATATCTGCGAATCCGGCTCATCGGTAGTGATGACGACGCACAATTTGCAACTGTTGAAAGATTATCCGGGCAGGGTATATCGTTGTGCCGACCATCAGATTGTAGATGTGACTGATGAATATATGCCCAGACAGAGAACAATAGAAATAGATTTAAATATAGATAACTAAAACAGTAACGAAAATGAAAGTTTTAAAGTTTGGAGGAACTTCCGTAGGTTCTGCTCAGCGCATGAAGGAAGTAGCCAAATTGATTACCGATGGTGAACAGAAGATTGTTGTTCTTTCTGCTATGTCAGGAACAACAAACACATTGGTGGAAATTTCGGACTATCTGTATAAGAAGAATCCGGAGGGTGCCAACGAGATTATTAATAAGCTGGAAGCAAAATATAAACAGCATATTGATGAGCTTTTTGCAACCCAGGAATATAAACAGAAAGGTCTTGAAGTTGTCAAATCCCACTTCGACTACATCCGCTCCTATACTAAAGACCTTTTCACTTTGTTCGAAGAGAAAGTGGTTTTGGCACAGGGAGAGCTTATCTCTACGGCGATGGTAAACTTCTACCTGCAGGAATGTGGTGTGAAGTCCGTGTTGCTTCCGGCTTTGGAATTCATGCGTACTGACAAGAACGCAGAACCGGATCCTGTATATATTAAGGATAAATTGCGTGCTCAATTGGATCTTTATCCGGATACGGAAATCTACATTACGCAAGGTTTCATCTGCCGCAATGCTTACGGTGAGATAGACAACCTGCAACGTGGTGGTAGCGACTACACCGCTTCTCTGATCGGAGCAGCAGTGAACGCTTCCGAAATCCAGATCTGGACAGATATCGACGGTATGCACAATAACGACCCGCGTATTGTTGACAAGACCGCTCCGGTACGCCAGCTGCACTTCGAAGAAGCAGCCGAGTTGGCTTACTTCGGTGCAAAGATTCTGCACCCTACTTGTATCCAGCCGGCTAAATATGCCAATATCCCTGTCCGCTTGTTGAACACAATGGATCCGGAGGCTCCGGGCACACTGATTTCTAACGATACGGAAAAAGGCAAGATTAAGGCAGTAGCTGCAAAAGATAACATCACTGCTATTAAGATTAAATCCAGCCGCATGTTATTGGCTCATGGTTTCTTGCGTAAGGTGTTCGAAATCTTCGAAAGCTATCAGACATCTATCGATATGATCTGTACGTCAGAAGTCGGTGTATCTGTTACGATAGATAACACGAAACATCTTAATGAGATTCTGGACGACCTGAAGAAATACGGAACAGTAACCGTTGATAAAGAAATGTGTATCATCTGCGTTGTAGGTGACCTTGAATGGGAAAATGTCGGTTTTGAAGCAAAAGCACTCGATGCGATGCGCGATATACCGGTGCGAATGATCTCGTTTGGAGGAAGTAACTATAACATCTCCTTCCTCATTCGGGAGTGTGATAAGAAAGTAGCTTTACAATCGTTGAGCGATATGCTTTTCAACGGCAAATAATTCCACAAATAATACGAGCGCTTTTACCGAACTGATAAAAGCGCTCTTTTTTAACCAACTAAACAAGTTTTTCGAATTATGAAGGGAATATTTCCAATCGATAAATTCCGCACTTTGCAGACACCTTTCTATTATTACGATACCAAAGTGCTGCGCGATACATTGTCGGCTATTAACCATGAGGTTGCCAAATATCCTAATTATTCAGTGCATTACGCTGTTAAAGCAAATGCTAACCCGAAAGTACTTACCATCATCCGTGAGAGCGGAATGGGAGCCGACTGTGTGAGCGGTGGAGAAATTCGTGCCGCTATCCGTGCAGGATTTCCGGCCAATAAAGTTGTTTTTGCAGGAGTAGGTAAAGCAGACTGGGAAATTAACCTCGGGCTGGAGTACGGCATCTTCTGTTTCAATGTAGAGTCTATTCCCGAACTGGAAGTAATCAATGAATTGGCTGCTGCTCAAAATAAGGTGGCTAATGTTGCTTTCCGTATCAATCCGGATGTAGGCGCACATACTCACGCAAATATCACTACCGGTTTGGCAGAAAATAAATTTGGTATCAGCATGCAGGATATGGACAAGGTGATAGATGTGGCGCAGGAGATGAAAAACGTAAAGTTTATCGGTCTTCACTTCCACATTGGCTCGCAGATTTTGGATATGGGTGATTTTGTAGCCCTCTGCAATCGTGTCAATGAGTTGCAGGACAAACTGGAAGCACGGAGAATTTTGGTAGAACATATCAATGTAGGTGGTGGTTTGGGTATTGATTACGGACACCCCAACCGTCAGGCTGTCCCGAATTTCAAGGATTACTTTGCTACCTATGCCGGACAATTGAAATTGCGTCCTTATCAGACCTTGCATTTTGAATTGGGACGTGCAGTTGTAGGACAGTGCGGTTCCTTAATCTCTAAGGTTTTGTATGTAAAACAAGGCACACGGAAGAAATTTGCCATCCTTGATGCAGGTATGACCGACCTGATCCGTCCGGCTTTGTATCAGGCATTCCATAAAATGGAAAATATAACTTCCGAAGAACCGTTGGAAGCCTACGATGTAGTAGGACCGATTTGTGAATCGTCAGACGTTTTCGGAAAAGCGATTGACTTGAACAAAGTGAAGCGTGGTGACTTGATCGCCCTTCGTTCTGCCGGTGCGTACGGTGAAATAATGGCTTCCGGATACAACTGTCGTGAACTGCCGAAAGGATATACTTCCGACGAAATGGTGTAAGTAAAAAATGAACTGCTACAATCAAAATGTGAATGTAGTTTAAAAATATAGGGTGCATGGAACAATTTTAACTGAAAGCGTGTTATTTTTGTAATGAGTTCAAAAAGAAACTACATTAACAACTTAATAAAAAAATACGATTATGATTTCAGAAAAATTACAGAATGCAATTAACGAACAGATTACTGCTGAAATGTGGTCTGCTAACCTGTATTTAGCAATGTCTTTCTATTTTGAGAAAGAAGGTTTCAGTGGTTTTGCTCATTGGATGAAAAAACAATCCCAGGAAGAAATGGGACATGCTTATGCAATGGCAGATTATATCATCAAACGTGGAGGAACTGCTAAAGTGGATAAAATAGATGTTGTTCCTAACGGATGGGGTACACCTCTCGAAGTATTCGAACACGTTTACAAACATGAATGTCATGTTTCTCAATTGGTAGACAAGCTGGTAGACGTAGCAGCTGCTGAAAAGGATAAAGCAACACAGGATTTCTTGTGGGGATTTGTTCGTGAACAGGTAGAAGAAGAAGCTACAGCGCAAGGCATTGTTGATAAAATCAAGAAAGCCGGTGATACTGGAATTTTCTTTGTAGATTCACAATTGGGACAGCGTTAATGATGCTACTCTGAAAAAATAGTTCTTTATATAGAAAGAAGCTACTCGAAATTTCTTCAAGTAGCTTCTTTTTTTTCACTTATTTGGCTCGTATCTGGAAATAAACTACCTTTGTATTAAGAGTCAGAGAGAAATTAATCCCGATTATTATAAATGAATGGTGTGAATAGAGGAATTTTTAGATTGCTCCCTATATTTTTATTGCTCTTTTTGGGGGTGAGCAGTTGTTCTCAAAAAGAGGAATGGCGTATTTTAGTTATCCACTCTTATGAGGAGACTTACGCGGCTTATCCGGAATTTAACCGGATGATAGCGGAGCAATTTGAGAAAGAGAAAATAGATGCTGATATCCGTACTGTTTATTTAGATTGCGAGTCCTACTGGGAAGAACCGGAGTTGGAGCGAATGCGTTTTCTGGTTGATTCCGTTTCGAAAGACTGGCGGCCGGAAGTGATTCTGGTGAATGAAGATCAGGCTACTTATTCATTGATGAAATGTGGGGTTCAGTTGGGCAAAGAAGTACCTGTGGTCTTTGGTGGTGTCAATTACCCGAATTGGGGATTGCTGAAACGCCATCCTAATGTGACGGGTTTCCATGATAAGATCGCCTTTAATGAAAATGTCAGTGTGGCAAAAGAACTTTTCGGTGAACGCGTCCGGTTGTTTACCATGCTCGATACCACTTATATCGATAAACAAATCAGAAGAGATGCAAAGGAACAGTTTAAAGGTCATAAAGTGACCGGGTTCATCGATAACCCCGAACTTTCTCTTGAAGAACAGATACGTTTGACGCAGGAGGAAGGTTATACTCGTTTCATGGCTATTCCTTTACGTAATGCCAGAAATCATTCGGACGCCACCTTTATGTGGGTGTTGAACAGAAGCTATCGCGATCAATGTTATATTCAGCTGAAACGTGATTATACTACCATTAATATTGGAAGCATTTGTGGTAGTCCCAGCTTGACAGCTATCAATGAAGCCTTCGGGTTTGGTGAGAAGTTGCTGGGTGGATACATCACTTCGTTGCCTATTCAGGTGGAAGAAGAGGTGAAAGCAGCCGTTCGTATATTACACGGTGCGAGTCCGGCGGACATGCCTATTGTTGAAAGCCGGAAAGAGTATGTTGTTGATTGGAATACAATGACGCAAATAGGTTTGAGTAAGGAAAGTATTCCTGCTAAATATCGTATTATCAATATTCCGTTTAGTGATAAATACCCTTTGTTGTGGGGAATTTCAGTCGCATCGTTCATTCTTGTATTAATTATTCTTTTCGCTTCTCTTTGGTGGCTATACCTTCGGGAACAGATGAGGAAAAAGCAGGCTCTTATAGCATTGGCTGATGAAAAAGAAACATTGTCATTAGCCATTGAGGGTGGAATGACGTATGCCTGGAGATTGGATAACGGTTGTTTTGTTTTTGAAGATGCATTCTGGGCGTCGCAAGGGTTAAGTCCCAGACAACTTTCGTTTAAGGAATTCATGAGCTTTATCCATCCCGACCATTGGGAAGGAGTGAAGTTCAACTGGCGAAATCTGAAAAGTGCTCATAAAAAGATTGTGCAGGAGCTTTGTAACTTCGACGGCAAAGGCTATCAGTGGTGGGAGTTCCGTTATACCACCAAACAGCTACCCGGAGGCGAATATAAAACTGCAGGTTTGTTGCTTAATATACAGGATATAAAAGATCGTGAAGAAGAATTGGAGGCAGCACGCTTATTGGCTGAAAAGGCGGAATTGAAACAATCATTCCTCGCAAATATGAGCCATGAGATACGTACTCCGCTTAATTCAATCGTTGGCTTTGCCAATATACTGGCATTGGAAGATGGATTGAGTTCCGTAGAACGCGAAGAGTATATCAGTACTATTAACAAGAACAGTGAGTTGTTACTCAAACTGATTAATGATATCTTGGAACTTTCCCGTATCGAATCAGGATATATGTCTTTCTCATTCAAGAGATGCAAGGTGAGAGAGTTGATTGACGATATCTATATGACACATCAGGTTCTGATTGCTCCACATTTGGAATTCTTGAAAGAAGTGGATGATACACCTTTGGAAATCAATGTGGACAGAGAGCGTTTGATACAAGTCCTGACAAACTTTCTGAATAATGCCGGTAAGTTTACGGAAACCGGATATATCAAATTAGGATATAGCTATCTGCCGGATGAAGGCAAAGTGCAGATTTATGTAGAAGATACCGGAAGAGGGATTCCACGAGAAGAACAACGGATGATTTTCAGTCGTTTCTACAAACAAAACGAATTTTCGCAGGGAGCAGGATTGGGACTTTCTATTTGTCAGGTGATTATAGAGAAGCTGGGTGGAAAGATCGAACTCAAGTCCGAAGTAGGCAAGGGAAGCCGCTTTACGGTTATTCTTCCTTGCCGGGTGGTATCTTGATAATGATAGACTTTAACGGGAATACGAACAATCTTATTTCTTGTTTTTTCCTTTCTCCATCGTTCCCAGGTAAATCTCCAGTGAACGGGTGGAAATCTGTATTTCGCGGAAAGATACGCCTAAAGAAGCTATCAGCAGAATCAATGCCAATCCGAATACATAAGCAGAGAATAATTGAAGCCCGATATAAATAAGGAACATGCTGACTACACAGAAAAAAAGGCTTGCAATACCTAGTCCTTGCATTCTACGGGTCAGGTTCAACCGTTTCCGTAGATTCTCGATTTGCGCTTCAGTGATATCCGAAGGGTTTTCCATGTAGCGGTCACGCAGTTGACGCACAAGTTGGGCATACGATAAGAAACGGTTGGTATAAGCCAGCAATATCAATGAAACTGCCGAGAAAAGTAGGGCAGGAGTAGTGAGAGTCAATTCTTCCATAATCTATTTTTTATAGTCAAGTAGCGGTTCAAAATTCATTTTATAAAAGAGAATTTTTAGGCACGGGATACACGGATTTTACGGTTTTAGAAATATGCTTGCATAAAGCAGCAGCGTAATCTGTGTAATCCGTGCCTAAAAATGGATGCTGCAAGTAAACCTTGCCCCGGAGTTATTCCGTTTTCAGCACATTAAGCTCTTTGCCTACCTTGATAAAGGCAGCGATGCACTTGTCAAGATGTGCTTTCTCGTGCCCTGCAGAGATTTGCACACGGATGCGTGCCTGATCTTTCGGCACTACCGGATAATAGAAGCCTGTCACATAGATGCCTTCCTCCTGCATACGTGCAGCGTAAATCTGGGACAACTTCGCGTCATACAACATAACGGCACAGATAGCGCTTTGTGTCGGTTTGATATCAAATCCGGCAGCCGTCATCTTATCGCGGAAGTAGTTTACATTCTCAACAAGTTTATCATGTAATGCATTGCTCTCTTTCAGCATCTTGAAAACTTCAAGGCTGGCACCAATGATGCCCGGAGCCAAAGAATTCGAGAACAGATACGGGCGGCTGCGTTGACGAAGCAAATCGATAATCTCTTTACGACCGGTGGTGAAACCTCCCAGTGCACCGCCAAAAGCCTTACCTAATGTTCCGGTATAAATATCTACCCGTCCATGAGTCTTATACAACTCGCTTACTCCATGCCCTGTGGCACCTACCACACCGGCAGAGTGTGACTCGTCCACCATTACCAGCGCATCGTATTTCTCGGCAAGATCGCAAATCTGATCCATCGGAGCTACATTTCCGTCCATAGAGAACACACCGTCCGTCACAACAATACGGAAACGTTGTGCCTGCGCTTCTTGCAGACATCTTTCCAAGTCCTTCATGTCAGCGTTGGCATAACGGTAGCGCTTTGCCTTGCAAAGACGTACTCCGTCAATGATAGAAGCATGGTTCAGAGAATCCGAGATGATGGCATCCTCTTCAGAGAAAAGCGGTTCGAATACGCCGCCGTTGGCGTCGAAACAAGCAGCATACAAGATCGTGTCTTCCGTTTGGAAATACTCCGAGATGGCAGCTTCCAGTTCTTTGTGTATATCTTGCGTTCCACAAATGAAGCGGACGGACGACATTCCGTAGCCACGGTTGTTCATCATTTCCTGCGAAGCCTTAATCAATCGGGGGTGATTGGATAATCCTAAGTAATTATTTGCACAGAAGTTCAGCACTTCCTTACCTTTTACAGTGATGGCAGCTTGCTGCGCACTTTCAATCAGTCGTTCTTCTTTATAAAGTCCGGCTTCCTTGATTTCAGCCAATGTTTGGCGGAGATATTCTTGCATTTTACCGTACATAGTGTTTGGGTGATTAAGTTATATTGCAAAGGACACAATTTTTCTTGGAATAACAATGTCTTTTTGATTAAAATCTGAAAAAAAAGTGCTTACTTTGCGCACTATTTAAGCTTGATATTCTAAGTCAGAAGAAAAAATGGAACACATTTTGATTATTGGAGCTACCGGACAGATAGGGTCGGAGCTAACGATGGAGCTACGTAAACGTTACGGAAATGCAAATGTAGTAGCAGGTTATATTCCGGGTGCAGAGCCTAAAGGGGAATTAAAGGAGTCCGGACCGTCGGCAATTGCTGATGTAACGGATGGAGAAGCGATCGCATCTGTGGTAAAAGAGTATCACATCGATACAATTTATAATTTGGCTGCTCTGCTGTCCGTAGTTGCCGAGTCGAAACCCAAGCTGGCCTGGAAAATAGGTATCGATGGATTATGGAATGTATTGGAAGTGGCACGCGAACAAGGATGTGCAGTGTTTACTCCGAGTTCTATCGGTTCGTTTGGCACTAGTACGCCTCATACGAAAACACCGCAGGACACTATTCAGCGTCCGCGCACCATGTATGGAGTCACCAAGGTAACGACCGAGTTGCTAAGTGATTATTATTTTAATAAATATGGTGTTGATACCCGTGCTGTCCGTTTTCCGGGCATTATTTCGAATGTGACCCCTCCGGGAGGAGGTACGACCGATTATGCTGTCGATATTTATTACTCGGCAGTGAAAGGAGAAAAATTTGTGTGCCCCATTAAGCAAGGCACTTTGATGGATATGATGTACATGCCGGATGCGCTGAACGCAGCAATTACGCTGATGGAAGCTGATCCGACAAAATTGATACACCGAAATGCTTTCAATATCGCCTCGATGAGTTTCGACCCGGAGACGATTTATCAGGCTATCAGGAAGCATGTGCCGCAGTTTGAGATGATCTATGATATAGATCCTTTGAAACAGCGCATTGCCGATAGCTGGCCCGATAGTCTGGATGACACCTGCGCTCGTGAAGAGTGGGGCTGGAAGCCGGCCTACGATTTGGAAAGCATGACGGTAGATATGCTTGAAAAGTTAAGAGAGAAACTAAAATAATGAAAAAACTAATTGTAGGGGTCATGTTGCTCGGTATACTGGGTGCTTGTGGAAACAAGAAAACAAACATTGACCCCTTCGCATCTATCACAAAAGAAGTGGATTCTATCCGGCGGGTAGCCGATTCTATTCACTGTGATGAATCGCCGGAAGATCCGCAACCTATACAGGCAGATGAATCTTTCGATGATTTTATCTACAATTTTGCTTCCGATGACGTGTTGCAGCGTCAGCGTGTGAAATTTCCGTTGCCTTACTACAATGGAGATAAAAAAACGAATATCGAGGAGCATAACTGGAAGCATGATGACTTGTTTACCAAACAGCATTATTATACGCTTCTGTTTGATAGAGAAGAAGATATGGATTTAGTAGGAGATACCTCCCTCACTTCCGTACAGGTAGAATGGGTGTTTGTGAAAACACGAATGGTAAAGAAATACTATTTTGAGCGTATCAAAGGTGCATGGATGCTAGAGGCAATTAATCTGCGTCCCATTAAGCAAAATGATAATGAAAATTTCGTGGAGTTTTTCGGACACTTTGCCGCAGATAGTCTTTTTCAGAGTAAGCGTGTGTGTGAGCCTCTGGCTTTTGTAACCACCGATCCGGACGATGATTTCTCTATTCTGGAGACCACCCTCGATCTTAATCAGTGGTTCGCTTTTAAACCGGGACTTCCTGCCGATCGTCTTTCTAATATCAATTACGGGCAGCGGAATGACGATGATTCGCCAACGAAAATTCTGGCGTTGAAAGGTATCGGTAATGGTTTTTCCAATATCCTCTATTTCCGTCGCAAAGCCGGGGAATGGGAATTGTATAAGTTTGAAGATACAAGCATTTGATGCAGGTAGTAATACGCTACAAGAAATAGCCTTGCTGTTAATGATATAACAGTATTTGCCGGCTTATAACGAATAATGATATAACTTATAATTAAAAATATATGTATTCTCTTTTGCCCTACAATACATTCGGCATCGATGTCAGTGCCGCTCGTTTTTTAGAGTACACTTCGGTTGAAGAACTGAAGAAGCTGATTGTGCAAGGTGCCGTTACGACACCTTTTTTGCATATTGGTGGTGGCAGTAACCTGTTGTTTACCAAAGATTACGACGGGTTGATATTGCATTCCCGCATTGAAGGAATCGAAGTGACGGAAGAAGATGCTCACTCTGTATCAGTGCGAGTGGGAGCAGGGGTGGTATGGGATGACTTTGTAGCTTATTGTGTAGAGCATGGATGGTATGGAGCGGAGAACCTGTCGCTGATTCCCGGTGAGGTGGGGGCAAGTGCAGTGCAGAATATCGGAGCCTATGGCGTTGAGGTGAAAGATCTGATAACGGCTGTGGAAACAGTGAACATTCAAGCTGAAGAACGCGTTTATTTAGTAGAGGATATACCTATCGCAACAGTATCTTTAAACGTCCGGAAAACAAAGCAACCTTTGTCACTTATGTTCGTTTCCGATTGAGTAAAGAAGAGCATTATACATTAGACTATGGCACCATTCGTCAGGAGCTTGAAAAATATCCGTCGTTGACACTTTCTGTTGTTCGGAAAGTGATTATTGCTATTCGCGAGAGCAAGCTGCCCGATCCGAAAGTGATGGGTAATGCCGGTAGTTTCTTTATGAACCCCATTGTGCCGAAAGAAAAACTGGAAGCCTTGCAACAGGAATATCCCCGCATACCCTACTATGAGCTGGCCGACGGCCGCGTAAAAATTCCGGCAGGATGGATGATTGACCAATGCGGTTGGAAAGGAAAAGCCTTGGGACCGGCTGCCGTGCATGATAAACAAGCACTGGTGCTGGTGAATCGTGGCGGAGCAAAAGGTAGTGATATTATTGCACTTTCAGATGCGGTCCGAGCTTCTGTTCGTGAGAAGTTCGGTATTGATATCCATCCGGAAGTCAACTTTATAAATTGAGAATAAACAAGTGAAAGTAAGAATTATAGGAAGTGGAACATCGACGGGAGTACCTCAAATCGGCTGTACATGTCCGGTTTGTACTTCTTCCGATTTGAAAGATAATCGATTGCGTGCCTCTGCTATTGTGGAGACAGATGACGCGCGGATTCTGATAGATTGTGGTCCCGATTTCCGGACACAGGTATTACATCTCCCTTTTGAGAGGATAGATGGTGTGCTCATTACGCACGAACATTATGACCATGTAGGCGGACTGGACGATTTACGTCCGTTTTGCCGGTTCGGTTCCGTGCCTATTTATGCGGAAGATTATGTAGCGCAGGGATTGCGTTTGCGTATGCCCTATTGCTTTGTCGACCATCGTTATCCGGGTGTTCCCGATATTCCTTTACAGGAAATTTCGGTGGGGCAATCCTTTGCTGTAAACCACACGGAAGTGCTTCCTCTGCGTGTGATGCATGGCCGACTGCCGATTCTGGGGTATCGTATCGGGCAGTTGGGGTATATCACTGATATGTTGACCATGCCCGAAGAATCCTATGAACAATTGGCAGGGATAGATGTTTTGGTAATGAATGCGCTTCGGATCGCCTCGCATCCTACTCACCAAAATTTGGAAGAAGCATTGGCGGTGGCCCGACGTATTCAGGCAAAGAAGACATACTTTATACACATGAGTCATGATATGGGCTTGCATGCGGAGGTTGAAAAGAACCTTCCGGAAAATATTCACCTGGCGTTCGACGGATTGGATATCTATGTTTGATTACCGGTGAAATTTTTAGCAAAAGTTTTGTTTTCTTTGTAGAAATTATTATTTTTGCACCTAGCCGATAAACAGCGAATATTATGAAACTTCGTACGATAGTGAAAATAGCGATCACATCTTCTGTTGTACTTTTGTGCTCAGGTTTCGCATTGTACTCTTTTTTTAGACTGTCAGCAGCTGAAGGGCAGAAAGACTTTAATCTTTATGAACTGGTGCCATCCACAACTTCAGCCGTATTCGTTACTGATGACGTGCTCGAATTTGTAGCAGAAGTCGATGAGCTGACTTGCAGTAAAAATCAGCAATATCTTTATGTATCCAAACTCTTTTCTTATCTGAAACAGAGCCTTTACGCCCTTTCAGAAGATACTCCCCACGGTTTAAGCCGGCAAATGAATCAAATGTTGATTAGTTTCCACGAGCCGGATAACGAACGTAATCAAGTGCTCTATTGCAGATTGGGAAATGGAGATAAGGAGTTGGTAAACAGATTTGTACGCAAATATATATCCTCACTTTATCCGCCGAAAACGTTTATTTACAAAGGAGAAGAGATAATTATTTATCCCATGGCGGACGGTGATTTTCTAGCCTGCTATCTGACATCCGATTTTATGGCATTGAGCTTTCAGAAAAAACTGATTGAGAACGTTATTGATGCGTATAAAAGTGGAAAATCGTTGGCTGATGATTCTACCTTTACAGGAATACGTGCTCCGAAAAAAAGTGCGGCGGCCGCTACCATCTATACCCGTATGCAAGGGATGATGGGATGGACGGAATTTGACATGAAAATGAAAGATGATTTCATCTATTTCTCCGGCATCACTCACGATGCAGACACTTGCTTTGCGTTTATAAACCAGCTTCGCCAGCAACAATCCGTCAAGGGATTTCCGGGAGAAGTGTTGCCGTCTACTGCTTTCTATTTTAGCAGGCAAGGGATTACGGACTGGGTGTCTCTGCTTTCTTATGGAAATGCCCAGGGACAGAGCGTGCCTGCCCGCACGAGTGAAGTGCAAAATAGGGATAAAGAGTTTTCACGCTATCTGATGGAAAATGCCGGGCAGGATTTGGTTGCCTGTCTCTTTCAGCGTGAAGATACTTTGCAGGGTGCAGCGGCAGTCTTGAGCCTGTCGGTGGCAGATGTAACGGAAGCCGAGCGAATGCTTCGTGCCCTTGTTAATGCCGCTTCGGCGGACGAAGGAAGAAGAAATCCGCGTATAACTTTTTGTTATACTGTAAATAAAGCATATCTTATCTATCGGTTACCTCAAACAACATTGTTTGAACAACTAACCAGTTTTGCGGAACCAACTTTGGATGTATATGCAGCCTTCTATGGCGGGCGCTTGTTGCTCGCTCCTGATGCGGATGCTCTCGCGCATTATATTCGCCAACTGGATAAAGGTGAGGTGCTCAATGGAGCGATGGCCTATCAGACAGGCATGGATCATTTGTCCGATTCCTACCATTTTATGCTGATGGCGGATTTCGACCACATATTCCAACAATCAGAAAATCACGTTCGTTTTGTACCGGATTTCTTTCTGCGCAACGCCGACTTCTTCCGTCATTTCACCCTTTTTGTTCAGTTTGCCTGTGCAGACGGAGTGGTATATCCTAATATTGTTTTGAAATATAAATCAGAATAAAAAATGACCGTTTGCTTATAATCATTTTTCTACAAAAAAAACTCCCAATGAAATTTAATTCAATCGGGAGTTTTTTATGCTTATTCATCGAACGAATGACTTTCGGTTTAGAATGGCAGATCGTCTTTGGCATCGCCCGGAGTAAATTCCGGCATAGCCGATGGAGCTGGAGGAGGAACGGGAGAACCGGAAGCCATTGGAGCACCTGTACTAACACGCTCTACTTTCCATGCGCGGATACTATTGAACCAGCGATCATTCCACTGACGGGCGTCAACGTCGAATGATACAGTCAATTCTTCGCCCATTTGAATGTTGAACTGCTCGATTTTGTCTGCGCCAAATACGTCGAAGCACATTTTACGTGGATATTGGTCGTGGTTTTCGATAACGTACTCTTGTGATTTCCACTCGTTGCCGCTAGTTTTTGAAACTCCGCCTCTCGGGGGGAGGATAGCGATGATTTTTCCTGTAAATTCCATTGCGATAATTTTAAATTCTGCGGCGAAGTTACAATTTTTTAGTAATATCCCTCGCACAATACCTGTTTTTTTCTTTTGTTTTTATTGGGCAGCCCAAATCTTTTTTCGTAACTTTGTGCGATAGAACATTTAAAACTTAAATACACGAAAATATATGAAATTTATCGTTTCAAGTACTGCTCTTTCCAGCCATTTACAGGCCATCAGCCGTGTTATTAATTCAAAAAATGCGCTGCCAATTCTCGATTGTTTCCTCTTCGAACTAGAAGACGGAACTTTGTCTGTGACTGTATCCGACAGTGAAACAACGATGGTGACTACCGTAGAAGTGAATGAAAGCGATACGAACGGGCGTTTTGCCGTAGTAGCGAAAACATTGCTTGACGCACTGAAAGAAATTCCGGAACAACCACTCACATTCGATATCAATCCGGATAATTATGAAATAACGGTGCAGTACCAGAACGGAAAATACAGCCTGATGGGGCAGAATGCGGATGAATTCCCGCAATCGGCTACACTGGGGGATAATGCTGTCCGTGTAGAAATGGAAGCAAGCGTACTTCTGGGAGGTATCAACCGTTCGGTGTTTGCTACTGCCGATGATGAACTTCGTCCGGTGATGAACGGTATTTATTTCGATATTACAACAGAAGACATTACAATGGTTGCTTCGGACGGTCATAAACTGGTGCGTTGTAAAACGTTGGCAGCCAAAGGCAACGAGCGTGCAGCCTTCATCCTTCCAAAGAAACCGGCTACATTGCTAAAGAATCTTTTGCCGAAAGAACAAGGCGCAGTGACCATCGAATTTGACGAACGCAACGCTGTATTCATGCTTGAAAGCTACCGGATGGTTTGCCGCCTGATTGAAGGACGTTACCCGAACTACAACTCGGTAATTCCACAAAACAATCCGCACAAAGTGACCGTAGACCGCCAACAGTTGGTAGGAGCTTTGCGCCGTGTGTCTATCTTCTCGTCACAAGCCAGCAGTTTGATTAAACTTCGTATGCAGGAAAACCAGATTGTGATTTCCGCACAAGATATTGATTTTTCTACTTCTGCCGAAGAAACACAAGTTTGCCAGTATGCAGGTGCTGCAATGAGTATCGGTTTTAAATCGACGTTCCTTATCGACATATTGAACAATATTTCGGCAGATGAAGTAGTCATCGAACTTGCAGATCCTTCACGTGCCGGAGTAATCATCCCGGTAGAGCAGGAAGAAAACGAAGACTTGCTGATGCTGCTGATGCCGATGATGCTGAACGACTGATAAAAAACTAACTTCAGAGCTATTTAAAGCTTAAACAAAAATATTGTATATGAAACTGAATTTAAAGAACCCGTTGGTTTTCTTCGATCTGGAAACGACGGGAACGAACATAAATACAGACCG
>OOBJ01001266.1_pt1 | contig 16060 bp, 13 predicted proteins | sample 1671331 | NCBI WGS metagenome assembly OOBJ01 (sample SAMN06348145, study PRJEB24527) | human gut metagenome | biome: human gut; feature: ankylosing spondylitis patient; material: feces | host: Homo sapiens | place: China | collected 2015-10 | reverse complement strand
AAGATCTATGCATCTTAATTTTCAAAAAGTGTGCAACTTCTTATTGCAATTTAGATACTTATCTATTTCTTCTTGTGAAAAACCAAATATATCTTCCCACTTATAATCCGGTAAATAACACGTAGCATGATGAAAGCAATCCTTAGCATCGGGCTTTTCAATGTAAACTTTTACAGTTCCATCACTGCGCATCTCGGAATGTACAATTTCTGTATTATCGTCTAAGGTTAAAAACGGATACATCAAAGTAATCCCCTCCTTTTAATCTAAGTGTGCACAAAAGTGTATCAAAAAGCAAGAGAGCTATTCCTTTATCAACACGCAAAAAGAGGACGGTGCGCACCGTCCTCTTTTAATTTATGCATATGCGTTTTTTTGCTTTTCAGCGGATTGACGTAAAGTCAGATTAGAAGCTGAATACTACTTGGCTCCACAGAGTTTGAGCGTCTGGAGTGCCTTTTGCTTCTTTGGATTCCAGATCATAGTAGGTTACGCCTGCTACGATGTTTTTAGCCAGTGCATAGTTAGCACCTACGCTGTAGCCTTTGAAGCCTTCATCGAAGTAGATACCATCCATGGTGTGAGCAACAACGGTGCCTGCACCTTGATCATAGTAGGAAGCGTTCATGCCCCAAGAACCAGCTTTAGCAGCTTTAGCGCCTTTGTATGCCAGAGCAACTACATAACCGTCTTTGTCAACATCGTTATATTTAACACTGTCAACAGTTACAGCATCAACATCGCTTCTCAGGTAGGTACCGGTCAGCTTCAGGTCTTTAGCCAGGTCGAAGCCCAAGCCTACAGTCCAGATAGCATCGTCATCAGCAGCTTTCAGCAGGTTGTCAAATTTGTAGTAGCCAGCGAATGCATCAACAGCACCCAGTTTAGCGCCCAGTTCTGCATAAGCAACGTCTTTGTTTTCACCTGCAATTACATCAACACCGGTTGCTTTGCCGTAGCCAGCAGTCAGTTTAACGTCTTTGCCGTAGGAAACTTGTACGCCGTCCATACGGTTATCATGGATGTTACCGCCAGTGATATCGGTTTTGTTGTAACGGCCAGCTTGAACAGCCAGACCACCAACACGGCCATTTACATAAGCACGTTGGAAAGCAACATTTTCTTCACCAGCATTGCCTTTGTCATTAGTAAAGAATTGTTGGTTACGGAACATAGCGCTGTAGGTCCAGTCATCATTGATGTCGCCTTTTACCCACAGATCGGAACGCAGACGGCCTTGATGATTGGTGGTGTTACCTTCGCCCAGTTTGTCTCCATCATAGGAAGCATAGGAAGCTTTGATGGTGCCGGTGATTTTTACGTTGTCAGCTTTTTTCTCCAGAGCAGCAACGCGAACGCCCAGATTGTCCAGTTCGTCAGCGAATTCAGCAGCCAGTTTGTCAACGTTAGCGCCTTTAGCCATAGCTTTAGCAACGATTTGAGCCATTTCATAACGGGTCATCAGTTTGTCGCCACCGAAGGTGGAGTCGCCGTAGCCTTCGATTACGCCAGCAGCAGCCAGTTTGTTGATGCTGTCATAAGCCCAGTGGCCAGCCGGTACGTCAGAGAACGGATTTGCAGCATAAGCAGAAGCGGTTACGCCCAGTGCCATAGCCATAGCGAGTACTAAGGATTTTTTCATTGTTGTTTCCTCCTCAGGAAGTAGCAGTATTATCAAACTGCCAATATTATATTTTTACAAATCACCTTCCGGAGTCTCCCGCAAATTCCGCTCAAGAGTTGCCTTGTTTCCTCTGTCATCCTTTGCCGGTTTTTCCTTTGCAATGATTTATAAAGCAATAGTAATGGAAAGTAGAGTATCTCAATCTCCTTACCATAATTGCATTATACCATGCATCAAAAGTGAACGCAAGTCAATTTTGTAAATCAATTATAATATTAACGTAAAATTCACTTTAATGTTACACTTATTCTTTTTTAAAGAAAAGATCTGCCTACAAGCGTACAATATTTGAAAATTAAGCAGCTTCAAATTTGTGCGACAAAACAAAAAAGCTGCTGCAGTTAATGCTGCAGCAGCGTGGATTATAGACTAGCTATAAAATTATTTGAACAGGCCAAGCAGAATGGCGCCGTTTGCTGCCAGTACAGGAGCAAATACCAGGGATACAATGGTCATCAGTTTGATCAGGATGTTCATTGCAGGTCCGGAAGTATCTTTGAACGGGTCACCTACAGTATCGCCTACTACGGTTGCATCATGAACCGGAGTATGTTTGCGGCCGGAAGCTTCTACGAATTTCTTCGCATTATCCCATGCACCGCCGGCATTAGCCATCAGGATTGCAACCAGTACGCCGGAAGCCAGGGAGCCACCAATCAGGCCGCCCAGAGCTTCAGTACCGAACAGGAAGCCAACCAGCAGAGGAGCAACGATAGCGATAACACCAGGCATAATCATCTCATGCAGAGCAGCTGCAGTGGAGATGTCTACGCATTTTTGGTAGTCAGCTTTAGCTTTGCCTTCCAGCAGGCCGGGGATTTCGTGGAATTGACGACGAACTTCCTCGATCATCTGGTAAGCAGCTTTACCAACAGATTCCATGGTCATAGCACCGAATACGAACGGCAGAGTTGCACCGATGAACAGACCAATCAGGGTTACAGGGTTCAGCAGGTCGATTGCTTTCAGGCCTACAGTATGTGCATAAGCAGAGAACAGAGCCAGAGCAGTCAGAGCAGCGGAGCCGATAGCGAAGCCTTTACCGATAGCAGCAGTGGTGTTACCAACGGAGTCCAGGGTATCGGTGATTTCACGTACTTCAGGAGGCAGCTCGGACATTTCTGCGATACCACCAGCGTTATCAGCGATAGGACCATAAGCGTCAACTGCTACGGTCAGACCGGTAGTGGACAGCATACCAACTGCAGCCAGGGAGATACCGAACAGGCCCATGCCTGCATCTTTAGCACCGCCCATGGTGAAGAATGCCAGGATTACACCAACGCAGATGAAGATCATCGGCAGGAAGGTGGAATACATGCCAACAGCCAGACCGGAGATGATGGTGGTTGCCGGACCGGTTTCGGATTGCTCAGCAATCTTCTTAACGGAAGCATAATCAGCAGAGGTGTAGATTTCGGTAATTTTACCGATTAACAGACCAACTACCAGACCGGAAGCAATAGCTACGAATGCAGCAGCGTTACCGAAGATGGAAGTGGACAGGTAGTAAGCAGCAGCAATTACGATTACGCCGCCAACATAGGTACCATGGTTCAGAGCAGCCTGCGGGTTGGTGGATTTGCTGCTGCGAGCATAGAATACACCGATCAGGGAAGCAATGATACCAGCGAAAGCCAGCTCGAATACGAACATAATGCCTTCGCCGCCGGGATATGCAACAGCACCCAGGGTAATAGCGGAGATGATAGCACCTACATAGGATTCGAACAAGTCAGCGCCCATGCCTGCAACGTCGCCTACGTTATCGCCTACGTTATCAGCGATGGTAGCCGGGTTACGCGGGTCATCTTCAGGCAGACCTTCTTCTACTTTACCTACCAGGTCAGCGCCAACGTCAGCAGCTTTGGTGTAGATACCGCCGCCAACACGAGCGAACAATGCAATGGAGCTTGCGCCCAGACCGAAGCCGGTAACGATATCAATGTTGCCGAACAGCATGTAAGCAGCAGCAACACCAACGATACCCAGACCAACAACGCCCAGACCCATAACAGCACCGCCGGAGAAAGCAATTTTCAGAGCTTCCGGCATGCCGCCATGTTGAGCAGCTGCAGCAGTACGAACGTTAGCTTTGGTAGCAACGGTCATGCCGATGTAGCCTGCACATACGGAGAATACTGCACCTGCAACGAAGCATACTGCAGTAAGCGGAGATAAGAACATAGAAATTACGATAGCAACAACGATTACGAAAGCAGACAGTGCTTTGTATTCGCGGAACAGGAACGCCATAGCGCCCTCGTGGATGTAACCGGCAATTTCCTGCATACGTGCTGTACCAGCAGGAGCCTTACCGATTGCGCTGCTCAGCATCAGTGCAACTGCGAGTGCAATGAGGCCGACAACAATGGAGATCATTAAGAAATTCAAGACCCAAACCCCTTTCTTTTTATAAAAAAATTTAAAATTTTAAGAGTGCGGTTGCACTCTTGGTAACATGATGAGTGCGGAAAACAGGAAAATCCCGTCAGCCTTAAGCGTTGATTTTTGCCAGCGCCAATGTAATAACAGCAAATGCAACACCTAAATAAATCGTAGCCTTCGCCATGAGTGTATCCAGATCATTGCCCTTGCCAAAAAAAGCACCGTCACTGCCGCCGAAAGTACTGCCCATACCGCCGCCTTTTCCGGACTGCAGCAGAACTGCGCCAATGAGTGCTATGCAAACGATAACTTCAAGAACCATCAAGACAGTTTCAATCACAGAGCTTACCTCCTCATATTTTTGTACCATAGTATTTTACCATAAAGCCAATTATAAAGCTAGTATTTTTTTCACAGATTATTTTATATTATATTTGCTGCGACCCTTTCCAGCGGGAAAATGGTAAATTATGGCAGAATTTGCTCAATCTCTTATTCTTTCTGATATGGCAGATATAATCAGCTATTATATTTGCAAATGGTTAGACCGAAAATAGCGCACAGTCAGCTTAAAATGAAAAACCCCGAGGCGCAATCCCGGGGCTTTTCTTTTTGCGTGCGAACTATGACATTTGCACAATCTCTTTTCGAGTTAACTATAGCGCAATTGTATTGCTTTGTCAAATTTTATTTAATATTGTAGAAAACCTTCATGCCGTTATATTTTGCAGCCTTGCCGAGATCCTCTTCAATACGCAGCAGCTGGTTGTATTTGGCAACACGGTCTGTACGTGCCGGAGCACCGGTTTTAATCTGGCCAGCGTTTACAGCAACAGCAATATCTGCCAGAGTGGTGTCTTCGGTTTCACCGCTACGGTGAGAGATGATGCAGGTATAGCCTGCGCGTTTTGCGGTTTCGATAGCGTTGAAGGTTTCGGTTAAGGTACCGATTTGGTTTACCTTAATCAGAATAGCGTTTGCTACGCCCTTTTCAATGCCCTGAACCAGACGCTCTTCGTTGGTAACAAACAGGTCGTCGCCAACCAGCTGAACTTTTTTGCCCAGCTTTTTGGTGAGCTTCTTCCAGCCGTCCCAGTCATCCTCTGCCATACCGTCTTCGATGGAGATAATAGGATATTTCTCGCACAGACCTGCCAGATAATCAACCATTTCTTCGCTGGTCATTTCTACGCCTTCGCCGGTCATTTTGTATTTGCCGTCTACATAGAATTCGCTGGAAGCAACGTCCATTGCCATAACGATGTCTTTACCGGGTTTATAGCCTGCACGCTCGGTTGCTTCGAGAATAACCTCGATTGCATCTGCGTTGCATTTCAGGTTCGGTGCAAAACCGCCTTCATCACCCAAAGCGGTGCTCAGGCCTTTTTCCTTCAGCAGTGCCTTCAGGTTATGATAAATCTCAGCGTTCATGCGCAGTGCTTCGCTGAAGGATTTAGCGCCAACCGGCATAATCATGAATTCCTGAATATCAACGTTGTTGTCAGCATGCTCGCCGCCGTTTAAGATGTTCATCATCGGAACAGGCAGCTCTTTGGCAGCAACACCGCCTAAGTACAAGTACAGCGGCAGGCCTACGGAAGCAGCGGCAGCCTTAGCTACAGCCATGGAAACGCCGAGAATAGCGTTAGCGCCGAGGCGGCCTTTGTTCGGAGTGCCGTCCAGGCGAACCAGCAGCTCATCAATTTCGGTTTGGCGGGTTGCGTCCAGGCCGATAATTGCTTCGGCAATAATGTCGTTAACATTATCAACTGCTTTAGTAACGCCCTTGCCCAGGTAACGCTCTTTGTCGCCGTCACGCAGCTCTACAGCCTCGTGTACACCGGTGGATGCGCCGGAAGGAACAGCAGCGCGGCCCATAGCGCCGTCTTCCAGACATACTTCAACTTCTACGGTCGGATTGCCGCGGGAATCCAGAATCTCGCGAGCGTAAACTTCAGTAATCATTGCCATTTCTTATCACCTCATGATTAATCTATCAAAGTTTTACCTGTCATAGCGGCAGGCTGTTTAATATTAAGCAGCTGCAGCAGTGTCGGCGCAATATCGGCCAAAATACCGTTATGCAGCTTGTGCTGCTCCTTGCTTACTAAAATAAACGGTACAGGATTGGTAGTATGCGCGGTGTTCGGAGAACCGTCGCTTTCGGCCATCTTCTCCAAATTGCCGTGGTCCGCGGTAATGCACACACTGCCGCCAAGGGACAGCACCTTGCGTACAATACGGCCGGCACAGTCATCCACCTTTTCCATAGCGGTAATCGCAGCACTGAGCACACCGGTATGACCAACCATATCCGGATTTGCAAAGTTCAGGATAATCGCATCAAATTTATCCTTATCCAGCTCTGCCAAAAGTGCCTGCGTAACCTCTTCCGCGCTCATTTCCGGCTGCAAATCATAGGTTGCAACCTTCGGCGACGGAATCAGAATACGCTCCTCATTAGCATTCGGAGCTTCCACACCGCCGTTGAAGAAGAAGGTTACATGCGCATATTTTTCGGTTTCCGCAATGCGCAGCTGGTGCAGTCCATGCTGTGCCAACACCTCACCCAAGGTATCCTTAATCTCCTCCGGAGGAAAGGCTACCGGTGCGGTAATCGTAGCATCATACTGCGTCATGCACACATAATTTACAGGGCGTGCTCCCTCGGGACGTGCAAAATACGGGAAGTCCTCATCATGCAGAGCACGGGTAATTTCACGCGCTCTGTCAGGACGGAAGTTGAAGAAAATCACACCGTCACCGGCAGTGATTTTGCCATCTACGCCGTCAACAGTGAAGGGTTCAACAAACTCGTCCGTTACGCCTGCGGCATAGGATGCTTCTACGCCGGCAGCTGCGCTTGCAGCTTTGCCGCCCTCGCCCAGCACCAGTGCTTTATAGGCACGCTCCACGCGCTCCCAGCGCTTGTCGCGGTCCATTGCGTAATAGCGTCCGCTGACGGTAGCAATCTTGCCTACGCCAATCTGCGCCATGCCCTCCTCCAGCTCATGGATATATTCCAGCGCTGTTTTCGGACCGACATCACGTCCGTCGAGGAAAGCATGCACATAAACATCGGTCAGGCCTTTAACCTTCGCCATGCATATAAGTGCCAGAAGATGCTCAATGTGGCTATGAACGCCACCGTCGGATAAAAGTCCCAGAAGGTGCAGCGCCTTGCCTGCCTGCTTCGTTTCGTCCATTACCCTGCTGAGCTCTTTGTTCTTATACAAATCGCCATCCTCAATTGCCTTGTCAATGCGTGTCAGGCTTTGGTAGATAATGCGGCCGGCACCGATATTCAGGTGACCTACCTCAGAATTGCCGATCTGGCCTGCAGGCAGACCGACAGCCTTGCCGCTGGCTTCCAAGGTTGTATGAGGATAATTTGCAAAATAACTGTCCAGGTTAGGTGTTTTTGCCATAGCCGCAGCGTTGGTTTTATCTGCGGGAGCAATGCCCCAACCATCAAGAATCATTAGTAAAACTGGTTTTTTCATTATCAAATTCCTAAAGACGAAGGAGAAAGCAACAGGTGCTTTCTCCGAGGTCTTATTAAAAGCTTCTTACGATTGCGGCAAAGGTGTCAGCCTTCAGGCTTGCACCGCCTACCAGCACACCGTCAATACCGCTGAGGTTGAAGGAAGCAGCGTTCTTTTCATTAACACTGCCGCCGTAAAGAATACGAACCTTGCGGGCAATATCAGGTGTAAAGATTTTGCCGATTTTTTCACGAATCAGAGTGCATACTTCCAAAGCATCCTCCGGAGTAGCAGCCTTACCGCTGCCGATAGCCCAGATAGGCTCATAAGCAACAACAAGGTTTTCTGCATCCTCTGCAGAAATTACACGCAGAGCGCTCTTCAGCTGCATATTGATTTTGCGAGCAGTTTTGCCTGCTTCACGCTCAGCCAGATTTTCACCAACGCACAGCATCGGCTTCAGACCGTTGCGGTAAGCGGCAATAATCTTACTGGCAACAATTTTTTCGTTCTCACCGAAAATAGTACGGCGTTCGCTATGACCAACGAGAACATATTCAGCGCAGATATCGGCAATCATCGCACCGGAAACAGCGCCGGTGAAGGCACCCTTATCTTCCCAATGCAAATCCTGTGCACCGTAGCCTACATGCTTGCCGTCAATAGCATCTGCAACAGTTTCCAGTGCGGTGAACGGCGGGAAAATAACAACCTCGTTTAAGGTACCGTTAGTTTCCATAACAATATCCTCAGCAAGCTCTACAGCCTCGCTTACGGTTTTGTGCATTTTCCAGTTGCCGGCAATCATTTTGCGGCGCAGGTCATCAAGCGCAGCAACGCCGGGCAGTACCTTGCCTTCCAGATATTCCAGAGAAGCACCGCCACCGGTGGAAATGTGGGTAATGCGTTTAGCCAGGCCAAGCTTTTCGATAGCAGCAACGCTGTCGCCACCGCCGACAATGCTGGTAGCACGGCTCTTGGCTACAGCCTTCGCTACAGCCTCGGTACCCTTGCAGAATGCATCCATTTCAAAAACGCCCATAGGTCCGTTCCAGACAATCATCTTAGCGTCAGCCAGAGCTTCTGCATAAGCCTTGCTGGTTTCCGCACCGATATCCAGAGCCATATAAGCCTGATTCAGGTTTTTCACCTTTTCGGTTACATGCTCAGCGTCGGGAGCAAATGCAGCAGCCATTACCAGATCGGTAGGCAACAGCATATTAACTTTATTTTTCTTAGCCTTAGCCAGAAGCTCTTTAGCCAGGTCCAGCTTATCCTCTTCTACTAGGGACTTGCCCATTTTGTAGCCCTGTGCAGCCAGGAAGGTGTTAGCCATACCGCCGCCGATAAGCAGGGTATCAACCTTATCCAGCAGGTTGCTGATAACGCCGATTTTATCGCTTACCTTAGCACCGCCGATGATAGCAACGAAAGGATGCAGCGGATTGGTTACAGCCTGACCTACATACTGGATTTCCTTTTCCAGCAGGAAGCCTGCAGCAGCAGGCAGGAAGTGGGTTACGCCTTCTACAGAAGCATGTGCGCGGTGAGATACACCGAAGCCGTCATTGACATACAGATCTGCCAGAGAAGCCAGCTTCTCGGCAAATTCCATGTCGTTCTTTTCCTCTTCCTTATGGAAACGCAGGTTTTCCAGCAGCAGGATGTGGCCCGGTTTCAGCTTGCTGGCAGCAGCCTGTGCAGCTTCGCCTACGCAGTCCGGAGCAAACAGAATCTTTTTGCCCAGCAGCTTACCCAAATGCTTAGCTACGGGAGCCAAAGACAATTCCGGTTTAATCTGTCCTTTAGGACGGCCGAGATGTGCCATTAAAATAACGGCAGCCTTTTGCTCCAGCAGATATTGAATGGTCGGCAGAGATGCGGTGATACGGGTATCATCGGTAATCTCGCCTTTATCATTCAGAGGAACGTTAAAATCTACGCGTACCAGTACTTTTTTACCGGCAACGTCTAAGTCACGTACAGTTTTTTTATCCACGGATAAGAATCTCCTTTATTACAGACCTTTTTTAGCAATATAAGCAGCCAGGTCAACTACGCGGTTGGAATAACCCCATTCGTTGTCGTACCAGCTTACAACCTTAGCCATACGCGGGCCAACCATCATGGTGGACAGGCCGTCGATGATGGAGCTCAGCGGGCAGCCATTGTAATCGCGAGATACCAGAGGTTCGTCGCTGTAGCCCATGATGCCTTTGAGCTCGCCTTCAGCAGCTTCCTTCAGCATTGCGTTGATTTCTTCTGCAGTAGTGTCTTTTTGCAGCAGTACGGTCAGGTCAGTGATGGAAACGTTCGGAGTCGGAACGCGCATTGCAAAGCCGTTCAGTTTGCCTTTCAGTTCCGGCAGAACCAGAGCAACTGCTTTTGCGGCACCGGTAGTGGTCGGGATGATGGAGCAAGCAGCAGCGCGGGCACGGCGCAGGTCTTTATGCGGCAGGTCCAGAATTCTCTGGTCATTGGTGTAGGAGTGAACAGTGGTCATCAGACCGCTTTCAATACCGAATTTGTTCAGCAGTACTTTGGTAAACGGAGCCAGGCAGTTGGTGGTGCAGGAAGCGTTGGAAATGATGTTATGTTTTGCAGGATCATATTTGTCTTCGTTAACACCCATAACGATGGTGATATCTTCGCCTTTAGCCGGAGCGGAGATGATAACCTTTTTAACAGTGTCATGCAGGTGAGCAGCAGCCTTTTCGCCTTCAGTGAAACGACCGGTGGATTCTACAACGATTTCCGCACCAGCTTCGCCCCAAGGAATCTTTGCCGGATCCATGCAGGAGAATACTTCGATTTTGTGACCATCAACAATAATGAAGTTGCCTTCGATGCTGATTTCATGATTGAAAATGCCATGGATAGAATCATATTTCAGCAGGTGAGCCAGAGTCTTGATGTCGCCAAGATCGTTTATTGCAACAACCTCAACCTCAGGATTGTTGAATGCAACACGGAAAACCTCGCGGCCAATGCGGCCAAAACCATTAATACCTAACTTTGTCATAATAACTTCCTCCTTAATTTTAAGAGAATCTAAATTTTGCACAAATGTGCTTAGTAACAAATTAATACTTAAAGAACGGCGCTTGCTTATTACTCCTTGGCCATTTTAAGGATTTCATGCGCTGCGGCCTCATCGGTAATCAGAATATCCTGTCTGGAAGCACGGATAACCGATAAAATTGCGGCAGCCTTTGATTTACCTCCGGCAATACCGATAATTGTGCCGATATGTTGCAAATCCTGCAGCATCAGGCCGGCATTATTAGTCATATAAACCTGTCTGCCGTCTAAAGCACAGTACTGACCAAAGGCCTCGCCTACAGCACCGTCCGCCTCCAGCTTGGCAATTACCTCGCTGCCTAAGCGTCTGTGTCTTGCCATAACACTGGCACGGCCTACACCGTGGACAAGAATGTCCGCCTGCTTGATAATATCGACAACAGCGCGCACACCGATATCCTCTTTAAGAATACTGTTTAAGATATCCTCGCTTACACAGTCGGGAACGTAAAGCTGACGGTAGGATGCTCCGAGCTTTTGCGCCAAAACAGTTGCAATCGTATTGGCCTGCAGTTCCACATTATCACCCAAGCCGCCACGAGCCGGTACAACCACCGTATTAGGCTGGGAGCCGGAAACATTAGCTGCCATCGATGCCATAGTAGTACCGCCGCTGACAGCAACGATATGCTTATTGCCATCGCTAAGCAGCTTGCTGAGAATATGTGCTGCAGTACGGCCGATTTCGCGTTTGACAACATCCTCCTGGTCGGAATCACCGGGAAGAATGACAACCTTGCCAATCTTCAGCGTATCACTGAGAGTACTTTCCAAAAACGAAATATCCTGCAGCTTGCGTACATAATCCGCCAGCTCCTTAAGAATATCCGCTCCCTCATCAGTCACGCTCATGCCGCTGGAAGAAAAATCCAGCAAGCCGCTTTTCTTAAGAAAATCAACCTGAGCACGCAGCACTCTTTCGCTCAGTCCCAGTCTTGCAGCCAGAGCACGTCGGCCTATCGGCGCTTCGTGGCTCACCTGACGCAGAATCTGGTAACGCTGTACGAGCAGATCTGTCAGCTCCGGTACAATTTTCTTTTGCAGATTAATAATACTATCCATAACCAGTTACATCCCTTGCCGCGTTTTGTCCCTCGTGGTACTTTTCGTGTCCCACGGATTCAATACAAATAAGTGAATTATTTGTCTATAGCTCATTATAGCATACTCTAATTAAGAAATAAAGTGCTGTATTAGTGTTTATCGAAAAAAATTGTTAAAGCCAGTCTTTAATTAGCTGTTGCTAACTTAAGCTGTCTAAAAATAGTTTTTATCCGCTGAGTTCTTCGCTGGGAGCAAAAAAAGAGCTGCCGCATTACGCAACAGCTCAAAATTTTTTTATCTGTTATTAACTGTTTCGGGATACATATCATGCATGAAAAGACGCTTCTTTGCAGCCTGCTCCCATTCGGTTCCCGGCTTGCCGTAGTTGGCATACGGATCAATGGACAGACCGCCGCGCGGCAGGAATTTGCCCCAAACCTCAATATATTTAGGCTCCATCAGCTTGATAAGATCCTTCATAATGATATTTACGCAGTCTTCATGGAAATCACCGTGATTACGGAAGCTGAACAGGTACAGCTTCAGAGATTTGCTTTCTACCAGACGTTCGTCCGGTACATAAGAAATGTAGATGGTCGCAAAATCAGGCTGCCCCGTCATCGGACAAAGGCTGGTGAATTCCGGGCAATTAAATTTAACCCAGTAATCATTTTGCGGGTGCTTATTTGGGAAAGATTCCAAAACCTCCGGCGCATAATCGCTTTTATAAGCAGTTTTATTGCCTAACAGGCTTACGCCCTGCAATTCTTCTTTACTTCTGCCACTTGTCATTATTGCTTACCTCCATCAAATGCAAACAGCTTGCCTGCTCCCACACGTTCCAAAGCGGTAACCAGCATTACACTCGCAATACCGCAGATGCACTGACCAATCAGCAGACTGCTTGCCAGTACCAGATACGGAATATCCAGCAGTACGCTCAGCCATACAGGAACACCAAGTCCTGGTACAAAGGTAACTGCCGCCCAAATAATCCAGTTGCCGCAGCCGCGACGCTTAGCCAAAACAATAATACTTGTCGTTACAATGCCGACAATGAAACCACCGATAATATCCGGCAGACCAAGACCGCCCATCACCGTATTGCTGACAACGTTTGCCAAGCCAAACGGCAGAACCAGAAACGGGAAAATAGCACTCAGACCATACAGCGCAGTAGCAATACGAATCTGATACTGACCAAAAGCAAAACTTTGGGTACAAATCATCACAACAATATATAAAGCAATGCATAATGCGGAAAATACTAATTTTTGGTTACTTAAACTCTTCATTATCCTTACCTCCTCAAGCTTCTACTAAGGGATCAACAACACCGTTGGCAGCAAAGGCAGCCTCACGGTCAATACAGGTACCGCACTTGTGACATGGCTTTTCGCCACCGTCATAACAGCTCCATGTAAGCTCATAGGGAACGCCAAGACGCAAGCCCTCGGCAACAATATCCTTCTTAGTTTTATCAACAAAGGGAGCAACAAGACGCACCTTACGACCGCTTCCCAGATATACTGCCAAATTCATCGACTCGTTAAATTCGACGCTGCAATCAGGATAAGCGTTGCCTGCAGCATCATCGGCATGGGGACCGTAGTAAATCTCATTGCATTCATATTCCAGCGCAATGCTTGCCGCAGCAGACAGGAATAAACCATTGCGGAACGGCACATAAGTGCTTACAGGCTCACCCTTGCTTTCCTTCAGCTGCTCTGCATAGGATGCGTGCGGAACACTTTCTTCCGATCCCTGCAGCAGAGAGCATTTGCTGTGAGCGAAAATCTTCGACAAATCCATATGCAGCAGCTCTACATGATAATAATCGGCAATAGCCTGCGCTGCTGCAAGCTCCTTGGCATGCTTCTGACCATAGGACATCGACAAGGCCAGAACATTATCGCCGTATTTTTCTTTTGCCAGTGCCAGACAGGTTGAGCTGTCTACGCCACCGCTTAATAATACTAAAACCTTCATTTTTCCTCCCAATTAATGAGCGGGCCAAGTCCACAAAATATAAAAGGATTCCGTCATCTACAGACGAAATCCTTGCATACATAAAAAATACCGGCCGGCGCCAGTACATCGCCCGTAGTTTTATTTATAGACAGGATGGTTACGAACTGTCTGTTATGAACTTCTAGGATATTATACAGCATATCGCGCTATTTGTCCAGCATAAGAAAATAGCATAACCAAAAACAGACACCGCCGATATACTTAAAGCATGTCGAGGTGTCTGTTTTAAAAGCATTACAGCTTATCTCTTATTATACAATTGCTTTATCAGGCTTTACGAAGAACCAGGCAATAGCACCGCAGATACCGGTTACAGCAGTTGCTGCCAAAGCAGCCTGCCAGCCATAGTTGGTTGCAAACCAGGCAGTAACGGTCGGAGCCAAAACGCCGCCGATATTGCCCCAGAAGTTCATCCATCCGGATACGGAACCGGCAAATTTACCGCCCATGCTGATAACGCTGGACCAGGAAGCACTCATGGTCAGACCGAGAGAACCTAAGGATACGGAAAGCCAGAGAACATTCATCATCGGATCAGCAGTACGGGTGGAAACGTACAATGCACCTGCACACAGCAGAATGCCAGCAGCACCGGTTGCAGTCTTAACCATATTCTGAGACATGCCGCTACGCAACAGCTTGTCGGAAAAGTGACCGCAAAGAGTTACTACAGCCATCAGAGAAATCCAGGGAGCAGCTGCCCAGATACCCATTTTCGCTAAGGAGAATTTGTGAACCTCCATGAGGTACATCGGCAGCCAAGCCAGGAATACGTACATGATATAGTCAGTAATCAGGAACTGAATGCCCAAAGCCCAGAATTGGGAAGAACGCAGCAGCTTGCCCCACGGAGCAATCTGTTTTTCACCGGTTGCTTCCACACGGCCCTCGTTGATGTGAGCCAATTCTGCTTCATTAACATAAGGACTGTCCTTAGGATCATCTGTAACATATTTATGCCATGCCCAAGCCAACAGCAGACCAACTACACCGAAGCTGAGGAATACATGATGCCAGCCAAAGGTTGTCATCAGCCATACTACAACAGCAGGACCGACTACAGGACCAAAGAAGCAACCATTAAGAATAAAGGAGCTTGCCTTACCCTTTTCGTCTTTATTAAACCATTTGTGCTCCGCCATAGCGAACGCAGGATAAATAGGTGCTTCGCCCAAGCCAAACATCAAACGGACAATTGCAAAGGTATACTTACCGCTTGCCACAGCAGTCAAGGCAGTAAATACAGACCACCAGCCGCAGGCAATAGAACCGGTAAAGCGATGACCGAATTTCTCAGCCAGCATACCTCCCGGAACCTGCATCAAAGCATAACCGGCGAAAAAGAAGGATTGAATAAGGCCCATATCAATTTTAGTAAAGCCAAATTCCTTCATGATTACAGGTGTTGCAACAGAAAGGTTAACGCGGTCCATGTAGGATACAAAGCTGATAGCAAAAATCAGCCACGCTACCTTCCATCTGAAGTTTGTCATTTTCATAGTTTTCTTTCCCTTCATAAAAAACAAATTCTGTTCTTTTATATATATTCTGCCGAACAGTTAACAATAATGATACTATTTCTTCTCAAAACTGTCAATGTTTTTCGCTCGTTTGATTTGTGCGAATATTCGTCTACTGTATGAGGATGTTTGGATTTTATAAGGGAATCGAAGAAGTGCGTCATAATCGAAGAAATGCGTCATAATAGTATATTGCAGCAATGTAAATCGAAGAAGCAAGTCCACAGGACGATGCTGATTGATAAGAACACAAGTAAATTGAGCGAGAGGTATATCGTGTAGGGAATAGCAATTTTAGCAAATGAGCATTTGGAACCATAGAAGTGTCGCAATTGTTGCGGGCGCATCCAAGAAGCTAGTCCACAGGACGACGCTGATTGGCTGTCACACATAGAACTCTGGTAAACTGAGCGAGGGATATATCGTGTAAGGAATAGCAATTTTAGCAAATGAGCATCTGGTACCATAGAAGTGTCGCAACTGTCTGAGCGCTAAGCAAGCTACTGTAGAAAAATCTCTCAGCATAGCGCGAGTTTTGCGGCACTTCGTCCTGGTTCCATGCGAAATTTGCGTTGTGCCCTATGGGCACGGGAAAATTGCTACTGACTGGAACGATATACCTCTCGCGAACAGAGAAAGTATGGGAGTAAGCTAAGTTAGTCCGCAGCTATCTATCCTCAGTCGTAAGTAAGCTTTGATTACTTACGACACGCCTCGCCACAAACGCATTTGCGCGTCGCTTTGCTCCTTCAAATGCGGTGGCTGGGCAGCCAGGCCCGCTGCTGGTCATAAGATAGCTGACGGTAAAAGAAAAAAGACATGTCACA
>OOBJ01001265.1_pt1 | contig 16070 bp, 20 predicted proteins | sample 1671331 | NCBI WGS metagenome assembly OOBJ01 (sample SAMN06348145, study PRJEB24527) | human gut metagenome | biome: human gut; feature: ankylosing spondylitis patient; material: feces | host: Homo sapiens | place: China | collected 2015-10 | reverse complement strand
AAAAAAATTGAAAAAAGGGCCCCGCCGGTCTCCCGGCGGGCCGCTGTCTTATTCGGTGGTATAATTGTCGAAATAGCCCTGAATGTAGACGATGGGGGTACCCTTGTCGCCAGAGCCGGAGGTCAGGTCGCACAGGGAGCCGATCAGGTCGGTCAGGCGGCGGGGCGTGGTGCCCTGGGCGGCCATTTTGCCCACCAGGGAGCCGTCCTTCTTTTTGATCTCGTCTTTGATGGCATCCCGCAGCGCCTCGCCGGACAGGGCGGCAAAGTCGTTGTCCGCCAGATACTTGAGCTTGAGCTCGTTGGGGGTGCCCTCCAGGCCGGCGGTGTAGGCGGGAGAGACCACCGGATCAGCCAGCTCCCAGATCTTGCCCACGGGGTCCTTGAAGGCGCCGTCGCCGTAGACCATGACCTCCACGTGCTTGCCGCTCTCCTTCAGGATGCGGGCCTGAATGGCCTCCACCAGATCCTGGCACTCCCGGGGAAAGAGCTTCACCTTGTCCTCGGTGGACTTGTTGGAGCCCAGCAATCCGTACTTGCCGTTGTAGCCGCTGCCGTCGATGGAGGCGGTCATGATCTCGTCCAGGCAGAAGACCTTCTCCGCCCCGGCGGCCAGCAGGCGGCGCTTGGTGCGGGCGCGGGTGTGGATGTCACAGGCCAGCACGTTCTTGGTGTAGGGCAGGATGGCCCGGGGGTCATTGGCGAAGATGACCTCCACCTCCGCGCCGCTCTCCCGGATCAGGTTGGAATAGTAGTCCACATAGTCCACGCCCGTGAAGGGGTGGATGACCTTGCCAAAGGCGGCGCGGAAGCGCGCCAGATCGAGCACGTCGTTCCACGGGTCGATCCCGGCCTCGTCGAGCTGGTCGAGCGAGACAAGGTGGTTGCCGACCTCGTCGGACGGATAGCTCAGCACGAGCACGAGCTTCTTCACGCCCGCGGCGATGCCCGCGAGCAGGAGGGAGAAGCGGTTGCGGCTGAGGATGGGGAACGTCACGCCCACCACGTCGCCGCCGGTCTTGGCGCGCACGTCGGCGGCAATCTGCTCGGTCGTGGCGTAGTTGCCCTGGCAGCGGGCCACGACGGACTCCGTCACGGCGACGACGTCCTTGTCGCGCGGCTCGATGCCGTTTTCACGCAGGGCGGTCAGCACCGTTTCCGCGACGCCGGAGACAACATCGTCACCCTCGCGGAAAATGGGGGCGCGCACGCCTCTGACCACGGTTCCAATCGTTCTGTTCATGTTGTGTAACACTCCTTTTCAAGTGGGGATGTCTTGTCCAATTTTTTATTATAGCACGGGGCGGCAGCTCCGAAGAAATAGGAAATCGTTATGCATGGTATTAGTTTATCTAATGCCGCGCATAACGATTGGTTCACACCTGCAGCAGGCCGATATAGATGCAGATCTGCGCCAGAGCGTTGACGCCCTGCTCGAGCCAGTTCGCGCGCGGGTCGCTCGAATCGAGCCGCCGCGCAAAGACGCACATGCAGACCATCCCCAGCGCGCCCAGCGCGAAGAACACACACGCCGGAAAGCCGCAGATCCCGGCCAGAATCGCCGCGCTGCACAGCTTCGCGCGGCCCGCGATCAGCGCCGCCAGCAGCAGAAGAAAGCCGACCGGCATGAAAATCCGCATCTGAACGAACATGGGCCAGATGTTCCTGCGGGACACGGCGGCGATCAGCTTCCAAAGCACCTTCACGACGCCGGAGAGCAGGCAGATGAGCGCCCCGGTGACAAAGAGCGCACTCTGAAACAGCCGCCCCACCCGGACGGCGGACAGGCCGAAAAACACGACGGGGATCAGATCCACCAGCGCCATCACCACGCTGAACCCCTCCGGAACGGTATCCTTTGTCATTTTGTTATTTTTCATGGGATAATACATCCTTTAATTCCGCAATGATCCGCTCCAGCTCGTCGTCCGTCAGGGGGTACTGTCCAGCTTCCCGATAGGCAATCGCCTTCTCCAGCTTCAGTAGTCTCCAACCTCGCGCTTCCGCCTTGCTGTTGTTATTGACCAGACTGTTTCGGATATTGTCGTCGATAGTCTTCGTAAACCACTCGACCCCGCTGCCATACAGCTCGGGGTGCCTGTGCCGGTTGACGCGCCGGATGATCTGCCGGCTCTCCTCTAAGTTTCCCTGCTCCCTGAGAATGCGCGCCTTCAGGCAGCAGGCGTGGTCGATATTGTCCCAGAGCGTATAATTGCCGCTGAACGTCTCGCCCGCCAACAGGCCGCAGACGGCAGCCGCTTCCCTGTCATGCCCGTAAACAGCCAGACCGCCAGTTCGATGACATAGCCCGTATCCCTTGCGGATTTCATGCTGCATTTTTTCAGGATCTTCTTTCCGTCTCGCTGTACGCCTTTTTTATCGACCGTGGCCAGAATATTCTGAATCAGCTCCTGCATCTTGCGCTCCTCCCCCCCTCATCCAAGAATGGGCAATCCCGGCCGGGACTGCCCATTCTGACGGTTTATTTCTTATTGCGGCTCAATACAGCTTTGCGCCGGCGGGGATGTGGGGGTCGACCATGAGCAGGTGCAGTCGCTCCTCGCCCTCCTCGCTGTGGACGGCGGAGATGAGCATACCGCACGAGTCGATGCCCATCATCTGGCGCGCGGGCAGGTTGACGATGGCGATGGCGGTCTTACCGACCAGCTCCTCCGGCTCATAATACTCGTGAATTCCGGAGAGGATGACACGGTCGGTGCCGGTGCCGTCGTCGAGGACGAACTTCAGGAGCTTCTTGCTCTTCTTCACCGGCTCGCAGGCCTTGATCTTCACGGCGCGGAAGTCGGACTTGCTGAATGTGTCGAAGTCGACATAGTCGGCAAAGAGCGGCTCGATCTCCACCTTGGAGAAGTCGATCTTCTCCTCCGCGGCGGGAGCGGCGGGAGCGACCTCGGCGGGGGCAGAAGCCTCCTTGGAACCCTTCTTGTCGGAGTCAAGCGGCTTCATTGTGGGGATTTTCGTGACCAGCCTTAGATAAGCTCCGCTTAGCGTCTATAAGTCCCGACCGGCATCTACTCATTTGAAGCTGGGGTAAGCTCAGTTACGCCTAATTCAGATGGCGGAAAATCTAATGGCGTAAGCCGTGGAGTAAGCTGGCGTAAGGTGGCTTCATTTTTTTGAAAACGAGCCGTGTGCTATACTGAAACTTACGACTAAAACAGTATAACACACGGCTTAACGAAACTCAATATTTTCCGTTCAGTTTACAAGCATTTCGATATTTCCATTCTAAAAATCTCTCTCGAAGCACTTGAACATCGTGCTCGGAATCCGTATGGAGGTAGATATGATTGCGGATAAATAGCGTTTTGATTTCCGCCGCCATTTGCGAAGTATCCGTAGTTCTTTTAATAAGGTAGTAACTCAGCCGGTTACTTTGACATATGTGAGCTTTCACGCTTTGCTCTCTTTTCTCTGTCACGGTTGCTCCGGCAATATCGACCGCACAATGTAATTCAGGGAGGTATGCAACAAGTCGCATTCCAAGCTCCGAGTCGCTATTGCTTTTGACCGTAATGCCGTTCTGTGCTCCATACATCATTATCAGCATCTGCGGGAGAGCCTGTTGAAACTCCGCTTCACATTGAGGGCAACCCTTTTGCTCAATAGTTCTATCTGTGATTTTGGCACGGTAAGAGTGTCCTGCCCCGCATTTCCACCAAACGACCTTCATTGAGTTTCTCGATACATTGCTCGGTGTCCACTTGGCGTTCTTTTCATAGTCCCATTCTGAGAGTAAGTGAGGATCAGTTGTTCCAAAATCATTATAGCCTTGCAGAACGGCTCTCTCAGCACAAACAGGACACATACCGCCTTTGACCCGTGCTTTGACGACGGCTTTCCATTCATAGCCGCAGGTATTGCATTTCCACCAAACATTCTTAGTTGACTTCTCATTGACCGCATCGGGAGTTAACGGCAGGTTTTTATCCGACCACTCTATGGCAAGCGACGGGAACTTCGTTTGCAGGTCATTAAAGCCTTTGAGTAGCTTTATCCCACTACAATAGGGACACTGACTTCCTCCTGCACGGGTTGAAATCAATGTGTTCCATTCGTGACCCAAGTGACATTTCCACCAAACTTTAATATTCTTGAAAGCCGTAACCTGATCCGGCGTCAGCGGAAGATTGCGCTCTGACCACTCCGCAGCGATTTCAGGGAAACGGCTTGCCAAGTCGTTGAAGCCCGGTAGCACAAAGTTGTGTGAGCAGTAGGGACAACCCGTACCGTTCACCGTCCGGCTTTTCACGGATGCCGTCCATTCGTGTCCGAGCTTGCACTGCCATATTACCTTCCTGTGCGTAGCCGCTGTAATCATCGACGGTCTTAGCGGCTCATTCTTGGGCGACCATTCCTTCGCAAGCTCAGGGAACTTACTTTCAAAGTCGTTATAACCTCGAAGCACCCTCGCTCCCGAACATATTGGACATTGCTCGCCTGCGGAGCGAGCTTTAATGCTTGTCTGCCATTCGTGACCGCAAACCCCTTTCCACCACACAGTTTTATTAGACCCAAAGGTCACTGTATCAGGAGTCAACGGGAAGTTCTTTTCTGACCATTCTGATACAAGATGCGGTCGCATCCTGCTTAAACTATTCTCCATATCTGAACGCTCCATTTCTCATTACTGCTTATAGTATAATTTCCATCCTCAGTTTTGAGAAATGTGCGAAAAAGGGAAAGCACTCTGCGAATTACTCACAGAGTGCTTTCCCTTCAAGTTTCCAGCTTGGTTGTCATATAGTCGTCAAAGGCGGTGATCTCTTTCTTTTTCAGAGCGTCGGTCACATCAACATAGATATTCATCGTCGTCGATACATCAGCGTGTCCCAAGATGCTCTGAATGAATTTGAGGTTTGCTCCCGACTCACATAGCCTTGTTGCGAATGTGTGCCGGAGAATGTGGCAACTGAACTGTGGCAGCAGAACCGGATCAGAGTCTGCTCCATATTTTTCGAGGATTTCATCATTACAATCTCGCATCATACGACGGAGTGCTTTGTTGAGGTTTCCTTGATTTTGAACATCCCCGTAACGGTTGACAAAAATAAAGTCGTCATAGCCGTCCACTCGGCTCTTGCTGCTGATTTCAGCCTGAGATTGAAACTCTCGTTCCATTAAGAAGGCTTGTTTCACCCCCTCTGTCATCGGGATTTCTCGCTCACCGGCTTTTGTCTTGGGCGTGTTGATGGAGAAGTAGCAGCCCTTTTCGTCACGGTGATTATAATAGACAAGCGTGTGGTTGACTCGGATAATGCCCTTTTTCAAGTCAATGTCGCTCCAGCGAAGCCCGGTGATCTCACCAACTCGCATCCCCGTGTTTGCCATAACATAGAACACGGGATACCAATGGGTGTCTTTGGGGTGGCTGAGCATATAGTCAAAGAACAATTTCTGCTGAGCCACGGTCAATGCCTCTTTCTTCTCACGCTCAAAGCCGTGGGAGAGCTTCAGTTCTTTGAGCATATTGTCTGTTGGGTTTTGTCGAATCATTCCATCATCGACTGCCACTTGAAAGACTTGATGGAGTACATTATGGACATTATCTATCGTGGCAATCTTCAGAACCTTGCCGTCAGCAAGGGAGTTGTAGAACTTCCGCACATCAGACTTTTTTACTTGGACAAGTCGGTTCTTTCCGAAAGACGGTTTTACAAACAGCTCATACATATAAATATAATTCTTGAATGTGCTATCCTTGATTCCCCTTTTGAGCTGACACCAAAGATCGAACATCTCATTTACAGTGATGCTTTTGACATCCGACCGTATTCCGTCGTGCTTGTCCACGATGATCTGTTCTTCCTGCTCTCTTAGCTTTTCCAGCGTCGGAGCATAAATAGAATGCCTTTTTCCGTCAGGCGTTGACCAACGGTACGCATAAGTGCCGTTGGGACGCTGGGTTTCTCCTGTTTTAAGTCGGGTACGGTTGCTGTCGAACCTTACGCCGACCTGTTTCTTTTTAGTCATAGTAACCTCCTGTTTTAGATTGAGAAGCTCTTAATCAGGAACTCCTCTAATTGCTTGCGCTTTAGAAGCCTTTTTGTACCGACCCATAGAACGAAGTCACACGACTCACGATTCGACAACTCACGAAGTTTATCCGTTCCGATACCAGTGTAAGCGGCGGCTTCTTCTAAAGTCAGGTTCATTCTCTCCCAAAGGGGAACTCGGTTATCTTTTTCCTGCTTGGTCATATCGGTTTCCTCCTTCATTTTCGTTTGGCTTTAGGATACCGATAACCACCGTTTGGGACAACGATGCGATTTTGCGAATCGCATCGTTGATTATTAGATTGAATATGCTCTTTCCAAAAACTCATCGAGCTTTTTCCTTTTGATGAGCCGCTTTGTGCCGTTCCACAAGACAAACTCGCAATCCTCTCTATCGGACAGCTCTCGTAGCTTATCTGCTCCAATCCCTGAGTAGGCTGCCGCTTCATAAACGGTGAGGTTTGTTTTTTCCCAAAGAGGAACGGCATAGTCCTTACTGGGCTTTCCCATTCGTGCCGCCCTCCTTATGCTTCATAGCCTTGCGTAACTCCGAAAGGTTTGAATAACGATATTCTCGACTGTTGTACTCATCGGATTTGTAGAAAGCTGCGGTGACTCCATCAAAAATTCGAAGTAAAGCACCCTCATTCAGATCTTCGGTTGCAAGGATTTCCCTTACGGTCACTCCACTTAAAGGCTGGTGTTTCTTTTTCCATTCCCGATACGAGAAATACTGGTCGATCTCGTCGTTATAAATACCTTCGTCAATCCGTCTGTCCGGCTGGAGAAGGTGGTAAATACAAAGAAGCATTTCTTCAGCCCTATTATTATTGATGCGGCTAATGTTCAGCAGGTCGAATACACGCAAGTCAACGACATCCTTGACCTGCCGAAAACCGACATCAACAAACGGGTTTGCGACCTTATACTCATCAACCTTTCTCCATTTTGGAGAGTCGAATTTGACCATCATTACTTGTTTCATTATCTATGCTCCTATCTGTTTGCGTTTTTTGCTCTCTACTAACCAACTGGGAAATTTTTTTCGATTTGTACGAAGCAAATTTTAATTTGGGAGCATTTTTTTGAGTTTTTTCAGGGCAACAGTCAGTTGATGATTAATTGTCGTTACAGCTACTCCGTGGCGCCGTGCATATTCTCGCTGTCCTATGGGGTCATCACAAAGATATAAACTGGTCATCAAGTTAATCTCGGCAGGTGACAATTTTGCCACGGCTGCGTAGAGGGTGCTTTTCTCCTCCTTTTTGAGAATGGCATCAATGACGGAACAATCTTGATCCACCAGCAGTTCCTCGCCAGACATATCATCTTCTGTGGTTGTCTGTGTGTTATAGGAAAACACCGTCATCCCGGACTGTTTCTCGATTGACGCAAGATAATCGTGTCTATCCTTTTCAGATCGCCACTGTTTTGCGGTTTCGGTTCCACATTCTGCGATGATGATCACATCGTCAACAGAGCAAGCGTCTAACTGCCCAAAACGATCTCTTCGTTTCTGCCCTTCCGGGGTCTGAATGAAGTTCATAAACTCGAAGCTGTTCATTACGAGCCAGTTATTGCCGTCAGCGGGCAGTTCGGGGTTCTTTTTGACAAGGTATATTTTTCTCATTACCGTAATCTCCTTTGAATTTTGAATTTGGTGTTCGGGTTCAAAATTCGGAGATCACGGATATTCAGCGATATAGCAGAGCCACTTGTTCAACATAGAAAAAGGCTTCCTTTCAGAGATTTCTCTGCCGGAAGCCCTTGGTCGGTTGTTCTTGCCGAAAAAAAGAAGCCACCGGCAAGACAGGGTAAGCCTATGGCTTACTGTCTTGTCGGTGGCCTCTCATATCTGCATAGCAAGTTTGGTTTAACCAACCGAAGTGTTCAAAGCAAGTGACCTGGAGATGGAATTACGCAGTCTGTTTCACCTCAACCATTCCGTCGTTTTGCCGTATTCAGTTTTATCCGATCAATAGTACCGGACTTGCCCTTCCGGGGCATAGAGGTCAATCTTGTCGTGTCGTCGTCCTTTTTGGACTCGAACCGCTACGGTTCCGCACCTTTTGCACTCATACTTGATTTTCCCCTCATCATTTCTATAACCGTAAAGTAATTCTCCGCAGTTGGAGCAGTACATCGGTATAGGTGTCCAATTATCATTTGTCACGCACATCACCTCATTAAGTTCCTTGACGCTTTCAGGGCTGATGAATGGTGGCATCCTTAGAGAGTTGCTCTTTTCTTGCCTTCTACAAACCACTTTCCGTTTTCTTCATCGAAAAGGAAGGTTTCCGTACCGCATATCATCACCGTGTAACGAAGCCCTGTTCCACCGACCTTGGTCGATGCCGCACGACAGCAGTGCCTTACACGGTCGATCTCGTAGACCTCACCATCTTCAAATTTGATTTTTCGGGGTCGAGCCGTTCCATCCGTCTTATGGGTAACATCGACTTCCACATATACCTTGCGCCGTTCTTCTTCCATCCTTACACCTCATAATTCTTCATACTGGCAACCAGCCTACCAAAATGACGGTAGCCATCCAATGGCTTGTCAGAAACTTTGAACTTAGGACGATCATCGCCGGAATTGTTCAGATAGCAGGAAAGGTGTCCGTCCTTAAAATCTTTGCTGACATCAAAGATAAGAAACATTCCCTCATAAATACCGTAGTGGGTGAAATGGTTTCCTCCATCTGCACGGAAAATAATCAGATCATTACTGCACCCCTGCAACAAACAGGACGGCATCGAAACATAGGTTTCGATCTCATCGGGCACAACAATTTCATCAATCTTGTTACTGCTTGTACTAATCATACTGACCTCCTTAACAAAGCACCCCGGTCGGCATAGTAATCTCAGGCTTTTCACTCGGCATCCGGAGATTTTGAAAAAGAATGCCGTTGCGGATGCTGTTCTTGCCGAACCGCTGGCGAATGGTTTCAATGCACTGGTCGAGCCTTTCTGCTTTTTCAATCTTTTCGATATTCATAAACAAATCGACTTGTCGGGGCGTGTCCTGTGGCACCAAGTTGATTGCCTGAATCGTGACTGAGCGAATCGGGTTCCTCCAGTCGTATCTTTTTTCAAAGAGGGCAAAAGCCGCTTTTGCGATCAGCATTGGGGATTGTGTGGGCATATCCAATGCCGTTTGCCATTGCTTTGAAAAAAGTGTGTTGTCCCGTATGTGAATGGCGACTCCATCCGCACACTTTTTGTGGACACGGAGTTTATGTCCGATGTCCTGCGTCAATTCGAGAAAGACGGGCCACACCTGCTCGTCGTTCTCCAAATCTTCGATGGTAGTAATTCCGTGTCCCACGCTCTTAACCGGAGAAACAAAGTCGGCGTTCATAACACGGGATCGGTCATTACCGTTTGCATACTGCCAAAGGGCAATTCCGTTTTTACCGAGCCGTCGGTTCAGAAAGTCAGGATCGGTCTTAGCTAAATCGCCAATGGTTCTAATGCAATAGCTATCTAATACACGCTGCGTTGCCCGTCCCACACCGAGCAAGTCCGCTGCGGGGAGTCCCCATATTTTGTCTCGGAAAGTGTCTTTCGGTATGACCGTCACAGCATCCGGCTTTTTCATATCCGAGCCGAGTTTGGCAAATATCTTATTGAAAGACACGCCGACTGAGATGGTCAACCCCAGCTCAAACTTGATTGTTTCTCTTATGTCATTTGCCACCTTTTCAGGGGAACCAAAGGTGTAGTCTGTTCCGCTGATGTCAAGCCAGCACTCATCCATCCCATACGGCTCAACTTGATCTGTGTAGCGCTGGTAGACATTTCTTGCAAGTTTAGAGTATTTGATATACTCCTCAAAGTGCGGAGGCACTACAACAAGGTTTCTGCATTTCTGCTTTGCTTGCCATACAGCATCGCCGGTTTTTATCCCAAAGGCTTTTGCGGCGTAGTTTTTGGCGAGAACAATACCGTGTCGTTCTTCTACCGAACCACAGACTGCGACAGGATACTTCTTCAAAACCGGGTCGAGCATACACTCAACCGACGCATAAAAGTTGTTCATATCGCAATGCAGTATTGATCTGCTCAACTAAATCACCTTATTTCTTGGAAATTCTGCGAAACCTCTTGACAAACCAAAGTGTCGTGTTGTATCATATGAACACGACATAAGTGTCGTCGTTGTGATTCAGATTATAGCACGACACCAATGTCGTGTCAATAAGAAGTGACGAAAAAAGTGTCGTGCTGCTAAAAATAGAAATCTTATGGAGGGAATTGATAATGAAGTTCAGCGACAGATTAAAAGGGCTGAGAGAAAAAAATGATATGACGCAGGAGCAGCTTGCTAAGGTTTCCGGTGTTTCCCCCCGTACCATACAGAGATACGAATGCGGAACCTCTCGTCCTCGCTTGGATGCAGCGGAGAAGCTGGCAAAGGCACTTAATATTTCCGTGGATCAGCTTCTGGGTACGGATGGTATGCTCGTTGCTCAGGCTGCGGAGCAGTACGGCGCACGAGGTGCCAAACAAGCGCAACAGCTCACAGATGAAGTAACTGGTTTGTTTACCGGCGGCGAGTTGGCACAGGATGATATGGATGTTATGATGCAAGCTATTATGGATGCCTATTGGCTGGCGAAAGAGAAAAACAAAAAGTACACCCCAAAGAAGTACCGTTCTAAGGGCAAGCAGGACTGAGTCCCGTTTATGGGACACATTGTGTGTTAGAATGGAAACAGGAACAAACTGAAAAGGGGTGAAGCCGATGTATGTAAGCACTTCGGAAATCGTACAAAAAGCAAACTCCATCGTTGCTCAATGCGGAACCCGTGATCCTCTCAGAATAGCAAGGGACTTAGGAGTCGAGGTAATGTATTATCCGTTCAATGAACAGCGTGGAGCATATAAAGTCTTGATGCGTAATCGCTTCATCTTTATCAAAAATGATCTGCATCCGGTTATGGAGAACATCGTGCTACTTCACGAATTAGGGCACGATGCTTTACACCGGGAGGAAGCCACGAAAGTCGGTGGCTTCAAAGAGTTTGAGATCTTCAATATGCGGGACAACCGTATGGAGTACGAAGCCAATCTCTTTGCCGCACAGATTTCCCTATCAGATGAGGACTTCCTTGAACTTGCGGAAAGAGGATACGACACGCAGCAAATCGCACGGACATTGAATTCAGATATTAACCTTGTCGCTCTAAAAGCCGATACGCTGATTTCTCAGGGCTACCGTTTGCGCCAGCAGGAACACTGTAACGATTTTCTAAGATACGACAAATAACTAAGATGCCACCCTTTCGGATGGCATCTTTTTTATCACCTTTAATCAGCGCAAGCCGGTTTAGTTTTTTAGCTCAAACCCGAAAGAGAGCGCATCACCAAGTCGATGTCTTTGTTTTCAAGTTCCTGAATGATGTGCAGATAGGTTTTTTGCGAGGCAGCGAAAAAGTGCGGCGTTCATAGAAAAGACACAGGGCGGTAAGATAATTGTGCTTGACAAGTTTACTTGGCATTGATATAATAATGACAAGAAAACTTGGAAAGGAGCGATTCTGTTCAATGAATAAAGAGAAGATTTTGGAAAGCAGCCGCAGAGAGAACAAAAACAGGGATTTGGCGGAGATGGAAGTAACCGCGCAGGCAGGAAACAGTGCCGGTCGTGTTGGTGCTGCGGTCTGCGTTGTTCTCACGCTTATCTTTCGTATCTTTACAAAAACATACTTTCTGAGTCCGTGGGTTGTTTATTTTAGCATTCTTACCACCCACACTCTTGTAAAGTATGCAAGGCTAAAGAGAAAAACCGACTTGATCCTCGGTATTCTCTATTTAGCGATGTGCCTTACATTTCTTGCCTTTTTTGTCCTGCGGCTTGTGGAGGTCAAGGGATGAATGACGAACTGAAATTGAAAAACAACCTCAAGGAAGCACGCACAGAGAAAAAGCTATCCCAAACACAACTGGCGGAAATGATTGGTGTATCGAGAAACACAATCAGTTCCATTGAAACAGGGCAATTCAATCCGACCGCAAAGCTGGCATTGATCCTCTGCATTGCTCTGGACAAGAAATTTGAAGAACTGTTTTATTTTTAAGGAGGAAGCGAATGGATAATATCGCTCTGTTGATCTTAGGCATATTCATCTCCGTTATTGGAATCGTGAATATGACTGGAAATATCAGCACAATACATTCCTACAACCGAAGAAAGGTCAAGGAAGAAGATGTACCGAAGTATGGGAGAGCCGTCGGCACAGGTACGCTTATCATCGGTGTATCTTTGATAGCGGCATTTGTCACAACTTTCTGGAGCGAAAAGGCAATGTCTTTCATTGTTATTCCGGCGCTCGTCATCGGCTTGGGCTTTATCTTGTATGCACAGTTCAAGTACAATAAGGGAATCTTCTAACTCATTTTTTTGAAAACCTATTGACTGGCACCTTGGGGGATAGCTTATCCTATATGTGGAGGTGAGAACAATGCTCATAAATGAAGTATGCAAAGAATGTAACCTGACCAAAAAAGCAGTTGAGTATTACACAGAACAGGGACTAATCCAGCCAAGGATAAAAGAAAACGGGTATCGGCAGTTCTCCGAGACAGATGCTTTGAAGCTCAAGCGGATTGCAGTTTTGCGTGGACTGGGCTTTTCCGTTCCAGAGATTCGCACAATTCTTGAGAATGATAGCCGTACAGCAATTTACGATGTCCTCAACAGGAAAGAGTTTGAAATCGTCGAGCTGCAAACAAAGCAGGCATTGATAAAACAACTTGCGGAAAGCGGCGATTGGGAGCATATTGAAGGACAAGTGGAGGCGCTTCAAAACAAGCAATCCATATTGAACCGTATCCTTGATAAGTTTCCGGGCTTCTATGGAAAATTCGTATGCTTGCACTCCGCTCCGTTTTTGAGCGAAACAATCACAACAGATGAGCAGAGGGAAGCGTTTGAAACGATCATCCGATACTTGGACGGCGTTTCAATAGCCGTTCCCAGCGATGTGCAGCAGTATCTTGATGAGATTAGAGAAAATGCTGATGCTGCTGTGACGCAAAGCGCATCTTCTGCACTTGCGGCAGCTATGGCAGACCCGGAAAAGTATATTCACGACAACAAGGAAATACTCGAACAATATCGAGCAGTTGCGGAATCGGAGGAATATAAGGCATCTCCCGCCTACCGGCTGCAAGAGTATCTAAAGCAATTCCAAAGGGAGAGCGGCTATAACGATGTATTCATCCCCGCAATGCAGAGGCTTAGCCCTGCTTACTGCGAGTATCACAAATCCCTGCAAGCAGCGAATGAAGTTTTCCTGCGACACTTTCTTTAATGTGTATCGCTTGCGCCAGCAGGAACACTGTAACGATTTTCTAAGATACGACAAATAACTAAGATGCCACCCTTTCGGATGGCATCTTTTTTATCACCTTTAATCAGCGCAAGCCGGTTTAGTTTTTTAGCTCAAACCCGAAAGAGAGCGCATCACCAAGTCGATGTCTTTGTTTTCAAGTTCCTGAATGATGTGCAGATAGGTTTTTTGCGTAGTGGTCATACTTGAATGTCCAAGACGGCGGGCAACGCTCGCAATGGAAACGCCCGTAAATAACAGCAAAGAGGCGTGTGTATGCCGTAATCCGTGGATAGAGATGACAGGGATGTTACAGGCTTTGCAATGCCTGCCGAGAATGTCGTTCACCGTCGAATTATAGACAGTGGAGTTGACAAAGATGGGCTTATCTTCGGGAAGGTGCTTTACCAATTCAGAAAATTGAATGACGGTTTGCCAGTCAATTTGAATTTTCCGCACAGACGACTTATTTTTCGTAGGCTGGAAGCCGCCCTTTCCCTTGTAGTCCCAAGTCTTGCTTATGGACAGTGTTTGATGGGCAAAGTCGAAGTCTTTCGGGGTAAGAGCCAGTGCTTCAGAAAAGCGCATCCCCGTCTTTGCTACCAACAGGATAAAGTAGTCCCAATTCACCTTATCCTTTAGGTCAAGCGAGATCAGCAGCGTGTGTAGCTCAAATTGATTGAGATACTTGATTTTCTTAGCAACCGGTGGCTTCCCCTTGATGATTGCCTTGCGAGTAGGATCTCTTTCAATCAAGCCCTCATCAACAGCATCAAGAATAGCTCCCTTGAGCTGGTGGTGAAAATCCATCGTGGTTTGGCGCTCGTGGAACTCAGCATAGTCGTTCAACAGCTGCTGATAAGCGATCCGGTTCATATCACATACTCTCAGGTTCGGGACGAGCTTAACGAGCCATTTCTGCGTCATCAGGTACTTGTCCATCGTCACCTTTCTGATTGCGCCCTTCTTATACACCGTAATCCATTTTGCATAATATTCACAGAACAAGTCTGTTCGTTTGGTTTCTGTTAGCATCAGAAGTCCTCCATTTCATTAAAAATGGCTTACGCTGATGAAGGGTGATAAGGTGGTCGAGCTGCTGAAAGAAACCTCCAATAGTCTGTTGTTCTCGCATCGTTGGCGGCATCATCAGCTCCATTACAGCCATTTGCTTTCCCGAAACCTCGACGAAAGTTGATCCAGCCCCAACAAGCTCTCCATATCGTTTTAATTCTTCGGTTCGAGAAAAAATGAAGTAAGAGTCAAGCTCTCCACGATGTGGGACAATGGACTGAAATCCCTGATTAGTACAGCCTTTTCGGGTTAAAATAGCTGTTTTCCCGATCCCTGCACGAGATGTAAACAGGACTGTACCGGGAGGAAGCATTTTGGCTGAACTATTCTCATAACCCAAGCCGGTTATCTTTTTCTGACTCGAATTTGCATAGATTTGATCCGCAATTTCAGCAGGTGCATACCAATCAATATCACCGTCCCAATAGCTCTGATTTCCTGTACTTGGGGTTCCACCACCCACAATGTCAGCAATATCTCCCAACTTACGCTGTTCCCAAGAAGAAGTAGTTCGCTTTTTATTTGCGGTCAGGATAAGCCTGTCCGCCCTTCCGGTAAAGGAAATGCACTCACGCTGATGAAGGGTGATAAGGCTATCGAGTGCTGTAAAGTATGTACCAATAGCAGCCTGCTCACTAATGTTTGACGGGATGGAGAACACGGTTTTGGACACCAATTTCCAATCTGCCCTCGGCATTTTCGTCCCGGTCGATTGATTAGCTACTTCATCGAATTGCCGGCTCTGAATCAATCGATATAGAAAGCTGCTATCAGCATTTTGAGGCTGTAATACCCAAAAATCGCCCACAGCAAGCCCATCAAATGTGGGCAAAAGCCAGTTTTGCAAGTACGGGCGGAGTTTTCCGTAAAGGACATCACCTTGATGAAATGCGATGCCTGATTTGATACTTTGCTTGGCGTAGATGTCTTTGTTGAGCCGACCTGTCCCTGACACTATATCCTCATATTCAACTCTTGGAAGGGTATCATCGGAGCATATTACCGATGATCGCACAGCGATTTCTTCAAACTTACGCTGTTCCCAAGAAAAAGTTGAAGTCGCAAATAACAGAGAGAAAACTACCTGAGAAGGGCTGCATAAATTTGCACATTTACGCTGATGAAGGGTGATAAGGTTGTCGAGCTGCTTGAAAAATGCACCAATTTGCTGCTGCTCAGCGTATCGGGGAACCATAATGTTCTTTGCTAACAGTTCATCTTTAGTTATGCCTTTAATCGATGTTCCTTGTACTGCATTCAGCTCTGATTGCAACTTTTTATAGCAGGCATAAACCGTGAAAAGAGGTTCTGCATTGAGCTTGCTCAATGATAGGAAATCTTGGCTTGTAGCATAGGAATACGGCATAAATGCGAGCTTTCCAACACCTACACGGGTAATAATTGCTATTGAGTTTCCCGGTATGAGTTGAGCAGCGGAATTGTTTAATCCATCCTGAGTTATCCACTTTCTTGGTTCTACGCCAAGCAGCTTACCATCCACTACATCAGAGGACTGTATCCAGGGAATATCTCCGTTCCAATATGCCTCATTTGATGTTGTAGGAGTACCTCCTCCATAGGTCTTTTCAGCCAAGTCCGACACCTTACGCTGTTCCCAAGAAAAATCAAAAGAGCCAA
>OOBJ01001264.1_pt1 | contig 16074 bp, 14 predicted proteins | sample 1671331 | NCBI WGS metagenome assembly OOBJ01 (sample SAMN06348145, study PRJEB24527) | human gut metagenome | biome: human gut; feature: ankylosing spondylitis patient; material: feces | host: Homo sapiens | place: China | collected 2015-10 | reverse complement strand
ATACGTTGTCGTCCCCCGGACGATTAATTGCGGCTCATACTCCACATGATATGTACTGATCGGAACCGCACCTGTATTCGTCGAATGATGTGTGGCTATCTTCTTCATTATTATATCACATGCATCTCTTCCTTTGAAAGTCACAAAATGTTCGATGGTCGTCAGATTCATGTTATGCATTCTTGCAAACAAGGTGTTGTCACACCCCATCACGGACACATCGGTCGGCACCTTTATCTTTGCTTCATGAAGTGCATCCATGATTCCAAATGCGATCATATCATTCAGTCCGACGATTGCTGTCACATCCGTCGTTTCCTTCAACAATTCTTTCGTCAGCTCATACCCGATCTTGTACTCCGAATCAATATGCGCCACATCCAGATCGATTTCTTCTTTTGCCGCTTTTATGATCACCTGGTCACGCAATCCGACTTTCTCATATTCTTTCAGGAAGCCCTCTACCCGCTTCGAACGCTGCTTCTGCCTTGCCGTAAGCGGCGGTGCTATATATGCAACTTTCCTGTGTCCCAGTTCCAGCAGATGTTTCGCCATGACTCTTCCAAGCTTGGAATTGTCAAGTTCCACCGCATCTACATTCATCTTTTCATTCTGGTTATTGACGATCGCAACCGGTATCTGTTCTGCAAGTTCCATAAAGCAATGGCTCGGATTACAGGTATAGATAATTCCAAGCGGTCTTAACTGCCACATCATTTTCAGATAGCGCTCTTCCATTCTGAGATCTCTCTGCGTATTGCATACAAAAAGGCCGAAACCTTTTTCTTTCGCATGTGCCTCAATCCCCTGAAGCAGCATAACATAATACGGATTCGTCAGGTTTGGGCAGAATACAACAAGAAGCTTCTCCCGTTTTGTTCCTTTTCTCGTTTTCCGCTTCGGCGGGACATATCCCAGTTCTTTTGCCGCATTTTCCACTCTTTCCACAGTATCTTTTGCAAATGATACATCGTACTTTTTGTTCAGGATCATGGAAACTGTGGACTGTGATACCCCGGCAGCATGTGCAATATCCGTTGATGTAACCTTTTTCTTCATTTATCTCACCTCCAATGCCGACCGTCAAAACTCTGCTGAACCTGACAGCTCATTACGATTGCTTTGGCAACTGGCAGCTTTTTCAAACGCATGATAAGTAAAAAAGGGGACAGGGCTACAGCTCTGTCCTTCCTTCAAGTGCCCGTAGAAGTGTCACTTCATCGATATACTCCAGATCTCCTCCAACCGGAACACCACTTGCAATCCTGCTCACCTTAATTCCCGTCGGTTTGATCAGCTTACTGATATACATTGCTGTCGTCTCACCTTCCAGGCTTGAGTTCGTGGCAATAATCACTTCTTTCACATCTCCCTGCAGACGTTCGATCAGTTCCTTCAGTTTGATATCTTCCGGACCGATACCAAGCATCGGAGAGATTGCTCCGTGAAGCACGTGGTATACACCGTTATATTTTCCGGTCTTTTCGTATGCCGCAAGGTCTCTCGTATTCTCCACTACCATGATCGTCTGGTGGTCACGATTACTGTTGCTGCAGATCGGACACAGTTCCTGATCCGTCAGTGTATAACATTCTTTGCAATATTTTATGTTCTCTCTGGCTTCCACCATTGTAGAAGCCAGTCTCTTTACATCATCAACCGGCATATGGATCAGATGAAATGCAAGTCTTGCCGCAGATTTTGCTCCGATTCCCGGAAGACATGACAGTTCCTCGATCAGTTTGCTCATCTGATTACTGTAATAATCCATAGTTTTTAACTCCCTGTAAGAATAATTCTCCCGGAACCTTCTCCTTAAATTTCTCCTAGAATAATCCCGGCATTCCGCCGCCCATGCCGCCGGTGAACTTAGACATTGCAGAAGTTGTCTCTGCGTCTACTTTCTCCAATGCTTCGTTGACTGCTGCCACAAGCAGATCTTCCAACATCTCTACATCATCCGGATCTACAACTTCTTCATCCAGTTTTACTTTTAAGATCTTCTTGCTTCCGGAAACAGTAACTTCAACAGCACCGCCGCCTGCAGTTGCACTAAATTCTTTTGTCTCCATTTCCTTTGCCTGTTCTTCCATCTGACGCTGCATCTTCTGTGCCTGTTTCATCAGATTTGCCATATTTCCCGGCATTCCGCCGCCTGGGAATCCACCTCTTTTTGCCATGATAATATCCTCCTATTCGTCTTCTACAGTAATTTCCATATTAATCAGATTCTCCAGATCCACAAAATTATCTTCGAATCTGCGTCCCGCCTCCATCTGGCGGACGTCTATCTCTACTTTTTTGCCAATCTTCTGCTCGATCAGTGACTGGATCTCTTCTTTATGTTCCGGTGTTGCCACCGCACTTGCGCTCAGTTCATCCGGCAGTACGATCAGAAGCCTGTTGCCTTCTCCTGCACTCAGTCTTGCCTTTTTCAGATAGGTTCTGAGCATCGGGGAAGCCTCATTGATGATCATCCGGAAATCTTTTGCCACCGCTTTCACATCTTCGTTCAATGCCTGCGGAAGTTCCGGCTTTGGCTTCGGTTCTCCCGCCTCTTTTGCATCCGATGCATATACGATGCGTTCTCTGACCGGTGCTTCCCACGCCCCCTCTTCGAGCTGCTTCTCGATCGCACGGATGCGGTCCAGTAATGCATCTTTGTTCTGATCCATCGCCGGACGGCACAATTTGATCAGTGTCACTTCCAGAAGTACCCTCTTCTGGGTCGCATATTTTAACTGATTCGTCAGATCTGAGAAAATTCGGATGTAACGGATCAGCGTATCGCTGTCGATCATCTGTGCTTCTTCTTTTAAAAGTGCAAGATTTTCAGACGACACATCCAGTACATCTTCCATATTATCCGAACTCTTCACCAGAAGGAGATTTCGCAGATACCATGTGAAATCTGCCGCAAGCTGGGACAATTCTCTTCCCTGCATCACCAGCTCATCGACCGTTTCGATCACCTGATGCACATCCATCGCAAGCAGCTGTCTTAAAAGTCGGCTGAACACTTCCGTATCCACCGCTCCCAGCACTTCCAGTACATGATCATATGTCAGTGTCTCATTCATATAGAACGCGGCACACTGATCCAGAAGACTTAATGAATCTCGCATGGAACCGTCCGCCATCTTCGCAATATAACGGACCGCCTTATCTTCTACGTCCCATCCTTCTTTATCAATCAGTTCCCGCAGTCTTGCTGCGATCGTTTCAATGGAAATTCTCTTAAAATCATATCGCTGACAACGGCTTAAGATCGTAATCGGGATCTTGTGTGCCTCCGTTGTCGCAAGAATAAATATAACATATTCCGGCGGTTCTTCCAATGTTTTTAACAATGCATTGAACGCACCGATCGACAGCATATGCACCTCGTCGATGATATATACTTTATATTTTCCTATCTGGGGCGGAATACGCACCTGTTCCACCAGTTGGCGGATATCGTCTACCGAGTTGTTGGACGCCGCATCCAGTTCATGAATGTTGTACGAGCGTTGCTCGTTGAAAGCGACACACGACTCACATTCGTTGCAGGCTTCGCCATCTGCCGTAAGATTCATACAGTTGATGGTCTTGGCGAAGATGCGGGCGCAAGTAGTCTTTCCCACACCGCGCGGACCGCAGAACAGGTAGGCATGGCTGAGGCGGCCCTCGGTCACGGCGCGCTCGAGCGTCGAGACTACGTGGGACTGGCCAACGACCTGCTCGAACGTCTGCGGGCGGTATTTGCGGTAGAGCGATTCCATGCTGCCTCCACGGGTTAGGGCGCGGTTGCGCTCACCAAGTATACCCGCGCTTCCGGACACGCCCGCGCCTTGAGGTGAGCGGAGGGGCGCCGGTGGGGGCAGTCGAGAAGGGCGGCAGGCGTTCGCCGACGAGGATGGAACCTTCTGCGGCGACCAAGCCAACGCCCGTCGAGACAGGCGGACGACCGGGGCAGACAGGCCGTACCATCAGAACACTATGACTTCGAAGCAGAGGGGCATCATGGCACAGATCGAGGACATCGACGACGCGCTCGAGGCGGTTCCCGCACGCGAGGCAGGACCGGTTGTCATTGGCATCGACGTGGGCGGCACGAGCGTCAAGATGGGCGTCGTGACGCAGCGCGGCGAGATCATCGCCCAGACCAAGGTTCCCACCGGCGCGCTCGAGGGTGCCGAGGCGCTGGGCCGCGTGAGCAACGCCGCGGTCGGGCTCGCCAAGGGTGCGGGCATCGAGGCCAGCGCGGTCGCGGGCATTGGCCTCGACGTGCCCGGCGTGGTGCTCGAGGACGGCACGCTCGCGATGGCGCCCAACATCACGCTCGACCTCGACGGCCTGCGCGAGGCCCTCGCACAGGCCTTCCCCAGCGCGCGCATCGCCACGATCAACGACGCAAACGCCGCGGCCCTGGGCGAGACCTGGGTGGGCGCGGGTGCGGGCGCCGACAGCCTCGTGATGCTCACGCTAGGCACCGGCGTGGGCGGCGGCGTGGTCATTGGCGGCCGCGTGATCGCGGGCGTCCACGGCGCGGCCGGCGAGATTGGCCACCTGTGCATGAACTTCGAGGAGACCGAGGCCTGCGGCTGCGGCCGGCGCGGCTGTCTCGAGCAGTACGCCTCGGCCCGCGGCCTCATCCGCCTCTATCGCGAGGAGTGCGCCACGTGCGGCGCGGCCGAGGTCGAGATTGCCCACGCCACCGACGCGCTCGCCGTCTTTGAGGCCGCACGCGGCGGAAACGCGCAGGCCAAGCGCGCCTGCGAGCGTCTGGGCACCATCCTCGCCCGCGCCCTCGCCGCGCTCGCCGTCACGGTTGACCCCGACGCCTTCGTCCTGGGCGGCGGCATGTGCGGCGGTTGGGACACCTTTGGCCAGACGTGCGTCGACGCCTACCGCGAGTTCGTGATCCCGGGATGCGCCGAGACGCCCATCCGCGTGGCGACCCTAGGCAACGCGGCCGGCCTGCTGGGCGCGGCCCGCCACGCGCTCGCCGCCCTGCAGTAGCGCCGGGGACAGAGGGACGCGTCTTTTGTCCCCGCTCGTCATGGCTTACAGGCTGCGCCCCGCCTGCAGCATGTGCGGGCGGGGCGCCTTGCATCTTGAGACGCCCTTCTCGGCGACATGACGCGCATCCCGCACGTCCTTCTCGGCCAAAAAGAGAGCACCCTGCGGTGGGATAGAGACCGCGGGGTGCTAGCCGAGCCTTGGCCACTCAAGGTGCCGTTCTCGCTGTGCGAGGGGCTCGGAATCTTTAGGTTGGCGCGCGTCCTCCCAGAGAACAGGGGGTTGGAAGAATCTCTGACGAACCGTATGGGCGTGCCGTTGAAAGCGCCCAGACTGACTACCCGACGACCGGAGGGGAGACGAGAGTTCAGGAGGACGCGCGCTTCGATTCGTATCTTCCCAGAGGACGCGACAAGAGTTGATATCTTGCCGCGAACGGTATCGTTTAGCTGGCAAAAGGCCGCTTTTCGTTGGGCACTTTTCTACACAACGGGTGTCACGCCAGGCACCCGCCGCACATGCCGGCAAGCGCCTCGGTGCCGCCCAGGCTCTGGATGTAGAACGGGAAGGTCGACAGGCTCATGATGTGGTTGGTGAACACGCACGGGTTCACCAGGATGATGAGCACGAGGTCGCCCGTCCAGAGCTTGCACTGGACGGGCTTGCGGGTAGAGCTTTGTTGCACGGCAGATCCCTTCGACGAAACGACAGCAGGGCCGTCCGAGGAAGGTCGAGCGGCCCATCAATTGGACTTACGCCATGGGGCCACTCATTGACGCAGGTCATTGTAGCTGCCGCTTTGTTTTTTGCGGCCGATTTTTGTCGGCACGGACGCGCCGCGTGCTAGACTGCACCATTGCGTGTAGCAACAAAGTCGCGGGAGACAACGCGGCGTAGAAACCAAGCGTGCGGTCCCGTCCGGGGTCGCACGCTTTTTGTTTGAGAGGAGAGCTCGTGCAGGCGGCGCCCAGGGAATCATCTTTGGCGTGCTCATGTCCATCACCATGGCCTACGGGATGGAGGTGTACAACGTCGCCTGGAAGCTGGGCTACCCCACCCTGCCGGGCGGCTTCTCGAACATGACCAACGACGTGTTCCTTGGAGCCCTCGTCGAGGCCGCCTACATGTGGATCTTCGTCTTCATCTTCTCGAACCTGTGGGGCAACCGGCCGGGCGCGGGGCTTGCGGGCAGGCTCGTTGACCCCAAGCGCGACAACCCCTTCCTCTGCACGCTCGTGCGCAGCAACTGCACCGTGCTGGTGATGTGCCCCACCATGAGCCTGGTGGCCTCGATCCTGTTCAACGTGGTGCTGGCAGGGGACTCGCCCGTGCAGCTGCCGGCCATCTGGGTGGGAACGCTCATCAAGAACTTCCCATGGCGCTGCTGTGGAACCTCTTCGCCGCGGGCCCCGTGAGCCGTCTGCTCTTTGCGAAGCTCTTCTCGCGCGTGGGAGAGAGGTAAGAAAGCGGGCGCGGCGCATTTCGAGGGGCGCCGCCGCGGGGCCGCTGCAAGGCGCCAGGGCCGCCGCCAAACGCCGCGGCATGGAAAGCCCATGCCCCAAGAGCAAACCGGTCGTCAACGAACAAGGGCCGCCGACTGCAATACACGCAGCCAGCGGCCCTCTCGTCATATCAAGCAGCTAAAGCCGCAGGCACGCGACCCCAGGCACAAGCGCCTACTTGCTGTGGGCGCCCTTCTTCTTGCCCATCTTGGACTTCACGAGGCCCACGATGGTGGGGATGATCGACACGAGCACGATGCCCACGATGAGCAGCTCGAAGTGGTCCTGAACAAACGAGATGCCGCCAAAGAAGTAGCCCAGCAGCGTAAAGAGCGTGGACCACGTGACGCCGCCCAGGATGTTGAACAGCACGAAATTGCGCCAGTGCATGCCACCCATGCCGGCGATGAACGGCACGAACGTGCGGATGAACGGGAAGAAGCGGCCGAGGAAGATGGCGAGGTGGCCCCACTTCTCGAGGAACTTCTCGCTCTTCTCGAGGCGCTCGGGCGTCATGGCCTTGACCTTGCCCGAGGCAACGATCTTGCGGCCAAAGAAGTGACCGATCATGAAGTTGCACTGGTCTCCCAGGATGGCGGCGGCCCAGGCAACGACCAGCAGCGCGACGATGTTGAAGCCGCCGTTGTGGGCAAAGAAGCCCGAGGCGAACAGCAGCGAGTCGCCCGGCAGGAACGGGAAAAACACCACGCCCGTCTCGATGAAGATGATGAGGAACACGCAGCCGTAGGCCATGAGCGGGCCCGCCGCGATCCAGCCCGCGATGGCGGTGCGCGGGTCGCGCAGCAGCTCGGCGATGAAGTTGATGAAGCCCATGCGTCCGTCCGTTTCTGCCCGCCGCACGCTGGCGGGCTCACAAAAAGCCCCGCGGTCCGCTTGCGCAGGACGGCGGGGCGCCGAGTACAAATCGAGCGCGCCCGGTGGGAACGGGTGCCCGCCAGAGGCCTCTTATGGCTGCTGCCTCCCGGCCCTGACCAGGTTCGAGGTGTGACGTCACCCGAACCCACCGAGCGCGCTCGTTGATTCAGTATAGACGAGACGGGCGACCGGGCACAAACCCAGCCGCCCACCTATGAAAGCTCCACGAGTTGGGACGAGGCACACGAGCGCGCCCCAGAGCCCCACGCGCCAACAGACCCGAGCCCTCCGGCACACCAACGCGGGTCGCAACGGGGCGGTGCTGGCACCCCGGGGCGCGCCAACAGACCCGACCCCTTTGGCCCGTCAGTAGGCCTGTCCCTCTGTCCCCAAGAATCGGGGACAAAAGACCCGTCCCCCTGTCCCCGCCTAGAGCAGGGCGCCACAGACGATGAGGGCCACGGCCACCGCGAGCGCGGCGAAGTCGATGCCCGCGAGCGGGTAACGCTTGTAGCTGCTCTCGCGCGAACGCAGGTAGAAGCCGCGCTGCTCGGCGGCCAGGGCCGTCGCGTCGGTCTTGCCCACCGAACTCACGAGCAGCGGCACGCACAGCGGCAGCATGAGCTTGATCTTCTTAATGGGGTTCTTGGTGTCGTACTCGACGCCTCGGGCCGTCTGGGCCTCCATGATCGCGTTCATCTCCTGCGAGAACACGGGCACGAAGCGCAGCGCCGTCGTGAACGTGAAGGCGTAGCGATACGGCACGTGAAGCACCTCGACGCAGGCGTTCGCGAGGTCGTTGAGCTTGGTCACCGTAAGCATGAGGATGAGCGGCAGCGCCACGCCCAGCAGGCGCAGGCAGGCCTTGCCGCCGGTCACGAGGCCCTCGGTGGTCATCCAGGCAACGACCGGGTCGCCCTCGCGCACGAAGGCGGTCTGCAGAAGCAGCATCACCACGGCGAGCGGCACGAGGAGCTTGAGCAGCGACAGCAGGTTCTTGAGCACGCCCGCGTAGGCGCCCAGCACCAGCGTGAGGACGAGCAGGCCAACGAGCAGCGGAAACGTGTCTGCCAGAAAGGTGGCGACGATGATGCCGGCGGCAAGCCCCAGCTTTGCCACCGGGTTCAGGCGGTGCAGGACGGTGGCGCCCGGCACGTAGTCGATGACGTTAACCACGGACGATCATCCCCTCGATGGTGTCGACGATGTCGGAGACCTCGCTCATCTGGGCAAACGCGGGCGAAACCTCGCGCGAGAGCTCGGAGGCGAGCTGCACCATCTGCGGGGGCGCCACGTAGGCGCGCTCCATGAGCGGGCCGTTGGAGAACACCTCGGCGGCCACGCCGCGCTCGAGGATCTGGCCGTTCGCCATCACCACGAGGCGCTCGGCGAAGTCGCTCACGACCTCCATGTCGTGGCACACCATGATGACGGCGCTGCCGCGGTCGGCCATCTCGCGCACCGTCTCCATGACCGTCATGCACTCGCGGTAGTCGAGGCCGCTCGTGGGCTCGTCGAGCAGCACCACCTCGGGCTCGCAGACCACGACGCTCGCGAGGGCCACCATCTGGCGCTGGCCGCGCGAGAGCGAGAAGGGCGCCTCGTCGGCGGGCAGGCCAAAGCGCTCGGCGACCTTGGCGGCGCGCTCGTTGGCCTCCGCCGGGTCGACCCCGTGGAGTTCGAGGCCAAAGGCAATCTCCTCGAGCACCGTGTCCTTGCAGATCTGGTGGTCGGGGTTCTGGAAGAGCGTGGCACAGTGGGCGGCGATGGTGCTCGTGGGCACCTCTGAGGTCGAAAGGCCGGCGATGCGAACCTCGCCCGAGCCGGGTTTGAGCAGGCCGTTGAGCAGCTTGGTGAGCGTGGTCTTGCCACGAGCTCGCCGGGATAGACGCGCATGGCAAGGTCGCGCACCGAGGCGCCGCCACCCGGGTAGGTAAAGTTCACGCCCGCGAGCTCGACGATGGGCTCGGCGCCCTCGGCGTGCGGACGGGCGGCGGGCGCGTGGGGCGAGGCCGCGGGCGCGCGGCTGGCGCCAACCTCGCGCGCGTCTGGGCCAACCAGGCCCGCCACCAGCGAGGTTGCCTCGGCAACGTTGAGGCACGGCAGGCCGGGCTCGATGAGGCCGCGCCTTGCCAGGCTGTTGGAGATGCGCGCCACGCGGGGGCTGTCGACGCCCATCGCACGCAGCTCCTCGCCGTGCGCAAAGACCTCGTGCGGCGTGCCGTCAAAGGCCACGCGGCCCTTCTCCATCACCACGACGCGGGCGCAGTACTCGCTCAGCAGCGCCACCTTCTGCTCGATGACCACGATCGTGATGCCCATGCGCTCGTTGACCTGGCGCAGGATGTCGAAGACGTGGCGCGAGCTGGCCGGGTCGAGCGCGGCGGTGGGCTCGTCGAGCACGAGCACGCGCGGCTCGAGCGCCAGGATCGCGGCGATGGCGACCTTCTGCTTCTGGCCGCCCGAGAGGGTCGCGATCTCGCGGTCGCGCAGGTCTGAGATGCCAACGGAGGCGAGGGCGCCCGCGAGGCGCTCCTCGATCTTGTCGTGTGGCACGCCAAAGTTCTCGAGGCCAAAGAGCATCTCGTCCTCGACCACCGATGCGACCATCTGCGCGTCGATGTCCTGCAGCACGCTGCCCACGAGACGCGAGATGTCGGTGAGTGTGACGTCGCAGGTGTCGTGGCCGTCGACCAGCGTGGCGCCAAAGAGCTGGCCCGAGAAGTGGTGCGGGATGGCGCCGCTCATCACGGCGGCGAGCGTCGACTTGCCGGCGCCCGAGGGACCGATGACGCCCACGAACTCGCCCGAGCCAATAGAGAGCGACACGGCGTCGAGCGCCTTGTCGCGGCCACGGTCGTAGGAGAACGAGACGTCCCTCAGTTCGATGATTGGTGTTGCGGTTCCCATGTGAGCCTTTCGAGTCTTGGGAGGTTGGTGCGCGCGGCGCCACCTTCATGGCGCGCGCATCGGGGTTGCCTGCCCGCGCGTCGCCAAGTGGCGGGCGCGGGGCCTGCTTGCCCGCGCCGCCGCGCACGGTGGCGGCGCAAGAAAGGGGCGCCCGCGATGGCGTCCCTCCATGGTATCGATGTTACTTGCCGAGAACCTTGTTGAGCGGGAAGAAGAGGGCCTGGACCACGGCGGCGTTGAAGACGGCGGTGCCGAGGACGATGGGCACCTTAACGACCGCAGTGGCAAGCTCGGCGCCCATCATCACGGTGCCGGCGACGGCGAACAGGCCGCCCGAGACGAGCGTGGTAAGGAAGGCGGCGACGAGCGGGTTGAGGCCGCGGCCGACGCCGGTGCGAACGAGCGCGCTCATGACGAGGGCGGCAACGAGCTCGGTGGCGAAGTTGAGGCCCGGGATCGACGTGGTGAGCTGGATGACGGCGGCGGAAAGCAGGCCATAGATGGCGGCCTGGCCGAGGTTGGCGTTGGTGAGGGCGATCGTGAGGGCGTAGGCGGCGATGATGAACTGCGGCTTGATGCCCACGATGGCGAGGGCGTTGCCAAGCGTCATGTTAAGGATGAAGCCGGCGGCGAGCAGGATGGCGAGCAGGACGAGCGACTTGATGTCGACGAGGCCGGTGGACTTGGCGGTGGCGGAGACGGTGCGGGCTTCGGTGACCATGATGGCTTCCTCTCTGTGGGCGCACGGGGCGCGAGAATGTGCCTATGGGCTTTGAGCTAGCGTTTGTTGGTTAGTCTCGGCAGGGTCTGGTGCTAGTCGTTGAGCTTCAGGGCCTTCTTGATGGGCACGTAGAGGGCGCCAACCAGGATGGCGTTGAACACGGCGGTGAGGAGCACGACCGGCGTCATGGCGGCGGCGAGCTGCTCGGCGGCGCCCACCATCGCGATCTTGATGACCATGAAGATGAGGCCGGAGACCGCGGTGGTCACGAAGGTGGCGACGGCCGCGGCGGGGGCGGAGACGCCGCCCTTCTTGGAGGCGGCGCCCACGATGCCGGCCATGAGCATGGCAGCGACGCCCTCGGCGGCGAAGTCGATGAACGGTGAGGTCGTCGTGATCTGGATGACGGCGGCCGAGATGAGGCCGATGATGAGCGCCTGGCCGATGTTGGGGCGCACGACCAGGATCGTGAGGCAGAAGGCCGAGATGATGAACTCGGGGCTGATCATGCCGCCCGAGATCGAGGAGATGGCCTTACCGACGGTGAAGTTGAGGATGAAGCCGGCGGCGAGCAGCACCGCGAGCAGGACGAGGGCCTGGAGGTCGAGCTTGTCGCGATCGTTGGTGTTGACGGTGCGAGCCTGCTGGTTGTTCTCGGACATGGTGGTGATCCTTTCGTCTGGCCTGTGGTCGCCGGGCCTGTTTGCTGAGGGGTTGCGCGCTTAGCCGTGGGGAGCCGCCCCGCTCGGGCACGCCGCCGAGCTACGAAAAAAGGACCCCCGGTCGAGCCGGGAGCCCTTTTGCTTCGCGTAGATGTGGCGCGACAAGACTCACCATCGACCGAGAGAGATCGAGTTGCGCCACCACCAGTTGTTGTTCTGGGACTGGAACATGGTGTACTCCTCTCTTGTGGTCGATAAGCGCCTCGTGCGCTTGTTGGCAGCGACTATACGCGCCAAACCCTACCCGGCGCAAGGACTTTTTTGTTAACGATGCGTAACCGCGGCAAACGCTCTGCGCGAGCAGGGCTTTTGCCAAACGGCTGGCATCAAGGTGCAAACTACCGAGCGCCGCACAGGTAGCTGTGGAGGCGCCAGGCGCCGGTCGACGGCGCCCCGCCCCCCTACTGGGCCATCTTCTCGCGCCAGCCGTCGAGGCGGTCGAGCGCGGCCTTGAGGACCTCGTCGGACTTGGCGAAGTGAAAGCGCACGAAGCGGTGCTCGGGCGCCTCGAAGAAGCACGAGCCGGGAACCGTGCCCACGCCCACCTTGCGGCACAGGTCGACGGCGCAGTCGTAGTCGTCGGCGTAGCCCAGGGACGAGACGTTGGCCATGACGTAGTAGGCGCCCTGCGGCTCGACGAAGTCAAAGCCCAGGTCGCGCAGGCCACCGCAGAACAGGTCACGCTTGTGGGTGTAGAGGGCCGTGAGCTCGTCGTAGTAGGACTGCGGCAGCTCGAGGCCCGCGACGGCCGCCTCCATGAGGGGCGCGGCGGCGCCCACGGTGAGGAAGTCGTGCACCTTGCGGGCGCGGTCGATGACGTCGGCGGGGGCGATGACGTAGCCCAGGCGCCAACCGGTCATGCTGTAGGTCTTCGACAGCGAGCTGCAGCTCAGGGTGCGCTGCGCCATGCCGGACAGGCTCGCGAAGTAGATGTGCTCGTAGGGCGCGTAGACGATGTGCTCGTAGACCTCGTCGGTGATGACCCACAGGTCGTACTTCTCGGCCATCTTGGCAATAAACTCGAGCTCAGGGTGCGAGAAAACGTGGCCGCAGGGGTTAGACGGGTTGCATAGGATCAACGCCTTCGTGCCCGGCATGGCGCACGCCGCCTCGAGCTCGGCCTCGTCAAAGGTGAACGTGGGCGCGTGAAGCTCCACGTACGTGGGGTCAGCGCCGCACAGGATCGTGTCGGCGCCGTAGTTCTCGTAGAACGGCGAGAAGATCACGACGCGGTCGCCGGGGTTGGTGACCGTCATGACCGAGCACATCATGGCCTCGGTGGAGCCGCAGGTCACGACGATCTGCGTCTCGGGGTCGATGTCGAGGTTCATGCGTGGGCTCTGCTTTGCGGCGAGTGCGGCACGGAAGTTGGGGGCACCCCAGGTGATCGCGTACTGGTGGGGGCCGGTGTGGGCCACCTCGGCCAGGCGGTCGGTGATGGCCGCGGGCGGGTCGAAGTCGGGGAAGCCCTGGGACAGGTTGATGGCGTCATACTTCATGGAGACGCGCGTCATGCGGCGAATCACGGAGTCCGTGAACTGCGACGTGCGCTGGCTGAGCTCTTGCATGCGTTCTCCTCGCGATGGCGGTTGAGCAACGCCGCTACCCTACCACGCCGGCGGCGCTGGCGCGTTTCCCGCACGTTGCGGGCGGGCGCCCGCCAGCCACCGCCTCGCCCGCCGTAGCGCGCTTCCCCAAATCCAGATTCCTAGGATTGTGTCGTTAACCGCAATTAGCGGACAGCGTTAACGGCATTTTCCTAGGAATCTGCGAGAGAGAGGGAGCGGATGAGCGCGCAGAAATCAAGGAAGGGGTGAGACGGGATGGAGAGGATGCGACGGGACAACTGCGGGGGCCAAGGCGGGCGCATACATGTCAAGTGGGATTCATCGCGTCAAATAGCAGCGCTTTTTCGGGTAAACTTGCGATATTAAGCACTCGCGCAGGAACGGAAGCACGCCATGGAAGTCAAGCCCGTCAAGAAGGAAACCCTCACCGAGCAGATCATGAACCAGCTGGCCGAGCAGATTACCTCCGGCGAGCTGGCTCCCGGCGAGCGTCTTCCCGACGAGCGCTCCCTAGCCGAGATGTTCGGCGTCACCCGCAGCCGCATCCGCGAGGCCCTGCGCGCCCTGTCGCTCATCGGCCTCATCGACATTCGCCCCGGCGGCGGCTCGTTCGTGGCCGAGCAGAGCGCCCAGATTCCGCGCGAGACCATCCTGTGGAGCTATCACCGCGAGATCTCTGACTACGAGAACCTCTACGACGCGCGAAAGCTCATCGAGGGCACCGTCTACCTCTCGTGCTTCGACCGTCGCACCGACGAGGTGGTCGACACGCTGCAGGACTACGCCGACAAGCTCTTCTCGCTCGACACGAACGAGGTCTCGGGCGAGGCGTTCTGCCAGCTCATCGACGAGATCGACACCTACGTGGGCGCCAACTGCGGCAACGGCATCTACGACAAGCTCATGCAGACCATGATCGTGCTACGCCACGACAGCGCCCTGCAGATCCTGTCGATGCCCACCTCCAAGGAGAGCGCCATCCTGTGGCGCGTCAAGGTGCTCAAGTCGTTTGCCCAGGACGACCGCTCGCGCGTGGTCTCCAACATCGACGGTTTCTTCGCCAACTCGATCAGCCAGCTCACCACCGAGTAGCGGCGCACCAGGCCGAGAAGCACAGCCTCGGGCCGTATGCCCGCAGGTTGCACGCTCGCATGCTGCGCCCCCGCACGCTGCACGCCGCATGCCCGCACGCCGCACTCTGCTCATAATCCTAGGATTATGGCGATATGGCCTTTTAGCGGATAGATAAATCCCCGTTTTCCTAGGATTATGAGAATTGGAAGTGAGGCGCGCTTGAGAGCTGGAAGCAAAGTGCGCACTTGAGAGTTGGAAGTGAGGAGCGCGTTCGCGTTTGGCCGAGAATCGCGAACGCGGCGCACCGTCGCAACCAGCATCGCAACAAAGAGAGGCCCCGCTGCTCCCTTCCAGCAGTCAGGGCCTCATTCATGAGCAGGCCGAGACGAGCAGTGCGCCTCGGCAGCACGCAGGCAGCCTGCGGCAAGGGAAGCCCTTCCTCCACCCCGCCGCCCGGCGCGCCCCCACCTACTTGACGAGGTTCTCCGCCACGACGGAGTCGACGTGGGCGGCCGCCTCCTCGGAGAGGGGCAGGAACGGCTTGCGCATCTGGCCCACGGCCACGCCGCGCTTGGCCAGGATGTGCTTGATCGAGGGGAACAGCCCCTCGCCCATGATGGCCTCCATGATGTTGTTGGCCTTGACCTGCAGCTCGCGGGCCTCGTCGAGGCGGCCGGCGTTGAAGGCCTCGTACACCTTGAGGTAATGCGGCAGCATGAAGTTGAACGTCGAGCCGATGAAGCCGTCGCAGCCCATCGCCATGAACGCAACCATCTCGTTCTCAAAGCCGCCAAAGCACTTGAGCTCGGGATTGATGGCGCGCAGACGCTCCATCTCGTAGAGGTCGAGGTTGGTGTGCTTCACGCCCGCGATCGAGCCCGAGGCGAACATCGCACGGGTGTCGGCGTCGTAGAGGTTGAGCGTACGCTTGGTGTTCATGGGGATGTTGTAGTAGTAGACGCCGTGGCCCACCGCGCTCGCGATGTCGTCGTAGTAGCCGGCGACCGCGGCCGAGGAGTAGCCAAAGTAGATGGGCGGCGTGGCGGCGATACGTTGGTAGCCCATCTCGGCGGCAGCCTTGGCATAGGCCACGCTCTCGTCGGTGCCGCACGAACCCACGTGGGCAAAAAGCGTGCACCTGTCCTTGTACTCGGCAAAGACCTCAAAGAGGTGCAGGTGCTCCTCGGGGCTCAGCAGGAAGCACTCGCCCGACGACCCGGCCACGAAGAAGCCGGCCGCGCCCTCGGCGAGGTTCGTCATGCCGTGCACGCCGGACTTCTCCAGCATGTTGAGGACCTTCTCCTCGGTGATGGCGGTGTTCATCGCGGTGGGGATGGCAGCGCCGCCGTTATTGGTGACGATCTCGACAGCGCCGTCGGGGAAGGAGATTTCCTTCGTGGCGGAGTCATAGACGACATGGGCCAGATCCTTCAGGGTGAAGGCCAGCGTGCCGTCGATGTACAGGGAGTAGCCCTCGGGGCACTCGTTGTACCAGGTCTTGCCGTCGTCCGGCTTATCCCACACGACCGTCAGGTCATGACCGTGATAGCGGACGTTGTTGACCATGAAGTGGTCATAGGAGAAGTCGATCGGGCTCAGCTCGATCTTCTCATCGGAACGCGGCTGGATACCGGCCATGTCCTCGATGAAGAGGTAGGTGTAGTTGCCGAGGATGTTGTGGTAGATCCAGGAACGATAGT
>OOBJ01001250.1_pt1 | contig 16208 bp, 19 predicted proteins | sample 1671331 | NCBI WGS metagenome assembly OOBJ01 (sample SAMN06348145, study PRJEB24527) | human gut metagenome | biome: human gut; feature: ankylosing spondylitis patient; material: feces | host: Homo sapiens | place: China | collected 2015-10 | reverse complement strand
TGCGCGACTGGTTGTATGTAGTGGATCATGCCCGTGCCATCGATATGATTTTCCATAAGGGTAAGATTGCCGAGACTTACAACATCGGTGGTTTCAACGAGTGGAAGAATATTGATATCATCAAGGTGGTTATCAAGACTGTTGACCGTCTGCTCGGCAGAAAGGAAGGCGAGGATATGGACCTCATCACTTATGTAACAGACAGAAAGGGTCATGATATGCGTTACGCCATCGACTCTCGCAAGCTTCAGAAGGAACTCGGTTGGGAGCCATCACTCCAGTTTGAGGAGGGTATCGAAGAAACTGTAAAATGGTATCTTGAGAACCAGGAATGGATGGATCATGTTACTTCTGGGGAGTATCAGAAGTATTATGATAATATGTATAAGGACAGATAATACTCAGATATGTTTTTATCGGATAATACCAATATCGAAGTTCTCCCTGCAGGATATGGTGATTGTATCTTCATGTCCATACATAAGATGAATATGGTTTTCAACATTTTAGTAGATGGAGGCTTGGCTTCCACCTACTATAATGTGAAAGAACGAAGAAATCCGATGGGGCCACTCAGAGCATTATTGGCTCATCTTAAAGAAAAAGGACATTATATCGACTTGTTGATATGTACTCATGTGGATGATGACCACATTGGCGGAATTAGGAAATGGTTTGAAATAGATTTCCCTACCGATGATTTCGTTCGAGAAATCTGGATAAATGATGATGTCCTGATAGCGGACCGCCATGATTTGAATAACACCTCTGCTCATGCTGCTTCTATCATTGGTAAATTGAAAGAGCAGCATATTCAATATCAAAACAGCATTGTAACGGGCTTTTCCAAGAAGAATGAGTTTTGCCGTATCAATGTGTTAGCACCTTCATCTGAACATCAGTATATCACCATTACAGCGTAAGGTTTTAACACATTAAGTATTTACCTTTGCATCCGAATTCTTAAAAAACAGAATTATGGAAACAAAGGAATACTTCGAAAAGGTGATGCAGGACTTTAATCAGAACCGTAGAGGTCGAAACCTGCGTAAGTATTGTAGTGATGAAGGAATCGACTACAAGTGGTTGTCTGAATACAAAAAGCAGTACTCTTCTACCAAGGGTAAGGTTGAGAAGGAAGAGGTACCTTCGCTGATACCTCTTCAGGTTATAGATGAACGCTTCTCAGAACAGCCTGTTGTACAGCCAGAGGCAAAGTGGTGCGTAAAGCAACTGGTGATAGCAAGTCCAACAGGAGATGAGCTAGAGATAAAATGTTCAAACTTGGCGGTTGTTGTAGAACTGCTGCGTAAAATGAGTATGTAGTATGCTTAATTTTACGTCACGCACCAATTTTTATATCTGCAGCATCCCAACAGATATGAGAAAGGGAAGAGAAGGATTGGCAACAATAGTCCGTGAGTATTTTCATCGCGACCCAACGGCCTATGGAGAAGCCTTCATCTTCTATAACAAGAAATATGATACGGTGAAGATCCTTCACTATGACTTGAATGGCTATGTGATTTATCAGAAATGGTTTGATGATGGCAAGATGCTGAAACCAAAGTTTATGGAAATAAAGAATTGCCATCTTATAACTCGTGAACAAGTGACTTTGCTTGTATCAAATGCCGTTCAATCTAAAATGTATATTTATGATGAATAAAACAGAAGATCCTGACTTTGTTGCCTCTTGGCAGAAAGTTGAGGAGGTTCTAAAGCGTCTTGATGAAAATCAGGTGGAACGTTTGTTCTCAAAGAAACATGCGTCCTTGGCTGATTTTCACCAAGCTCTAATAAAAGAGTTGGAACTAAAGGCTACTGCCTTGGAATCTACTGTGGCTTCTTTGAAGGACGAGAGTAAGGCAATAATGCAGGAAACCTTAAAAATCAAGTCAGAAACAAAGAAACTTCGTGAGGAAAGAGAACGGATGAATGAAGAATTGTTGCATAAAAAGCGTGAGCTAGACCAGTTGAAAACTCGCAGGAAATGAGAGAGTTAGTAGATGAAACTCAGTGAACAGGCTAATGTTGATTTGCTTAGTGTAGTTCAGGTACTCCAGCGCAGACTGTTTCAGTCGAACAGTGATGCTAGTAGCTACATGAAGGGGCAAGTTGATTTTGATGAGCGTCGAATGAGTGAGATGAGCTTTGATGATGTTGTTTCAGAGGCTGATAAGTTGGTAAAGGAACTTAATGGGGATGTTGACGGAACTCCTGTTGATACAGGGAAGGACCCGGAGTCGCCTAATTCCAATAAGAAAGAGAAAACAGACAAGGATGATAAACCGAAGCGTAAACGCAACATCTTTTCTATCCCGGTTCTTGACCATATGGGTATTGATACATCCAACTTGCCGGAAGGCTTCAAGCTGGTTCATAGAAAGGACAAGGAGACAGGTGCTGATATTTGGATGGTGAGAATGTATGAATGCTATGCTCCACTTGCTGGTTGTATAGAATATGAGATTGGCCGTTTTAATGTACCAGGTCATGATCCAATGTGCAGCAAGCATCCTGATCATATTATAGGTAAGAATCTGTTGCTCCCTAGCTTTGCCCGTTTCTATTTCGATATGAAGATTCACTATAATGTAAGTGAGAATCGCATTTTGGAAATGTTGAAGGACATGGAGGCATTTATGCCTCAGTTTTCGCTAAATAAGTGGATTTATGAAATTATGACAGGTTTGCGTGAACGTCTTCTTCCGTTAATGATTGAAGTCGTTAAGTCATCAACCTATACCAATAATGATGAGACTCGCATTCTGGTTCGTAATCTGCTGGAGGATAAGCCGGATAAGTATAAGGTAGAGTATATCCATGCAGCTCTCTCCCTAGAGAAGAAGATGGTGGTAATGCTCTATGGTGAAGGTAGTCGCAGCCACACAATCCCAGAGGAACAAATCTTCGAGCACTCGAATATCAAGTACTTCACAGCAGATAGAGCCAAGCTTTATGATACATTATTTTGTGGATGCCTTCATAGCTGATCATCGAGTAAGAACCATCATTAAACTCATGAACTACCTTTTCTATATAGAGAGGGTTGCCAATGAGAAGAATAAAAGGGGTAAGGCTCGATTGGCCTTCCGTCTTAAATACAGTCGTTCTGTCGTTCAGTCAATCATGAAAGCATTGCAGAGAATGAAGGATGAGAAGGACACGAAGAAGTATGGTAAGATGGTGATGCGAGCAGCCAACTATGTGCTTGATGACAAAGAGGCATTCCAACTCTTCCTCAAAAATGGAGATATTGAAATCCACAACATAGCCATTGAGAGATGCTTCCGTCATTTCGCCATGGGACGTCGCAACTGGGGCAAGGCTGGTAGCCATAAGGCTGCGGAGAACTTAGCTTTTATGTATTCTTTATATGAAAGCTGTAAAATGAATAATTTAAATTTTGGAAGGTACATTGAAGACATCCTTACCCGCATGAAAGATGGGGATAAGGACTATAAGTCTATGCTTCCATGTTACTATGTTGAAAAAACAGATGAGGTGAAGGAGTGTACTTAGCAATCCTTCACCCTAAAAACGATACAAGAATAACTTTTTTCAAAAAACTGATAGGTGTAACTACTTGGAATATAGTGGGGACGCTGTATTGGTGATATACAATATGGCGGGTTTACGCATCAGGGTATGGGGAAGAAGTATTTCCTGAAAATATGGAGGAATATGCACTTCATGCGATATTATCCTGCCGAGGCTTTAAGTGAACCAATCTTCAGAACTTGGCACTTCTTCTGGAGGATGAAGATTAAGAAATAATAGATATACGGCTAACGACTTCCTCTCCCATTTTTATATTGAGCTATTTCTTAGGGATGGGAGCTTAGTAGCCTGAATAGAATATACAATTTGGTTATGAGAAAAAGGGAAAAAGAAAATCATGAGATTGTTTTTGGTCCAAACGGACAAGGACATGTTTATAAACCTGCTCCTTATCATGGATTTAAGGCCAAAAAACAGAAAGATAAGACTAGATGGGTTGATGATGCTAGTTTTGAGTTCTCTATATTCAATTTGGCAGATGTTCATACTGGTTTGCCATATCCTGAGAACATAAAGTTGATAGATAAAAGATGGATAAATGATGATGGTAAAGGTCTTTATGCCATTTTGAATCAAGGAAAAAACTTACTTGGTCAAACTGGTGAACGCCTTGCCTTTTTCCCGATTCCTCCTAATGCACAAGACACATGGCATGGTTACCCTACCAATAGCCAATATATTGGAGATGAACTTGTGGAACATTGGTACTCCATCAACGTAATTTCTAAAGGAATTTATCGTAAACTTTTAAAACATATCTTATGAATCCTGTCGTTAAATTTTCAATTAATGTGGAAGCTATAGATTGTTATCTCTATGGTGGGTATCTATTTCTTGTTATGGCAGATGGACAATTGCTATACGTTTCTTATCATAAGGTTGTAAATCGCTTAAAATATGAATATCCTCAGTACTCTAGTTTGATAGAATTGATATTCTTACATAATGAGTACTCTAAGGGTGAAGCTGCCAAGATTATATTTGGTGTAACAGAGATAAGAGAGGTGGTAGAAAAAATTTGGTTGAAAGCTGCCAAAGAAATAGAATTTGAATTAAATTTTAAAGATATTCAAGAAGAGTGTAAAAGCATCGGTGAATATTCATCCATACCTCTAGATATACGACTCTATGGCTATCGGTTGTTTCTTGGATGCAAGGATGGTCTGTATGAATCTCGACTGAACTTGGAAGATAACTACCAGATAAATCCTTCTCATTTGGAAAAATGCTATGATGGCAAAGTGATTGGGGTGAATGCTAATTATGGCTCTGTTGTTATCTCTGCTGATTGGGATGGGCTTTTGACTGGTGAAATCTTAGATTTTGATTCAAAGTTTAGGCTTGATGAGCGGCATCCTCAAGGTAAACGCTCTCTACGTACAGGTTGGATGACAACTGATTTGATGAATTATGAGGGTACTTCTGAGTTTGACTATTATCGAAATGAGTATTTGCAGAAAAAAGACACAGAGGAGAAACATTTTTATTCCAAGGCTAAAATTTCTGAAAGGAAAATTATAAAGCAGTTTGGAACAGAAGTCTATGGTATGGAAGCTCTCTTTAATAAATCTAACATAGATAAAGAAGATATAGTTTATAGTTTCAATAGTTCGCAGAAGGGCTTCTTTGTAATGAGTGATGGATCAATACTCAATGCTACGGTAAGAGCAAATGGATTGGCTGATTCTTATTATATATCTTCGAGAAGTACAAATTTTGCAAAATTTGATAAGGATATTATAGACAAGCCTTTGTCTAGTTGTATTGTACCTAGTGGGTGTATTTTGGAATTTTTTGATAAGGTGGTATTAATTCAAAATAGTCAAAGCCTCTCTTTAGTGAACCATTCTGTCAATAGTGTCCGCTCTTATACCTCTTCAACAAACTATCGAAACATCGTGAGTGTTGTGGATGACGACAAGGTCACTTTTTGCTCTATTTTTGGTTTGGATAGTTTGAACCATAAACCTGCATTTCCCAAGAATCCTGTTCCAGTCAATGGCTTTGAGCCTATGATTAATGAAAAACGGGGAAAGGATTTGCCTTTTTAATACATAACAATGTGATGCAAAAGAAAAAAGCAAATATTGAGCAGTTGACTGCAGTCATAAAGAAATATAAGGTTGTAGGTTCTTTCTTTTTTGTTTCTTGTACGAGTTGTTTTTGGTTAGGTACATATTACGAGAAAATAATGATGACTCGTGAAATAACTGAAATAGAAACTAAGCATCAAAGAGAATACTTGGAGCAAAAAGAGAACTTCTTGAAGTCTTATTATGAGTTAAAAGAAAAGTTTATTAAATATTCAAACGATACAATACATGGAAAGTAGAACGTATAATGACATTATGGAAGAATTGGGGCAATTGGAGGCTACTGGTATAGATGTATCAAAGTACCAAAAACGTGCAAATGAGTTGGTGGAAGAGTTGAAATCGACAACAGAAAAAGCTAGGAGAGAGACACGAATTGTTACTGTGATTTCTTGCATGTTTTGTATTCTAATAGTTGCATTTGCAGCTATCGTTAATTTGTCGAATTTAAATTTGAAGAGAGATGTTAGTGATAAAAATGCAATTATTGAGAAATATGAACAAATGGTGAGAACCCTTGGAATCAATACTGACAGGAACTCGAAACTGCATAAAACTAACGGCTTACCAGATTCAAATGAATTAATAAATGAAAACTATCAACTGTTACGGAAAATTTCAGTCTTAGAGAATAAAATAAAACTTATAAAGCATGAATATGGAATTAAAGTTATAGATGATGGTAAGTCTTATTATCTTCAAGCAAATAAGGTTGATTCTGCATTAATGCTTTTGGATGTATATCGTGACAAGATTCATTATGATGACAAAAAGAAGGAATGGATTGTTGTCAGATAACGATGTGGTGTAATGAAACAATAAATATCAAGTACAAAGACAATGAAAATACCTTTTACAGCTTCTGCTAGAACTGCAATGTTGATTGGCTTGGAGAATTTTTCAAATCCAGAAGGTGCTATTATAGAGTTAGTTAAAAATACCTATGATGCAGATTCTCCTTGCTGTTATATTCTTTTTGATGGGAACGATAAACAAATAACAGACATTTATATTATAGACTATGGATGTGGTATGGATGTTAAGACAATTCAAAATTGTTGGATGCAGATAGGCACTGATGATAAGCAACGGAATGTAGAAACTGGTAATGGTCGAATAAAATCAGGAGCCAAAGGCATAGGAAGATTTGCCTTGAATCGTTTGGGAAGTATGGCTAAAATGTATACTCGTAAGGAGGGTCAAGATGCTTTTATTTGGAATGTAAATTGGAAAGATTTTAATGTACCAGGTAAGAAGATAAATGAGGTTATGGCAGATTTGGATGTAGTTGAATTAGAGGAAATCCAACGTAGTTTATCTGGTTTGGCAATACGTTTTAATGTATTTTTGCCTGAGTTTTCTTTAGGAACTATCTTGAAAATATCAAATCTGGCAGATAAATGGGATGAAGAAGCGATCAAACATTTATTCAGTTCTCTTCAAGATTTAGTTCCTCCTTTTAATATCCCGGCGTTTCAACTGTATTTGTATGTAAGCGGTAGCAATGACTATGGTAAAATCGAAGCAAAGCAATATGAGGATTTTGATTATAAAGTATCCGCAAAATATGAGAATAGTGTTTTAAAGGTGGATGTTCAAAGAAATGAATTGGATATCAATGCTTTGCAATCTGAATATCGAGGGCTTTTCGATATGGAAAATATGAAACAATTTCCATATCGTTTAGAGGATTTTGAAAAAGAAATTTATCATATAGAAATGCCTTTAGGAGAGCTTAATGGATTACGTAAGTCCCAATTACTCGCGGACTATGGGTCTAAGCTGGGAGCTTTTCAATTCGATTTTTATTTTATAAAAGGCTCGAAGTCTGATATTAATAGTGAGAAGTCTGATGTAAAATATCCTTATCGTCAATTCTCTCCAACTCATAGGAGATTATGGCTGAAAAAGAATCTTGGTGTAAAAATATATCGAGATAAATTTAGGGTGCGTCCTTATGGTGAAAATGGAGACGATTGGCTTCATTTAGGAGATAGATATTCGCAAAATCCAATTGGCGCTGGTCAGCGAATGGGAGGCTACCATATACGACAGAATCAGATAGTCGGTGCTGTAGAAATTTCTCGTCTACACAATATTTACTTGCAGGATAAGTCTGGAAGAGAGGGCTTGCAAGAAAATGAAGTATTTGGTTTGTTTAAAGAGGTATTGCTTGGGATAATAAACATCATGGAGAAGGATCGAAATACAGTAATGTACAACCTTTCTTTGTTGTATGATAAAAATCACCCTAAAGAAGATGCAAAAAAACAAGCCGATAAAGCTCAAAAGGCAGGAAGTTATTCAGAAACAAACTATTATGCTATCAGCCAAGGTTATAGTGTTGTAAAACAAGAGTTAGAAGATAAAGAGGAAGAATTAAGACTATTAAGGAATTTAGCAAGTACAGGTCTTATCATTACTTCATTTTCACATGAATTGAGGAATTTGTCAATTAAGACTAAGAATAGGTACGAAAATTTACTTTATGCTATAAATCAAGTTACGACTGTAGATGCAGTTAACGCTTTGGGGTTAAAGGATTATATGAACCCTTATGAAGTTATAAAGGACCAAAAAGGATACGATGAAAGTGTGCGAAGTTGGTTGGAGTTTTCTATTAATTCTATCAGTAAAGATAAACGCTCTCGAAAGACAGTAAATTTAAAATCTTATTTCTCTAAATTCAAGGAGACATGGGAAACTGTTATGAAAGAGCTAAATATCGAGTTTGATGTATATGGTTTTACTGATGACATGAAAGTGAAAGCGTTTATTATAGATTTGGATACTATATTCAATAACCTTATTTCAAACTCGATTTATGCAGTAAAGTCTAAGAAAACAACATTAAATCGAAAAATAATTATAAAAGGTACCTTGGAAGATGACAATATAGTTATAGCTGTTAGGGATACGGGAAAAGGATTGGACGAACAATATCGTAAAAATCCTTCTGTTATTTTCAATGCCTTTGAATCATCACGATGCAATAAAAATGGGGAGAAAATAGGAACAGGCTTAGGATTATATATCACAAAGGCCACTGTTAATGAATATAAGAATAGTTCTATACAGATTCTTCCACAGTTAGAGGGATTTGGTATAAAAATAACTTTCAAAAATTTGATGTAAATATGTTGAAATTAGGATATTTGGATGAGGACAAAGGTAACAGAACAACTTTTGCCAGACAATTTGATAAAGATTTTGAAATTTTCATGTTCGAGGATATGAATAGAATTGCTTCTTTGGAAGGTTTGTTGGAGGTCCTGGAAGATGAGCAATTAGACGTATTGGCCGTTGATTATCAACTTTCAGGGAATGGAGTACCTGCCTATGATGGAGATGAGGTCGTTTCTTTTCTTGAACAGCGAAAAAAATATTTTCCAGTCTTTATGGTGACTTCTTATGTTGATGATGCCTTGGATAAGATGAACAATGTTTTTCTTGTAAACGATAAAGACAGATTGGATGATGATACATACCGAAATGACTTAATAGACAAAGTGAAGAAAGCTGTTGAATCGTATCACAGAAGAATAGAGACTATTGAGAAAACAACTATGGCTTTAGAAAGTAAACAGAAAACGGAAAATGGGCTTACTTCGGAAGAAGAAAAACTTCTTATGCAATTACATATGGATTTGAATGCTATAGACCCTAAAGCAAATCCAATATCTGCAGAATTGCTACAAACAAGTTCTTTAAAAGATTTGGCAGAATTGGTTAAGAACTCACGAGCATTATTAGATTCCATAAAATAGAAAATATGTTGTTTCGAGAAATTTGTCCTAAAAGAAGTACTGATGTTCCTTTCTATAAGGACTATACAAAATATCGTCATCAACTTTCAGAAGACTTTAACCATAGATGTGGATACTGTAATGATCTGGATTGGCCAAGAAAGGAACATTTTGAGATAGATCATTTTGTTCCTAAAGATGCAATGGTAGATCTGAAAGATAACGAGTATTCTAATTTGGTATATTCATGTCGTTCTTGCAATAATGCCAAAAGAGCAAAATGGCCAAGTGGTGATGAAAATCAACCAAATATAGACAATATAGGATGGTTGGATCCATGTTCTGAGGAATATGGTGAGCAGTTTGAAAGGACAGAAGCTGGTGCTATCATTCCCAAGACAGAATTAGGAAAATGGATGTATGATAATTTGAAATTGGGAAAGACTCAGCATGAATATTTGTGGAATATAGAACAACTAAAGAAAATCTGTGATGCACTAAGGTTAAAAAGAGACGAACATAGAAACGATACTATTTTTATGAATAAATTTATGGATTTATTACTAGTTTATCAAGATAAAATAGAAGAATTAGGTAAATGAAATTAAAACGTATATTCCCATTTTTGAAACGAAATCTTACACAAGATCCATTATTGATTAATCGGATATTTGTGACACTCTATATTACATATAATAAAGTTTCAACCTACAATAGCTTTGTTAGCAGATATATTATAAATAATGGTGATGAAGATTATAAGGTACTGAGGCAAGTTCTGTTTTTTTTAGAAAAGCAGAACGTAAGTAAATTAGACTTGGAAGATATGATAAAACTTTTTGAGTTTGTTATATCTCCATTTGATAGAATTGTTACAGGTGCAATCTACACACCAAGTAAAATTCGAAAAAAGATCCTAGAAAATTGTTTAAGTAAGCAGCAAAATTTATCTTCTATCCGGGTTGCAGACATTGCTTGTGGATGTGGTGGATTCCTGATGGATGTAGCAAAATACATACATAATAAAACTGGAAAAAGCTATCTTCTTGTTTACCAAGAAAATATATTTGGAATAGACATACAATCCTATTCCATTGAAAGATGCAAAATCTTGTTGAATCTGTTGGCAATATCTGAGGGAGAATGTTCTGAATTTGAGTTTAACTTACTGAATGCAGACACCTTAGATTTTCATTCGGAAGGATGGAATACTGCGTTTAATGACTTTGATGTAATTGTTGGTAATCCTCCTTATGTTTGTGGAAGAAATATGGAGGATGGAACCAAGGAAAAAACAAAAATGTATGAAGTCTGCAATGCTGGTTCCACTGATTTGTACATTCCTTTTTTTCAGATAGCTATTGAGATGATAAAGGAAAATGGCATGTTGGGTTACATCACGATGAATACTTTTCTCAAAAGTTTGAATGCCCGTGAACTCAGAAAGTATTTTATGGAAGGTAGCTATAATATCAGTATAGTTGATTTTCGTGGATATCAAGTTTTTTCGGGCAAAAGTACTTACACTTGCTTGTTTTTCTTGAAAAAAGAAAAGAGTGAGATGTTACATTACTATTGTGACGAGAATGCAGAACTAAGCAAATACTTCGGTTATACGGATATTCCTTATTATATACTTGATGCAGAAAAGGGGTGGAATTTGAATGAACATAAAGTTGCCTCTAAGTTGGAAAGTGTAGGCATTCCCTTGGCAAAGTTTTGCCAATCTCGGCATGGTATAGCAACATTGAGTAATAAGACTTACATTTTCACACCTATAGATGAAAATGATAACTTCTATTATTTGGAAAAGGAGACCCATATATATCAGGTAGAAAAAGAGATATGTAAGGATATCGTAAATTCAAACAAGTTAAATTCTGATATTAGCTTGGATAAAATTAAGCATAAAGTGATTTTCCCTTATCAATTGTGTGATGGAAAAGCGTTTTTGATAGATGAAAATGTCATGAAGCATAAGTTTCCTATGACATATAAATATTTAGAATCTCAAAGAGATGAATTAGCCAGACGTGACAAAGGCAAGGGGAAGGACTATCCTGTATGGTATGCTTATGGTAGAACTCAATCTTTAGTTATGCCCTCAATTAAATTGTTTTTCCCAAAAATCGCAAATAAGCCTTTGCACTGTGCTCTTGTTAATGCCCCGAATTTGTTGCTTTACAATGGAATGGCTTTTGTGGGTGAAGATGAAAGAAAAATGAGGATATTACAGAAGATTTTTGAATCAAATATTTTTTGGAACTATGTCGTAGCGAATAGCAAGCCATATTCTTCTGGCTATTATTCATTGAATGGCTCCAATATCAAAAACTTTGGAATTCCAATATTTACAGAAGAGGAAGTGGAAGAATTACTATCCATCCAAAATAAAATCGATATTAACAATTGGTTGGCAAGATATTATTCATAGGCATAGCCCAAGTAATGGGCTATACTGATGAGTTTGCTACCTAAAGCAGTTTCTATACGAGCTATGGTTTGAGTAGTGAAGTTATGTCTGCCTGTTAGCCATTTTGAGATTTCTGAGTCTCGCTTGTAGAGTAAGCGGGCAAAATCCTTTTGGGTGAGTCCTTTGGCTTTCAGAATCTCACTAATGCGCTCGGCAATACCGAAAGACAAATCGAACTCAGCCTTTTGCTCGGCAGGTATCGCAGAGAGGCAATCACGGAATAATTTGTTCTGTATCATAATGCTTAAATTTCAAAGGTTGCACTTTCTATGTCTGTTATCATATCCTCTGGCTTCTCGACTTCGAGCCATTCACTTGGCACACCTTCTATGGTGAGCAATGTCCGCCATTCGTTACCGAAGAGAATAAGGAGGCATGGCGGCGTTATCTGACAAAAGTCATCAAGAAGCGTCTGAAGGCAGAGGTGATGAATACCTCTGAGTTCTGAGAGATGTCAAGATCTGGAACCACGAGGAGAAACGCCAAGAGGAATGCCGCTATATCAAAGAGACAGCAGGACAATACCCCAATCATCGTGGCATGAAGAAGAAGTTGATGGACTTGATGCCAGAGATACCATTTGAAGGAGAGCCGAAGGCTGTGACTCGTGAGCCAAACGATATTGGAGAAAGCACTCCTGTAAACTCAGGAACGAGAGGGTGTAACCGCCCTCTGGTGCTCAGAACCGCTACGCTGTAAGGGTAGCGGACCAAAGCGGTCTACGCCAGGTTATGCGGGCTGGGGGCCGCCTGGGGATAATTTGCTACGGCTTGTAGTTGTGGGCTTATAGATTACTGATTTTGGGGGAATTGACTGATGAGTTGCAGATTTCTTGTGATTTTCTTGGTGGTTTCGAAGAAAAAGCGTAATTTTGCATTAGAGTATGAACGTTTAATATAAAGTTTATGGAAACAGCAATATTTAATCCGGTTCAGCAACACTTGTTGAAGATGTTTGCCTTTGATGGTTCAGAAGAAAGACTTTCTGAAGTGAAAACTGTTTTGAGTGATTATTTTCGCAAAAAAGCAGATGCTTGCTTAGAAGGTCTTTGGAATTCAGGGAAGCTGAATCAGGCAAAGTTTGATGAACTACGTCATCAAGACTTGCATACTATGTTGAAAAAGTAAGGTTTTATGGAAAGAATTGTATTGGATACTAACTGTCTTATACAGAGTATATCACCAAGAAGCCCATATCGTCGAATCTGGGATAGCTTTTTTGATGGTACTAATCTTTTGTGCGTCACTACCTCCATATTAAACGAATATGAGGAAATATTAAATCTCTTGACCAATGAAGAGACTGCCAAATATATCATTGATGCAATTGTTAGTAATCCTTATACTATATTCATAACCGTATATTTTGATTTCAATTTGATTCAAAAAGATCCGGATGACAATAAATTTGTGGATTGTGCAATAACTGCTGGTGCTAGGTATATAGTTACCGAAGATCATCACTATGACGTAATAAAGTGGAAAGAATTTCCTGGTCTTGATGTTGTTGGTTTGGATGAATTCTTAAAACATTTATTAAAGATTAATCTTTAAACGAATTCTGAAGCTGTCTTTCGAAAACCTACCTTCAATAGTCTTTACGCCCCCTTCGGTTCCCCCAGTTCTGGGGGACAGAAACCTAAAGGGTAAATCACCGTTAGTCCGTATGGCGGTACCTATATAATATATTACCTTTGCATCCGTAATCAAAACAGTTTGATAATGGAAACAAGGGAATATTTCGAAAAAGTGATGCAGGATTACAACCAAAATCGTAAAGGTCGTAGCTTGCGCAAGTATTGTAAAGATGAGGCTGTGGATTATGACTGGCTCATTGAGTTTAAGAAATCATATCGTTCAAATCAGCTTCAACCAAATGAAAATAGGAAGCTAGGCGAAGGTGAGTTTATCGCTTTGACAGTTGAGGAGAATTTTGTTCCCGAGAAGTTGAATGACATTAATTTTGGCAATCCAATTAATAATATGCTTTTTTTGAAAAATGTTGGATGTGCTAACTACTGAAAATCAGTAGTTACGTTCTAACGGTGATTTACAGTACATCGGTATCATTAAAGTGTCATAGGCGGTATCATTGGAGTGATATTATCAAATAAGTATATTAGAGAGAAACTCATCCGTGCATCGTATGGGGATGAGGTATAAACAGAAAAGAGGGTGTGACTTATGTCATACCCTCTTTTCTGTTTATGCCCTTCTTGTCAAAACAGTTTGTAGGTGGTGCGGAGCACTTTGAACTCGGTGCGGCGGTTCAGCTGGTTGCATATCTCCTGATGCTCCCTGGTCTGCTTGAGGATAAAATCCTGGGTGAGCACATCGTCTTCTTTCAGCCAGGGATATTTCTCCGTGAGCTTCCTGCGGATTGTTTTCGGGCGTTCCTTGCCATATCCCACAGGGGTAAGGCGATCTTTTTCAATGCCGTGAGCTATGAGGTAATCCACTACCGTCTGGGCGCGGCGCTGAGATAATCGCTTGTTGTACTCGCTGTTGCCTTTGTAATCGCAATGGGCACTCAGTTCGATGGTTACGTGGGAATTCTCTTTCAGTAAGGCTACGAGCTTATCCAGAGCCTGGGTGCTGGCTGGCGTCAGGGTAGCTTTGTCAAAATCATAGAAGATGTTGTCGATGAGTACTGGGGCTGAGATGGAAGCCAGCGGGAACTGGAGCACGTACTCCTTGCTCTCCTTTGACGAATCTATCCGCAACTCCTCCTTGTGGTTGAGGAATCCCTTGCAGGAAGCCATCACAAGATAATCTACCTTAGGATGGATAGGCAGCGTAAACGAACCGTCACTCTTGACCGGCAGTTTTCTGTAGGTGCCATCGTTGCCAACTACCATCACCTGTGCGGCAGGAAGTTCGTAGCCGTCTTTTTCGTAAACCCATCCCTTCATCGTGGTGACAATCTCCGGATTATTGAAAGAATAGATATGGTCGTAGCCGCGGCCATCCTTTCTGTTGGAGGAGAAGAAGCCACGGTTGTGCGGTCCCTCGAAGGTCATTCCGAAATCATCTGCTTCTGAATTGAGGGGATAGCCGGGATGTTCTATCTTATACTGCTGGGTCTTTTCATCTATTCGGGCAATGTAGATGTCGAGACCGCCCATTCCGATATGGCCGTTACTGCTGAAATAGAGGTCGCCATTGGGGCGGAAGGTAGGGAACATCTCGTCGCCCGGCGTATTGATGGGGGCACCGAGGTTTTCCACACCTCCCAGACCTGAAGGAGTGATGCGTACACGCCAGATATCGTAACCGCCCATTCCGCCCGGCATATCGGAAACGAAATAGAGCCATTCGCCGTCAGGACTGATGGCAGGGTGGGCGTAGGTGCTCAAGGTATCCTGGGTGATTTCCAGCTTCTGAACCTTTCCCCAGGCAGCATCCGAACGGGAAGAGGTGACGATCTGGGCAAATCGGGGAGAGGCAGGATCGGTGACGCATTGGGTGAGATACATCTCCTTGCCATCGGGAGTGAAGCAGCAGGATCCCTCATCATAGTCGGTATTCAGACCAGTAGCGATGGCTTCCGGTCTACTCCATTTTCCCTTGTCGTCTTTTTCTGAATAGAAGATATCGCCAGCCTTGGTGCCGGTGATTCCGCTGAGTTCATCTCCCTGTGCGTCGTTGCGGGTGGAGGTGAAGTAGATCTGTTCGTATTCATCGCCCAGGAGCATCGGTGAATAATCGGCTCTTCGGGAGGTGAAGACATCCATCTTCTTTACCTGATATCTGCTTCCGGCTTTTTTCCAGTTGGGAGCCATCTGGGCAGATTTCAATCCGTTCTGGGCTAGGATATTGTCGGGCATGGAATCCACGAGGATTCTGAATTCCTTTTCTGCCTGCTTGTATTCGTCGTTTTTCAGGAGCAGACGGGCGTAAGCCAGACGGTCATCGAGTGAAGCCTGGTTGTAGCGGATGGCATTGCGGTAAGCATTCACAGCCTTGGGGGTGGAGTTGATCTTGTTGTAGCAGCGGGCCATCTTCAAGGCTAGCTTTCCCCGGTTTTCACGTTCCTTGGGAGGTGTCTTGGTGTAGGCTTGCTTGAATTGGTCGGCAGCATCATAGTATTCGCCTAAAGAAAGGAACTTTTCTCCCTTCTTCAGGTTCTTGTCAATGCCGCAGCTTATCAGAAGGAGGCAGCAAAAGGCTGTTATGATTTGGTAATATCTAATCTGCTTCATACTGGAACAACTTAATTATTTTACTGAATTTTCGCAAGCAACTCTCCCACACGCCCTGAAAGGGCAGAAGCTCCTAGCCCTGGGAGGTCACTGAAAAAGGTACCCGTTTAAAGTTGCATAGTTTGTTTTTG
>OOBJ01001248.1_pt1 | contig 16236 bp, 9 predicted proteins | sample 1671331 | NCBI WGS metagenome assembly OOBJ01 (sample SAMN06348145, study PRJEB24527) | human gut metagenome | biome: human gut; feature: ankylosing spondylitis patient; material: feces | host: Homo sapiens | place: China | collected 2015-10 | reverse complement strand
GTTTACGTTCCAACCTCTCTTATTCTCCTTTGGCTGCTTTAGAGCTTTATGTTAAGGAATCTAACTCATAGCTTCTTCCCCCGCAACTCTATGACTTGCGCCCCACAAAGCATAGAGACGGGAAAAAAGAGCGAGGGGTTAACAGGTTAACAGTTAACACCCCAAAAATGCATGGTCCCCCCACACACATATAAAAATAAGTATATATATATTATATTATAATAAGGTACGCGCGAGAGGGAGTATCGAAAAAACAGCTGTTAACTGTTAACTCTGTTAACCCCCAGGCATAAAAAGAAATAAAAAAAGCACTCCAAGGAGCGTGAACTCCTCAAAGTGCCCTGATCATAATTATATTTCTAATATTGGTTTTTACGCAATAAAGAAGTCATTGATTACTCAATAACTACGGTTGTCCAACCATGCTTGTCCTCGATGGTACCATACTGGATTCCGCGAAGCGTATCATACAGGTGCTTAGAGATAGGACCTGGCTTCTCACCGAAGTTGTAGCGCTTGCCTGTATCCAAGTCGTCAATGTAGCTGATAGGACTGATTACGGCAGCAGTACCGCAAGCACCAGCCTCCTCGAAGGTCTCCAACTCATCCTCAGGAATCTGTCGGCGCTCTACCTTCATACCGAGGTCCTCAGCCAACTGCATCAAGCTCTTGTTGGTGATAGATGGGAGGATAGATGTACTCTTAGGAGTAACGTATGTATTGTTCTTGATTCCGAAGAAGTTGGCAGCACCACACTCATCCATGTATTTCTTCTCCTTAGCGTCGAGATAGAACTCGCAGGCGTAACCCTTCTCATGAGCGATATTGTTGGCTCTGAGGGAAGCAGCATAGTTTCCACCCACCTTATAGATACCTGTTCCGAGAGGAGCAGAGCGGTCGAAATCGCGGATGATGACGTATGGGTTGGTAGAGAATCCACCCTTGAAGTATGGACCCACTGGAGTTACGAAGATAAGGAAGCAATACTCTGTAGCTGGGTGAACACCCACCTGAGCACTTGTACCGATGAGCAGCGGACGGATATAGAGCGTAGCACCACTCTCGTAGGTAGGAATCCACTCCTGGTTGAGGCGAACCACCTTCTTCACCATTTCCTCAAACATTTCTGTAGGCACCTCTGGCATCAGAATGCCGCGACATGTGCTCTGCAAGCGCTTAGCGTTCTCGTCCATACGGAACACGCGCACCTTACCGTCTGGGCAACGGTAAGCCTTCAAGCCCTCGAATGCCTCCTGACCATAGTGCAGACAGGTTGCAGCCATGTGCAATTTCAAATACTCATCAGAGCAAACTTCTATTTCGCCCCATTTGCCGTCGCGATAGTAACAGCGAACATTGTAGTCAGTCTGGCGATAGCCAAATGACAAATTAGACCAATCTAAGTCTTTCATAACATCTATATTTTTAATGTTCTACTAATATTTTAGATGCAAAAGTACAAAATAATCTATTAATCTGCAACTCTTTTATAATATTTTTAATGAAAACGTTATCTTTTTATTCATTTCTGCCATTTTGGGGCATCATTTTACCATTTTAGGGGGTTCTTTTATTGTAATTGAGAGATTGTATTTCTGAAATTGAAAAAGCTGCACCCATTCTTCGCAAACAGGATGCAGCTTACTAACTAACATTAACTATATATCAACTATTCTTTAAACCTATCATCTTATATTGCTATATAAACAATAGAGGAAGCGGGGTTAACGGGTGTATTCCTCAGGAATCTGAGGCATCGCTCCATTCTGGGTACAAACGTAGGCACTTACCTTTACGGCAAGTTCGTGAGCCTCCTGAATACTCTTGCCCTTCAGGATGCTGGCACAGAAAGTACCGGTGAAGCTATCGCCTGCACCTACGGTATCAGCCACCTCAACCTTTGGAGTCTCCTGGAATGACTTCACACCCGGAGCAAAGACATAGCTGCCGTTTACACCGCAGGTCAGCACGAGCATATCGAGATTATACTTGCCGAGAATCAGCCAGCACTTGTTCTCGATATCCAAACCTGGATAACCGAAGAGACGTCCGATGGTAATCAACTCCTCATCGTTAATCTTCAACACATTGCAGCGCTTCAAGCTCTCGGTAATCACCTCAGGAGTATAGAAGTTCTGACGGAGATTGATGTCGAAAATCTTCAGACAATCCTCTGGAGTATGGTCGAGGAACTGATAGATGCTCTTGCGGCTAACCTCACTGCGCTGAGCCAGAGAGCCCCAGCATACGGCTCCAGCATTGGCAGCAATTTCCTTGATATCATCGGTGAATGGGATATTATCCCAAGCCACACCCTGCTTGATATCGTAAGTAGGAACGCCCTCCTTATCAAGCTGCACCTGAACAGTACCGGTAGGATAATCTACCTCAGGCATTACATACTTCAACTTCTTCTCATCGAGCAGGCGGAGAGCTGTATCGCCCAGGGCATCCTTGCCCACAGCACTGACTGCTACAGAATGCAAACCATGCTGACCTGCGTGGTAAGCGAAGTTGGCAGGAGCACCGCCGAGTTGAGAACCACTAGGGAGAACATCAAAGAGGATTTCGCCCAAACCTACACAATATTTTGTATTCAAATTCTTTGTTTCCATAATTACACCTTATTATATACGATATAAACGATTGCGGATGATTTTTATTATAACTTGCGGATATAAGTGAAGAGATAAGCGACTCCCACAGCCATGACAGCCACAGCACCAGCCTGATTCCAAGTATCGCTGGCAAAGCCCATAATCAATGGGAAGATGGTTCCACCGAAGAGTCCCATGATCATCAGTCCACTCACCTCGTTCTTCTTATCAGGCATGGCAAGAAGTGCCTGAGAGAAAATCATGGAGAACACGTTAGAGTTGCCATATCCCACCAGGGCGATGGCGATATAAAGCATCATCTTGCTCTCGCCTACCCACATGCCTATCATACTCAGAGCCATCATCACTACGCTGATGACGAAGAAAGTGCGGGTCTTCATCATGCGGAGGAAAACGGTACCGGTGAAACATCCGATGGTACGGAAGATGAAGTAGAGCGATGTAGCGAAGGCAGCCTCGTTTAGCGTCCATCCCAGACGCTCCATCAGAATTTTAGGAGCTGTGGTATTGGTACCCACATCGATGCCTACATGACACATGATACCGATGAAGGAAAGCAGCACGATAGGTTTGCCGAGCAACTTGAAGCACTCGCCAAAGCCAGACGCCTTACCCTCGTTTTTCTCCTCCTCGATAGGTGTACCAGCCAGGAAGAAGGTAGCTGCGATTCCGATAACCATATAGATTGGGAAGAGGATTCTCCAGCCCAAACCGAAGGTTGGAATGCTTGCCATGGCGCCCCACATAGCAATGTATGGAGCCAGGAAGGAAGCTATCGCCTTCACGAACTGACCAAAAGTCAAAGTAGAAGCAAGATTCCTGCCTGATGTCACCACTGAAACCAGCGGGTTCAGGGAGGTCTGCATCAAGGCATTTCCGATGCCGAGCAATGAGAACGACACGAGCATCAGCTCAAAGTTTTCGCCAAAGATGGGCAAAAGGAGTGAGATAACGGTAACGAGCAAAGACAGGAGCACTGTCTTCTTTCTACCTATTTTATTCATCAAGATTCCTGTTGGAACCGAGAAGATGAGAAACCAGAAGAATACCAGCGATGGGAACAGATTGGCTGTTGCATCATTGAGGTTGAGATCTTCCTTTACGTAGTTGGAGGCAATACCTACCAAATCTACAAATCCCATGGCGAAGAAACAGAGCATCACCGGGATGATTGATAACTTTGATGATTTATTCATAATTGTTAGCGTTATTGTTTCTATTTTGCTGCTGCAAAGGTAGCGATAAACGGTATATAACATTATAAAATATCGTTCATCGACTACCATTTTTGTTGCATTGTTACATCAGTAACACGCTAAGAAACAATAGTGTTATAGATTCAGTTCTTAACAGATGAGTTACTTGATATCGTAAACCTGGTACTTACCCTTTCCCTTTACAGTAACCTTGTTGTAAGGCTTGCTTGGGAACACGAGATTGGTCATGGACATCTTGCCGTCAGCATCCAGAGCCTCGATGCTGCTCTTGTCGATGAAGATACGCAGCTGGCTGATCTTGCCGTAGGTTGGAGCTTTGGTGACTGCAGCGAAGTCGTTGCTGAAATCCACCTTACCACTCTTGGTTCTATCCATTGAGAAGGTTTCTGCCTTGGCATCGTAGTTCATCACTACCTTCTCGCCCTTGTCGTTGCTCAAAGTGATAGTAGCATTTCCCTTCAGATTCACAACCATCTCGCAAGATTCTGTGAGTTTCTTGCCTGCCTTCTTGCTTCTTGCCGCTGTCATCTCTGGAGATGGAACCACGCTGCAATAAGTTTCACCCTTATACTCGAAGAGACCTAAGTCGCGAGGAATAGAGTTGCCTGAACGGTACTGCTGGGTAGGAACCTGGTTAGCATACTGCCAGTTGCTCATCCAGGCGATAGCCACACGGCGACCTTCTGGGGCGTTATCAAAAGTAACTGTAGCATAATGATCCTTTCCGTAATCCATCCACTTGGTTACCTCTGGCTTGCTCTCGCAAGTAAACTTATGTCCGTCGAAATCACCAACGAAATACTGGGTTGCTGAACCACCGAACGGACCGCCTGGGTTAATGTTGCAGATGAGCATCCACTTCTCCTTATCAGTGCCACGAACCTTCATCTTCATCAGGTCTGGGCATTCCCAAACGCCGCCATGGTTGCCATACTTCTCACCGAAAGAGCTTTCGTATTTCCAATCTTTCAAGTTATCTGAAGAATAGATTTCCATGTGCTGACCGGCAGCCAGAATCATATTCCACTTCTTGATGTCCTCGTTCCAGAACATGTGAGGGTCACGGAAGTCTGGCACAGTACTGGTGATAATAGGATTTCCTTCATATTTTGTAAAGGTCTTGCCGTTATCTGTACTGTAAGCCATGCTCTGTGTTTGGTTCTCACCAGCCGAAGTGTAGAGAGCCACAACAGCACCCTTGCCCAAACCAGCGGTATTATTCTTATCCACAACGGCAGAACCGCTGAAAATGGTACCAATTGCATCTGGCTGGATAGGGGCACCCTGGAACTTCCAATGTACCAAGTCGGTAGATGTAGAATGTCCCCAGGTCATATTCTCCCACTGTGATCCGTAAGGATTATACTGGAAATAGAGATTCCATACGCCATCCTTATAGAACATACCGTTAGGATCGTTCATCCATCCGTAAACAGGAGTGTGATGGAAATCCGGACGATACTGCTCGCGATTCTTCATATCGAAAGTATCAGAGAACTTCATGTTCTCCCAGCAAGTGAGGGCATTCAAACCCTCCTTGCTATAATCGCCGTTTACATGGATATCGAGAGCCAGGCCCTTCAAACCGGCAAACTCATTCATATAGAGAGGCACGTAATAATCTACGTGGTCTTTAGCCAACTTCACATTGAAGGCTTTCACCTGTTTGTTGTTGGCTATCACCTTAATATTTGCCATCTCTGCATTTTCCTGCACAGGGAGCAAGAGACACTTCTGGTTCAGACTCTCCTGGCTGATGCGATAGAGACAGTGGTTATTGCTCAAGAAAGAAGCCTGCTGGGCATAACTGGCGGTGAAACCGCAAAGAGCGACAAGCGCTGAAATAAATATCTTTTTCATATTAATAAGACTGTTTATTATTTATTGTTTATTCTACTTATTTTTATATAGGATGCCTTCAGCAACTATCTTATATATGATGCCTCCAGCACGTTTTACTTTTTTATATGTATCCTGAAAAACAATCCTCTTACCCGTCAAGTAACTAATTCCTACTGTATCCTTAAATTCTAACTAACCTAAAAACTAAGCCCTTTTATCAACAAATACTAAAATCCTAATTATATCAACTAAACCAATCAACTATCAATGGATTAAACTGTTTTTATTTGCATGACTAAACGATTCAAGAATAACCTCTTCTCGTTTTCTGCTGCAAAATTAGTGGTTTTGCTGAAAAAGGATTCAACTAATCGTTCATACCCTAATAAATATGTAACATGGACACATTTTTAATAAGTAATGAACTTTTTTTCTCATGATCGAAGAAAAAACTATGACCGGTATATGGAATCTTCACATCACCCAAAAGAAGGTATGACCTTCATATTGAATAAAACTTGTAAAATTTTCCATATATCGGTCTTTTTATAGCAGGGAACACCCCTGATTATTTCTACTTAAAGCTTGCATAACCAGGATTTTGGGTATATGCACCATTTGAAAGGTTGTACTGAGTAATGGAGATTGGCAAATACTCGTCCTTACCTTCAGTGAACTTAGCATTATTATAATATGTTCTACTACCCTTTTCGTGAGCAAAGTAGGCATTCATCGTCTCAGCGGCAATACCCCAACGTACCAGGTCGAAGAAACGCTCACCCTCCATAGCAGTCTCCAGACGGCTCTCATAGCGCAAAGCCTTACGAGCATAATCCTGAGTCCAGCCAGCCTGTGGATAAAGAGCAATCTTATAATTGGCAGCAAACTTGGTATCATCATTGAAATCCTTAACCCAATACTGCTTGTGGGCAGCACGTCCACGAACTTCATTAATCAACTGGCGAGCCTCATCCAGATTCTGATTCATCTCAATCAAAGCCTCAGCCTTCCAAAGCAAGATGTCGCTATAACGGATGATGTTCCAGTTTAAGGCACTGGCACCCCAAGGCCAACCATTGAACATCTCATTGCTCTCAGGAGAAACGAAGAAGCGCTTGCAGCTATGCTGACCATAGGTAGCCTGATCGCGTACCCATGTGTTCTTATATGGAGTCTCGCCGTAAGTCTTCCAGGTTACACCAGGGCGACCCACAATGAAATCTACACGAGGATCCACATTGGCTGTGGTATTATCACACTTATTTTCTTCAGCATTCCATACATCGAAATGCTTCTTGTAATAAGTATCGAAGAGAGGCAGACCATTCTCATCGGTCTGATAAGCATCAATCAAATCCTGACTTGGCAAGAAGAAGCCGTCGCCTGAATAAGGACCCTGAGGAGCATTCAGCAAGTTGCTCCAGTTGATGCGACCTGCTGATGCAGAACCATCGTTCATGGAATACTGTACCTGGAAGACACCCTCCTTGCTGTTATCACCGGTAGAAACCTTATCCAAATCCTGGAAATTATCGAGCAATCCATACTTACCGCTATTGATAAGAACATCACACTCGCTAACTACCTTCTGCAGAAGATTCTGATCGATGGAAATGACCTTATGGGTAGTCTCATCCTGCTTATAAGCACGGTAGAGATTCACCTTGGCTGCATAGGCTGTAGCAATATACTTATTGATTCGGCCAATCTCAGACTGTGATTCCGGCAACACATTGGCTGCCTCCTCCATAGTGGCAGCAATCTTCTCGAGAATCTGGTCGCGAGTAAACTCTACGTTAGATAGATCAGAAATCTTGCCTTCGTAATTCTCCTCAAAATAAGGAATACGATTGAACAAACGGCTCAACTCGAAATAGAAATGTCCACGAAGCACCTTCATCTCCTCGATCTGAACCTTGCGGTCCTTCAACTGGGCATCACTCATACTCTCCAACATGCGGAGAGCTGAATTGCAGCGCTGAACGCTTGTATAAAGATGATACCACTTAGAGTCGCCATTGCCATTGGTAGCATCTACATCCATGATCTCCATGCGGTGAATGTCTGCCAAGTCGCCGGTACCACCGCCACCTTTGTAGGCATCGTCAGAACGTACACTACCATAGCTCCAGTTGGTTACCGGGCAAGTCCATACACTCCAATCCTGTGGGTTAGGTCCCATCAAGGCAGAATAAGCTGCATTGGTGAGCAAATCTACCTTATTATCGTTCTTGATAACTTCATCACTCAAAGAACCCTGAGGCTGGTTATCCAGGAAACTATCTTCGTTACAGCTTGTTGCCATCAAACTTACAGCAGCAGCAAACAGAATATATTTAAACTTCATAATTGTGATCTTTTAAGAAATTAAACTTTACTTGTTCTAAACCCAATATCAGAAACCAACACTCAAACCAAATGTGAAGGTTCTTGGCAATGGGTAGGTATACCCCAAGCCCTCTGGATCAGCACCTGTATAACCGGTGATGGTGAAGAGATTCTGTGCCTGAAAATAAACACGGGCATTGCGGATATTAACCTTCTCAAGCAAATACTTTGGCAAGGTGTAGCCCAAAGTCAAAGTCTTCAACTTGATGAATGAGCCATCCTCGATATAGAACTCAGAACTACGATTCTCGTTGTTGCTGTCCAATGTGGTCAAAGCAGGTACATTGCTGTTGTAAACACCTGTCTTCTCATACTCTGTCCAAGCATTCATTGCATCCAGCAGACGGGTTGAATGGTTACCGTTCCAGCACTGGAAGAGATCTGTATAGTACTTCGAATTATTCCATGCATCACGAACCATGCCGTTGAAGAACAAGCTCAAGTCGAAGCCCTTGTAAGAAGCTGAGAGGTTCAAACCGCCAATAAACTTAGGCTGGTCTGAGCCCAACCAGGTCTGATCGTCGGTAGTAATCTTACCATCATTGTTAACATCAAGATACTTGATACGGCCTACACCAGGCTTACCAAACTGTACATCATATTTCTGATTGTACTCATCCACCTCTGCCTGAGTATGGAATACGCCATCTGTCTTGTAACCCATCCATGAGCCAAAGCTGTGACCTACGATTGATTTGCCTGGCATACCGCCGCCAAATGTATAATAGATAGTATTTGGAAGTGAAGTGATTTCATTGTTGTAGACAGAACCGTTGAAGGAAACATCATAGCTGAAGCCGGAATTCAAACGGTCTCTCCAACCCAATACAAACTCAACACCCTTATTGTTCATAGAGATGCAGTTGGTCCAAGAGTAACCACCTTCACCCAAAACACCTGCATATGGAGGCTGATAAAGCATATCTGTAGTACGCTTATCGAAGTAATCGAAGGTAACAGTTAGGCGCTGATCGAGGAGAGTAGCATCGAAACCGAGATTCAACTGCTTGGTCTGCTCCCACTTCAAGTCAGGATTACCAGTATAAGTCTTGCTGGCACCTGGAGCGAGAGTCTGGTTATTGCCAGAGATGTTGTAGCTGGCATTGGAGAGTGAAACCAGATATTTTGTATAAGTAGCTTCGTTATCAATCTCATCGTTACCGTTGACACCCCAGCTGGCACGGAGCTTCAGGTCGTCCAACCACTTGTGGGTATTCTTCATAAACTTCTCGCTGCTGATACGCCAACCTCCTGATACAGAAGGGAACACACCAGAGTTATTATTCTTACCGAAACGGGAAGAAGCATCACGACGAATAGTGAAAGCCAAGAGATACTTGCTATCATAAGCATAGTTGATCTTACCGAAATAAGATACCATACTGTAATTAGAGCCGAAACCATTCACGTTTGGAACAGAGGTGATTGAATTCAGATATCGATAGTTCGGATCTTCAGAAGTCAAGCCCTGACCGTAACCTTTCAAATCCTCGGTAGAATTCTTCTTACTCTCCATACCTAAGAGGAAAGATGTGGCATGCTTGCCAAGATTCAATTGATAGTTGGCTGTATTGGTCCAAACCCAGTTGAGGTTGTGATAGTGATATGAATCCAATTCATTGGTATTGACGACACGAGGTCCCTCATTCCAGGAAGGTACAAAGGTCTTGCTGAATTCATTATAGTAGTTCACACCGAAGTTGGAGCGCAAGGTAAGATTCTTGATTGGCTCAATCTCCAAGTACATGTTACCGAAAACTCTCCAGTACTGATGCTTATTATCCTTCTGATTGTTCTGAAGACGAACTGGGTTTGGAGAATCATTGAATACATCAATGTATCCACCACCGTATCCGCCCATGCTGTCATAAATAGGCTGTGCAGGGTGCTGCTTGACAAGCTGCTCTTCTATGCCTCCCTGAGCTACATGCTGGGTCCAATAGTTGATGGCAACACTCTCGCCTACTCGTACCTTATTGTTGAGGAACTGATAATCGGATGTCAAACGGGTGTTGAAACGCTGGTAATCTGTATTTTTCAGCATACCATCCTGATCTATCCAGTTGACTGACAAAGAAGATGCGCCATTATCTCCACCTCTACTCAATGTCAGAGAGTAGTTCTGCATCAGGGCTGTCTTATACATCACATCAAGCCAATCGGTATTGGCTGCTGTATAAGTCTGACCATTTGCACCAGTGAAATAAGGAGTTGTGGTATTCAACTGCGCCTGCTCGCCATTACCATAAATCAATGAATTTGGATGAGTGCCATAGGTATTCTTGTAAGCCTGCCAATAAACATCACCCCACTGGTTGGCATCCAGCAAGTCATAATTGGTTGTAAAAGTCTGAGCGGTAAGAGAACCCTCGAAATCTATCTTCACCTCACCCTTCTTGGCACGCTTGGTGGTAATGATGATGACACCATTGGCAGCCTGAGCACCATAGATGGCAGCAGAAGATGCATCCTTCAAGACCTGGATACTCTCTACATCATTGGAAGACAAGATTGAACCTACGTTATCACGGGTCATCACACCATCGATAACGTAAAGTGGAGAAGAATTATTAATAGTTGTAGTACCACGAACCAATGTTCCTGTGTTACCACCACCAGGAGTACCATCGGTAGTGATATTAACACCTGCTACACGACCATTCAAGCTGGAAAGGACATTACCTGTAGGTACGTCAGCAATATCAGACATCTTGACAACGGCAACAGAACCTGTCAAGTCTGCTTTCTTTTCTGATGTATAACCAGTAACAACCACCTCGTTCAAGCTATTAGACTCTTCCTGAAGTGTCACTACCATATCATCAGTAGCCTTCACTTCTTGCGTCTTATATCCAATATAAGATATAACAAGTGTAGAACCAGGAGCACATTCTACATGGAAGTTACCATCAAAGTCGGTAACGGTTCCGGTCTTAGTACCCTTCACCATGACAGATGCACCAATGACTGTCTCACCAGTAGCATCTTTCACAATGCCATTTACATTTACCTGTTGTGCACTAGCTACGGTGCAAACAGTACAGAGCGCAGAGCTCATTAGTAATTTTGAAAGATTGTTCATACTATTATAACGTTTTAAGTTTCAAAAATTGTTATTGCTTGTATCTGCTGCAAAATTAGGGAAAGTCTGCGAGCAGAACTGTAACTTTTAGTTCTTTCACTATAAGAAATCGTACATGAAATGATTTTCTCAGTAAACGAAATCATTTTTTATCTTTGGAGCTATTTCCAAATAGCTTGGAGAGGCCACCATTTCAATTCCATATTCGTTACACTCTTTTGGGAGAATGTTTCGATACCTATCTGATCTTCAGAAGGGAAAGTTTGCAGCGTAAACACATCCTGACCGTCATTACAGAATATTTCCACGCTCGATTTGTCTACGAAGATATGCATTCGCAGCTTCCCATTTTGCGGCAACACCTGAGCATGAGCCATACGGTCAAACTTAGGAATATCCACATCAGCACAATGCGTACGGTCGATTACCAGATTATGAGAATCAGTATCATAACTGATTGTCACCTTCCTGCCGTGTCCAGAACATAGGTTCAAGCCAAAGACATTTGATTGCAGAGCTGAGAAGGTTACATCCATCTCATAGACATTACTCTTTGGAGATGCACACTTCAATCTTGCACTTCCCAAAGGCAATTTATAGTTGGCTGATACCTGCTTGCCCCTAAGCTGACGCAAAGCCTCAATAGGTTGCTGAGTCAGAAAATAACGGGAACCCACCTTTTTCAATGCCAGTTTCCGAGGCACCGACCACATGCCTTTTCCGTATTGTGAAGGCTGCTGCTGAGCATAGTCCCATGTGGCTACCCAACCTAAAGACACAACATCGTGCAGGCTACCATCATAATCGCGGAAGGTACGTGATGCATAATAATCCATGCCCTTATCAACATAGAGAGGCTCTACAGGATGATTTGCCTCCAGTCTGAATGACTTGCCATCAAAATCGCCAACAAAATATTGCTCCTGTGCCCAATTGATGGAAACCACAATAACCCATTTCTTCACATTAGAATCACCCTCAACCGGTAATTGGAACAAATCGGGACATTCCCAGCTCTTCTCTGAATTTCCTGATGGACCAAAGTCGCTTAACCACGTCCAATGCTTCAAGTCATCAGACTCATAAAACTTCACCTTCTTCTCCAAGGCCTTAGCCACAACCATCACCCACTTATGGGTCTTCTCGCACCAAAAGACAGTAGGGTCTCTAAACTCTGTGCTCCATATATCCAACACAGGATTCTGGTCGTAAAGATAAAACTTATCGCCATCATGGCTGTAGGCTATGCCCTGAGCCTGCTTCTTGCTATCCTTAGAGAATACGGTAAGGGCTGCTATATAGGAACCCTTGCCGAATCCAGCCGTATTGTTCTTGTCGATCAAAGCTGAACCCGTAAAGCAGGAAGTGTTAGAATCCACATTCTGCATCACGTTATCTGCTGACTTTTCCTCGAAATGAACCAAGTCCTTGGATTCCGCCTTACCCCACCAATACAAGTGGTACTTGCCTTGATAATACATCAATCCGCTTGGATCACCTACCCATCCCTTGCTTGGGGAGAAATGATACTGAGGTCTATACTTCTCATGGTAAAGAGAAGATGCCTGAGCATACACACCTAAACAACCTATGCTGAAAAGCACGGTCATCAATACGTTCTTTGCTTTCATATTAATTGTTATTTAAAAGTTAGTTTTCATTTTGGCACCATTCAGAGTCCATACCTTTACTTCGGCTTCTGTCTTTCCTTTCTTGGAATATAGCTGAACCTGTACATTCTCTGCATTTTTAGGGAAGAAGCGAGAGGTGAAAGCATATTCGTCATTAACAAATCCCTCGATAACCGAACCATCTATAAAAAGATGGAAACGGACTGGAGAATTCATCGGCAAGTGCAAATTGCCTGTACGGATTTCAAGAGGAATACCCATCTGCAAAGATGATTTCGTATGATCAGCTACTAAACGTTGCTTTTTCACATCATAATAGATGAAAGACTTCTCCTTACCGCCATTTGTCTGCAGCTGGAAACCAAACTGACTGGCATCCTGAGGATAGAATACGGCATCAATCTCTACCTGACGCTTACCATCGTAGATAAGTTTCGACCGAACAAGGCTCTCTTTAGCTATACGTGATTCCTTGTCACGAAGTTGTTTCAAAGCAGGAAGCGGCATCTGGCATATCTTGCCATTTCTCAACGCCCACACTCTAGGTAAACTGAAAAGATGTGCCCAACCTTGCTGATAAGTAGGCACTTCTCTTATCTCGTCAGGAATAATAGCCATAGCCACATATTGACTATCCGCAATCTGCCATACTGACGGAGATAGTAATCTGTTGATTACCTCCAGATTTTCTGGCACCTGCTGATCCGGTACAAATCTCTCATTCTGAATGTCGCCCACCCAATATTGAGTCTGGGCTGGGATTCCGCGATGAGGCACACGATTGACGGACAGGACATATTTATCGCCCATCTTGATGACGATAGGCATCTCCCAAAAGATACCCGTATGATCTACTTGAGGATTTCCCCCAAAAAACAGCCCTCTGTAAGTCCATGAGCGTAAATCATCAGAACGGTACAGAAGCAAGGTTCCATGCTCCTCCTGATCTCTAGTCACACCAAAGCCTACAACCATATACCAGTGACCATCCATTTTCCAAACAAAGGGATCTCTCATATCAGAACGGGAAAATTCGCTCGGACAATCTGCAACGATTGGATTGTGAGCAAACTTCTGCCATACATTCAAACATGAATCCTGAGGAAAAGCGGCATTGATGGAATTACGCCTGCTTCCGCCAGTATAAATAATCTGAGGGATTCCTTCATCATTAATGAACGCACAGCCCGACCAGATACCTAAACTATCATAGCTTTTATCAGGAGAAAGAACAGGCTTACGCTCAGTCCAACTGACTAAATCCTTGCTCTCGAAATGGCCCCAGTTTATCTGTTTGAGATTAATATTGGAAGCATTCTTCTGATCAAAAACATGATACATGCCATTAAAATATATCAAACCATGCGACTCATTAGTCCAGTTGGCAGCAGGCATCAAATGATATTTCGGACGATTATAGTCTGTCATAAACCTAGAGGCAGGAATCGACAAATCAGGAATTTCCCTAACATACTTAGCCACTTCATCCTTTAAAAATACCTTTTCAGCAGACACAACATTCAATCGTACATTGTCTATCACGCCATTGATAAATGACTGATCGTACATTCCCAAAGGCCTAGACTTGAATCCCTGACAAAAAAACATCTGAAACGGACCTACCAAATCAGAAACAACACCTTTGAATGAAGCCACGTCTTTACCATTATAATATAAGGTGGAGGTTTCGATATCCAACAAAAGATGCAACCACTTAAAAGTTTCAACTTTACAACCAGCATAGACAGAAGTATTCACCTCCTTGCCAGAAATCTTGCCAGAAATCTCAAACATCAACTTTCCATAAGAGTCAACGCTCACGGAAACAGCATTGCCATTCTTGTCCTTGATACCTATAAAGGTAGCCGTATCCGTAGGCAAAGACTCTAGGGCAAACCATGCAGACACAGAGTGGCACGGAGATGAAACCTGCGTACGAAGACTTACGGAATATCCATCGGTTCTCAAAGCTTTTCCTTTGATGCCTGCACAATAATCAACACTCGTTCTCACCGAAGAACAGGTAAGAGGATTCAGTCCCTGGCTATCAGCAAATGGATTTTGCCCATCAAAATTCCAAAGACGCTGAGCTTCTACTGATTGGAATATCAGCAGCGACATTAACACCAGTAAAGACAGATGTAATTTCGTTAATTGTTTATTCAAATGTTCTATCATACGGTTTTTATTGAATTAATAAAATTGTTTATTCTTTAATATTATTATAGTTGCTTGTTGCTGGCAAAAGTACTTTGTTTTCAACCATAACAATAAAAAAAATCGTTCCTGCAACAATAATTATGTTACATGAAACGATTTTCTTATCTTTTGCTAAGATTTTAAAATACTTATTTTAAAGGAGTTAGAAAACTATTTCTTTTTAGATGCCTGTTCATTTCTAAAATCGGTAGGAAGAACACCAAACTGCTTCTTGAAGCATGATGAAAAATAGCCAGGAACAGCAAAGCCTACTTCTGCCGAAACTTCAGAGATTGTCTTGTCTGTTTGCTGCAAGAGGGTATAGGCTCTCTGCAGGCGCATCTCTTTCAGGAGCTCGGCAGGCGTTTTTCCTGTCATAGCCTTCACCTTGCGATAGAGCTGCACCTTGCTCAACAGCATCTGGGCTCCCAAATCATCCATCTTCATATCAGCATTGCCCATATTCTCAAGGATCTTCTTCTTGAAACGATCCATGAAGTAACGATCACTCTCATCCAGATGATTCAGTTCAGCAGCCCAGCCCTCCTTGTTCTCAATGAAGCCACGAGCCACGGCTTTCTGTTTCTGCAGCTTCTTTCTATATACCTTATATATATAGAAGATGACAATGAGCAGAACTAGGACGATAACGATGGCAACAATAATCATCCATTGCTGGATACGGGAAACCTCTGAATAAGAATCAAGACTGTCAGAAATCTGATCCAGATTCTTCATCTTGGCTTCCAAATCCTGATATTGCAGAGCGATGGCATCGCAGTTTTCAGGGGTAGCAAGGAATGATTTCATCACATTATCCTTCTTATAGGGTTTACCCTGAAGGATATTCATCGCCAATTCCATAATCTTCTCGCCCTGGGTGGGATAAACATAAGAAGCAGCAAACTGTCCTCTCTTCACTCTATCCACTCCTTCCCATTCTCCAGGCAATCCATCAATACCTACTATCAGCATCTGCTTATCAATGCCTCGTCTCTCTGCTTCTAGAAAGGCTCCTATGGCACCCAGGTCGCTATGTCCGAACACGCCATCCGCATGTCCGCCCTTATCCAGATATTGCTTCATTAACTCCTGGGCACGCTCCATCTTCCAGTTGCTTTCTAGGGTAACCACCTTGATTCCCGGATAATTCTTCATCACCTCGTGGAAACCACGATGGCGCTCAATGACAGGGGAAGCATCCTTCAAGCCCGTAATCTCAACAACGGTACCTTTTCCATCCAGTTTACTGGCAAGAA
>OOBJ01001243.1_pt1 | contig 16280 bp, 14 predicted proteins | sample 1671331 | NCBI WGS metagenome assembly OOBJ01 (sample SAMN06348145, study PRJEB24527) | human gut metagenome | biome: human gut; feature: ankylosing spondylitis patient; material: feces | host: Homo sapiens | place: China | collected 2015-10 | reverse complement strand
AGATGTACGACCGGCTCTTGTTGTACTTCCGGCTGGCGCGGCTGACGCCGTATTTTTCTGCGTACTTCATTAGGGATTGCCGATAGGCCATGTCTTGTGTTATACTCTTGCTCATGAGGGATATGGTCTCCTTTCGGGCTGGTTTGGTGTGGTAACTTAACTATAACCCATGAGACCATATTCCTCATAGCTTTTTTCTTCAATTGTCCAATATGTATTGTAGTCCTACACCTAAATTCCCGGGAAATCCCGATTCCCTCTTGCGAAGAGGCGGTTTTTCCTGTATAATCAACCAACAGCACACTACAAAGGGTATCCGATACCTATTTTCGAGAGGACTGAAACAACTATGAGTGCATCCAGAGAAAAGAAAGCCCGTCAGGAGTTCGCCGCCAGCGGCGCCGTGGACCCCAAGGCCGCCCGCCAGGCGGAGGAGCGCGCCAAGCAGCGCCGGAACAACTGGCTCTACGGCGGCATTGCCATCGTGTTCGTGCTGGTGGCCGCCGTTCTGCTGGTCTGGAACTCCAACGTGATCCAGCGGGGTGCTTCCGCCGTCACCGTGGAGGGCGAGACATATTCCGCCGCCGAGGTCAGCTATTTCTACCATGTGGCCTATAACTCCATTGCCCAGAGCCAGTATGCCTCCTATTACGGCCTGAGCAAATCCACCCCCCTGACCCAGCAGAGCCTCAGCGACATGGCCAAGACCCTGCTGGGCGTGTCCGACGACATGACCTGGGACGCCTATTTCAGGGACGCCGCCAAAAAGAGCCTGATCCAGATCACCATGCTCAAGAAGGGCGCCGCCGAAAAGAACATCACCTGGAACGACGACATGCAGAAGGAGCTGGACTCCACCATGGAGACTCTGGCCACCTACGCCAAGTCCGCCGGCAAGAGCGAGGCTGAGTATATCAAGCAGCTCTACGGCAGCAACATGACCGTCAAGATCTTCAAGGGCATCCTGAAGGACACCATCATTGCCTCCCACTATCAGCAGGATTATATCGACAGCCTGCAGTATACCGACGAGGAGCTCCAGAAGTACTACGAGGAGAACAAGAACTCCTTCGACGTGGCCAACTATGAGATGATCACCTTCAAGGGCGCCGCCGCCTCCACCAAGGACGCCGACGGCAACACCGTCCAGCCCACCGAGGAGGAGAGCGCCGCCGCCCTGCAGAAGGCCAAGGACGCCGCCGCCGCCGTGCTGGAGACCGTCAAGTCCGGCATCCTGCCCGAGAAGGCCGCCAAGGAATATGAGTCCATCGCCACCTATTCCCACCCCGAGTCCGGCACCTACAGCGGCGATGCCGCCACCAAGTGGGTGTTTGACGAGAGCCGCCAGGCCGGCGACACCGAGCTCGTGGAAAACGGCACCTCCATCTATCTGCTGATCTTCCACAGCCGCAGCCGCAACGATTACAACACCGTGGACGTGCGCCACATTCTGTTCAAGGTGGACACCTCCAGCCTGGACAGCAAGGCCGACGATTACGAGGCCAAGCTGGAGGAGCTGAAGGCCGGCAAGAAGCAGGAGGCCGAGAATGCCCTCCAGGCCTGGAAGGACGGCGACGCCACCGAGGAGAGCTTCGCGGCCCTGGCCAACAAGCTGTCCGAGGACCCCGGCTCCAACACCAACGGCGGCCTGTATAAGCAGGTCTATAAGGGCCAGATGGTCAGCGAGTTCAACGACTGGTGCTTCGACGAGAGCCGCAAGGCCGGCGATACCGGCATCGTGGCCAACGATGCCGCCGGCGGCAGCTACATCGGCTACCACGTCATGTACTTCGTGGGCACCGACGATCCCTATTGGATGGTCCAGGTCCGCAACGCCATGATGAACAAGGACTACTCCGAGTGGTCCGCCAACCTGGTCAAGGACATCACCGCCACCGAGAATTCCGGCATGAAGTACGTGGGCTGAGCCCCATTACGCAACAAAAAAGAGGCTGGCGGCTGCCAGCCTCTTTTCCACTGTTATCCGACAAGGAGACCGCTATGGAACACAGATTTTTACGCACGGAAATGGTCCTGGGGGACCGGGCCCTGGACCGGCTCTCCCGCTGCCATGTGGCGGTGTTTGGCCTGGGTGGCGTGGGCAGCTACGCCGCCGAGATCCTGGCCCGCTCCGGGGTGGGGGAGCTGACCCTGGTGGACCAGGATACCCTGAGCCTCACCAATATCAACCGCCAGCTGTACGCCCTGTCCTCCACCGTGGGGGAATATAAGGCCGAAGCAGCCGCCCGGCGGTGCCGGGACATCAACCCCGGCCTCCGGCTCCACCCCCTGTGCGCCACCTATGACGCCGCCCACCGGGATGCGTTTTTCACCGGGAAATTCGACTATATCGCCGACTGCATCGACCTGGTCACCTGCAAGCTGGACCTGATCGCCCAGGCGGGGCAGCGGGGCATCCCCATCATCTCCGCCCTGGGCACCGGCAACAAGCTGGACCCCGGCCTTTTGCAGATAACGGACATTTCCAGGACCTCTGTCTGCCCCCTGGCCCGGGTCATGCGCCGGGAGCTGCGGGACCGGGGCATCCGGCACCTGAAGGTGGTGTACAGTCCCGAGCCGGCCGCCGAGACCCGGCAGCTGGAGGCCCCGTCCCCCGGGCGGCGCAGCGTGCCCGCCAGCGTGCCCTGGGTGCCCTCCACCGCCGGCATCCTGATGGCCTCCGCCATTGTCCGGGACCTGATAGCGGATAGTGAGGATTGATATGGATATTATACGGGATATTGAAAATTTTGTCCCGCTTTGTCCCCAGGAGCAGCGGGACAAGACCGGGATATTGCGGTTTTTGGCGGGACATCCCGATGCATTTGACCGGGAAAACCTCACCGCCCATATGACCGCCTCCGCCTGGGTCCTGAGCCCGGACCGGCGGCAGGTGGTGATGGTGTATCACAACCTCTATCACTCCTGGTCCTGGACCGGCGGACACGCCGACGGGGACCGGGATCTGCTGGCGGTGGCCATGCGGGAGGTAACGGAGGAAACGGGTCTGCGGCAGCTGGAGCTGCTGCACCCGGGGATCTTCTCCCTGGAGTGCCTGACAGTGGACGGCCACGAAAAGCGGGGGCAGTATGTCCCCAGCCACATTCACATGAACGTTACCTATCTGCTGGGTGCCCGGGATCGGGAGCTGCGGCAGAAGCCCGACGAAAACAGCGGCGTGGCCTGGTTCACGCCCCGGGAGGCGCTGGAGGCGTCCACGGAGCCGTGGATGGTCCAGCGTGTATACAGCAAGCTGACACAGCGCGCCGCAGCCTATATGGCCCGGTAAGGAGGCAATTGTTCCATGGCAAGACGAAAGCCGGACCCCGGCGCAATTTATGTATCCCCCCGGCTCCAGGCCAGCCTGGAGCCCATGGGCCGCTGCGCCCTGACCACGGTGACGGCCCCCATGGGCTACGGAAAGACCACGGCGGTAAACTGGTTTTTAGCGGCCCAGCCGCCGGGCTCGGCCATTCGCGTCAGCATTTATTCCGACAGTCTGCCTGCCCTGTGGGAAAGCGGACGGCGGGCCTTTCGGGCCGCCGGACTGACCGTCCTGGAGGGCTTTGACTGCCCCACGGATCCGGCGGCCACCGGCCTGCTGGTGGATACCCTGTGCCGGGAGCTGCGGCGGCCGGAGCCCTGGTATCTGTTTGCAGATGACCTGCACCTGCTGCCTGATCCCCGGATGGCGCGGTTTTTATGCGAACTGGCGGCGAGACTGCCGGAAAACGTCCACCTCATCGCCGCCAGCCGGGACCGGATCCTGTCCGGGGATCAGGTGCTGCGGCTGGGCGGACGGCTGCACCGCATCGGCGCGGAGCAGCTGCGGCTGGAGGGCGGCGAGCTGGCGGCCTATGTCCACCGCTGCGGCGCGGCCCTGGACCAGGAGCAGCTGGCAGAGCTGCAGCAGGCCACGGAGGGCTGGATGGCCGCCGTTTACCTGCGGCTCCGGGCCCTGACGGAGCAGGGAGCGGACCCCGGGGAAACGGACATTTATGAGATGTTCACCGCCGCCATGCTGCGGCCCCTGCCGCCCCGGCGGCAGAGGTTCCTGGCGGTTATGGGTCAGGCCGACGAGTTCACCGGAGACATGGCCCGGTATATTACCGGCCAGCCGGACACACCGGAGATCCTGGCGGACCTGACGGCGAAAAACGCCTTTGTCACCCGGCTCCCCGGCGGGGGATACCGGTTCCACCACATGATGAAGGCCTGCGCCCAGCGGGATTTTGACGCCCTGCCCCCGGAGGAGCAGGCGGAATACCGGGCCCGGTACGGCCGCTGGTATGCGGACCGGGGGGACTATTTGCAGGCCCTGGCCGCCTTCGGCAAATGCGGCCGGTGGGACGCGGCCCTGGACGTGATCCAGCGGGATGCGGGCATTCTGCTGGCGGCCCTGCGGCCCCAGCAGGTGCTGGAGCTGCTGGACTGCTGCGGTGACCGGGTGCTGATGGAGCACCCCACAGCCCTGCTGGTGCTGATGCGGCGGATGTTCACCTGGGGGCAGATCCCCCGGATGCAGCAGCTGAAGGCACTGCTGCTGGAGTCCGTCCGGAATCACCCGGACATGACGCCCCGGCAGCGGGGCAATCTGCTGGGAGAGTGCGACCTGATCGAAAGCTTCCTGCATTACAACGACATCACGGAGATGAGCCGCCTGCACCGCAGTGCCAGCCGCCAGATGACCGACCAGGCCGTCAGCATCCAGAGCTGCGGCAGCTGGACCTTCGGGTCGCCGTCGGTGCTGATGATGTTCCACCGGACCCCGGGGCAGCTTTCCCGGGAGCTGGCGGAGATGGACGACTGCATGCCCCACTATTACAAGATCACCGGCGGCCACGGCATGGGCGCCCAGCGGATCATGGAGGGCGAGGCGGCCCTGGCCCAGGGGCGCCTCAACGACGCGGCCATTGCTCTGGAGCGGGCCCGGGCAGATATCCGGGGCAGCGGCCAGGAAAATATGGCTCTTTGCTGCGACTTTCTGGAAATGCGGCTGGCCCTGGCCGCCGGGAAAGCTCCGGAGACGGACCTGCGCCGCCGCCGGGAGCAGCTGCTGGGCCGGCACAACGCCATGTGGCTGCACATTTTCGACAGCAGCAGCGCCTGGTGTCTGGCGCTGCTGGGGCAGGAGGAGAGCATCCCCTCCCTGTTCCGGGAGCACCGGCTGGATACGGTGAATTTCCTGGGGCCCTGTGTGCCCATGATGCGGATGATCGAAAACCAGGTATTCCTGGCCCAGGGGGCCTATGCCCGGGTCATCGGCGGCAGCGAGAGGCTGCTGGCTCTGTGCCGGGGGATGCACTACGCCCTGGTGGAGATCTATGTGCTGACGCAGACTGCCGCAGCCTATGAACGGCTGGGCAAACGCCGGGAGGCTGCGGCTCTGGTCCGGCAGGCGGCGGATATGGCCCGGCCCGACGGGCTGGTGCTGCCCTTTGCCGCCTGCTACCGGTACCTGCGGGAGGTGCTGCCGGAGGCCGGGGACGACTTTGCCGCCCGGGCCGCCCGGTTCGGCCAGAGCTTCCAGGCCGGGTGCCAGGCGGTGCAGATCGTCCGGCAGCGGCCGGAGACCTTCGCCGCTCTGACAGAGCGGGAATGGGCCGTGGCCCAGCGGATGGCCCGGCGGCTCAGCAACCGGGAGATCGCCGGGCAGCTGTTCCTGTCCGAGGGAACGGTGAAGCAGTACATCAACCAGATCTACTCCAAGCTGCACCTGACCGGCGACGCCCGGACCAAGCGCCGCCGCCTGGAGGAGCTGATGGAAGACTGACAGAAGAATAGCAAAATCCCTCCGGCTCCGGCCGGAGGGATTTTCAGCTTCAGCTTGTCAAAAAAGGGCACCGCCCTTTTTTGACAAGCTGAGCAAGCATTTTCAGAACCTTCACAAAAGTTCTGAAAATGCAGTGATTGAAAACGAAAGACACCCCTGATGGGTTTCTTTCGTAACTATCTTCCTTTCCGAAGGCGGAGGCAAGCCTGCTTTTTTGACGGCCTGTTCAGTCTGTCAAAAAAGAGCGCCGCCGCTGTTATGAGCTTCTCCCGGGGACCAGGGGAAACTCCCGCACCAGCTCATACGCCAGCTTATACTGCCGCCCGGCGGTGAGCCATTCCAGCACCCAGGGCAGGTGGAACCCCGCGTATCCGATGGGCAGCTCCCTCCGGCAGCGGTGGAACACGTCCATCAGCGCCGCGCCGTAATCCGGGTCCCGCAGATAGCCGGGGTTTTCCAGCCTGCGCCGCACCAGTCCGCAGATCTCCATGCACAGAGCCCGGTCCGGATACTTCTCCGGGGCCGTCTCCGCCCGGTCCAGGGCGTCCAGAGCCTCCCGGGTCCGGCCCAGCCCCTCGCAGCACACCGCCAGCTTGTGCAGCTCCATGACCCGGGGCCGCTCCAGGGCGGAAAAATACCCATACGCCTCCTGATACCGGCCGCACTCCACCTGGGTGGCGGCCCGGTTATAGGCCATGGCCCGCAGGTCCTCCTGCCGCCCCAGGGCCCGGGCCATGCGCTCCGCCGCCCGATAGTGCTCCTCCATACCGTCCAGGTCCAGCCGGTTGCAGCATACGCTGCCCATAATCAGCCGGCATTCCAGCATCAGCCGCACCCGGCCGTCCCGGGCCGCCAGGTCGCAGCCCTGCCGCAGATAGGCCATGGCCCCGGTATAGTCGCCGCCCTGCTCATACCCGGCAATGCCCGCCATCAGAAAGCAGTACGCCTCCGGCAGCAGCCGCACCGCCTCCGGCTCCCGGTCCTGCACGATCCGCAGCAGCGCCAGCTGCCGCCGGTCCAGATACGGCTCCAGCGCCGCCGGGATGTCCGATGGGTCCTGCCGGTCCACGGCGTCCAGCACCAGGCCGTCCGCCGCCAGGGGACTGGACAGGATGGTCTCCAGCGCCTGGGAGAACGCCGCCCGGCTGTCCTGAAACGCCTCCTGCTCTCCGTCCAGCAGCTGCGCGTACCGCCGCTCCACCAGCCCCTCCAGCTCCGGCAGATTCTCGCCGTACCAGGGCAGATCCAGCCGCTTCATCAGCAGCGCCAGCAGCTCCGGCGCGGCCTGGACCCGGCCCTGCTCGATCTTGGACAGATATGACGCCGCGCAGATGCCCCGGCACAGGCCCTCCTGGCTCCAGCCCCGCTTCAGCCGCTCCTGCCGCAGCCGCAGCCCCACGGCTGCCGCCCCGGCGCTCATTTGGCGCCTCCGGCGCACACCGGCGCCTCATACAGCTTCCCGTGGACGAAATAGTTATACGACCGGCACCCTCCGGCGCACCACGGCCCCATCCGGCACCGGGCGCAGTCTCCGGTCAGCAGCTCCGGGGTGAACCGCCGGTTATATGCAAACGCCTCCGGATCCTCCCAGATGTCCCGCAGCCGCCGCTGCCGCAGATTTCCCTCGATGAACCGCTCATCGTACATAGACTCGCACCCCCGTATGTTTCCCACACTGTCGATGCCTATGGCGGAGATTCCCGCCCGGCACCCCTGGAAGCAGGCCCCGTCGGCGCCCCGCAGGCCCGGCTCCTCCTCTGTAAAGTAGCCCACGTTGTCAGCCGCACCCAGCATAAACGGCGCGCGGTCCCGGTGGCGCTCCACGAAGTGGATCACCTCCGCCGGGTCCATGCGCCAGTCCATCCCCCGGGCGGCGTTGCCCATAGGCGAGCACGCCTGCAATTGCCATGCGGCGATGCCGGAGCCCTCCAGCACCCGGTACAGCTCCTCCAGCCGCCCCACGCAGTCCCTGCGCAGGGTGGAGATCACCGACGCCGGGATGCCGGCCTTCACCAGCGCCCCCACGGCGTCCATGGCCCGGCGGAAGCTGCCCGCCTGCCGTCCGGCGTCATGTACGTCCTCCGGCCCGTCGATGGACACCGCCACGGACTCCACGCCGGCCTCCCGCAGCTGCGCCAGCACCTCCGGCGACATCAGGTACCCGTTGGTGATCACCGCCACCGCCGCGCCCCGGCCGGTGAGCCGCCCGGCGATCTGCGCCCAGTCCCGCCGCAGAAACACCTCGCCCCCGATCAGCGACACCCTCCGGCACCCCAGTTCTGCCAGCTGGTCCGCCGTGTCCAGGCACTCCGCCGTGGACAGCTCGTCGGCCCTGGCCCGCCCCCCGGCGGATCCGCAGTACCGGCACCCGAAGCAGCACGCCAGCGTCAGCTCCCACACGCAGCTGCGCAGCCGGAACCCGCTCATTTCTTCTCCTTCACCACCGGCGCGGCATACACCGCCATGATGGGCGGCTCAGACCCGGGCCGCTCCGGCTTTTTCGGACCCTTTACCGGTTTTCCGTCAAGATCCCGTAAAAAGAAGTCCCGGGCATCCCCGTTGGGATATCCCGCTTTTTTGGATGTTTTCCTCTCGTTCATGGACAATGTCCTCCTGTCCTGTTGATTAATTACACATATTATAGCACAATCCACCCGTCGAATCCAGAAAAATTTCCCTTATCCCCTGAAAATGCACTTGCATTCGACATGACTTTGTGATAGAATAACAACCAGATAACGATAAACTTTGGAAAACCAAAATTACACTTGAAAACGATACCGATATGCGCTATAATAACGTTCCGCAGCTGGGACCGGCATCCCGGCGGCGGAAGCGTTGTCGCATCTTCAATTAGGTCCATTAGGACCTGAAAATAATGCGCACCGCGCAAATAAACGCAATGGGAGGAACGAGGATATGAAGAAATGGAAACAGGCGTTGGCCCTTGTGCTGGCGCTGGTCATGGCCCTGTCCCTGGTGGCCCTGCCGTCCTTCGCCGAGGGCGAGGAAACCGGCGGCGGCACGGATGTCACCCAGCCTGTGTGGCCCGCTGAGGGCTCCATCAAGCTGGACAAGGACGCCAAGGCCGTGGAAGGCAAGGAAAACCTCTGGGAGGTCACCCTGGGCATCCAGGGCAAGAACTACAAGACCACCTCCGACGTGGTTCTGGTCATCGACTGCTCCGGCAGTATGGACGAGGGCAGCAAGCTCACCAATACCCGCGCGGCTGCTAAGGCCTTCGGTGAGAAGCTGCTTACCGAAGGGAGCACCACCCGCATCGCTATTGTTACCTATGCAGACACAGCGGCCAAATACAACGACGGCCGTTTCTACACGGCCAGCGAAGTGAATGCTTTTGAGAACGCAATAGACGTGGCAACATATGCCAACGGCGGCACCAACCAGCAGGCCGGTATCCATGCTGCTCAGGAGCTCCTGTCCTCTGACGCATCCACCGGCAAACTCAAGAACATGGTCATCCTGTCCGACGGTGCGCCTACTTACAGTTATCGTCTGACTGGAACGGCAACAGGAACCTGCACAAATTATGGTATTTTTGGTTGGAGTCATAATCGTCACTATGAGGAGAACACACTCGCTATAACAGGCTGTGATTATACCAGGGTGGGCGATGGCTATGTTGATAACTGGACCGGAGAACCCTCTGATGGCAATGATGGACAGGCTCGCTTAACGTTGACTTGCTCTCACGGAAAGACAGAGCAGAAAGATGTGGATATTGAACATTCTGTAGCTACCATCTGGGAAGCCAACCAGGCCAAGGCCGCTGGCACCACCATTTTCTCCGTGGCCCTCCAGGCGGGCACTTACGGCGAGAACACGCTGAAAGGCTGTGCTACGGACCCCACTGCCGGCTACTTCGCCATTGGCCAGAACGACAACGTGGAGCAGAAGCTCACCGCCGCCTTTGAGGCCATCGCCGGCAGCATCGCCATTGCCGCCTCCAATGGCTCCGTGGCCGATACCATGGGCGAAAAGGTCCAGCTGAGCTTCACCGGTGCAGCCCCTGTCATCACCACCGACAAGGCAGTCTATGACGCCGGTAATGCGGACGTCTATATCAGCCAGGGCAGCGCCACCTATGATACCACCAATCGCCAGATCAACTGGAACGTCGGCAACGTCCGCGAGGGTGACAACCCCATCATGAAGTACAAGGTTACCGTTAAGGAGGGCTGCAATCCCCACACCGGTGAGGTGCTGGATGCCAATAAAGAGGCCACCTTCAGCTATAAGAACTACCTGGGTGAGGATACCGTGGGCACCTTCCCGGTTCCCCAGGTCACCGTGGGCGGCGGCAACATCCTGGTCCACTACTATCTGGTCAATGACCAGGGCCAGCCCATCAACGAAAACGGCACTGTGGTGGCTTCTCCCGCCCTGGCTAAGCAGGTCAAGACCGCTGCTTACCACGAAGAGAACGGCTCCACTGGCCTGTCCTATAACACCCCCTACACGGTTTCCCATGATAATGTGGACGGCTACAACTATTTCGGCAGCTACATTCTCAACGATAGCAACCTGACCAAGGGCGACTCCGTGGATGTGACCCTCACCGCCGCCAACTCCAACCAGCACGTCTGGTTCGCCTATTACCAGACCTTCAACGTCGTCCATGTCCGCATGAACGACGCCGGTGCAGCCCAGCAGGTCGGTGAAATCGATACCTACCCTGTCAGCTCCGACTTTGACCTCACCGACAAGGTCAACAAGGACAAGGACGGCAATGCCGTCACCGAGGGTACCTTCCTCTACGGCGGCGCGTTCCAGAATGCTGCCTGCACCACTGCCTATCCCTTCACAGGCGAGGGCGAAACCGGCCTCAGCTTCGCCCCCAAGGCTGGCGAAACCTACTATATCTGGGAAGTGCCCAACACCTACCTGATTCCCAAGACCCTGGACTGCTGGGAGCACAACACGGAAGGCCAGCTGGATGTCATCGGTTACTATATGCTTTCCGTCATTGACCGCGAGGTCTATAAGGAAGTCGGCTTCTATGTCAACGATGTCCGCACCCCCGCCAACCAGATGACCTATAAGGCCATTGACGAAAACCGGACCACGGTTGCCAACCTGCAGGGGGGCCAGAGCGTTGCCTTCGAGGGCATCACCATCAACCTGAAGCAGGAGGGCCAGTCCGACAGCTATACCCCGTCTGATCTGGTTCCCGCCGACAAGTATGGCTACATGCTGTGCTACGGTCTGGATAAGAACACCTATTGGTCTGAGGCCGGTAAGGCCGTCAGCTACTATCCCTACTGGGTCACTCTGGATGGCGTGGAGGTCACCAACAACGTCACCCGTGTCGGCACTTACCAGGGTGTGGGACACGACAGAATTCAGACGGCGAATGAGTCCCGCACCGCCGGGTGCACCGTCCCCGCCGCTGCTGAGACCCAGCTGCTGACCATGGCCTTCTACTGCGCCGACGGCACCCCCATCACCGCCGATGTGCCCACCGTGGAGGATGTCACCGTCACCGTGGTGGACGGCGCCAAGACCTATGAGCTCACCGTTCCCGTGGGCGCCGGTATCCGTGATCAGGTGGCCTACCAGGCCCCCGCCGGCAAGGTGTTTGCCGGTTGGTTCGCCGACCAGGCCTATACCACCCCCGCCGATCTGGACCAGCTCACCCAGGACACCACCATCTACGCCAAGTACGTCAGCGACTCCTATCTGGACCTGCACTATGCCCGGAATGGTCTGTTCCGCCTGCGCGGCGTCACCCTGATCTCCGCCGTGGATAACCCGGCCAACTATCAGGAGAGCGGCATCATTGTGGACGGCGTGAAGGTGCCTGTTGCCTATGCCAACCGCTATCGGCTGTTCTATACGGCCTCCGGCCTGTTCGGTGCTGCCCGCAATGCCAGGCTCATGATCACCCAGCAGAGCCTCTCCGGCTCCGGCACTCTGGAGGTCACCCCCTATTGGGTCACCCTGGACGGCACCGAAGTCCACGGCGTCACCCATACCCTGCATTACAACACCCGCACCATTTGGGAGTGAGGAAAGGAGAACATCCATGAACACAAAATTTATCCCTCCTGAACTCCAGGATACCATTGTGGGTCTTGAGGGCCAGCGCCCCAGCGGTACCCACATCCAGAGCATCGGCAATGGCCGCTATGCCGTGACCCTGCCCGATGGCCAGCAGGTCACCGTGGACCAGCACGGCAACATCATCGGCTGAAACACCACAAGCGGAGGGATGGCTCATCCATCCCTCCGCTTCTCACACATGACGAATTTTTATCCATGAAACGACGACTTGTTCTTGCCGGTGTTCCCGTAGACGTGATCACCGCCTATGATGAATACTATCCGTATTTTTCTCCGTATCTGGAAAAGAATGGTGGGACGACCCGGGATATCCCGCCTTGTCCCATAAATGACCGGGACATTCCGTCAGTGCGCATTCCGCCCCAGCGGCTCCGGAAGGCTGCCAGTATTTACCAGCCCGGGGACCCGGAATATTATGTGGAATATATGGAGCTGTGTCCCGCTGTCTCCTCTGCCATCACGGCTTTCGGCCGCATCGTGTTCCATGCCGTTTCCTTTATCTGGAAGGACCTGGCTTGGCTTATTACCGCCCCCAGCGGCACCGGCAAATCCACCCATTATTGCCTGTGGAAGCTCCTCTGTCCCGATGCGGTTCAGATCATCAACGGGGATAAACCCATTGTATATATGGAAAATGACCAAGTATTCGTCACTTCATCCCCTTGGACGGGCAAAGAAAACATGTCTCAGCGGCTGACCGCTAAATTGGGCGGAATTATATTCCTGGAACAGGCCAAAATCAACAAAATCAGACGACTGACCGTTCACGAATCCGCCGGAAAAATCTTTTCCCAATTCCTATTTGATTGCAATACAGAGCAGGAAGTGAAATCTGCCTGTAAAATCGCTGAAAATATGCTGAAAAGCCCGGTCTGGCTTCTGAAAAACCGCGGAGATATCCAATCTGCCCAATTGTGCAGAGATACCCTGGCGGCAGCCCTGTCTGACCCTGCGATGAATCTGGCAAAAAGTGATAAAAATGGTGAAAAACTATGAAATATACCGTTATTCCCGGAGTAGTTCTTGCAGAAATCTGCGATGAACAATTCCTGGTGGCAACCGGACCCGCTCGCGGCAGGGTACCGTATGTCAAAGGGCTGAACGAAACCGGAGCATACTTTTTCTCGCAAATTAAATCCGGATTATCCACTGAATCAATCATAAATGACGCTGCAGAACGATACGAAACAACGACTGAGATAATTGCTCCATCCTTCGGTAATTTTCTTCAGGCCCTTGTGAATTCCGGCTATCTTCAGGAAATCCCGGAATCAACTCCTCCGGCCAAAGAAAAAATCGATCAATAATCCCCAATAATGAACAAATACGCTCCAAAATTGGATTAAATAGCCGATTTTGGGGCGTATTTGCAATTTATTCGGGGATGTTAATTCAGACTTGCCAGGCTTCCCGGAAAAGGGGAGAAGGGAAAGCATTGTGAAAATTTAATCATTTCTTGACGCAAAGCGGAATATTTGATAGGATAACTCCACACTAATGTGAATAAAAATGCAGAAGGAGAGACGATATGGAACGCGAGAAGCTGGGGTCCCGGCTGGGGTTCATCCTGCTGTCCGCCGGGTGCGCCATCGGCTGCGGCAATGTGTGGAAATTCCCGTGGATGTGCGGCCAATACGGTGGCGGCGGCTTCGTTTTGCTCTATTTTTTCTGCCTGGTGATTTTGGGCCTGCCGATCATGATTATGGAGTTCAGCGTGGGCCGGGCGGCACAGGCGAGCCCCATCAAAATGTATCAAAAACTGGAGAAAAAGAGCCAGAAATGGCACATTCATGGGTATGTTTCGTTCTTTGGGAGCGTGGCCCTGATGGCGTTTTACACGGTGGTCACCGGGTGGATCGTGTATTATTTTGTGCGGTTTCTGACGGGAAATATCCAGGATCTGGGATTTTCGTCCATGATTACAAACCCGGGGGTCAACGTGACCTATCTGGCGGTGACGGTGGTGCTGGCCTTCGGCATCCTGTGCTTCGGGCTGCAGGGCGGCCTGGAGCGGGTCACCAAATATATGATGATGCTGCTTCTGGTGCTGATGCTGGTGCTGGCGGTGCACAGCTTCACCCTGTCCGGTGCGGCGGAGGGGCTGCGGTTCTATCTGGTGCCGGACCTGTCCAAAATCAACGGCAGCGTGGTGGTGGGGGCCATGAACCAGGCCTTCTTCACCCTATCCGTGGGCATGGGTGCCATGGCTATTTTCGGCAGCTACATCGGAAAAGAGCGCTCCCTGATGGGGGAGTCGGTGCACATCATCGTGCTGGACACCTTTGTGGCGGTGGTGGCGGGACTGATCATGTTCCCGGCCTGCTTCACCTATGGGGTGGAGGTCAATGCCGGCCCCAGCCTGCTGTTTGACACCATGGCCACCGTGTTCAACCACATGGAGGGCGGACGCTGGTGGGGAACCCTGTTCTTCCTGTTTATGGTGTTCGCGGCCCTGTCCACGGTGCTGGCGGTGTGCGAGGAGATACTGGCCATGGTGCGGGATCTTACCGGATGGAGCCGCCCGGTAGGGTGCCTGGTCTGCGGCGGGGGGATCTTTCTGGTGGCGCTGACCACGGCCCTGGGTTACAGCGTGCTGCACTTCCAGCCCTTTGCAGAGGGCACCGCCTGGTTGGACCTGTGGGATTTCCTGGTGTCCAACAATATTCTGCCCCTGGGATCCCTGGTGCTTGCCCTGTTCTGCTGCAACAAGTTCGGCTGGGGATGGGACAGCTTCCTGCTGGAGGCCAACGCCGGCCGGGGCCTGAAGGTCCGCCCGTGGATGAAGCCGCTGTTCCGGTATGTGGTCCCGGCGGCCATCCTGTTCATCTACGTCTATGGCATGGCGACTTTCCAGTGGAAGTGACGTGAGCATAAGAAAAGGAGAGGCAAGTGCGGGTGGTCGTAAGACAGTTTCAGTCCCGGCAGTAATGTCTGCTGGGCTTGTTCTTGCATATATTAAAGCCAGATGATAGAATTAAACAAATCAATAAGTCGGAATAATAAGGTGGGTAAGGTCTAACATGCCAACAATTCAGTTAAAGACGATGACGCGAGAACTATGTCACGAACTGTACAAGCATTGGACGAATGATGCGTCTATCTATATGGATATGCACCTGTTTCAGCCCTATGTATATGACGAAGCTGCGGTAAATCGATATTTTGATATGAAGGGGCAGGATGCTTCACGCAGACTGTTTGCGATCATGCTTGGAGATAAGGTGATCGGGGAATTGCAATTGAAGCAGATCGACCATGATAAAAAAGAATGTTCCCTGAGTATCCATATGCAAAACGACGCAGTGAAGGGAAGGGGATACGGAACGCAGGCAGAACGTTTGGCGGTAAAAACCGCCTTTGACGAGTTGGGAATGGCTGCGGTAAACGCAGATACCATCAGGAAAAATACCCGGAGTCAGCATGTGCTGGAAAAGGTAGGCTTTCGCTTTGTTGGAGAAGATGAAACATTCAAATACTACCGTATCGAGCAGTAAACTCCAATTTGCCGAACTGATAAAGGGCGCACTTCTATACACCTTTCGGTGTGCCGTGCGAGCATCCCTTGCCTCTCCCTTTGGGAGAGGTGGCCGAGCGTAGCGAGGACGGAGAGGGTAAACAATGACCATACCAAAAGACAACACCCAATTAGAAAATGCCCGACGGCTTCGCAGGGAGATGACACCCCATGAGCGTAAGCTCTGGTACCTTTTTCTCCACAAATATCCAGTAAAAATTTATAAACAGCGGATTATCGGCAGATTCATCGTGGACTTTTACTGTGCTTCGGCCAGACTGGTCATTGAATTGGATGGCTCTCAGCATTATGAACCTCAGGGGCTTGCTTATGATGCGGAACGTTCTCAATTCCTGATGTCTCTTGGGTTGGAGATTCTGCGATTCTCCAACCGGGATATCGACAGGGATTTTCGTGGTGTGTGCACACAAATTGATCTTATCATTCGAAAAAGGCTGCAAGACCCTCTCAGTCACCTACGGTGACAGCTCTCCCAAAGGGAGAGCCAAGGGGCTGCACCCCATTACATAGTATGTTGATATGAGAAATGGAGCGTATCTGTATCGATACGCTCCATTGACTGTTTTATGAACACCCATCTAAGTGCCTCTCCTTTTTTGCTCTATATCGGGTATATCTGGCGAATTGTGCGGCAAAGAGGGCAGACGTGACCAATAGGAGCTCGGCCTGCGCCACAGAGAAATCACCGAAGCGCCCTGTAGGGCACGCTGCCCTCAGCGGGCTGGGGAGGGGGATGCGGATTGCCGCGCCAGCCTGCGGTTGGCTCGCAATGACACGGCAAGGAGATTGCCGATAATCGGGCGGGGCACATGGGCCCCGCCCTACAGACCCTTTCAGTCACCTTCGGTGACAGCTCTCCCAGAGGGAGAGCCAAGTCCGTAGGGCCCG
>OOBJ01001220.1_pt1 | contig 16548 bp, 8 predicted proteins | sample 1671331 | NCBI WGS metagenome assembly OOBJ01 (sample SAMN06348145, study PRJEB24527) | human gut metagenome | biome: human gut; feature: ankylosing spondylitis patient; material: feces | host: Homo sapiens | place: China | collected 2015-10 | reverse complement strand
CATCTTGCGTATCGTCTAGGATCTCGCCGAGTATGAGCGTGGGAGTTCCATTGAAGAAGGGGCAGGCCCCAAATGTCGGATTCCAATGGTATGAGACTGGAAGGACTTATTAAATAGAAGGAATAGTTATGAATAATAACGAGCATGACAATAAATTGGAACAACGCATCCGTTTCGTAGCGAAACGCTATCGGGAAGGAAGCCTTGACCCGGATAAGGCATGGCAGAAGTTCGCTTCTGAGCATGTGATTAGCCGGAAGGTCTCGTTTCGCCGGTATTGGATCGGGGCGGCCGCTGTCGTGTTAGTGCTCGTAGGTCTGGGGACATGGTTTACGGTAGAGAGAAACGCCCCGGATTGGGTTGCGATTACTACCGCCCCCGGACAAATGAAAGATGTTTACCTTCCGGATAGTACCTTGGTCGCTTTGGCCGGCGATTCATGGATCCGGTATGACGCGAAGAGATATGATAAAGAGAGGCGTGCCGTGGAGATGAATGGAAAGGCCTTTTTCCAAGTGACGAGGAACGAGGCACGCCCTTTCTCAGTGAAAACGAGCCAAACGGAAGTTACGGTGCTGGGAACAAGTTTCCAGATAGATGAGAAGCCTACCGTTACGGAAGTCAATGTAGTTACCGGCAAGGTATGTTTTACCGCCGGGGAGGAAAAGGAGAATGTGATACTTACCGCTGGAATGTCGGCTCAGTATTCTATGGAGAACAAGGAGATAACGGTAGTGACGGAAGAAGACGTGAACAAGTTGGCTTGGAGGACAGGGCAACTTCGTTTTATGGAGACACCGCTGGATAAGGTGATTGAGGACTTGAGTGATTATTATCAAGTCAAGATTGCGAACCAGACAAAGAATGAGGGAGCGAGATTGACCGCTACTTTTAATAATCTGCCTTTGGAGGATGTCTTGCAGGTTGTTAACCAGACATTGGACGCACGTTTGGTTTCCACTTCGAAGAAATAAAATCAGATCATTTATGAGATCTATTGTTGTATGGCTGATAGGGATTCTTTTGCTTCCCGGTTGGATGGGACATCTATATGCGCAGATGCCCGAACCTACGCCGACGGTTACGTTGGATATGCGGCAGGTTCCCCTGTTGGATATATTGATGGAGCTTGAGAAACAAACCGGATTGTTCTTCTCGTACGAGTCCTCTCTGCTGAAAGAGCTGCCAGAGGTTTCCCTGTCGGTCCGGGATGAATCCTTGTCGTACTGCTTGAAGCGCTTATTTTCCCCATTACCGATTATTTATCGGGTTACGGGGCAATATATCATCTTAAAGCGAAAGCCCCGTCAATATACGATCAGCGGATTCGTCAGGGATTCAGCCTCGTATGAGAGTTTGTTGGGGGCCTCGGTTCTGGTGAAAAGTTCGAGGGGAGGGACGATGTCTAATAATTACGGCTTTTACAGCTTGATACTTCCACCCGGTAAGGTTCGCCTTAGGGCCTCGTACGTGGGCTTTAAGGCGATGGAGATAGAGATCGATTTGCAAAGGGATACGATGATCGACTTCCCGTTGAGGTCATTGGCCTCGTTAGGCGAGGTCGTTATTCGGGGGACCCGGCCTCGCTACGAGATATTGAGTAGCCGCACGGGGGTGATCGACGTACCTGCCGAGCGGGTGAAGTCGATGCCCGCTTTGCTGGGGGAGGCGGATCTGGTGAAGACCTTACAGCAGTTGCCGGGCGTGGCGGTAGGCACCGAGGGAATGACCGGCTTGTATGTTCGTGGGGGCGGGGCCGATGAGAATTTGTATCTGCTGGATGGAAATCCGGTCTATCATGTGAACCATTTGTTGGGGTTTTTCTCGGCGTTCAACCCGGACGCGATAAAGAATACCCGGTTTTATAAAGGGAGCTTTCCGGCGGAATACGGGGGAAGGCTCTCGTCGGTTGTAGATGTCCGTATGAATGACGGTAACCGGCAGGAGTATCACGGGAATATCTCCGTAGGGTTGCTTTCCGCACGGGCGAATCTAGAGGGGCCGATTGTTAAGGATCGCTCCTCGTTTAATGTCTCGGTACGCCGTACGTGGTTGGATTTGATAACAGGGACGGCTTTGGCGATCGTTAATAAGAACAGTGATACCAAGGAGAGTTTCGGTTATCACTTTTTTGATATAAATGCGAAGGTGAACCATTCTTTCTCGGAACGTAGCCGGGCCTATTTGAGCTTTTATATGGGGCAAGATGCTTTTCGGCAGGGAAGCAAGGAGAAGCATGAGGATTCGGATGATATGTTTCTCTGGCGTTGGGGAAACTTGATCGGCTCCGCAGGGTGGAACTACGTGTTCGGGCAAAAGCTGTTTGGTAATCTAATGGTGGGCTACAGCCGTTTTCGCTCGCATATCCGGCAAGAGGCGAAGGGGTATGAAATCGAAGGAAATAGGGCAGAACGGCAATCAATTAAGCGGGATAGCCGTTATAAATCGGAGATGGAGGATCTGAGCGTACGGCTGTCAGTGGATTACAGTCCTTCAATGAATCACCGGATACGAATGGGCACGGATTACCTGTATCATAATTTTCGTCCGGAGAATAGCCAGCAACGGTCTTGGGTGAACGATTCGTTAGTAAATCCCGTATATGAGCTTTTGTATGATTATTCCTTGATAAAAGGGCATGAGTTCTCTTTGTTTGCCGAGGATGAGATGCGGGTCACGGATCGCTTGCGGGTGAATGCCGGATTGCGGTATACCTTGTTTCATGTAGAGAATGAGATCTATCATTCTTTTCAGCCTCGTTTGTCGGCACGTTATTTACTTCGTCCGGATCTATCGGCGAAGATATCCTACAGTAAGATGAACCAATATGTCCACTTATTATCGAATACCTATGTGAACCAGCCTACGGATATTTGGGTCCCGGTGACGGAGCAAGTCCCTCCGATGAGTTCTCACCAGATTACTGCCGGGCTTTATTATAATCTGAAACGGATGTATGATTTCTCGATCGAGGGGTATTATAAACGGTTGAATAACTTGATTGATTATAAGGATCATTGGCCGGTTGAGACACATTTCTCCGGTTGGGAAGACCGGGTCGGTTTGGGAAAGGGTAAGACCTATGGTGTGGAGTTTATGGCGCAAAAGACAAATGGGAAGACAACCGGATGGATCGGGTATACGCTTTCTTGGTCGGATCGGTGGTTTCCGGATGGTTCCGTGAATAAGGGGCGTCATTTCCCGTTTCGCTTCGACAACCGGCATAAGGTGAATGTGGTCGTTTCTCGTAAGTTATCCCGGAAGGTGGAGTTAACGGGAGCTTGGGTGTTCGCCTCAGGAAACCATATTAGCTTGCCGGAGTATAAATATCTGTCTCCGATTTATCAGAAAGAGAACGGGTATGCCGGAGTGGATTCATACAGACCGATGAATTCAGGTTTGAGCGCTCGTAATAATTATCAATTGTCTCCTTATCACCGTTTGGATCTGGGCGTGAATTTTTATCGATATAAAAAGAAGGGTCGGATGGGGATTTGGAACATAAGCATATACAATACGTATTTGAAACCGAATCCCTTCATGACGGAGGTTATGGTAAACCAGGATATAAATCAGCGATATCATGTAGTGCTACAGGAGACGATTTTGTTCTATTGCATGCCCTCGGTTTCTTATACTTATAAATTCTAGCTTATGAAAAGATATTTACCTTGCCTGTTTGTGTTAGGATTATTGATGGTCTCTTGCGTTCGGGATGTGGAGATTGATTTGGAGGATCTACCGGATCGGATTGTACTGAACGCATCGGTATGTCCCGGAAAGGAGGTGTGTGCTCATCTCTCGAAAACATGGTTTATCATGGATAGCGTTCCCGATTTTGAGCTATCCGACGCAAAAGTCCGTGTCTATGTCAATGATGAGTTTCAAGGTCTTATGCGCAATGATGACCTGCCGGAAGATTCTATACATTCACGGGGGCAATATGTTCTGCCCGGTTGTTTCGTGAGACAGGGGGATTGTTTGCGTATAGAGGCCGAGGCCGATGGGTATGAGCCGGTATCCGGGGAAACTCGTATCCCCGGTCGGGCACGGATTTATGAGGTGGATACCTTATCCTATCGATCTTCTGCCTACTATGCCGAATATCTGCGTTTCTCTGTTAAAATCGGGGTTGAGACGGATTCCTATTATCGTTTAATCGTGGAGCAGATCTTGGACTTCCGGAAGGGGGATAGTACCCGTACCGTAACCTCTTTCCGTAGCTTAGGAGGATATAGTTGGTATTATTCTGGTTTTAGCGTGGATTATGAGGATCCTGTTTTCCAGTCTTTTGGAGGTAGTCCTATCACGAGCCAGATGGATGGGCGTTACTGTATGGGTGTATTTAGAGGGGAGGATCTGGTTAATACGAATGCTATTAAGGTTTCTGTTTTTCCTGTTGAATACTCGTATGAGAGTGATACCCTTTCTATGGACGTTCATTACGATGTGCGCCTGTTGTCTATCTCCGAGGATTATTATCGATATATGAAGATTATGAGGGGGTACTCTATCACGATCGGCGACGCGAATTTCGGGGCGTTGATAGAGCCTGCCGATACGTATTCGAATGTGGAGAACGGCTTTGGGATTGTCGCCGGATATCAAGAGGATAAATTGCGTATCACGATGCCGAGAGACACGGTGCCTCCTTATTGGAATCCTTGGGATGGATAAGCCCATCCCGCGTTGACGACCTGTGCTTGCCGGTTCATACATCATGAAGCGGTAAGTTCACGAGGTATGAAAAAAAGGCTTTTCCTTGATAGGGGTATTTCCGGGAGATCCTGTCTTATCAATGAACTCAATAAAGTAGAATGATGACAGAGTGGATGAATAAATGGCTTATGGCCATTTTTTGCTGGATGATTTTTATGCCTGTTCCAGACCTCTTGGCCCAATCAGCCAAGACGAAGGATGATCCCCGGATTACGTTGCGTATGAAGGAGGTTTCGTTGCCGGAGGTCTTGTCGGAGATCGAAAGGCAGGCGGGCGTGACCTTCTCGTATGAGTCTTCTTTGTTGAAAGAGCTTCCGAAGATCAGTTTCCAAGTGAAAGATGAGGCATTGACGGATTGTTTGACCCGCTTGTTCGAGTCGTATCCGATCGTGTATAAGGTGAGTGGAAAGATCGTGATTCTGAAGCGTAGACAGAGACAGGTAACGATCAGCGGCTTCGTGAGGGATCAAGCGTCCTCGGAGTCTCTGATCGGAGCCTCTGTTTATGAGGTCGCCAGCCGGAAAGGCTCGGCTACGAATAGCTATGGTTTTTTCAGTTTGACGCTTCCGCCGGGGAATATCCGCTTGCATGCTTCTTACATTGGCTATGAGAGCTGTTCCTTTAATTTCACGGAATTGGATAGGGATACCATATTAAATATTGAGTTGCGTCCGAACGCTCGTCTGGAGGAAGTGGTAGTTACCGCTTCGGAGCGGGATCGTTTGTCTGTAAATAACACCTTGATGGGAACGATGGGGTTTAGCCAGAAGACGATCAAGGCGACACCGACCCTGTTTGGTGAGTCCGATATCGTGAAGACCTTGCAACTGACTCCGGGTGTAGCCAGTGGGACAGAGGGACTGGCCGGTTTATATGTTCGTGGCGGCGACCAAGATGGAAATTTGTTTTTGATAGACGGTAATCCGGTTTACCAGATCAATCATGTCGGCGGGCTATTCTCCGCTTTCAATCCGGAGGCGATCCGTAATCTGGACTTTTTCAAGGCGGGTTTCCCTGCGAGATATGGCGGGCGACTCTCGTCTGTGGTAGATGTCCATACCAAAGAGGGCAATATGAAAGAGTACCATGGTAGCGTTACGATCGGGCTGATCTCCGGTAATCTGAGCTTGGAAGGCCCTATCATCAAGGATCGCACGGCTTTTCAGATAGCGCTTAGACGCTCGTGGCTGGATGTACTCTCTGCCCCAGCGATAGCGATAGCAAATAAGGTTCGAAAAGACGGTCATAAAATAAATCTTCGTTACGCTTTTCACGATTTGAATTTAAAGCTTAATCATCGTTTCAGCGATCGTAGCCGGATGTTTTTCAGCTTATATAACGGGAATGATGTATTAAAAGGAGGGGGAACGGATTTCTCAACAGAAGAAGAGCAAGTCCCTTATACGGATGGTACCCATTCATCGCTGCGTTGGGGTAATTTGATGGGAACCTTGGGCTGGACTTATGTCTTCAATAACCGTTTGTTCGGACGGGTTTCCGGGGTCTTTTCACGGTATCGCTCGAATGTACGGAGTTCAAAAGAATATAATTATGGTGTGGAAGGAGAAGATAATTATCTCTCTTCTTCATCGGAAACGAGTAGTTCTACCTCTATCTTGGATATGGGCGTCCGTTCCTCTTTTGATTACACGCCTTCTACGTCGCATGTGATTCGTTTTGGAGGGGATTTCTTGATGCACCGTTTCCGCCCGGAGTATAATGAGGTGAAAGCAGCCGGTTCCGGTATGCTGGAGTTTTCGAATATAGGGAAAATATATACAAATGATCTGCTATGGGCCCGTGAGGCGGCTGTCTTCGGAGAGGATGATTGGAATGTCTTACCTAGCTTGCGTTTGAATGCGGGGCTTCGGTTTAGCCTGTTCAATGTAGAGCGGAAGGCTTATACCTTATTGGAGCCTCGCGCTTCCTTGAGATGGTTGCTACGTGACGATCTTAGCTTCAAAGCCTCATACGCCCGTATGGGGCAATATATCCATTTATTGGGCAACAGTTATATAAATTTGCCGACGGATGCGTGGATGCCTGTTACCCGTAAGTTGAAACCTTTAATCAGTGATCAAGTCTCCGCTGGTTTCTATTATAATCTGATGCGTTCTTATAGTTTCTCGGTAGAGGGGTATTATAAATGGATGAAGAACCTGTTGGATTATAAAGACGGCTATTCCTTCTTGCCCGGTACGGCGGCTTGGGAGGAAAAAATGGCGGTCGGTAAGGGGCGTTCGTATGGCGTGGAGTTCTTGGCTCGCAAGGAAAGCGGACGTACGACCGGTTGGATAGGATATACGCTTTCATGGTCGGATCGGCGTTTCGATGAGATCGATAACGGGCGACGCTTTCCGGCACGTTACGATAACCGGCATAAGCTGAATATCGTGGTATCGCATAAACTATCGGAAAAGGTGGAGCTGACAGCTGCTTGGACGTATACTTCCGGCAATCGCATGACCTTGTCGTTGGAGAGTTATGAGCAAGCTGGTACGCTTACTATTTCCAACCAATACAAGATGAATAACTGGTGGGAACCATCCGGGGAAGTGGTGGATTTGTATACACGTCGTAATAATTACCAGATGCCGGCTTATCATCGTCTGGATTTGGGACTTAATATTTACCGTCCGAAGAAGAAGGGACGAATGGGCATCTGGAATATCAGTATTTATAATGTATATAGCCGGATGAATCCGTTTATGGTCTATAAAAGTGATAACTGGGAACGAACGAATAACTTAGTCCCGGGTTCTTCTTCTCCCTATAGCGGTAAAACAAAACCTTGTTTTAAGTTGATAGGTATTATGCCTATCATACCTTCCATATCATATACTTATAAATTCTAGGAAGATGAAACAGATAAAGAGTATCCTAATAAATACGATTTGTATAGTAAGCCTGTTTGGTTTGATGTCTTGCATCAAGGAGATCGATCTTGAATCCTTACGGCCGGATCCTACCTTGGTAGTGAACTGTGTCGCTATAACCGGCGAACCCTTAACCGTAAGTGTCTCCCGTACTTGGTTTTTCACGGATGATCATCCGAACGTGACTTTGGATAAAGCCGAGGTGAATTTATTCGTGAATGGCGTTTTTAAAGAGTGTATGAGCTTTCAGGAGGGGGATGAGGCATTTAACACGAAAGGTTATTTCAAGTCTGATTTTATACCGGTGAAAGGGGATCGTATCCGTGTGGAAGCTTCTTATCCGGAATATGGGGTGGCAAGCGCTGAGACGGTCATGCCAGCGCCTGCTCAGGTCTTGAAAGCGGGGGTAACCTATGCTACGGTAGCTGGCTCTTTTGGTTCTGCTCGCCAGAATGCGATTTATCAGGTAACGCTCAAAGATAACCCTGCCGAGGAGAATTATTATTTACTCCGTATGGAAGAGGGCATTCCTGTTTTTGATGGAATAGCTAAGGAATATACAGGAGAATATAAATGGTTCTCGGTGAGTCCAAACTATGCGACTGAACCTGTTTTTGGCCAATCGTTGACGGCCTTGGATCAAATCTTTGGCAATGACTGGATGTATGGGTATGATGGGAAGGTCTTTTCTGATGAGTTAATAAACGGGCAAGAATATACCTTGCACTTAACGGATGAGTATTATTATGAACCTTATTATGGATCATATCCGCTAAAAGTAGTCCCGGATTCGATAGGGATAGAAGATCTAAATGAGGAAGATTTTCTTCCGATTCCTCCCAAGCACCTACGGGTACACCTATATGCTATCTCAGCGGAATACTATCGATATCTGAAAGTTTTGCAAGATAAAGACACGGATTCAGTTTCGAACCTTTTGATCGATGGCGGTCTGGCCGAACCGATCCGTGTATTTAGCAATATAGACGGTGGTGTCGGTATCCTAGGCAGTTGCCATGTAGGAATGTTTGAGACGGAAATAGCGTCTTCCTCACATTCCAATCTTGAAGCGGCCCGATTTGAAGACGGGATAGACTAGGAACTGTGGTTCCATTTTCCGTCGTACCGGGTTGTATTCATAGTTAACACCGGCTCCCATCCAGAAATTATCAGTGATCTTGAACTCCATGGCACCGCCTACTTGGGTATGGTAAAAAAAGGGATTCCTGAGCATATGGGGATTGTTGTACTCGTCAGCGTAATAAGCATATTGTCCCCATCCTTTCAGTTTCAACCAGTCCGTAGGTTGATATTCCACTTGTACGTTTGCGCCGGCTGTTATTCCGGGACTAGGGTTGAAGGGACTAAAGAAACGACCACCGAATCCTCCGCCATAAAGACTCCAATTGCCGCTGTGCCAAGAAATACCCCCGTTCATGATCGTCATGCCTCCGACTCCCGGCCATGTATATTGAACACCGTTAGCGATAAGATCGAAACTTTCGTTTAGCCGTTTCATATAAGTCTCATTGAAATCCAACGCCATTGGCGATACCTCCCGAAGCATCGGGGTATATACGTTAAAGAACGGCTGATAGGCGGCGGAAGATATCTGCATATCCATCGGACGCTCTTGTAGGGACGTATGGGGAATATCGGGCGTGAACTCCCGCAGTTTAATATCGATATCCCGTGTCCCCGCAGGGGTAAATGTCTTATAAGAGGCTTTCGGGATGTTCAACTCATACGTCTTGTTTTTAGGCAGGACGATGATTTTACCTTCTTTATTTAAAATAAACGAAAAGTCAGACTGTGCCTGAATTCCAACGACACATATCCATGCCATGAATATAAATAATCCTCGTCTCATACACTCTCCTCCTATTTTTGATGTGAAGGTAACTTTTTTTTGAATAAGATGCAACTTTTAGGATACCTATTTCATCCATATAATAGAGAGCATAAGTACTTATGGATGAACAACTGTTAATCGATGGATGTATGCGAGGCGAATCATGGGCTCGTAAGGAATTGTACGAGCAATATGCTCCTGCTATGATGAGTGTTTGCATGCGTTACGTGGGTGACAGGGAGACGGCCCGTGATCTTCTGCAGGACGGGTTCGTGAAGATATTTACGAAGATCCGGTCGTATTCCGGCTCCGGGGCTTTCGGGGGATGGATACGGCGGATCTTTGTCACTACGGCTCTTGAATATCTCCGGTCTTCAGAGAACACGAGGCTAAGTGTAGGTCTGGACGGCTATGATGACAGTTTGGAAGATATCAACTATTCCGTATTGGACCGTTTATCGGCGGACGACTTGTTGGCTTGCGTGGCCCAATTGCCGCCGGGATATCGTACGGTCTTCAACTTATATGCGATAGAGGGATATACGCATAGCGAGATCGCCGAGATGCTGCATGTACAGGAGGCGACTTCCCGTTCCCAGTTTATCCGGGCGAGGAACGCTTTGCAAAAGAGTGTACAATCTTTAATAAGGCATGAAAATGCGGGACGATAAGGATCATAACGAACGGCTGGATGATTTCAGCGGCTATATGCGGCAGCGCTTGGAAGAGCACCGGTTGCCGGTAGATGCTGGCGGCTGGGATGAGGTGGAGGCCCGGATGAACCGAAGAGCGAGATCACGGGGTTGGTTGTGGACGGGAGGCTTGGCCGCCGCCGCAGTGCTGGCCTTGGTTATTTGGCTGCTACCTTCCCCGGAGAAGATGCCATTGGAGGAATTGAGCCCCTTTCAGAAAGAGATATCGGAGAAAGCGGAGGAAATGAATATTCTTCCGGAGCATCCCGTTTTACCTGTAGAGCCTGTAAAGAAACGTATAGCGAAAGTGCTGAAATGGGAAAAAAAGGCTAAGCTTTCCGCTATTGTCGGGGAAAAGGAAACGATCCGGGAGGATGAGAAGTGTGAGACTATCGAGATTATTGAGAAGGATGCGATTGCGGCTATCGTAGAAGAACCGTCTGCGAAGGAGGATGCGTCCGAGGATTCGACGGACATAGTCGTTAAGCGAGGTGACTCTACGGTCCCTCTACCGGAAGGCGAACGGAGTCCCCGACGAAAAGCCTCTTTGAAAAAGAAGGCCAAGAAGAGTAAACGGAACAAGTGGCTATTGGCCGCCGCCGTTGGCTCTAGTGGTTATGTAGATAGCTTTTTAAATACGGATATGAGTTATGGCGATGCTTCTTCTCCGGGAGATATGAATGTTCCTTCCCAAGATCCTGATCCGGATAAGCCGGATAAAGACGATGATGAAAAGGAGAGTGGTAATACGCCTCCCCAAACGGTCTCATTCCGTAATGCCCCGGTATTACGGAGTTCTAAGGTGGATGAGAACTTCTTGGATAATCGTTCGTTCGAATCTTATCCGGACGTTAGCTACTCCCTTCCGATATCTTTCGGTTTTACGGTACGGAAGGATTTGAGCCGGCATATAGCCGTGGAAAGTGGATTGATGTATACGTATTTATCCACTACATTCAAGAGGGGAGGGGATTTCCCGTCAGAGGTGAAATCGTCTTTGCATTATCTGGGTATTCCTTTGAATCTGGTGGTTTATGTATGGAAGAATCAGCGATGGAATGTCTATCTCTCCGGAGGCTTTATGATGGAGAAGGGTTTGCAGGCCGTGTATAGTGGCTATATCGCCGGAAACGGAACGACTATCTCCAAGAGCAAAAAGGAGGATATCCATGGTATGCAATGGTCCGTGAATGCCTCGGTCGGTGCTGCTTATCGTTTTTATGGGGATTGGAGCCTCTATTTCGAGCCTCGCTTCTCCCATTATTTCGACTGTGATCAACCGGCTAGTATTCGTACGGACAAGCCGTTGGGATTTGGGTTGAGCGCAGGTATACGATATGCTTTTTAATGATTAAATCTATTATAATTATGCGGAAACTTTTTTATTGGGCGTTTGCCTTTAGCCTTTGCGTCTTAATGGGATGCAAGGATGATGGAGTGAGAGTGGAGGTCGTGCGGTATGCTATCAACGAACCGGTATTCATGTCGATCTCCGAGTTTCGGAATTCAGTGAAGGTGACGGATGAGGTGGTGCCAATCACCAAGCGGGGAAAGATCTGTTTCTATAAGGATTACCTGTATATTTCTTCCCCGGATAAGGGCATCCATATCGTGGATAACAGGAATCCGGCATCTCCCCGGATAGTGGGCTTTGTAGAGTTGATCGGTAACGAGGATCTCTCGATCAAGGATGATAAATTGTATGCGGATTCGTATGTGGATCTGGTCTGGTTCGATATCTCCGATCCGGAGAGACCTGAATTGGAAGGTCGTGTGGAGAACGCTTTCCGTTATGCGCTTCCGACCATAGAGAATGGCTATGGGTTCGATTATAATATGTGTTATTCGGAGGAAGCGAGAGCGAAAGGTGTCGTGGTCGGTTGGGAACCGAAGGAACGGGAGGAAACTATTTACCATTATCCGAGTTATGGCGGTGATCTGATGGCGAACGATGCGGCGCCGGGTACTTCCACGCAGGGAGTGAACGGATCTATGGCTCGTTTTTCTATTTATGGTAAGTACTTATATACGGTAGAACAGAATGTCATGTGCGTTTTCGACCTTTCTGGGGACAAGCCTGTCTTGACGACAAACGACATTTGGTTGCAACGTGATGTTGAGACTCTTTTCAATTATGAGGATAAGCTGTTCATGGGAACTCCGACCGGTATGTTGATCTATTCGTTGGAAGATCCGCTCGTACCTAAGTATCGTTCTTCCGTAAGTCATGTCTTTGGCTGCGACCCGGTTGTCGTGGAGGATGATTTAGCGTATGTGACCGTGCATTCCGGAAATACTTGCGGGCAAAATACCAATGAACTGATGCTCATAGACGTAAGTGATGTGGACCAACCGAACCTGCTGGTTACTTATGGCATGAAATGTCCGAAAGGATTAGGTATCGATAACGGTACTTTATTCCTCTGTGACGAAGGGTTAAAGGTCTTCAATGCGAAAGATCCTATGACCTTGCTGGCTAATCAGCTTGTTCATTATGCAGGTATGGAGGGTTACGATGTAATCCCTTTTAGGAATACCTTGATGATGATCGCCGATGATGGCCTTTACCAATACGATTATTCCAATTTACAGGCAATATCTCAGTTAAGTAAATTGCCAATGGGCGAATAGAGTTTAATATTCCTCTTCACTATTTGCTTTGTAAGGCATTTACGGGATTACGAGGTGCCGCTTTATAACTATGCCTGCTTACGGTCAGTAACGTAACCATCAGTACGATACCGCCGAATAGCAGGCTTGTTTCTATGGAATACGTTCACGAAAATTCGCTACTTTTTATGTGTTATTTATACGAGAATGTAAATAAAATGAGCTTCCTACTTTGATGTTATAATATTTATTCTGATCTTGCGGATGTTATTGTGTTTGATAAATTAAAATCTAAAACTATTATTATGAATCTTTTTGACAATATGCACGGACTAAAAGGATGCATTCGTTGTTTGACTTTTAAAAACGTGCTTTTAGCTCATTTTTTATTGGCTTTTTCAGTGGCAGGTAGTGTTTCTGCCGAGGCTTTGCCTACTTCTTATTTAAATGGCATTGAACAACAATCCCGGAAAGTTGCAGGACGTGTTTTGCAAAGAGTTGATAATGAGCCGGTCATTGGTGCTAATATTGTTGTGACAGGTACAACAATCGGTACAATTACAGATGTGGAGGGACGTTTCTCATTGGACAACTTGCCGGCAAATGCCCGTACGCTTACCGTATCTTTTGTTGGCATGACTTCGCAAACGCTTCCGATCAAATCAGAGATGATGATACTTCTGGAGGATGATTCGGAAACATTGGATGAGGTGATGGTCGTGGCCTATGGTACGGCTAAGAAAAGTACGTTTACTGGATCTGCCAGTTTGCTGAAGTCAGAGAAGATAGAGGCTCGTCCTGTTACATCGGCAACTTCAGCCTTACTAGGATCTACGCCGGGTGTGCAAGTAGCCTCAGCCAGTGGTCAGCCCGGTTCAGATTCGGATATCTATATTCGCGGATTGGGCTCTATTTCTGCGACGAATACCCCTTTGATTATACTTAACGGTATGCCCTACGATCAGAGTATCAGTAGTATCAATCCCAGTGATATAGAGAGTATGTCTGTTTTGAAAGATGCCTCATCTGCAGCTCTGTACGGCGCACGAGGTGGTAATGGTGTTATCTTGATAACCACCAAGACGGGTAGTAAGGATCGTATGTCGGTGAATGTGAAAATCAACCAAGGATTCACGAATCGGCAAAGTCAGGATTATGAACGATTGGGCGTGAATGATTATTTGAAAGTATATTGGGAGAGCGCACGCAACCAGTTGATAAGTGGTGGTGCGTCACCAGAGCAAGCGGGAATGGCAGCCGCTCAAAACTTGATTTCAGGAACGCTGGGCTTCAATCCGTTTAACGTGCCGGACGATCAGGTCGTGGATGCGAACGGTGTGCTTAACCCGAACGCTACGTTCATGTGGGCGGATGATACCGATTGGGAAGACGCTATCCAGCGCACGGGCAGCCGTACGGATATAGGCGTGAGCGTGAGCGGAGGTAATAATAAGTCGGATTATTATCTTTCCGCCGGTTATCTGACGGAAGGTGGTTATATCATCGGATCGAAGTTTGACCGATATACCTTGAATACGAATGTTAACTCGCAGATCACCTCGTTCTTGAAGATTGGCGGTACGCTCTCTGGGAATATCAGCAAGGCGGAAGGGCAGCAGTCGCAAGCTTCGGGAAATAACAACAACAGATCGGAAGAGCACACGTCTGAACTCCAGTCACTCGCTATATCGGACCGATCTATCCGATCCATGTACACGATCCTCGTACCAAAGAATATGTGCTGGATGCCAATGGTAATAAAGTGTACGACTTCGGTCAGGCCTATACGATCGAGGAGGGTGTGGAAGCGCCTTCGCGTGCGTATATCTCTGGTAATAACCCGGCTATTGAGTTGCAAAATATCAGCAACGGATACAAGCGGAATCAATTGAATGCGAAATTGTATGCGGAGATCCGTTTCTTGAATGATTTCAAGTTTACGGTGAACGGAGCCGTGGGAACAAGCTCTCGTTTAGGGCATTCGGCCAGTATCTATTATCCGGAGAAGACTGAGGTGGGGTCAAGCACGAAGACCGTTTCGTTTGAGACAACTTGGACGTTCAACCAATTGCTCTCCTATACAAAGAATTTCGGCAATCACCATGTCGATGTCTTATTAGGACATGAGAGTTATGATTATGAGTACAATTACCTGAAAGGCTCCATGCAAAACCAGACCATCCATAATGGCAACTTTGAGTTCAGCAATTATTCGGTGCCGGACGAGCAAGACTCTTATACGAATACCTACAAGACGGAGGGATTCCTTGCCCGTGCGAACTATGACTATAACAGCCGTTATTTCCTTTCTGCATCCGTGCGCCGCGACGGATCCTCCCGCTTTTACAAGGATTCCCGTTGGGGTACATTCTTCTCGGTAGGAGCTGGTTGGCGTATTGACGAGGAGCGTTTCATGGAAGATCTTGATTTCATCGATTTGCTGAAGTTGCGTGTCGCTTACGGTGAGGTGGGTAATGATGCCATCGGTAGCTACTATGCGTGGCAAGCGGCTTACGAGCAGGCCATGAACGGATTGGAGGCCGGTTATATCCAGCAACGTGTCGTTCGTAATAAGGATTTGCAATGGGAGGTGTCTCGCAATGGCGATGTGGCGTTAGAGTTTGAGTTGTTTAAAAGCCGTTTGTCGGGTAGTGTAGAGTATTTCGATCGCCGTTCCAGCAACTTATTGTTCTCGATCCCGCAAGCACCGGATACGGGTACTACCAGCGCATATAAGAATGCAGGTACGATGTACAATCGAGGTGTGGAAGTTGATTTGAACGGAAGAATCATCCAGACAAAGGATTGGACGTGGTCTGTGGGAATTAACGCTACATGGTTGAAAAATCGGATTACCTCTTTGCCGGTAGAACCTTATAACAGCGGAGTACATCGGGTGGAAGAGGGACATTCGCGCTATGAGTTTTATCTTCGCCAGTGGGCGGGAGTAGATCCTGCTACCGGAAACTCTATCTATGTGCCGGATCCGGAACTGACGGTGGAGTCTGTCGACCTGGTAGAGGTGGATGGAAAAACATATACGACTAACGTGAATGAGGCCATTTATGATTGGGCCGGAGAATCTACACCGAAGGTATCGGGAGGTCTTAATACGAACGTATCTTGGAAGAATCTTTCTTTAAGCCTGTTGTTTAACTTCCAGCTAGGTGGCAAGATGTATGATGTAGGATATTCCGATTTGATGACACAGCCTTCAGGATCCGCATCCTTGACTTCCAACAAGCATGTGGATATCTTGAATCGTTGGCAGAAACCGGGCGATGTCACGAATGTGCCTCGCATCGAGGATTTCGCAGATACGAATATGAATGCGGGAACTTCTACTCGTTGGTTGATCAGCTCGAATATGTTGGAGTTGGCTTCCGCTACTTTGAGCTATGATCTGCCGAAGCAATGGCTGGAGAAGGTTTCCATGCAAGGACTCCGGGTATATGCGTCAGGAGAGAATCTATTCTTGCTGACGAAACGAAAAGGTATTTTCCCTCGTTCAAACATATTCTCAGGATATAGTGGTAATGCGGATGTTTATTTGCCTGCGAGAGTATTTACTTTTGGTTTGAATCTTACTTTTTAAATCATGTTCAATATGAAAAATATATATATAGTAGTGTTGCTATCTCTTGTGGTATTATTCAATGGCTGCAAGGAGGATTTTTTGGAGACAACTTCCACACAAACGGTGGATGAGCAAGCAGTGTTCAATGATACCCAATCGGCTATGTTGGCTGTAAATGGCTTGCATAAATTGATGTGGACGGGTGATCTGTCTAGTTCGGCT
>OOBJ01001212.1_pt1 | contig 16615 bp, 13 predicted proteins | sample 1671331 | NCBI WGS metagenome assembly OOBJ01 (sample SAMN06348145, study PRJEB24527) | human gut metagenome | biome: human gut; feature: ankylosing spondylitis patient; material: feces | host: Homo sapiens | place: China | collected 2015-10 | reverse complement strand
TAAAGATTGATGCTTGACAGTCTCCCGAAAGCTCGCTATAATAATAGACGTAAAATTTGAGTGGACTTTTCCGGATTCGGTCATCTTTTTGCCACACAACTGTCTTATGATAGTTGTGTGGCTTTTTTGTTGCCTGCATCTCGGAAATGTTGACAGAATGGAGGATGATTTTTTATGGAAAACAACTTCTTATCTCTGATCAAGACGCGCCGTAGTGTACGGGCTTACAAACCGCAACCTGTCCCTTCCGAGGCGTTGGACGCTGTACTGGAAGCCGGGACTTATGCACCTACCGGCGGAGGACGTCAATCCCCTACCATCATTGCAATCACAGACCCCAAATACCGGCAGGAAATCGCCAGGTTAAACGCAGAAGTGATGGGGAACAATACAGACCCTTATTATGGCGCGCCTGTCGTGATTTTGGTTCTGGCAGATGGCTCCGCAAACACCTTTGTAGAGGATGGAAGCTGCGTCCTTGAAAATATGATGCTCGCTGCCCATGCCCTTGGCCTGGGAACCGTATGGGTACATCGGGAACGTGAGATTTTTGACAGTGAAAGCGGCAAGGCTCTCCTGCGGGAGTGGAAGCTACCGGAAACCTTGCGTGGCGTCGGGGCGATTGCATTGGGTTATCCGGCCCAGGAAGCCGGTCAACCCGCAGCACGCAAACAAAACTATATTGTTCGGATTTAATAACCTGCTGTCCGGCGCAATTTTTTTGCGCCGGACACTTTGTGGAGAGGAGGGAAAGTATGCAGACCAGTAATAAAATGGCAGTTGCGCCCGTTGGAAAGCTCATCTGGCAAATGTCGATACCGCCGCTGATCTCCATGTTCCTGCAATATTCCTATAATCTGATAGACAGCGCGTTTGTAGCGCGGCTGAGTGAAAATGCTTTGACGGCGGTTTCCCTGTCGTTTCCCATTACAACTTTGATGAATGCGACATCTATCTGGATCGGCGTTGGCGTGAATGTACTGATTGCAGGGTATCTTGGACAGGGAAAGCAGAATGAGGCAAATACTACCGTCACACATGGATTGTTACTGGCCTTTGGAATTGGTGCTTTGCTCAATTTTCTGTCATTACTGATTATGAAACCCTACTTTAGGGCATTCACCAATAACGAAGAAATTTATCAGTTGAGTCTTGCCTATATGAGCGTATGTTCGTTCATGCAAATTCCCAACATGGTGCATATCGCAATCCAGAAGATGATACAGGCTACTGGGAACATGATTGCTCCTATGTGGTTCCAGATTGCAGGAGTGGTCGTTAATTTTGTATTTGACCCACTCCTAATTTTTGGTATTGGTGTTTTTCCAGCTATGGGAATCCGTGGCGCTGCGGTGGCTACTGTTGCGGGCTATTTGTTATCCATGATTTTGGCATTTGCCTTGCTGCTGGGCAAAAAGCAGAAAGTGCGGATAAAGATCAAAGAATTTCATATACAAAAGTGGATGATTGCCCGTATATTCGCCCTTGGCTTACCATCTTTCATTATGAATGCCCTCAGTTCGTTTATGGTGACATTCGTCAATCTGTTTCTGGTGGCGTATTCCGATACGGCGATTGCATTCTTCGGTGCATATTTTAAGGTGCAGCAGTTGATTGTTATGACGGTAAATGGCTTAATCCAGGGTTGTTTGCCAGTCATGCGGTTTAACTACGGCGCAGGGAGCAGCGAACGGCTGCATTCCGCTTTCCGATACGGAACTGCTTTGGTCACCGGCATGATGATACTGGGGACGTTGGCTGTCATCCTTTTTCCGGCGCAGATTTTGGGATTGTTTACGGCATCGGAAGCCATGCGCTCCTTTGGAATATCCGCTATGCGGATTATGGCGACAAGCTATCTGTTTTGCGGTCTTTCTACTATGATTTCCACCTATTTTCAGGCCACAGAAAAAGTAGGTTCCAGCATGGCAATTCAATTATGCAGGCAACTGCTTTTCCTTGTTCCATCCTTATGGTGTCTGGACAAATTATTTCAACTGAACGGAATCTGGCTTGCATTTCCTGTTGCGGAAACCGCCACTATGCTCATTGCTCTCATAATAATGGCATGGTATCGCCACAAAAATATCTTATAACATGTTCCAAGGAGGAGAAATGATGAACGATACTTTTATGAAAGAAAAACCGGTATTGCCGCTGATTTTATCCATGGCCATGCCTATGGTTTTATCAATGCTGGTTAATTCTCTATACAACATTATCGACAGCTTTTTCGTCGCGCAGATCAGCGAGGAAGCTATGACGGCATTATCGTTGGTTTACCCGGTTCAAAATTTTATCAATGCTGTTGGAATTGGATTTGGCGTTGGAATCAACGCAGTGATCGCCTTCTATCTAGGCGCTGGAGATAACAAAAAAGCAGATCAAGCTGCCACGCAGGGACTTGTGCTTGCCATGATTCACGGCGTTGTTTTGACAGTCTGCGGTATTACAATGATGCCGGCTTTTTTAGGAATGTTCACTTCATCCAAGACAGTGATTGAACTTGGCGTCCACTATTCTGTTATTGCGTTCTCTTTTACATTGATTATAGTTGTTGGTGTTACATTCGAGAAAATATTCCAAGCTGTAGGAAACATGAAAACAACTATGATCAGCCTGATGTGTGGGTGTATAATAAACATTGTCTTAGACCCCGTTCTGATTTTTGGCTATGGTCCATTCCCTAAAATGGGAATCGAAGGCGCCGCGCTGGCAACCGGCATCGGGCAGACCTTGACGCTTGCGATTTATCTGGTCGTTTATTTTGTGCGGCCAATTCGCGTGCATATCTGCAGGCAGTACATTTTGCTCAGCAAAAAGATGGTAATAAAGCTATACTCCATCGGCATTCCCGCAACCTTGAATCTTGCGCTCCCATCTCTTTTGATTTCGGCGCTCAATGCTATTTTGGCGGCATATTCCGAGGTGTATATTCTGGTTTTGGGAATATATTACAAATTGCAGACATTCATCTATCTTCCGGCTAATGGCATTGTTCAGGGGATGCGCCCCTTGATCGGCTATAACTACGGTGCGGGGGAGAACAAAAGAGTCAGCCAGATTTATAAAATCGTCTTGTGCATGAGCGGTATCATTATGGTGCTTGGAACAGTGATATGTCTGCTAATCCCCGGCCAGCTTATGGGGCTGTTTACCCACACAGAAGCGACAATCCAGACCGGGAAAACAGCCCTGCGTATCATCGGCGCCGGTTTTATTGTCTCGGCGGTTTCCGTTACATCTTCCGGCGCACTGGAGGGACTTGGAAAAGGCATTCCTTCATTACTGATTTCACTTTGCCGGTATGTTGTGGTTATCATCCCAACTGCGTTTTTTCTCAGCAGGCTTTTCGGAGCGGTTGGCGTCTGGAATGCGTTTTGGATCACGGAAGCGATTACAGCAATCATTTCTATTTGTGTTTACTACAAGGCAATAGCACAAAGCCAGCTGAGCCAGTCAACAGTAAAATGAACGTTGCTTTCCCCCCTTGGTGAAAATATCGTTTTTTGATGCTGTAATAAAAAGAAAATGTAACTATTGAATATGGGCATGAAAATAATATATTTATGCCGCAATTGAAATAATAAAATAAGATAGTATAATAGAACAGAAAGGAAGGACAAAATGATTTTTGAAAGCCTGGAGGTGTTAAAATGGTAAAAATTATATCTGACAGCACATGCGATTTGTCACAGGAAGTTTTAGAAAGATACGATATAGATATTATTCCGCTTCATATTGTAAAAGGAGATGAAGAACTGGAGGACGGACCGCAGATAGACATTCACGCATTGTATGAGTGGGCTGATAAAAATAAGACTACACCAAAGACTTCAGCTCCATCTATAGAAACAGCAATGAATGTAATGCGGCCATATATTGATGAAGGCAGGGAGATCATATGCTTTTCCATATCAAGTGAGATGTCGACATCAATCAACGTGATCAGAATGGCGGCAGAAGAACTTGATGCGGAAGATAAAGTTACGGTGATAGATTCAAGAAATCTGTCCACAGGAATAGGCCTGCTTGTTGTTGAGGCGGCAGTTATGGCAGCAGATGGGAAATCCCGTGAGGAGATAAAAACCGGAATTGATGAACTGATTCCGAAGGTAAGAGCGAGCTTTGTTGTAGATACACTTGTGTACCTTTACAGAGGTGGCAGATGCAATGCGGTTTCTGCGCTTGTCGGAGGAGCATTGGCGCTTCATCCCATGATCGTTGTAAAGGATGGTAAAATGGATGCAAGCAGGAAATATAGAGGTAAGATTGGTAAAGTCATAAAGAATTATGCAAAAGATCTGGAAGAGGACCTGAAAAACGCAATACCGGATCGGGTATTTATTACACATTCGGAATGTGATGCTAAGACAGTTGAAGAGGTGAGAGATTACATAGCCTCTCTTGGCATTTTTAAGGAAATTATAGAGACAAGAGCAGGTGGTGTGATTTCATCACATTGTGGGCCTGGCACACTCGGAGTGTTATTTATTGCAAAATAATGGAGTTTCATATGGTAAGTACTTTGAAGCTGCTCGGAAAATATAAACATTTTATAAATTATTAGCACTCCCTATTGACGAGTGCTAATAATAGGTGTATAACATAGTCAAGAACAAAGGAAAGGAACAAAAAGCAAAGGCTTTGAGTTCTTGAAACATCCCGGTTCCAAAGAAACAGGTTGACACAGATTTTATAGATTAAGAAGGAGAGATGACTTATGTTGATGCCTAGTATTTTTGGAGAAAACTTATTTAACGATGATTGGATGGATTTTTCATTTCCTGATGTTGACAAGGTGCTTTATGGTAAACACGCAAAGAACGTTATGAAGACTGATGTCAAGGAAACAGACAATAGCTACGAAGTAGATATAGATCTTCCGGGATTCAAGAAGGATGAGATTGAGGCTAAGCTGGAGAATGGTTACTTAACTATCAGCGCAGCCAAAGGACTTGACAAGGAAGAGAAGGATGAAAAGGATGGCAAGTACATCCGCAAGGAGCGCTATTCCGGTGCTATGAGCAGGTCTTTCTATGTAGGCGATGAGCTGAAACAGGAAGATATCAAGGCAAAGTATCAGGACGGTATTCTTAAACTTTCAGTTCCGAAGAAGGAGCAAAAGAAAGTTGAGACCACAAAGCATATTGCTATTGAAGGATAAACTTAATTTAAATCATCTTATGAGAAGTCGCACAGGCCTATGGCCTGGGCGGCTTTTTAAATTAAAATACAAAGGAGCAGTATGATGTTTGCATTAGAGGGAAAGCATAAGAAATGGAAAAATGTCGATAAAGAATGCTATATTGTAATTTGCCTCTCAATCGGATATACTATAGCTTAATTATAGCGGAATGAGGGAAAAATAATGTCAAAAGATGAATACTTAATTACAGATGCCCCGTTAAAGGCGCTGACAGTTTTTGCAATGCCTATGATTTTGGGCAGCTTTTTTCAACAAGTATATAATATGGCTGATTCAATCATTGTTGGTCAGTTTGTAGGCTCCTCTGCACTTGCGGCAGTTGGAGCCTGTGCTGCGCTTACGAATGTGTTCATCTGTATAGCACTGGGAGCCGGTGTAGGAGCCGGTGTGCTTGTGAGCCGCTATTTCGGCGCCAGGGATTACGGCAAAATGAAAACAATAGTATCAACATCACTGATTAGTTTTCTGGTTTTAAGCGTACTTCTGGGTTTCTTTGGCTTTTTCTTTTCACATTCAATGATGAGCTTGCTACAGACACCTGCAGATATACTGGATGAGGCAGTGCTGTATCTTAGGGTTTATTTTGTGGGATTTCCGTTTCTGTTTATGTATAACATACTTTCAACGATGTTTACATCGATTGGCGAGTCAAGGATTCCGTTGGGGCTTTTGATATTTTCCTCTGTGTTAAATATATTTATGGATCTTTGGATGGTGGCAGGCCTTGATCTGGGTGTGTTCGGTGCTGCACTTGCAACTCTAATTGCTCAGGGGATTTCCGCAGTGTTTTCGCTTTTGATTTTCTTTAACCGGATGCGTCGATATAAAAGCCGCTTTAACTGGTTTGACAGGCAGGAGTTACATTCCATGCTTCGTATTGCAGTACCATCGGTTCTTCAGCAATCCACAGTGTCAATTGGTATGATGATCGTACAGGCGGTTGTAAATCCCTTCGGTACACAGGCGCTGGCAGGTTATGCGGCAACCATGAGAGTAGAGAATGTTTTTTCACTGATATTTGTATCCATTGGAAATGCAGTTTCTCCGTTTGTTTCCCAGAATCTCGGAGCAAAGAAGACAGAACGTATCAAAAAAGGCTATCACGCTGCGCTGGTGTTAGACCTGTGCTTTGCGGTGCTTGCTTTTATAGTAATTGAAACACTGCATACTCAGATTTCCTCATTATTCCTGGGTAAAGACGGAACGGCCCTGGCATATCAGGTATCCGGGGATTATATGAGATGGCTTGGCTTCTTTTTCATTTTTATGGGTATAAAGATGGCCACCGATGGTGTGCTTCGTGGACTTGGCATCATGCGTCCGTTTCTCGCTGCAAATATGGTAAACCTGGCAATCCGCCTCTCGGTTGCCTTAATCTGCGCGCCGCGTTTTGGTATTGCATTTGTCTGGCTTGCTGTACCGGCCGGCTGGCTTGCCAATTTCCTGATTTCCTATGTGGCTCTCAGAAAATCCTGGCCGGCGGAATAGAAGGTACTATAATTCAAGCTTCAGATAAATCTCATCCCTCTCATCCTGCACTGTTTTGCCGGCAGCAGTCTTTACAATACGATATGCCTGCGTCCTGCTTATAGGCTGGTATCTGCAGGTGTTCTTGGTAAAAATAAAAAAATGCAATATTTTGTTTATAAAAGGGTAAGAAAGTAAACACAGCATTTTCACAATTGTCCTGTATACTGACATCATAAACAAAAGAAATACTCATATTAATCTTTTTCATATTTTTAGCCGGTACACTCCACATGTACCGGCTTCCTCTTTATAGTCGGAAGGCTAAAAGTGTTTATATAAAAATAAAACGTAATTTCTTGCATAACTCCATAGTATATGTTACGATTTTACTGTTGTTAAGACGAATCTAAAGGATGATGCTTGCACGCATCATCCTTTTTTAAATACAGGAGAAGTAAATGGATATCAAAAGACAGGAAAGAGCGCCGATTTATGAGGCTCTTGAGGAGTTTAAGAAGAAGAGAGTTGTGCCGTTTGACGTGCCGGGACACAAGAGAGGCAGGGGAAATCCTGAGCTGGTGCATCTTCTCGGAGAAAAGTGTGTAGGACTTGATGTCAATTCAATGAAGCCGCTTGACAATTTGTGCCATCCGGTTTCGGTAATCAGAGAGGCGGAGGAGCTTGCGGCGGATGCCTTTGGAGCGGCAAATGCTTTTCTTATGGTAGGAGGCACCACCTCTGCGGTGCAGGCCATGATTTTGTCCACCTGCAAGGCAGGAGACAAGATTATACTTCCGAGAAATGTTCATAAAAGCGCTCTTAATGCACTCGTGCTCTGCGGAGCGATACCGGTTTATGTCAATCCGCAGATGAATGCCAAGCTTGGTATTTCGCTTGGAATGGAGATTGACCAGGTGGCGAGGGCTATCGAGGAAAATCCGGATGCAAAGGCTGTGCTTGTAAACAATCCGACGTATTACGGAATCTGTTCTGACCTTAAGTCGATAGTTGCGCTGGCTCATTCGAAGGGAATCAAGGTGCTCACGGATGAGGCACATGGTACACATCTTTATTTTGGAAAGGGGCTCCCGATATCAGGAATGGCAGCCGGGGCAGACATGTCTGCGGTATCGATGCACAAATCGGGAGGAAGCCTGACACAGAGCTCGATTCTGCTCACCGGAAGGGATGTGAATGCTGATTATGTGAGGCAGATTATCAACCTCACACAGACCACGAGCGCATCGTATCTGCTATTGTCAAGCCTTGATATATCAAGAAGAAATCTGGCACTCAGAGGCGAGGAATCCTTTGCCAAGGTGGCACAGATGTCGGAGTACGCAAGGCAGGAGATTAATTCCATAGGTGGCTATTATGCGTATGGGCGTGATCTTGTAAACGGCTCAAGCATATATGATTATGATGTGACAAAGCTGTCCATCTATACGCTAGATATAGGGCTTGCCGGAATAGAGGTATATGATCTGCTGCGTGATGAGTATGATATCCAGATAGAGTTTGGAGATATCTGTAATATACTTGCGTATATATCAATCGGTGACAGAATACAGGATATAGAGAGGCTTGTAGGTGCGCTGGAGGATATCAAGCGCCTTTACAGCAAGGACAAGACCGGACTTTTGTCGGGAGAGTACATAAATCCAAAGGTGGCGGTATCGCCGCAGGAGGCGTTTTATTCGCAGAAGAAATCAGTGCGAATTATGGACGCGGTAGGCGCTGTAAGTGGTGAGTTTGTAATGTGTTATCCACCGGGAATCCCGATTCTTGCACCGGGAGAGCTTATTACAAAAGAGATTGCGCAATACATTGTCTACGCAAAGGAAAAGGGCTGTTCAATGCAGGGAACAGAGGATCCTGCGGTAGAATATCTTAAGGTATTGGAGCAGTAAACAGGAGGAAAAGCTATGCAAATGTGGTTTTCACAATATCATACTGTCAATGTCAAGCTGGATGTAAGGATACAGGAGCAGCTTTTTTCAGGGCAGAGTGATTATCAGAAAATAGATGTGTTTAAATCATATGAGTTTGGCAAAATGGTCGCGCTGGATGGCGAGATTGTTTTTTCGGACACAGATGAGTTTATATATGATGAGATGGTCACACATGTGCCGATGGCGGTCCACCCGAATGCAAAAAGGATACTTATAATAGGTGGTGGCGACGGCGGCGTGGCAAAGGAGCTCATCAAATATCCGTCTGTCGAGCATATTGATGTGGTTGAGACAGACAAGATGTTTGTCGATGTATGCAGGCGGTTTTTCCCCGAGGTAGCATGTGGACTTGAGGATGAAAGAATTTCCATGTTTTATGATGATGGTCTGCGATTTTTACGCAGAAAGCATGATGAATATGATCTGATAATCAACGATTCCACAGACCCGCTCGGACATACGGAGGGACTTTTTACAAAAGAGTTTTACGGAAGCTGTTATAAGGCACTGAAGGATGATGGAATCATGGTTTACCAGCACGGCAGTCCTTTTTATGATGAGGATGAGCTTGAGTGCCGGAAAATGCACAGAAAGGTGTATAAATCATTTCCTATAAGCAGGGTATATCAGGCACATATTCCAACCTGTCCGTCAGGCTACTGGCTGTTTGGGTTTGCATCGAAGAAATATCATCCGCTTTATGATCTGGATGCAAAAAGATGGGATGCACTGGGACTTAAAACCTGGTATTATACAACACATTTACACAGGGGAGCCTTCATGCTTCCGAAATATGTGGAGGATTTACTCGAGGAAGAGGAAACAAAGTAAAACAAATTAGAAAAACTATATCATAACCAAAGCGAATCAGGAGGGACAAAAATGAGCAGATTACTTATTATCGGATGTGGTGGAGTTGCGCAGGTGGCAATCAGAAAATGCTGCCAGAACAGCGAGGTATTTACCGAGATTATGATTGCAAGCAGAACCAAGTCAAAATGTGATGACTTAAAGGCAAAGCTTGAGGGAAAGACAAGCACAAAAATTGAGACTGCAAAGGTTGATGCCGACAATGTGGAGGAATTAAAAGAGCTGATTAGCGCATACAAGCCGGATGCGGTTTTAAATGTTGCGCTTCCGTATCAGGATCTTACAATCATGGATGCATGTCTTGCGTGTGGAGTTGACTACATCGATACTGCCAACTATGAGTGTGAGGATACTGAGGATCCAAAGTGGAGAGCAATATACGAAAAGCGCTGCAAGGAGCTTGGATTTACAGCATATTTCGATTATTCATGGCAGTGGGCATATCAGGAGAAATTTAAGGAGGCAGGGCTTACAGCTATTCTTGGAAGCGGATTTGACCCGGGTGTGACCTCTGTTTATTCTGCATATGCGCTTAAGCATTATTTTGATGAAATACATACTATAGATATTCTCGACTGCAATGGCGGTGACCATGGATACCCGTTTGCGACAAACTTTAACCCGGAGATAAATCTGCGTGAGGTTTCTGCGAACGGCTCATACTGGACAGACGGTCACTGGGTAGAGACAAAGCCTATGGAGTGGAGAGCGCAGTACAATTTTGACCAGGTCGGAGAAAAGGATATGTATCTGCTTCACCACGAGGAGATTGAGTCACTGGCCAAAAACATTCCGGGAATAAAGAGAATCAGATTCTTCATGACCTTTGGACAGAGCTATCTCACACATATGAAGTGTCTTGAGAATGTCGGCATGCTAAGAACAGACCCGATCATGGTGGACGGAAAGGAAATAGTGCCAATACAGGTGCTTAAGGAGTTGCTTCCTGACCCTGCATCCCTGGGACCTCGTACAGTCGGAAAGACAAATATCGGATGTATTTTTACAGGTGTCAAGGACGGAAAGGAAAAGTCAATCTACATCTACAATGTATGCGACCATCAGGAGTGCTACAAGGAGGTTGAGTCGCAGGCGATTTCTTATACCACAGGTGTGCCGGCAATGATTGGTGCCATGATGGTGGTAAAGGGACTCTGGAAGAAGCCAGGAGTGTTCAATCTCGAGGAGATGGATCCGGATCCATACATGGAGGCTCTCAATAAGTTCGGACTGCCTTGGCAGGTAGTGGAGAATCCGGTTCCTGTGGATTGCTACAAGACTGAGGATGAGTCAGTACATATGGATTAGTCCGGAGGCCGGTATGAAGATAGATGAATTAAGAACTCCCTGTTATGTGATAGACGAGGGAAAATTAACTGAAAATCTTTTGATATTAAACGGTGTCATGCAAAGGACAGGTGCAAGGATTCTTCTCGCACAGAAGGCATTCAGCGCATTTTATGAATATCCTCTTATCGGCAGATATCTAAGCGGGACAACAATCCGTATTTCTTTGCCATTTTATCACGGAACTCGATCATTTCGTGGAATTTCCATGTGGTATCCACATGAAGAAATGGGAAAGGAAAACCATGTATTCTGTCCCGCTTTTTTACCGCAGGAGATGGATGAGCTGGTAGAAATATGTGACCATATTGTATTTAATTCCGTATCGCAGTATCTGCTTCACAGGGATAAAATAGAAAAGGCTGATAAAAAAATAAGTGTCGGGCTCAGAATAAACCCTGAGTGCTCCACACAGGAGGGGCATGAGATATATGACCCATGTGCGCCGGGCTCAAGGCTTGGGATAACGAGAGAGGCACTCGATAAGGCTATTAAAAACGGGCTTGATTTATCACGTATAGAGGGCTTTCATTTTCACACGCTCTGTGAACAGGATTCTGATGCGCTCGAAACGACCCTTGCAGCGGTAGAGGAGAAATTCGGAGATCTGCTGTATGGTCTAAAGTGGCTCAATATGGGAGGCGGACACCACATCACAAGGGCAGACTATGACATTGAAAGGCTTGAAAAATGCATTATGCATATGCGTGACAAATACGACCTGGAAATCTATCTGGAGCCGGGAGAGGCGGTTGCGCTTGATGCAGGATATCTGGAGACAACGGTGCTTGATATAGTTGAAAACAATGGCATAAAGATACTCATTCTGGATACCTCCGCAGCCTGCCATATGCCGGATGTGATCGAAATGCCCTACCGCCCGCCGCTGTTTGCCGCAGCCGAACCGGGAGAAAAGCCCTGCACCGTGCGCCTTGCCGGGCCGACCTGCCTGGCCGGGGATGTCATCGGGGATTACGGCGTGGACGCCGTTCCCAACGTGGGAGATCTGCTGGTGTTCGGCGATATGGCAATCTATACCACCTGCAAAAATAATACCTTCAACGGCATGCCTCTGCCCGCTATCTTTGCCCGCGCCGCCAGCGGCACCACCCGCAGCATCGTGTCCTTCGGCTACGAAGATTTCAAGTACCGATTGGGCAAGAGATAAATAAAAGAGTAAAATGAGCGCCCCCGCCCAACAAAGTCTTGTTTGGGCGGGGGCGTTTGTGCAATCTTTTGACAATGTATTGTCGCCGACTTGTGTTGCAGACCAGATATCAAAAATATAAGCCCACCAAAAGTGCCAGCACAACCGCCGTCATGCCCGACGCCTTGATGACTGAGTTGACGCCGATGGAACATAGCCAGAACATCGTGGGCAGCTGTTCTTTCTGCGTTTTGGGCAGGACTTTACCCAGCAGCGTGCCCGGCAAACTACCTGGCAGCACCGTGCAAGACGGCTCTCCCCACAAAAAAAAGGCACTGCCGTTTCCCGGCAGCGCCCCAGTGATTATTGTAATTAGCGTTTACATCGTAAACTGGATTGCACAGAAAGCTGCGTAAATGGCCAGCAAAATAATACCCTGTGCGCGGTTCATCTTACCTTTGACGAGGGCAGGTACTGTCATGATCAGCATGACGGCCAGCATGACCGGCAGGTCTAACACCAGGCTGGAGTTTACTCCGAACAGCGTCGAGCTCTGCGGGATGGTGAACGGAGCCAGCGTAACGGAAACACCGCTGACCAGCACGAGGTTGAAGACGTTTGCGCCGACGACGTTGCCAACGGACAAATCACTGTGACCTTTAATCAGCGAAGTAATGGCCGTGACCAGCTCCGGCAAAGAAGTACCCAGCGCGACAAAGGTCAGGGCGATGACGCTTTCGGGCACGCCCAGCGCTTGGGCGATCAGCGTACCATTATCAACGAGCAGATTTGCGCCAACGGCGATGACCGCCGCACCGGCGACCAGCAGGATCAGCGTCTTGGACAAGGGGATCAGCTCTTCCTCTTCGGCGTGTTCCTCAGCGGGGGCGTTCTTCATCTGCCGGACGTTGGCGACCATGTAGGCCACGAACATTGCCAGCATGATAAAGCCCATCGGGCGGGTAAATTCACCGAAGCCGTAGGCAGCCACGCAGTAGATGGCGGCGGCGATAAAGAAGAAGATAACCGGCGTTTTCAGCGTCTTGGGGTCAACCTTGCCAGGGCGCACGGCAATCGTGATGGCTGCGATCAGCGCCGAGTTGCAGATGACCGAGCCGATGGCATTGCCGTAGGCAATCTCGCCGTGGCCGGAAACCGCCGACATCGTGGAAACCATGACCTCCGGCAGCGTTGTGCCGATGGAAACGACCGTCGCGCCAATCAGCAGCTCCGGCAGGTGGAAGCGCCGCGCCAGCGCAGATGCGCCGTCGACGAACCAGTCGCCGCCCTTGATCAGGAACAGCAGACCGACGATAAAAAGTAAAACAGGTACTAACATACTTTTCCTCCATGTTTCTATTCTTCGCGTAAAGTGTGCGCCGGTGTCGGCGCATCACTGCGAAACGTCTTCAGCACGGACAGCCCCATAGGCAGCGCCAGCGCAAAGGCCAGCAGATCCGCGGCGGGCTGGGCGTACTCCACGCCTGCAAGCCCTAAAAGATTTGGCAGGATAAAGACGACCGGGATCAAAAACAATCCCTGCCGCGCGGCGGCCACCACCGACGCTTGCCACGCCATCGGCCATATTGTAAAAGCTTGTCACCAGCATACTGATAACCGTGGGCGCAGACATTTCCAAAATCAGGCGGCGCACCGGTGCTTGTGTCATATAGCGCACGCGCTCTTCCGCCGTCATAGCTGTTGTTTTCATCGTTGTACCTCCTTGCCGCAGCACTGCTATTGTACCGCAGCCGGGCAGGCAATGCAACGAAAATCGCTGCTGTTTACGCATAAAACCGGGGGCTTTGCGGCGGCCTCCGGTTTTATGGTTTTCGTTTACTTCTGCATGATGTGAATTCCGGCATACGGTTGTTTCTTTGCTGTTGCATAACGGGGTTGATAAAATTTCCGTGGCGGACTTTGTTGGTGATGACCCTGCAACCCTTGACCGTTACTATGCCCATCTTATCAATGATGGGAGGGTACAGGCAGCAAACGCAATGAATTCCATCATTGGCTTTGCCGCCACGGAAATACCGGCTGAATAAAAACTGAATAAAAAATTGACTTGTTACCACGAAAAAAGAAAAAGAACGGTAAAACCTGACGTTCTACCGTTCTTCATATGGTTGCGGGGACAGGACTTGAACCTGCGACCTCCGGGTTATGAGAAATCTAAAAATCGTGCGTTATAGCGTCGCTTTTTTGGCTTGATGGTGTTGCGTACCAATGCTCAGAACGGATTTTGTCCCATGTGTACAAAAGAGTGCTGCATCGTGCTGACCCGTCCCAACTCCTTTTGGGGGCAGTTTTGGGGGCAAATTCGTGAGACGGATTCTCATACGCACCAATCAAATAAATGCGCAGCTTTGGTTCCATTGAGAAATGCGGGTACTTACATCGCAGGGTTTACGCAAGTGAAAAGCCCTACGAATCCGTATATAAGTTTTACCCTCCAGCAAGAAGTTGTACGCAAACCAACTCTACACCATCCTCGCACACCGCCCCTGTCACCGCGAGAAACGCCCTTGTTTGGGCGCATTCAAACCGCATCGACGCGGTGCCTGTCCAGCCAAATACCGCCCCAAATCCCCCGCCTTTGGGGCTTTCTTATCCAAGAACGGCTTTTCCTGTGCAGGCTTTGCCCAGACGGGTTTCACCTGTACAGGAAAAGCCTGCACAAATAAATACTAAATAAATAAAATACTAAGATACTATCGTATCCTATCCGTAAAACATCAAAAAACTGGATTTTCCCCACTCTAGTCTTGCCGTGATGCGTACAACTTAACACCGGAGAGTACAACTTGCGATTGCTGTTTTCATGTTGGGCGTAGTATAATTTATACAGACTCACCGCTTATCAGCTTGGTTCATGGCGGTCAGCACCTGCTCAAACAGCGGGCGCATGGATTCTCCGTAGGCAAGCAGGGCTGTAATAGGCTCGTCTTTCACATACTCCAACATCGGATTTTCCAGAAATTCCGGCGCGTACTGCCGGAAAATCGCCTGCGCCACCGGGTGTTCCATGATGACGCGCAGCGGGGTTTCCAACGAATAGCGGTCTATTTCCAAGCTGGTTTCGGTGGCATACTCATAGCGATAGCTGCCACTGCCCAAGGTCAGCGTTTCGGTCTGTTCGGGCAGGGTCAGTTCGGCGGTGGTGTTGGCGGGGACCGTGACATCCACCGTGATCTTGCCGCTCTCGCACCGCCACGCAATGGCAATTTTGCCGTAGACACTCTCGTAGGTCAGCTCGGCGTGGGTGATGCCCTTGATAAACTGCGGGCGCAGGGCAAATTTCTTGTAACCGGGCTCCAGGATTTCAAGCCCGCATAGCTTGGTGTACAGCCAGTTGCCGATGGAGCCATAGGCGTAGTGGTTCAGGCTGTTCATGTTGGCGGGGTTGAAGCTGCCGTCCGGGCGGATGGAATTCCAACGCTCCCAGATTGTGGTGGCCCCCATCTTGACCTCATACAGCCAACTGGGGTCGTCCTCCTGCAAAAGCAGCCTGCCGGCAAGGTCATGCCTGCCGTTTTCGGACAGGGTCAGGCAGGCAAAGGGCGTGCCGATAAACCCGGTCAGCAGATGCGTTTTATGCGCACCGATGTTCTTTTCCAGCGCGTCCAAAAGGCGCGGGCGGAACTCGTCCGGCACCATGTCAAAGTGCAGCGCCAGGATCAGGGCGGTTTGCGTTTCGCTGACAAGACGCCCGGTAGGGGTCACATACTCGGCGCGGAATGCCCGCACAAGCTCCTCACGGCGGCGGCTCCAGCGGCGCGCGTCCTCGGCGTACTGCAAAACGGCGGCGGTATCCGCAAGGATCTGCAAACTCCACGCAAAGCAGACATTGGCGGTAAAGTAGTCATCCGTCGCGCCCTTGCGCTCATCACCCAAGGCATTCGCCTCAGCGTCCAGCCCCAGCCAGTCGCCGTACTGGAAGCCCGTCTGCCACAGCCCGTTTTCGCCGCACTGGCTCTCGATAAACTCGACCCAGTGCTTCATGCTGTCGTAGCTGTGCTGCAGAATGCGCTTGTCGCCGTAGGCGCGGTAGAGTGTCCACGGCAGCACGGTCACCACATCGCCCCAGAACGCCGCGCCGTCCTGCTGGTTGCCCAGAATGTTCGGCACGACCTGCGGCATACTGACATCGGGACCCAGTTCACTGGCCAAGTCACGAAGCCACTTGGTCATAAACGGCATAATGTTCTCATTGAACGCCGCCGTGGGGCAAAACGCCGTCACATCGCCCGTCCAGCCCAAACGCTCGCTGCGCTGCGGACAGTCGGTGGGGATATCCAAAAAGTTATCCCGCTGGCTCCACTGGATGTTCTGCTGCAAACGGTTTACCCGCTTGTCAGAGCAGGTAAAATGACCGGTCTGTGCCAAATCCGTCGAGAGATGGCACGCCGTAAACTGCACGTTCTGCCCATATTGCAGCCCCTCCACGCAAATATAGCGGAAGCCGTGCCATGTAAAATGAGGGTGCAGCGTCTGCTTGCCGCCGCTCAAAATATAGGTGTCGGTCGCCTTCGCCAAGCCGAGGTTTTCGGTGTAGAAGTTGCCGTTTTCGTCCAGCGATTCCGCGTGGCGCAGGGTAAGCTTCTGCCCCTTGTCACC
>OOBJ01001210.1_pt1 | contig 16638 bp, 13 predicted proteins | sample 1671331 | NCBI WGS metagenome assembly OOBJ01 (sample SAMN06348145, study PRJEB24527) | human gut metagenome | biome: human gut; feature: ankylosing spondylitis patient; material: feces | host: Homo sapiens | place: China | collected 2015-10 | reverse complement strand
AAAATCTATTGGGAAAAGATAGCGTATACTCTCTAACGATAAATTCTTCCACTATAAACAAGATGCTTCCGTGAGTAAAAAAGAGAGGCGCATATACATCCTATTTATGTATATACGCCTCACCATTATGTAGATATTTCCAAATCCGGAACTTTCTTCCTTATTTACTCTACCGAGAACTTATAAATACACTCACTCGTATATTTCTCGCCCGGACGAAGCACTACGCTCGGGAATGCCGGCTGGTTCGGGCTATCCGGGTAATGTTGAGTCTCCAGACATAGGGCGCCACGATGCGGGTAAACCACACCTAACTTGCCTTTATCACCCGCTTTCGTCATTGAGTTACCGGCATAGAATTGAAGACCCGGCTCGTTGGTGTAAACTTCCATAACGATACCGCTTGTCGGAGATACAACTTTAGCGGCTACCTTATTGATATCGCCGGCGGCGTTCAATATCCAGTTATGATCGTAACCACCACCGTAAACCAATTGCGTAAACGGATTGTCGATATCAGCGCCTACCACTACCGGTTTGCGAAGATCCATCGGCGTGCCTTCCACGGGTTCGATACCGGTCGGGATCAAAGTCTCGTCCACCGGGTTATATGTATCCGCGTCGATCATGATGGTATGATCCATGATTTGCGAGCCGGGGACGCCGGAAAGATTAAAATAACTATGGTTCGTCAAATTCACGACAGTAGCCTTATCGGTTGTAGCCTCGTACTTAATATCAACGGCGTTATCATCCGTCAACTTATAGATCACCTTGATATCCAGATTACCGGGGAAACCTGCCTCACCGTCTTTCGATAGATAAGTCAACTCCAAGGTTTGGTCATCGATCTGTTTCGCGTCCCAAACTACCGCGTGATATCCTTTCGGACCTCCATGCAAGCAATGCCCGTTATTATTCTGCGGAAGTTGATACTCCGTTCCGTCCAACGTAAACTTACCATTCGCGATACGGTTGCCATAACGTCCGATCAAACCACCATAGTTATTATCCGGAAAAGCTACATACTGAGCGATATTATCATACCCAAGCACAACATCCGTCATCTTACCGTTCTTATCAGGCACCATCACGGAAACCAAGCGTCCGCCCCAATTCGTTACGCAAGCCTCAGCCCCTTTCTTATTCTTCAACATACAAAGCAGTCGGCTTACCATCTACCTCAGATACAAAATCCGACTTCATCAAACCAGAAAGAGTGGCCTCTTCCGTAGCCGCCCCCTTCTCATTCTTACCTCCGCATGACAATAACATACACATTGCCATGACCGCAAAACAAAGTTTTTTCATCTCTTTCCTTTAAAATTAATAAATGTTATTCTTCGGGCAAAGATACGCATTCTATCCACATGAGGTCCAATATCCTTACGCATTTTCTCGGGAATCCTTACCGATTTCTACTCGAAGTACTACACCATTCCTCTTGACATCTTAATCATCCACCAATTGGTAGATGATCATGCAACAGCCGTTGGAAGATCATGCAACAGTTGGTAGATGATCGTCCAACAGCTGATAAATAAGCTAGACCTTCATACAAATCCCCTAATATCTCCCGAAGAAACAGCCAAGGATACATGAAGAAACCGTTTGAATCCTCAACCGATTTCATATTTTGACCCGTTATTCTAGTATAATACGATTCACTTTTGTACATTTGCACACTATTGTAATAAGTGAGTAATGAAACAATATTTAGAGCTGCTCAATAGAGTGCTTACCGAGGGAGTTAGAAAAGAAGACCGGACGGGTACGGGAACGATCAGCGTATTCGGTCATCAGATGCGGTTCAATCTGGAAGAGGGATTCCCGCTACTCACTACCAAGAAGCTGCATCTGAAGTCTATCATCTACGAATTGTTATGGTTCCTGAATGGAGATACCAACGTAAAATATCTGCAAGATCATGGCGTACGCATCTGGAACGAGTGGGCCGACGCGGATGGTAGCCTTGGGCATATATACGGTTACCAATGGCGGTCATGGCCGGATTATAAAGGAGGATCTATCGACCAGATCACCGAGGCCGTGGAGACGATCAAGCATAACCCGGATTCACGACGAATCATTGTAAGCGCATGGAACGTGGCGGACTTAGACAACATGAACCTGCCTCCTTGCCACGCTTTCTTCCAGTTTTACGTGGCGAACGGACGGTTGAGCCTACAATTGTATCAACGTAGCGCGGATATTTTCCTTGGCGTTCCGTTCAACATTGCCTCCTATGCCTTGTTATTACAAATGATGGCACAAGCTACCGGCCTTAAAGCGGGAGATTTTGTTCATACGTTGGGAGACGCCCATATCTACAGCAACCATTTGGAGCAAGTTAAGTTACAATTGACACGTGAGCCACGTGCGTTGCCACGTATGGAGATCAACCCAGACGTAAAGAGCATCTTCGATTTTAAGTTCGAGGATTTCAATTTGACCGGATACGACCCGCATCCCCACATCAAGGGAGAAGTGGCCGTCTGAGAATTGGCAGTTGACGATGGACAGTTGACAGTTAATTCATAAATCATAAATTACAAATCATAAATCAATAAGTCTATGAGTACAATTTCTATCATCGCAGCAATCGCAGATAAAAGCGCGATCGGAAAGAATCAGCAATTATTATGTCACATGCCTTCAGACATGAAGCGTTTCAAGGAATTAACCACGGGACATGCGGTAATCATGGGACGTAAGACATTCGAGTCTCTCCCTGTAGCGCCACTGCCCAATCGGAAGAATGTCGTATTGACGACTATGCCCGAGGCTGGTTTCGTGAATTGTTTCGCTTGCGAGTCTATGGGGGCCGCTCTGGATTTATGTGAGAAAGAGGACGAGATATTCATCATTGGCGGCGCGTTGGTCTACAGACAGGCTTTGAGAATAGCCGACAAAATGTATATTACCCGCATCCATCATGAGTTTCCCGACGCTACCTCGTTCTTTCCCGTCGTAAATTGGGAAGAGACTGAACGTGAGGAGTATCCCGCAGACGAGAAGAACCCTTACCCCTACACCTACATCACCTACGTGCGCAAAAAATAAACATTAACGTACGTTTTACAACTTTTTGCTCTTTCTTTGTATCTATATAGGAAAGGTTTATTGTTAAACTTATAAAACCCAAAAGATATGAAGATAAGAGCAATTATTTTATCTGCCCTGATACTTTGCGGCATCTCGGCGGTTATTATGTATAGCCGGGCCGCCCAGCCTCAACAAAAAAGTTCTGTTATCACGCAAGCTATAAACGATAAGAATACCCCTATGGTGATCAAGAATCTTATCCTTAAAATGAAAGAACAGATGGAGGTAAACGATGATTAGTTCCCGGAACTGATCAAGGAGGTGGAGAATTACACCAACAGCCTAGCCGACTCGGCTTCCGTGGCGGTATTACATTCCATGTTGGCGGAGATGTATCAGAACTACTACCAGCGGAACCAGTGGACCATCAACCAACGCACCCAATTAAGCGGTTATATCCCGGAGGATATCCGGGAATGGACTTCCAACTTATTCACGGATAAGATCAAGGAAGAGATCGATTTATCATTGCGACCTACGGCCTTATTGCAAAATACGCCTGTCAGCAAGTTCAAGGATATTCTGGAGATCGGAAAGGACTCGCAAACCCTGCGTCCGACCCTCTATGAGTTCCTTGCCTTCCGGGCACTGGACATCCAACCGACCGTACAGATCTATAAAGACTTGATCGCCTTTCAAAATAAGGAGCCGAATATGAAATCGGTCCTCCTTACGGAATTGGATTACCTACGATTCCTTTACGGGGATAAAAGGGATAAAGAGTCTTTCGAGGCTTACATGAACGCATTGGATGAGCTTTACAGGAACTTAGCTTCTCAAAACTATGCAGCCGAGATCTTAATCGCCAAATTGGATTTGGTTAGCGGCAGTATGTTTCGTTACGTCTCTACCCAATGGGATTCTATCAAAGCGGAAGAGGTGAAACTATGCGAGGAGGGTATCAAACGATATTCCGGTTACCCTCGCACGGCTATCTTAAAGAATCGCTTGGCACAATTGGAACAACCTACTTTATCCGCATCTACAAACAATACGGTTTATCCGGGACAGCAACTGGGGATCAAGCTGGAATATAAGAATGTACAGAAAGTCATCGTACAAATCTATCGAAGCTCGAAAACACCTTTACAAGCGGCAGCCCATACATCCGCAAAAAAATCAAGTGGCAGCACCTTGGGACAACTCGTAAACGAGAAGACATTCTCTTTGCTACTGCCCAACACCTATTCGCAGCAAGATACGACCTTACATATATCTATGGATCAACCGGGATTGTATGAATGTGTCGTAACCGTACCCGGACAACAGCTAAAGACGATCAATACGGTTAGCGTAACCCGATTGGCCGCAATCTATCGTAATCTTTCCGGTAATAAACAAGAGGTCATGGTTACCGACTATCTTAGCGGGAAGCCGGTTGACGGAGCGATCGTTACCTATTACGGCGGTCAGCGTCGTAACCTGCAAGAACTGGGTACCGTCAAAACAGACCGGGAAGGATTGGCCACGCTTCCGGCGAACAGTCAAGTATTGGCGTTCCAAGCCAGCAGACCGGGAGATACCAACGCTATGCTGACAAATATCTACCCGATGGGTTCCGGCCGCAGACCGGAAAAGAACCCGGTAGAAGTCTCGATCTTTACGGACCGTGGACTTTACCGTCCGGGACAAACCATTTTCTTCAAAGGTCTCGCCTACGTAAAAGACTCGAACGACCCGCATGCCGTGGCCGGACAGACTTTTACGGTGACTTTGTATGACGCTAACGGGAAAGAGCTAGCCCAGAAGAAATTCACGACTAATGACTTCGGTTCTTTTAACGGCGAGTTCTCCATCCCCAAACAGACCCTAAGCGGCGTCTTCCGGTTAAGTACCGGACAGATGAGCGTATATATTCATGTAGAGGAATACAAACGCCCGACTTTCCAAGCGTACTTCCTCCCGATCAAGGGCGATATCGCTTTCGGCGATTCCGTTACCATACAAGGCAAGGCGGCTACATTTTCCGGCGTGTCGCTACCCAGCGGAGATGTCACTTGGCGTATTACACGCAGGCCCTTCCTGTTGTGGAGGTATTTCCGTCCGAGCGCTCCGACACAAGTTGCGGAAGGGAGTACCACCCTTTCCGGCGATGGAACATTCAACGTATCTTTCCGTCCCCAAAAAGAGGAGGATACGAATCCATACGCTTCCGCATACCAGACCTACGAGGTATCGGCTACCGTAACCGATAGCAAGGGAGAGACCCAAGAGGCAAATTACACCTTCTCGGTAGGAGAATCCAGTATCGTCTTATTCACCAACCTACCGCCACAAATCGAGAAAGACTCGGTAAAAGCCGTAGTCGAAGCCCGGACAATCAATGGGGAGATGGTTTCCACCTCCGGTACTTTCAAGATCGTAGAACTGATCGCAAACCGATCCGATAAGAATAGCGGAGAGAGCTATCAAGAAGGCAAGCAAGTAGCTTCCGGTAGCTTTACCAGTGGCAAGGAGATCAGTCCGGCTATTTTCAACCCATTGCCCTCCGGGCGTTACCGTATTTTAGTAGAAGCCAAAGATAGCCAAGGACGGCAGAGTAAGAACCAGTCCGATTTCATCCTATACGGAAAGAACGACAAGCGTCCTCCCGTATTTACCCATACTTGGCTGCTGAAAGAGAAGACAACTTGTTTACCCGGGGAGGAAGCGGAGATCGTATTCGGCACCTCCGACAAGGACGCCTACGTACTCTATGAATGGTTTGCCGGAAATAACCGCATCCATCATGAGTTGATTAAGCTAAGTGACGCAAACCATCGGTTTAAGATCCCGTTCAAGCCGGAATATGGAGAGGGAATCATCGTATCCTTTACGTTCGTAAAAGAGGGTGAGCTATATATTACCCAAGTACCCATAGAGCTTCAGCTACCCAACCGGCAGTTGACCATCAAGCCGATAACCTTCCGGGATCGTTTACTTCCGGGAAGTAAAGAGAGCTGGAAATTTCGTATCACCGACGCGGACTCCACGATCGTATCCGCCGAGGTACTGACCAGCATGTATGATGCCTCGCTAGATAAAATCATACCATTCAATTGGTATTTCTCCCCGCGGCGAACGATCCTGCTACAAGCTCCCCGTTTCTCAACCGGAGCCGGATTCCAGCGTAGTTATCAATATGACCAGACAGAGGCCAAGTATATAAAAGTACCTCAATATCAGTATGACCGTTTAAATTGGTTCGGTCTATTCAATGAGATTGTCATACGAGGATACGGCTCCAGCAACCGGGCTTTCGCCACGGGTGGTATCATGCTGAAATCCGCGGCAGCCCCAGTAGTGGCGGAATCCATGAACATCATGGAAGACAGCGCCGTGTTAGAAGAGCCTAGTGTGGAATCTACGGAAGGGGAACCCGTGTTCAGCCTATCCGATCCTTTCGCCAAAGAGAGCAGCCAGCCGATAAGTCCGGAGCAAATCCGGCAGAACTTCGCGGAAACCGCCTTCTTCTACCCGACCTTACAAACGAACGAGGAAGGAGACATATTCGTAAATTTCACCCTGCCGGAAAGTAATACGACTTGGAAACTACAGATGTTGGCCAATACCAAAGACCTAAAATACGGTCTGCTTACGAAAGAGGTCATTAGCAGCAAACCCTTGATGGTTCTACCGAATCTGCCTCGTTTCGTCCGCCAAGGGGATGAGGTCAGCATCAGCACGCAAGTCATCAACAATTCTAAGGAAGCGGTATCCGGCCGTGTATGCATCGAACTATTCGATCCCGCTACAGACCAACCGATTATCTGCTTGAGCAAGTCACAACGTCCGTTTGAGTTGCAACCGGATAGCATCGCTACTGTAAGCTGGATGATCCCAGTCCCCAAACAGATCAGCCTACTGGGCATACGTATCCTAGCCGACTCTGAAAAGGGAAGCGACGGGGAGCAGCAGATCGTACCTGTTCTTTCCAATCAATTGCTCATCACGGAAAGTACCCCGTTCTATTTGCTCAAGGAAGGAGAGAAACAAATCCGTATCTCCGGGAACTCGGAGGGAGCGACACCATTCCGTCTCACGCTGGAGATGACCGGGAATCCGATTTGGTACGCGGTACAGGCATTACCGACGATCACACAGCCGAACAATGATAATATCTTATCTTGGTTTGCCGCTTATTACAGCAATACGTTAGCTTCCTATATCGCCCAAGCCCATCCCCGCATCCAGAAAGTGATCAACCAATGGACCGCTCAAGGAGGGAATGCCTCTACTCTCTATTCAAACTTGGAAAAGAACCAAGAGCTGAAGAACATACTCTTGGAGGAGACGCCTTGGGTACTAGCCGCCGATAACGAGACAGAGCAAAAACAACGCTTGTCTTTATTGTTCGACCTAAACCGTGCGGACGGATTACGGGAAGCGGCCTTGCAACAACTGATCCAACAACAGAACGAAGAGGGTGGATGGAGCTGGTTCAAAGGTTTCCCCGCAAGCCGTGCGATCACTCTTTCTATCCTGAAAGGTATGTCACAGCTTGTACAGCTAAACGCGATCCAATATGGGCAAGCGGAGAAAGAGATGCAAATGAAGGCCCTCAAGTTCTTGGACAAAAGTATGCAAACGGATTATGAGAACTTGCAGAAATACGATAAGAAATGGCAAAACGCATGGCCCTCGCCGGAGCAGGTAGCGTTCTTATTCGTCCGCAGTTCCTACCGGGATATCCCGGAACTGGGAGACGCCCGGGAAGCGATCCGTTTCTATACGAACCAAGCGGAGAAGCACTGGAATCAATATTCCTTAATCAGTAAGGGCGAAATCGCCTTGTTAATGCATCGAAACGGTAAAAAGGAGGTGGCGACAGCGATCCTGACATGGCTAAAGAAGACCGCTACGATCTCCGAGGAGAAAGGTATGTATTGGGCAAACAACCGCAGGGGGAGTGATTATTTCACCTCACCGATCGACACGCATTGCTTATTAATGTCCGTCTTTAACGAGATCGCACCGGATACCCAGAATACAAACCGGATGAAACAATGGTTGCTAAACCAGAAACGTACACAAAACTGGGAATCCGTACCCGCCACGGTAAACGCCATTTACGCCTTGCTACTCACGGGTAGCGATTGGCTGAACACGCAAAACACCTGTGTAGCGACATGGGACGGCAAGACCTATAGTACCGCGGAAGGGGAAATCGCCACCGGTTACCTCAAAACGATACTTCCGAACGAGCCGGCAAATAATTCCGCCAACCCCGTGCTCTCGATCCGCAAGGAAGGAAACACGCCGGCATGGGGAGCTGTTTACGAGCAATACTTCCAAGAGATCGACAAGGTAAAAGGACAAAAAGGGGTGTTGAGTGTCGAGAAGAAATTATTCGTCGAGACCAATAACGGTACCAACCGCCAAATCCGTCCCGTAACACCGGAGCAACCGCTCCGCATCGGAGACAAGGTAATCGTTCGGCTAACGATCCGGACAGACCGTGAAATGAATTACGTATTCTTGAAAGATCTACGTGCGGGCTGCTTCGAACCGGCCGATCAACTTTCCGGCCCGGAATCAAGAGACGGTATCTGGTATTACAGATCCCCGAAAGACGTATCCGAGAATTTCTTCATCAATCGTCTGCCGGAAGGTACGTTCGTCTTGGAATATCCGGTCTACGTATCCCGTAGCGGCGAATACGCCGGAGGTATCAGTACGATTCAATGTATGTACGCCCCGGAATTCGTGTCGCACACCGCCGGAGAAAGCTTGCGGATCATGCCCTAAACAAGCCTTTTCTTACAATGCCCGTTCTAACCTCCTTACAATGCCCAGTATAAGGAGGTTAGAATGGGCACCGTAAGAAGGTAAGAATAGGCATCGCAAGAAGCGTTATCTTCCTCTAATTTTCAGTTTTCAATTCTCAACTTTCAATTGAAATGACTATCTTTGTAATTCGAATTAAAACTAAACGATAAGATGAAACAAATAGTTTTTATTTTCATGGCGATCCTGTTAGCGACAGGAATGGCTTCGGCTCAGAAGAAAGCAGTTATTTCCGCGGAAACAACCAGTTTCGACTTCGGTACCATCAAGGAAGCAGACGGAAAAGTATCCCATACGTTTGAAGTATCCAATACGGGCGATATGCCTCTGGTCATTACACGTGTAATCGCATCTTGCGGATGTACGACCCCGGAATGGCCGAAAGAACCGGTAGCTCCGGGTAAGAAAGCCCAGATCAAGGTTACTTTCGATCCGGCAGGACGTCCGGGCCCTTTCACGAAGACCATTTCCGTATACAGTAACGGGAAAACCGGAAGCTTCATCATGAACATCCGGGGAGAGGTTGAATAAGAAATACGTAAAAAACCCCCAATTGGAATGCTGAATATAAAAAGGTTGATCCTTGCTCTTACAGCAATTATATCTATAACGACAGCTTGGGCACAACAAGGCGCCCAAATCTTGTCGGACGAGTTGACTTATAATTTCGGGACAATAGCCGAGGCCGATGGATTCGCCAGTCATACTTTCACGATAAAGAATACGGGAGACGCTCCTTTGGTCATCACCCGTGTTACCGCGTCATGCGGTTGTACACGGCCGGAATGGACCAAGTCGCCGATCGCTCCCGGTAAGACCGGTGAAGTTAAGATAACGTACAATCCGAAAGGGCGCCCCGGCCCGTTTTATAAAACCGTATCGATATTCAGCAATGGAAAGAAAGGGAGTTACAGCCTAGCCATTAAGGGAAATGTCACCCCGAAACCTTCGCAGCCGGTCTTTACGTATCCTTATTCTATCGGTGATCTGAAGCTGCATACGAAGACTGTTCTATTCAGCAGTATCCGTCCGGAGGAAACGTTGGGCGAGAAGATCAACATTAAGAACGAGGGAAAGACCTCGGCTACGATTCATCTGGGTAAAGTACCTCACTACCTTAACGTACAGGTGAACCCGGCTACCCTTCAACCGGACGAGGTCGGTGCCATTACGATCCTTATGGATGCCAAGGTCCTGAAGCGGAAAGGACGAGTCTCTACGCTTTTGCCGATCATGGTACAGAGCGCCGGAAAGAAGGAAGTATCCGGAGAGATCCAGATCTCCGCCAACGTGATCGATAATTTCAGCAAACTATCCGCTGCGGATAAAGCCCAAGCCCCGATAGCGGAATTATCCGGCACTTTACTGGAATTCGGCAAGCTACCGAACAAGAAAAGTATCGTTCCGTTGATCGGTGGTAAGGTATCGGGTACGTTTGAGATTACGAATGCCGGAAAGACTCCGCTCACGATCTACAGCGTCACTTGTGATGATGAGCGCGTCGATTTGTCCGGCGGCAAGAAAGAACTTAAACCGGGAGCGACCGCTACTTTCAAAGTAACCTTGCGACCGAAAGAGATAAAGACAAAACTTGAAGCACTTATTAATATCGTATGCAACGACCCGAACGGGCCTATCCGCTTGATCAAGGTGACGGCATACAAATAATAGATTGATATGGAACATCCAGAAAACGATGATCAGTACAAGGGATTGAAAGTGAATAAGGGCATTGCGGATGTCCCTACCGTAAATCCTTATATAAAAAAGCGTGCCCAACGCAAGGTATATACGCCTTCCGAATTCGTGGAAGGTATCTTAAAAGGGAATATCACGATACTCAGTCAAGCGGTTACCTTGGTGGAAAGCTCCAAGCATGAGCACCAACAGGTGGCGCAGGAGATTATCGAGAAATGTTTGCCTTTCGCCGGGAAATCGGTTCGTATCGGTATTACGGGTGTTCCCGGAGCGGGAAAGAGTACCTCTATCGACTCTTTCGGTATGCACTTGATCAACCAAGGGCGTAAGCTTGCCGTACTAGCGATCGACCCGAGTAGCGAACGCTCGAAAGGTAGTATCCTAGGAGATAAGACCCGTATGGAGGCCTTGTCGAGAGAGAAAAACGCCTTTATCCGTCCTTCACCATCCGCAGGCTCCTTAGGGGGAGTCGCCCGTAAGACCCGTGAGACGATCGTATTATGCGAGGCCGCCGGTTTCGATACCGTATTCGTAGAGACCGTGGGTGTCGGACAAAGCGAGACGGCCGTACATTCGATGGTGGACTTCTTCCTGTTGATCCAACTGGCCGGTACCGGAGATGAGTTGCAGGGTATCAAACGAGGTATCATGGAAATGGCGGACGGTATTATTATCAATAAGGCGGATGGAGACAATATCGAAAAGGCGAATCTCGCCGCCGCTCAATTCCGGAACGCCTTACATCTTTTCCCACCTTCGGAATCGGGCTGGTTCCCGAAAGTATTGACTTATTCCGGCTATTACAACCTAGGTATCAAAGAAATATGGGATATGGTCGGAGAGTACATGGAGTTCACCAAAAAGAACGGCTACTTCGATTACAAACGTAACGAGCAAGCTAAATACTGGATGTACGAAAGCATCAACGACACGTTGCGGGATAAGTTCTATCATAACCCGGCGGTAGAAGGCATGCTGGAACAAACGGAGAAGCAAGTCTTGAACAACGAGATCAGCTCTTTCGTGGCAGCCAAACGGATGATCGATCTGTTCTTGGATAATATCGCTACGAAATAGGTATAAAAGCATAAGAGTGTCGCACGATCTGATCATGCGACACTCTTTTTTACTTGAACCTTACATCGACTCCTTTGTCTTCTTTCGCTTTCACGGCCAACGCACGCCCTTGTCTCTTTACCTCTCCTGTGATGAATTCAGGTATATTGTAGGATTTCATAAAACGAAAATAAAAATCCGTATCCTTCTGAGGTAACAGGAAAGGTTTGCAAGCCTGTCCTTTCCCATCAATATAAGCGATGAACGGCCTTGTATACAAACCATCCATCCGCCGGCTGCTAAACACGATCCAACGGCTATCGCTACTCCATGAATGATAGCTTTCCACATCGTCGCTATTCGCCGCCTCCAATGGATAACTTTGCAGAGTCGATAAATCAATCATATACAAATCGGCATCCTTATGCCAAATAGAGAAATTCCCATAACCGGACAAGGTATAGAGCAAATATTTTCCATCCGGGGAAACCCGGGGAAAAGAAACGCTTTTATCGATCTTCGATGCCTTATATAAAGTATCGACTACCGTCCCGAAACGGCGTGTAGCGGGATCGAACGAGACTGAGCATAGATCGTATCTCACTTGATCGTATTCCTTGGGCATCGTACGGGCTTTAGCCGAACAGAAATAGAGCGTATTTCCATCCGGGGAAAATGTAGGGAAAGTCTCGAACGCTCCCTCTGAAGACAGCAGCGGAGAAGTCACGATCTCATGCTTTTGGGTATCATAGACGACCACATCCGAGGCCGAGTCGAATACCTCCACCCGATTCCTATCGTTCATATGAAACGCTTGCTTGGTTTTATTCACAGAGAAAGCGACATATTTTCCGGAAGGATGCCAAGAAGGATAGACCAGTGGAGAAAGGGTCTGATCGGTCTTCGTATTCAGCTTCTCCACCCTATCTCCATCGATCAATAAGGTACAAGAGTAGGTCTCACGCATATGGAAAAGCATTTTCTCCGGATTCTGCATACAGAAAGAATGGCAGTTCATACAGTTATTGCCGCTCATCTTATTTTCGATGATCGCGTTCTCCGTATAATTTTCCAAGTTACGTTGATAGATAGCCATACGGTTCCACAACTCATAGCCCGGTTCGATTAAACGATAAGCCAACCAACCATCGACCGGCTCCTTCGCCACCTTGATGATGAAGGGGGCATACGCGATCCATTCATCATTCACGAAGGCTTGTACGGTTACATTCAGATGATTCCCGGAAGCGGCACGCAACAGCCTTTTCCAACCGGAGGCCGGGATCACGAAACAAGCGTCTTTCCCGGTCTTGATCTCTAATTTCTCCGGGCCACATTCGAGAATGGCACGGGCCTCAGTGCAAGCATCTTTCAGCTTAAAATTCAAGGGAGCTATATTCGGCGGGATTGTCACATCCACATAATCCGGAAAGATCTCCGGCTTGACTTCCAGATTCTTCTGTATACGTACCGGACCGGAACAAGCCATCAAGCCCAGAATCATCCACAGACATATACATCTTATTATATACATTTTTCTCATCTCCTATTTAAACATATAATAATACCAATACGTATCGCCATAAGAGCGATACATCAAACCGGGCAGCGCATTACTATTATTCCGCCCAGCGAGCACTTGCCTCTTATAATCGGTGAATCGCCCTACGATAGATTCCGAGACACCGAAACGTTTCCAGTAATCCGGATCTTTCTCCGATAGGATGATGACCGCCTCTTGAAAAGAGACCGGTAAAGAAGGGAGTAAATCCGTTCCGTAATAGGTTTCCACCAACGTCTTAAAGCGCGTCACATCTTTTGCTAAAAGATAGAATACGCCGGCATAGTGGAAAGCGGCTTTATTGGAAGGATTCTGCTCCGCCAAGCGAATCAAGTCCGTGTCGAATCCATCCATCTGGATCAGATGATTCTCAGCTAGCAGGTTCCTGCGCATATTCCCCAATAGAGGATCTGTCTCGACCGCCTCATCATTATACAGGAATTTCCGCTGCGCTTTGGCCCAATCCTTATAATAGAAAGTATTCTCTAAGACAGCGATATATTTCTCCGCGACCGGATAGGCTCCATAAATCAAGTTCGTTTGTACCAAACGTTGCGTCATGCGGGGATTTCCATCACATAAGGCACCAATATTACTTTCGAAAGCCATCTCTTGAGCCGCGGCGACATTTCCCATCGTAAAATAAACATCACTCAGCAAGGCGGATATGGTAGTCGATTTATTCCATGCCACCATTAATCCACGAGGCCCGTGCTGCGTGTACTTAAACGCCTCATCCGCCAGAATACCTTTCCGAGCCAAAGCCATATTTTGGTAACATAAATAGAGTTGATTAGTGGTCGGCTCCTTGCATGATACCAAGATCCGGTCCCATTGCTCTGTCCGGGTAAAATAGTCCATCATCTTCAAGCGGTATGATTTCTGTTCGCCATATAGATCGAAGCCTTTCCAGAAGATAAGCCCTAAGATAATGAATTGGGAGATTCCCAGCGCTAGACGCTTTTTACCAGCCCATGATTCCTTGTTTTTACAGAGGCAGGTTACAACCAGCGCCGCATAGAAAGCGATCCATGAGAAATAAATTACCTTATCCGGCACCAAACGGAAATAATAATAACTATCCGGTAAAAAGACAAAGCGGTATTCTCCGATCACCGAGTAACGCACACATAATCCACCCAAGATCAACACGATCATCGGTAAAATCGCGGAATAATACCAACGGGGCGTCCGGCTCATGGCCTCGTATCCCATCATGGACAAGGCAAACAACAAAGAGACCGGCCCGGCCAACCCAAAGAGTAACAGGGAGGCAAACAGACTTGCTATCAAACGAGGTATGAAATTCCTTATCACTAAAACGAGATATAAAGCAAGCAGCATCATACCGAAGGCTACCGTTCCTTGAAACCTGTAATTAAAATCCCATTGCACAAACAACAAGGATAGGACAGGAAGCCAAGCCCATAAAATACCATGGCTTCGCGGATCGATCCGCCTCAAGATCGCCCAGAACAAGGCCCCTAGGCCTGTCAGCAGGGCCGCCGTTATCATAGCTCCCACATTCGGGAGAATGAAGAACTGCACCAAACAACCGGAAAGAACCATCGCTAAACCTCCCGGTTGCATTAACTTATCGATAATAAAAATGGGAGTCAACTGGAATAACTGGTTCTGCTCGACACAATAAAAGTGGTACTCACTGAATATCCTCAAGAAGATAAACAGAAAGACAAATACGATTACATTCAAGGCCACGCCGCTATACTTCTTCATGATATCAGGTTCTTCAAATAAAAACCCGGATGTACGCAATCGCTACATCCGGGTTCCTATTCATATAAATATATGCCTTATTTAGATTGAAGAAACACGGAGCGTGTTCAACAAATCCCGGTTAATAGGCTTATCATTCTTGATCGCTTTAGAGAACGGTACATAGACGATCTGGTCGTTCTGGATACCCATCATCACGTTACGTTGATCATCCAACAAGGCATCGATCGCAGCCACACCCATACGAGTCGCCAAGATCCGGTCTTGTGCCGTAGGAGAACCACCACGCTGCAAGTGACCTAAAATAGAGACACGCACGTCGAACTGCGGATATTCCTTCTTCACACGCTCAGCGACACCCATAGCGCCACCGGTTACCTCACTTTCGGCAACCAATACGATACTACTGTTCTTGGACTTACGGAATCCATTCTCGATCATCTCGGCCAATTGGTCTTTCTCCAAGGAGATTTCCGGGATAATAGCGGCTTCGGCGCCAGAAGCGATCGCTCCGTTCAACGCCAAGAAACCCGCGTCGCGCCCCATAACCTCCACAAAGAACAGACGATCATGCGAGGTAGCGGTATCACGGATCTTATCCACGCATTCCATGATCGTGTTCAAGGCCGTATCATAACCGATCGTCGTATCCGTGCCATACAAGTCATTATCAATCGTACCCGGCAATCCTACGATCGGGAAATTAAACTCCTGAGCGAAAATACGCGCTCCCGTCAACGTTCCGTCACCACCGATAGCGATCAAGGCATCGATCCCATGCTCTTGCAACTTATCATAGGCCTGTTTTCGTCCCTCGGGAGTCTTGAACTCCACGCAACGGGCGGTCTTAAGAATTGTTCCACCGCGTTGAATTATATTACTGACATTTTGTGTCTTAAACTCTTCAATCTCATCTAGGATCAACCCTTTGTAACCACGGTAAATACCTTTCACTCTCATTCCGTTATAAATAGCGGAACGTGTTACCGCACGAATAGCGGCATTCATTCCCGGAGCATCTCCTCCGGAAGTCAAAATACCTATACAATTAATCTTTCCCATGTTAGATGATTATAAATGACGCTGCAAAGATACAAACAAAAACAAGAAATACATTCATTTTCTTGCCTTTTTAATTGCATAATTATACCTTTTATCGTAACTTTGCGCCCGATTATAAACAACATAATGTCTAACATTATTAATTTTATTATTTTCAATTAATTAAATGGCAGAATTAAAGAACGTAGCACCGTTGGCAGACTTCGACTGGAATGCTTATGAAAGCGGTGACACTCAGGTGAACGAGAGCCGCGAAGCTCAGGAAAAGGCCTACGAAGGCTCTTTAAACAAAGTAAATGACCACGAAGTGGTTGACGGTACGGTTATCGCGATGAACAAGCGTGAAGTGGTGGTAAACATCGGCTTCAAGTCAGACGGTATCATCCCGATGAGCGAATTCCGCTACAATCCCGATTTGAAGGTCGGAGACAAAGTTGAGGTTTACATTGAAAACCAAGAGGACAAAAAAGGACAGCTCATCCTTTCTCACAAGAAGGCACGCGCTACCCGTTCTTGGGATCGTGTGAACGAGGCTCTCGAAAATGAAGAGATCATCAAGGGTTACATCAAATGCCGTACGAAAGGCGGTATGATTGTGGACGTATTCGGTATCGAAGCTTTCTTGCCGGGTTCTCAGATCGACGTGAAACCTA
>OOBJ01001206.1_pt1 | contig 16666 bp, 10 predicted proteins | sample 1671331 | NCBI WGS metagenome assembly OOBJ01 (sample SAMN06348145, study PRJEB24527) | human gut metagenome | biome: human gut; feature: ankylosing spondylitis patient; material: feces | host: Homo sapiens | place: China | collected 2015-10 | reverse complement strand
AAAGGACTATAGATAGACAATTGACCTTATTCTAATTCGTCGAACTCACGTTAAACTACAACGCGAAGATACAAACAGCCCGAAGACCGGCAAGACCAGACTTCGGGCTTTGTCTTTGGCCATACTTGGTGACTGCCGCAGGATATATACCATTTGCGCCACCCTATACAGCGTGACGCAAAACGGATAATAGCCACTTAATGGTTTGCAGACACTTACTTCCAAAGTTGTGATGCCGCGTGGCTATTCTATACCCAAGCGTTCACGTATTGCCGCTGCTGTGTTAGCCATCGCTTCGCTTTCCGCATACCGCTGGGTTTCATTGTACAGAATTGCCAAGTTGCTATATGCTTGTGCCAAGGCTGGCCCATATTCCTGTGGAGCTCCCTCTGCCAAGTGTTCACGTATAGCTATTGTCGCCTTGAACAGCTCTTCACATTCTTGAATCCGTTCAGTACAGTAATACACAATAGCCAAGTTGTTATATGAAGCTGCCAAGTCCGGCTCGTATGCCTGCGGATTTGCCTTTGCCAAGCGTTCACGTATAGCTATTGCCGACTTGTACATCGCTTCGCTTTCCTGGAACCGTTGGGTAGCATAATATAAATTACCCAGGTTGTAATACGAACCTGACAGGTCCGGCTCGTATGCCTGCTGATTTGCCTTTGCCAAGCGTTCGCGTATAGCTATTGCCAACTTGTACATCGCTTCGCTTTCTTGGAGCCGCTGAATATCGCTATACAGGATAGCCAAGTTGTTATATGAGATTGCCAAGTCCGGCTCGTATGCCTGCGGATTCGCCTTTGCCAAGCGTTCACGTATAGCCAATGCCAACTTGTGCATCACTTCGCTATCCTGGAACCGCCGGGTAGCATAATATAAATTACCCAAGTTGTTATATAAAGCTGCCAAGTCTGGCTCGTATGCCTGCGGATTTGCCTTTGCCAAGCGTTCACGTATAGCCAATGCCGACTTGTGCATCGATTCGCTTTCCTGGAGCCGCTGGGTAACGCAATATAGACTACCCAAGTTGTTATATGAGATTGCCAAGGCTGGCTCGTATGCCTGCGGATTCGCCTTTGCCAAGCGTTCACGTATAGCTATTGCCAACTTGTACATCGCTTCGCTTTCCTGGAGCCGCCGGGTATCGCTATACAGGATAGCCAAGCTGTTATATGAAGCAGCCAAGTCCGGCTCGTATGCCTGCGGATTCGCCTTTGCCAAGCGTTCACGTATAGCCAATGCCAACTTGTACATCGCTTCGCTTTCCTGGAACCGTTGGGTATCGCTATACAGGATAGCCAAGTTGTTATATGAGATTGCCAAGTCCGGCTCGTATGCCTGCGGATTCGCCTTTGCCAAGCGTTCACGTATAGCCAATGCCAACTTGTACATCGCTTCGCTTTCCTGGAACCGCTGGGTATCACTATATAGATTAGCCAGATTGTTATATGAAGCAGCCAAGTCCGGCTCGTATGTCTCGGGGTCCTCGCGACACAAATCTGCTCTGATAGACACACTCACTTCGATATATGCTTCGCACTTGGTGTATTGATTATTCTCATGCAAGAAACAGTAATAATCATTCAACCGGTCAGCAAGCTCTGCCTGTGACAAATGGTTTCGCGTCAGCTCGACAGCCCGCTCGTAGGCATTGCAGGCGAGTGAGAATCTGTCGCTATTGTCAAAGTCCAGCATCAAGGCTTTGGCTCGCAGGATGTGGTCTTCGACCTGGGCTTGGATGACCTGTATGCCTTTGGCTATCAGCTCATTGCCGCTCTCCACCAGTTGACGGCCGCGGGCTATCTCCAGCTCTGCCTGTTTGGCTTCAGAGGCCATGTCTTCCTCGTTGAGGACATTGATGACGCCCTTGATGTTGCCTTGTTCAAACATTCCGATAGCAAGACGCTTGCGCTCGCTCATGGGGCTATGGCTGCTTATCGCCTTGTTGACCAGAAGAGCCATATCCAGCAACTGCTTCTCCATGTTCATCATCTGCTCATGGCATTTCTGCCGGTCTATGACCTTCTCTCTGAGCAGGTCGTGCGTATCGTCTATTCCCAAAGCACGCAGTTGGGTGATGTCTTTGTCGAGCTGGGCGTATTTCTCCTTCAGACTGCAGTACTCATGATTGGCTGCCGCAAAAGGCAGATTGGTATAGTCGGCTATCTTGATGCCCTGCAGCGTGACATTACCCTCTTCCACCTTCAACTGGCTGCTGTCGCCTGCAGACAGCCCCATGTCAGGTATGAGTCGCTCAAGTTGCATGACAAAATGGAGATTCATGCTGTCATCACAGGCATAGTTGCACCAATAATGGCCAATGCTCTTGAAGAGTTGGTCCTTGAACGCCTTGAGTTCGTCAGTCTCGACCTCGCCCTCTACAAGAGCGCGTATATAAACGAAGGTCTTGGGATGACTGTGATTGGTTCTGTATTCATCCAGAGCTTGTTCAAACTCCTCGATGGTATACTGTCCAGCCTCTTTATGGAACATACAGATGCACATATCGCAGGAGCGTACGGTCTTATTGTAGACATCCTGCGTCCTTTCACCTGTGCAATAAGCGGGGAAGTCCTCCCATCTGCGGCATTTGATGCGGATACCCCGTGGCTCGTATATGTCGTCAAGTTTGGCTATCAAAGCCTGGAAACTATTGCGGTCGTAATTCAACTCATTGCTCGAGGCAAGAAAAACGGTAATAGTCTTCATGTATCAATTCCTGTTTAGTCGATGTAAATATAGGTGGTAGACGATTATGATGTCGGCGGAAACCACCGTAAGGCATATATGTTTACTGTCAATAGCCTACGGACGGCAAACGCCGACGACAAAGATAGTGATATTTTCTATATTGCGGCTGAAATCGGCAAAGAAATTGACGCGCGCATGACAAATTTCATCAGAACGGGCCATTCTGGGCACAAATGGCGACACGAAATAGCCGATTAAAAGGCTGAAACAATGGTTGCAGATATGTATTCGCATAATTCATGGTTTGATTATCAGAAATAGACGCATCAGGAGCAGGTATGTGTATGCCTCAGAAATATGCGTTCTACGATAATGAGTTTATGGGTAGACGATGCAGGTGCGAAATGCCTGCGGGCGGCTGGTCAATGGATTGCTCACGATGCCAAAACAAGCAGTTTCAACAATTTTTCGATTTATTTGCTGTGCAATGGATATTATTATGTAACTTTGCAATCGATATAGCATCTGCAGAGTTACCCTTTGGGTACGCCAACCGAGCTGTCAGCCACGGTGGTCCAGTTTGGATGCGAATTGTAGAACAATTAAAACTGACAAAGATGTACGAACACATTGTACTGAATGAGCCGCACGCCTCTATGGAGGGTCTGTATGACGCGGAAAAGAGTTTCTGGAATATCGATGCCGATTTTCTGAACAATGTAGTAATCAAGTGGACCGACTGGCATACGGACTATCTCTTCCACGGATTGCAGGATAGCCGCATTAGGACTGTGCGCTTTCCCTACTCCCGATTTATCGTTGACGCCGAGAGACTCTGGAACGACCCCATGGAAAGCATCGGGCAAGGTATCGTCTACAAAGAGTTTGAAGATTATAGGCGTGACATACCCTCTGACCTGGAACAGCATCTCCTGAATCTGTGGCACTGGCATCAAGACCGCCTCAGACAGGCGCTGCAAGAAGGCGCGCTGCTTCTCGATTGTCATTCATTCCCTGATGACTTGAGCGATGTAGACATCTGTATCGGCTACAACGAAGACTGGTCGAAGCCATCTCATGAAGTTATAGATATGGCTGTCAACCATTTTATGGACAAGGGGTACAAGGTGGGCGTAAACTACCCATACAGCAACTCGGAGACTCCCGACTGCGACTTCGGCTATGACTCACTGATGCTGGAGGTAAACAAGAAGACGTATCTCAAACCCGGTTCCATCCTCCTGCAAGATGATGGCCTGAGAGATGACATTACTGCCTTGCAGCAACGACTACTGATGGGCAGTTGACAAAAGAATAGCCGTCTCTGTCATTGTGACAAAGACGGCTGTATCTTTAGTGAGTATTGGCGGTGACGCGGTTACATCAGGATGCTCTTCAACACGCCCAACCCTTTCTTCAAACCACGGGTCTTCTTCTGAGATTTGGTGCTGGCATTCTTCGCCTTTTGTTTGGTGTTAGAGAAGCTGGAGCCGCGCCAGCGCACGGGGTGCAGATACTTAGATTCGAAATAGAGGTGCTGACCAGTATATTTGTCTTTCACCTCGGTAGAGCCGTTGTAGCCCTTCATGCGATATACCCACACTCGCTCGTAGAAGCCTAATGTAGAATTGGTGACACCGGTGTTGTGGGGCATCGTGGAGAGGGCATCGTGACTCGAATAGGTGGTAATATAAGCTACATTGTCGCTATCCGACACCGTCTGCGCCCAACCAGTATGCTGCGCCAGGGTGGCACGTTCGGCCGTAGCCAGCGCCAGCTCAATGGAGCAAGGGGCGTTGGGCGCCAGGGTGGTCTTGGTCACGGGGTCGACAAGCTCCAGCGCCTCCATAAACGCCATGGGCTCCTTTGCCCACTCCTTGAGCTGAGGGCTGTCGGTATAGGCAGCGAGGTTGGAGTTGTAGTCGGTATAGGTATACTTGGAGTTCTGCTCAATATAGCGCATGGCACGATAGATGAGTGTTGCCATCTCCTGACGTGTCATGGGAGCCGACATATCGGGAGTGCCATCGGCGATGTCGGCAAAGAGGTTCAGCTTGCCTTCATCGGCGTTCTTCTCGGTCATCTCCTTGATGAGCCTCAGGGCTATCGATGCCACCTGCTGGCGTGTGGCAGTAACGGTATAGTCGTTGCCCAAGAGTTGCTCGTCAATGAGGTTGTCGCAGAGGGCACGGTTGACCTCGTCCTCTGCCCATACGCTCTTCTTCACGGTGCTGCGGACGGGCAGCGTGAACATATCGGGCTGAGGGGTAGTAGCCAGTTTGGCATTGTCTTCGCGCATATTCAGCTGGGCCTCCATGTGCTTACGGAACAGGGGCAGCGTGCCTCCAAAGCCTGCTGCACGACGATGCTTCTCGGTAAGATGGCGCTGCTCATAGTTGGACGACATGCCGCACCATATACAGCTCTGCCAGTAGATATGCTCGCCAGCGGCATTGGTGCCCACATAGGCTTGGTCGGTGGCAAGGTTGGCCTTGAAGTAATGGACGCCAGGAATGTAAGTCTTTTCGTCTTCTGGCTTAAGGAACATGAAGGTGTGATGGGGATTACGCTCGCACTGGCCGCAGATGCTGCAGGAATAATACACCTTAGGGGCTTGCGTACAGGTGTAATACTGCATGCGACGGTCGGCGGTGAATAACCTCGACACAAAGTTGTGCTTGGTGCATGGATTCTTGGTAGCCTTGAGTCCGGCCTTCTGGGCGTCGGCCACATTGCCCGTATAGGTTCTCACGGTGTAGGGCGGAAACTTGGCATGCTTCGCCATGAGCGCTTTTACAGCTTCGCCCTGCTTGGCAGGCACACACAGCGTGGCATCGCCCGCAAGAAACATGGTGCTGTGGCTTTGGTAATAATAGCTATCGGGCCAAATAGGGTTCTTCATACCCTCGTTGAGGACGCGCATAAACGTCACGGCATTGACTTTGTCGCTGAGCCACACCTCCTTGAGATTGTAATAGCCAGACTGATACAGGCTCAGTGCACTGGCGAACTCCTTGTAGACAGCCTCGTCGCCAGTGTCTACAATGACCTTGGTAAGGAAGACACGGTTGGGGCCCTCAAACTCAGGCAGAGGGTCGTGGGTCTCGGTAATGGTGACCACATCGTGGGGATGGAAGGAGCCACAGCAGGCGTCGGCCGTCGCTGTGGAATAAATGTTATGGCTGGCACGACTTTTCTTCTTGTTGGCGATGTAATCTCCAAACAGGTTTTCCTTCTCCAGGTTGCCGCCTTTGCCGCCAGGCACGGTGAACACAACGCTGAAACTGGGGTAATAAGGGCCACTGATATTCACGCGGGCGGGGGCGCCGTTGACGGTAATCTTAATCATGGTGTCGTCTAAATAATAGTCGCCGTCGCGCATCTGGTACTTGAGGGTGTAAGGGCCCTTGGTGTCGAGCATCACCTTGATTGATGCCCTGTAGGAGTAGCCGGCCTTAAACTTGGGGTGGGAAGGGTCTTTGGTGTCAAACTCGCCTTCCCAAATAATGTTCATGATTGAGGCGATGCCCTGCTGGACCAGGTCGCCATAAGAGGTCTTGGCGGCGGTGAGTTTGAGTTCTTCGCCCTCCTGCAAAGTCATTCAGGCTTGGGGCACCGGGATGGTGAGGTCGAGAGAGGTTATCACCTTGTTGCCGGCAGCCTTCATGGTCGAAGGAAGCAGCGAAAGCACAGCGATGAGTAGGGTCAGGAAGTGTTTCATGTTCGCTTTGTACATTTGGTTAGAAAATCAGTTAATGTGCAACACTATGGTTAATGATATCTTTAGGATGATTGAGTAACTACCTGTAATCGGGAGTCAGTGTCCAGTCGAAGAAGCCTCTTATGCCTGTGTTGCGTAGACAAACAAGAGCATTTCTACCACTGACGCAGCAAATTTACGAATTAATTCCGACAAAACAACTCCTTCGGGGAAATAATTTTCATCGATATAAACACAAACTCCGCAATACACACGATGATGTATTGCGGAGTCTATATTGGGGATGATAATCTATCAGAAGCTAATCTTGGTGCCGAGGCTCAACTTGGCCATCGCCTCGACGGGATAGGAGTTGTGGGAGCGCTCGATGGTCTTGCCGAAGGCTGCCACCGATGGTTCGAGATATATCTCAACCTGTGGGGCGACACGCACACCAGCCTGGACGGCTGCCTGGAGACCGGGGGCGTAGGTGGGACCATGACCCGAACGGGTGGCGACATTCATCGAAGCACCGAGGAGGGTGGTAAGCTGGAACACATCGTTCTCGGTCGACTCGCCAGTGATGGCGCTCTTGACGTTGAGCATATATCCAGCCTGCAGAGAGTGGATGCTCTGGTTGTGCTCGCCACGGCGCTGGGCGGTGAGGTTGCTCAGGCGCACATAGGCACCATTGGTCTGGTCGAGCCAGCGACCATAACCCAAGTCGGCATTGAAGGTGAACTTGTTGCGGTAAGGACTCACCTCGCGGAACGAGCCCGAATAGGTACCGACACCCAGTCCGGCCATCACGACATTGCTATGGGCGGGAGCGCCGTGGTTGTCGCGTTTGCTCTGATGCCGGTTCATGCTGTAGTCGAGACCCAGCAGCAGCTGAGGCATCACGCGCTGACTCTGGCTGTTCCATCGGCTGGACATCTGGTAAGACAACTGGGGCTCGACAACCACTCTCACGGCGTCGGAGACGCGCAGCGACATCTGTGTACCCACATGCACATCAGGAGCGAAGCAGGTACGTCCATCGCCGAAATCAACTCCAGCATTGGCTCCCACAAATCCATTGAAACTGAGCACACGGTCGGGGTCGTAGCCATAGGTCTGGGCAGTGAAGTCGGTCATCCAGTCGAGACCGAGACCCACCTGTCCCAGTCGACTATTGTGGATGGCGCGCTGGATGTAGCCCTGGAGATTGGCACGCCATGCCGAAGTGTTGGAATACCAGTGGGTATAGCTCAGTCGACCGATGGGACTGTAGGCACGGGCGGTGCGCAGGTCGCCGAGATGATTGGTCACGCCGCCAGCTATCATGATAGAGGTGCGGCGGTTGTCGCCATCAGCCTTCTTGTAGCTGTCGGGCATATCGAGATTGAACTGCACGCCAGCCTGGATGCCGGCGATGAGGTCGAATTTGGCAAAGCTGAGTGTACTGGGCAGGAGGTTGTCGCCATAGCCCTGCAGACGAGGCTCGATGAAGAAACCCATCAAGCGGTTGGGACGCCAGGTGGCGCGGAGCGAAGCATTGAGACCCATGAAGAGACTGGTCTTGCCCTCACGACGAAGGACATTGGCACCCAAGCCGCCGACGACATCAAACTTGCGGTCGGCACGATAGCCATAGAGCGCATTGGTGAGGTTGAGCAGATAGTCGGCTCCCGCAGAGACATGCTTGTAACGGTTGCGGTCGTTGACATCGTACTGGGTCTGAGCCAGCTGACCCCACAGACGCATACCATGGAGCGGACTGAACCACTTGCCCACAGCCACATAGAGCGACGGACGGAGATAATCGCCGGGATGCTTGAGGGAAGAGGCCATGACGGGGAGATTGAGTCCGATACCAGTCTCGACAAACATATGGTCGTGCCAGGCTTGTTGAGTGAAGGTGTCATCGTCGCGCAGCGCACGGCGGTCTTGATAAGTATAGACGAGACCGGCAAGCACTGAGCCCATCACATCGCGCTGATTGAAGGAGTTGGCATAGGGTGCGTAGCTGTTGCCATAGAAATCTACACGGGGCTCAACGACAAAGTCGATATCGCGACTCAACCGGACATTGGCCTGCAAACCACCGCCATAGCCGAAAGCATGACCATGGATACCAGGATAGACCGAAGTGTAGTTGTAGCTCACACCAGCAAGGGCGTTGACCCAGAACCTGCGGTCGGGATTGTAGCCACCGAAGGCGTTGTGCATATTGAGCATATAGTCAAGTCCGGCGCCGATGGCCTTGACCTTGTTATGGTATTTCTGGTCGAAGTAGCTGCCGTTGACATTGAGGCGCAGACCATTGGTGTGGCCAAACCACTTGCCAAGAGTACCGGCAAGACGCAGACCGCCATAGTCGCTCCAGTTGCTGGGGTCTGAGCTGAGCAGCGCAGTAGGACCGCCCATCACACCGATGAAGATATTGTCAGCCCAGCCCACATGTCCCTTGTCTTCGGTATAACTGAGGCGATGCTGGGGCAGACGATAGCCCAAACCAGCCGAAAGCGAAGCCACGGGGCGGTAGCCATGCCAGGTTGCACCCTGAGCCACGTCGTCGTCCATAATCGCGACGCGGGGCTCCATATATAAATAGGTAAAGGGAGAGAGGGCTGCCTGACCGCGCAGACCGATATGGACATCGAGTCCGCGGGCGCTGACACCCTCTTGGCGTGAATAGTGGTAACCCAGTCCGGCGATGCCATAGAGCTCAAAGGTGCGGGGCTGGTAGTCGTTGCCATACTGCGACAGGGCGGTGAGGTTGAGCAGATAGTCCAGTCCACCTCCCACATACTTGGTTCTGAAGCCATCGGGCTTGAATATACCGCCATCGAAATGGAGGCGCATTCCATGCTCGGGGGTAAACCAGTCGCCGATATTCAGTTCGCCCAAGCCATTGGTGGTGATACCACCGGGACCCATGGCACTTATGCCCAAGCCGGCATCGACAAACAGATGGTCGAAGAGTGTCTTGTCCTTATACGTTTTGCTTACGCGGGGACGCTGCAGCATATGGTCGAGTGCGCTGCCGGGCACCTGACCTGCGGCAGTCAGGGCAACGGCACACAGCGCGAGCCACAGCATGTTGATTCTCTTTATCTTGTTCATAGTGGTGTTATTGCTCGTTTGGTTGGTTCTTCTTATCTAACAGCAGGTCGTTCACATCGCCATCGACATGGGCTATCTTCTCCAGCGAGGGATCCATCTCCAGTGCCTTTTTCAGTGCCTTATACGCATCAACGGGGTCATCGAGACGGTTCAGGCAGATGGCGCGTAGATAGTGGGTCAGCGCTTCGTCCTCGGGCAGAGTCTTGCTGAGTTCCGAAGCCTCCTTGTTGCGCTTCATGGCAAGCAGCATGATGAGCTCGTTGCGCTTGCCAGTCTGGGCCACGGTGTTGAAGTTGTCTTCATAGCGGCCGTTGAGCACAGCATTGACGGCGAGGAGCAGATGCGACTGTTCGTTGTCGGCCACGAAGTCAGCCACCGAGTCAGCCTGACTGTAGAGTCCGGCGTTGAGCAGAGCTATCATCTGGTTGGTATTGACCACCTGTGGCGCACTGCGTCCCACAAAGCGGCGCAGGATGTCGGGGTCAGAGGCCTGACGGTTGATGAGCAGAGCCTCAAGGTCGTTGGCGGCAGCCATAAACGAGGGATACATCTCGAGCGACTGGCGCAGTATCTTCTCGCGCTTGTTGCGGTCGGTCTCATTGCGGTAGAGCTTGAAGAACTCGAAGCGCGACAGCTGCTTGTAGTCTTTCTCGTACAGCTCGGCTATCTCCTCGAGAGTGAGCTGACGGAAGATAGAGTAGTTCATCACGTAACCTACCTTGCGCAACTGGGGCAGATACTTGCCTTCAAGCAGACGGCCGAAGAAGGGCAGCTTGCGGATGGCGCGACCTTGCTGGTCGATGTTACCATAGCGCTTGACGATCTGCTCTACCTGGGCAGCCTCGTCATAGAGACTGTCGGCGCGCATTAGCTTGACCACATCGCTCCAGGGGGCCACGGCAGCCTTGGACTTGAACTGCATATCGCGGCGCAGTTCCTCGGGAACCAGCTGGCGCAGATAGTTGACCGCAAAGTCCATACGACGCTGGGCGAGGGTGAGGTTATAGTTGTAGCGGCCGTCGGGCGACGATGTACCTTCCATAGAGAGGGCTTGCAGCGTGGCGTCCTTGGTGCCGGCTATCTGCTGTATCTGCTGGCGCATCTTCTCCACCTCTGCCGCGTTCTGCGGGTCATTGGTGTCAAAGACGCTCTTGCCGATGGGGAATCTCAGATTGACCTCGCCACGGCTGTCACGCAGCTGCATCTCGGGCTTGGGGATGTAGGCAGAGTCGTTCATCTCTCCGGCGGCAAACGAATAGTCAAGCCAGCGCAGGGGGTTCACCGTGCCACGGGCTATGATGGTGGTGTCGCGGTAGAGTATGCGGTTATAGTTCTCGATAGCCATATAGACATCGCAGGAGAACTCGTCCTTGACATGCTCCACATAGATGGAGTCCGAATAGCCTATGATGTCATTGGTGCGGTTCTTCTCTCTCATCGCCTTGCTCTTCACGGTGACATGGCGTGCCAGAGGGTCGCCGGCTACACTGTCGTTCATATTGAAGCCATACATGCGGTCTTGGGTGGTGTTATATCCCTTGGCGTCATAGACCAGCGGACGCATCAGCTTCAGCTCACCGCGGGTAACGTCGTTGAGGATGGGCTGCACCACGAGTCGGGTGTCATGCGAGAACATCTCGCGAGGCACTCTCACGCGGGTTCTCACGTGGAAGTAGTTGCCCTTCACCTCGATATCGGTGGGCTCGGGCGTTATCTTGTCCTTGATGATTTTGGCGGCAACCACCACCTCACCCAGGGAGATGTTCTCTTCTTCCATCTCGACTTCCATAAACTTATGGTTCTTCACCTTGACATTCACGCTCTTGGCACCTACCATACTGAACTTGAGAGTAGTGCCCAGGTGTACGTTGAAGGCGAAACGGCCGTCTACATCGGTGGCGGCATAGGCGCGCTTCACATGGGCATCGGTGATATTGACGCCTATCAGGGGTTCCTTGTCCGACTTCGATACCACCCTACCGGTGATACGTATCGTCTCTTGTGCTGAGGCCACCGTCACGAGGGCCAACGACAGAACGAGTGCAGACAACCAACGCTGCGCCAGCGTCCGCAAACTTGTAGTACGAGTCATAATTGTTATGAAATGTCTGTTGTTGATAATGGGGATGTTATCCTTACTTCAGAATGTATACAAAGGAGACGCCTGCCTTGAGCGGCGCAGCCATCCAGCGGGTATTATTCGCTTTTTCAGGCTCGGCCTGACCCTTCTCCACATTATAATATTTCTCCTTGCGATGCAGGAATCCGGCACCGGCGGTGAGTTCGAGACTCCAACGCTTGCCCAACACAAAGCTGTAGCCGTAGGTGAGACCCACGCCTAATGCGTCACCGTCATGATGACACTGCTTGTGGGTCAGGTCATAGTCGGCAGCCACTCCCATCAGACCGATGAAATGGCCAGCTTGCGGACGGGCACTCAGCCAATAGCGCATTTCGGGCGTGAAGGCATAGCCCTTGACCTTGTAGTCCTTGATGTTCATAAAACTGGTCATCGCCTCCATGTTGAGGGTGAGATGACGATTCATTCTGAACTCCATTCCTATATTCGGAGTCTCGGCAGCCCAGTACAGGGCATTGGTCTTGAGATTGATGCGTTGGGCACTGACGCTTAGTGTCAGGCAAACGGCCAAGACAAGCAACGTGATTACTCTCTTCATCCTAAACTAATAGTTTTCTCCTATAGATAATTGACGTTATGACAACCATAGGATGTCTTTCTGCGTCAATGGTTTAATTATCCGTGCAAAAATACTGCTTTTTCGTCTAATTTCATCTACAAAGAGGGCATTATGGTCATCCGTAAGACAATCTTTAACTAAAATCGCCCGCCTGCCGTCTGTTTCCGTGATTTTCCATGCCCGATTTGCGATCGCCTTCTTGATCTCAGATGATGTGCCTGAACAGGTTATCAAAGACATCAAACTCCACATCGTCGCCCTCACCCAGCGGAGCCATCATCCAGCACAGCGGGGTGTCGTGATACATCGACGCGGTGAGCGAGAAGGTGCTCGGAGCGCCTATGAGATAGTGGCAACGCGACAGCAGACACAGGTCTTCGCCGGGATTGCCATCGGGGAACGACACGTCCATACCCTCGAGCTCGCGGCAGAACTTGTCGCGGTCGAGCGTGGGGTCGTTGCCGCAGATGAAGACGCGCACCCTACCCTTCTGCTGCTCGGCAAACCGCTTGATGTAGTTGATATACACGTCATCACCGAAGTAGTAGCGTCCGCCCTGCCAGGTGCGGTAGTCGCCACGGCGTATGTGTACACCCAGCATTACATCGCCCTCACGGGTGTTGGCAAGCAGGTGGTCTACATGATATTCTATGGCGCTGTCAAAGGCAAAGAGCTGCTTGATTTCCCGCTTGTACTTGAGGAAGAGGTCGTAGTATCTCACCTCCCAACCCTCTACCATCAGCCAGTGGCACGAGTCCATCAGGCGTTGGGCTTCGGGATTGTCGCCCACATGGCCAAAGGTGGCCACAGGCAGCAGACCGATTTTGGCAGCCAGCTTAGCCAGCACATATACCACGAAGTTGTGGTAACGGGTGTGGCAGATGTGGAAGTAGGGATACTTGTAGGCAAACCGCATCGACACCGAACGACGCCGATGCTCTCGTGCCCAGGCATATACGTGGCCATACTGCAGGATATTGTTGCACATACGGCCCTTGTCTCTTACAAATAACATTATCTTCTGTTTGATGGGGTTAGGGAGTGAGTCTATCACCTATCATGCGGTCCATATACGATTGGATGATGGCTTTACACTCGCGCTCCATCTTGTCTTGCACAGCCACATGACCCACCTCGTTGTTACGCATCAGGTAGTCTTCCAGGCGATACATGCCTATCACGCGCTGACCGTCAAACTGCATCACATAGCCATACTTGCAGTACTGGTACACGCCGTTGAGATAGTTGATGGCCCAAGTCTCGTTGGCGGGCGTATGGAAGAGGTCGCAGCCAAATCCCACATAGGGCTCGTCATAACCCAGATACCCCAGGATGGTAGGCATGATGTCTATCTGCTGGGCTATGGCGTCGCGCATACCGGGCTTGATGTCGCCCGAGGGATCATAGATGATGATGGGCGAGCAGAAACCGCCGATATCCGAAGAGAACTCGGCGTGGTCGCTCAGATTGGTGTGGTCCGAGGTGATTACAAAGATAGTATTCTTGAACCAGGGCTGCTTGCGCGACGTGTCAAAGAAGCGGCGCAGCGCATTGTCGGTATAGCGTATGCACTTGTGTATCACGATGCCTTCCTCGGGATATTTCTCCTTATACTTGTCGGGTATCTGATAGGGGTGATGGCTCGACGCAGTGAAGAGGGCGGTGACAAAGGGCTCGCTGAACTCGCTCATCTTGGTCGAATAATACTGCATGAACGGCTCGTCCCAGATAGCCCAGTAGCCGTCAAAGTCGTTGTCGCCACCGTAGCGCTTGTCTTGGTTGAAATCCTCTCGGCCGAAGTAGCCCTTGAATCCGGTGGCATTGCTGAAACCGTTGAAGCCCATACTTCCGGTGCGGGCGCCATGGAAGAAGGCCGAATAGTAACCCTTCTTGCCCAAATAGCCGGCAAGACCGCTCAGATGGTTGAGCGACTGGGGCGTGAGGATGAAGGGCTTGATAAACATAGGTACGCTTGAGAGTATCGAGGGCATGCCGTCGATGCTCTTGCGACCGTTGCAGTAGGAGTAGCGGAAGGTGGCACTGTGCTGCACCAGCGAGTCTACAAAGGGGGTATAGCCCTTATAACCATCGCCGAGGGCGGTACGCGCCAGCGAACCGATATACTCTCGCCCGAAGCTCTCTATGATAATCACCACCACGTTCTTGCGCTTGGCCATACCCTTGTGGTCGGGCAGATGCAGGGGCGAGTAGATGGCGTCGAGCTCTCGCTTGTCTCCGTAATAGCCGGGGTCGGTGAAGACTGCCTTGCCATAGGTGCGGATGATGGAGAACGGGGTGTTCAGCACCAGCGCCACCTCGGTGGGACGATAGGTGTACTCGTTGGCATTGCCCAGAGCCACCGGACGTATGTCGCGATGACGCCAGCCGCCGATGGGGGCGGTGATGAGCAGCGCCAGAGTCAGCGCCAGACTTACCCTGCCCACCGCCTTCATGCTCTTGCGCCAGGCGATATCGGCTATATAGGCGGTATAAATGGCCAGAATATAGTTGTACCAGTGGTTGAGCAGACCGCCTCTGATACCGCTCACGCAGAGCACGGCGGCAAAGACGAAGGTCACCGTCATCACCAGATAATACCTTATCTTATTGGTCTGCCTCCGGTCTATACGCGGAGTGCTGTACAGCCTCCACAGACCATAGATCATCAGTCCGCCCAGCACCACGAGATACCAGTGGTGCAGCAGTTCGACACCGAGTATAGAGCCGATGTTGTCTTCGCCCTTAAACTCAGCAAACACGCTGGTAGAGGTACGGCGCAGGGTGTAGCGGAAATACACCGAGTCGGCGAGGTTTACGATGATGGCCAGGCCGTTGACCACCACAAACACCCAACGGCATACGCGCTGGTAGACGGCGGTCTCCTTCCAGTGCAGTGGCAGCATGAGCAGCAGGATATACAGGGCGTTGGTGTACATGATACCGGGAGTATCAAAGACCACACCACCCCAGAGCAGGCGGGGCAGATGGCCTTCACTCACACTCTGGGCAAAGTAACTGTAATTCTCCAGGAGATATTCTACACGCGCTATGCTATAGGCGAGATACACCAGGAGGATGTTCAACGATAGGGCCATAAATGGCGCAAATACCGAGCGCTCCAAATGGAGTGATTTCAATCGTGACAGCATATATTATAATAGGTATAAATGATACAATATGCAAAATTACACCAAAAGGATGTAATTAGCGTCATCATCCCCAACTTTTTTTCTTCCCCTACGGTCTATAGCTATCTACGCTTATCGGTCGTCAGATTTCAGTTCATGTCGGGGTTGGTTTTGTTTGCAACTCATTTCGGTCTGACGACCGATGGGCAGTTTGTTCTGGCGTTCCGCAAAGCCCGGCACCTCTGTGGTTGAGGTGCCGGGGCAGGAGCTGGCTCGCTCTCTATAGGCTGAGCCTTACGCTATCTCTACAGACAAGATGCGACGCCGAGCGTAGTGGCAAGTGCGGTGAGCATCGAGAGGATTATCTGTATAATGGTCTTCCATTTTTCCTGTTTCATAGTGATTGTCCTTTCTTTAGTGATTAGTGGTTAAGTGATGATGTGTGTCTTGACGATGTCCCCACCGCCCTGCCCACTGTCTGGGCAGGGCTCGAGGGGATTACACCTTCTATTTACCGTCGTTTGCAGTGGTCTTAGCGACAGGCTTGTAGTAGGTAGCCTCCATGATGTTGGCCACGCGCATCAACTGTGCCTTGGTGAACTCGCCGGTGGGACGCGCACGCAACTTGAAGGTAGCGATGTTCGTGTGGGCGTCAAACTCCTTGGCAGTGGGAGCGGGCTTGCTCACGATGCCTATCGAGAAGATGGCGAGGTCGTCTATCTTGACCGCCTGCCCTCTGAGGATAAGCTCATGTACGCAGGTAATCATGTCGGTTATCACAGCCCACATAGTACCCTTGGAGTAGGCGGTTCCGTGCTTGGCCATGTGTGCCACAAGCTGGCGGGTGGTGATGATGTCGCTCTTGGCGATACGGGCATACCAGCATCCCTTGAACTGGGAATTGGAGCGGGTGTCCTTATACAATTTGTACTTCAACATAATGATTTGTTTTTGTTAGTTTGACATTGTGTGTTTGTTCTCTTGTTGTCATCGTCTCCGGAACGTTTGACAATGCAAAGGTAGTCACATTCATCGCCGTTACCAAAAAAGCAGGCACCGTAACCCGCAAAATTCTGTTAACAGCCACCGCCATTCGTGCCAACAAAAGTTAAGGCGGTCATTACTGTGACCACCGAGACCTCGCGCGCGTATATATATAATAAGGTGTAGGATGACTCGAAGCCTCTCTGGAGCCCCTCCGAAGCCCCTCTCCAACTCTCCCCAAGGGGAGAGAGCGCCACACAACCGCCTCAAACACAGTAGAAAGGGACTCCCTCCCCTTGGAGGGCACTGAAAAACTAAAACCCACTATCAAATTGAAAGTTGATGACGGAGAT
>OOBJ01001196.1_pt1 | contig 16746 bp, 10 predicted proteins | sample 1671331 | NCBI WGS metagenome assembly OOBJ01 (sample SAMN06348145, study PRJEB24527) | human gut metagenome | biome: human gut; feature: ankylosing spondylitis patient; material: feces | host: Homo sapiens | place: China | collected 2015-10 | reverse complement strand
TCGATGGGGCGTGCCTGTGGTGGATTGTGCGCTTCTTGCCAGCGCATGTATGATTTCCAGAGCGAGCGGTTGAATTTCGATTTCGAGGCTCTGAAGCCTAAGGAGAGTTGGGACCGGAAGTTACGTCGTCTGATGCGTTATTTCGAGGAAGACGCCCAACTGAGGGATATCTTGATAACGGGCGGGGATGCCTTGATGAGCCAGAACGCTACCTTGCGTAAGATATTGGAGGCGGTATATAAGATGGCGGTGCGGAAACGGAAGGCGAACGAGAGCCGTCCGGAGGGCGAGAAGTACGCCGAGTTGCAACGGGTACGGCTAGGTTCCCGGTTGCTGGCTTATCTTCCGTTGCGTGTGACCGATGAGTTGGTCGGTATATTGAGGGAGTTCAAGGAGAAGGCTTTCGCTATCGGCGTGAGCCAGTTCTATATACAAACGCATTTCCAGTCTCCACTGGAGGTGACACCGGAGGCGAGGCACGCTATCGAGGCGATCTTGGCGGCGGGCTGGACGATCACGAATCAGTTGGTATATACGGTTTCGGCTTCCCGTAAGGGACATACGGCGAAATTACGGCAGACCTTAAACGCCCTTGGGGTGGTTTGCTATTATACGTTCTCCGTGAAAGGATTCCGGGAGAATTATGCGGTTTACACCCCGAATAGCCGCTCGTTGCAAGAGGCTCGTGAGGAGAAGATCTTCGGGCAGGTGCCGAAGGAGAAACAGGCGGAGTTGTATGATATGATCCGTAACCAACGTCCTTTAGGCAAGCGCTTGGTTCGTTTCCTGAAGGAGAACGGGTTGTTGTTCGCAGGTACGGATCGTAATGTATTGAACTTGCCCGCTATTGGTAAGAGCATGACTTTCCATACCATAGGCCTGACTTCCGAGGGAAAGCGGATTCTTAAGTTCGATCATGACGGGAGCCGTCGGCATAGCCCGATTATCGATCAAATGGGTGAGGTTTATATCGTGGAGAATAAATCCGTGGCCGCTTACCTTAGGCAATTGAAGGAGATGGGCGAGGATGTCAATGAGTACCGTACGATCTGGAATTATTGCGAGGGAGAGACGGAGCCTCGCTTCAGTATTTATGAATATCCGGCTTATCCCTTTAAGGCCACGGACCGAATGACTAATCTTGAATTATGAATTCTATCCTCATATGTTTGCCTTGGTTTCGTATATTTTGCTTAATTTTGTTTCACTGAATTTAGAAGGATATGATACAGAACGAAAGAGAAATCAGGCATGAGCTTGTGTTACAGGCCGCACGCCGTATGATGACAGCCGCTCGCACGGCTCCTAAAGGCAAGGGTATTGATATCATAGAGATAGCGATGGTGACGGATGGGGATATCTTGCGCTTGTCCGATGAGATGATCCGGATAGCGGCCGAGACCGGATTCAAGTTCCTGCTCCGTGACGCCGAGAATATAAAGAGTGCCGACGCCGTGGTGATTATCGGTACCTCCCAGAAAGTACAAGGCTTGAACTGTGCCCATTGCGGTTTCGATACCTGCGTGGAGAAGCCGGATTTGGTTCCGTGCGCTATTAATTCCGTCGATCTGGGTATCGCAATCGGCTCGGCTTGCGCTACGGCGGCGGACCTGCGTGTGGATACTCGTGTCATGTTCAGCGCCGGCTTGGCGGCCCAGCGATTGGGGCTGTTGGGAGACTGTAAATGCGTGATGGCGATACCGGTCAGCGCCTCGTCGAAGAACCCGTTTTTTGATCGTAAACCGAAAGAAGAACCGAAAAACTAGAAACAAATGAGTGACTCTATTCTAAAATTCGCGAATAAGCTGGAGATACGTTATTCCTTTAATAATAAATCCAATTATATGGATGCCATGACCAAGCACCGGTGTGAGAAGGAGATTCTTACGCTGATACGTTCCTTGGCGGATATGCTGGACGTGAAGCTGACGGTTTACAACGAGCCTTACGATAAGGAGGGTGGTTTCCGTGAGAAGCTGGGCGTGGCCGGGGAGAGTAGCCGCTCTATCTCTATCGTGTTGAACTTGGTGATGCAGATATTGACCCGTCCTTCCTTGTCGGTAGGTGGACAACCGCTGATGGATCGTACGCCGGCGGACGAGGAGGAGATGCAGCGTGAGCTGTTCAAGTTACGCCGTGAACTACGGCTGAAGACTCCGGGGGCTACGCCTTCACACCGCTTGATCGACCTGTTGAACGCCTCGCCCCGTTTCTGTAAGTGTAAGTCTAATTTCTACGAGGCTTTGAAAGGGTATCCGAAGGTGACGAAAATCTCGGTACGTGAGTTGAACGAGAAGGATCGCAACCGTTCCGGTTCGCTGGAGGTGAAACGGGACCAGTTCGATTATTTTATCTTGCGTAGCGACGATCTGCCTACGGTCAAGGATAATAAGGCCACGATAGAGATCATCTCGCCGGTACTGAAAGATAGTAAGTATCGGTGGAAAGGTATCTACAACAAGGGAGGCGAGACGATCGATTTCTATATGCAAGATGAGGATTTCAAGAAACAGATGTTCGAGGACAAGATCTCGTTCACGAGCGGTATGTGCATCGATTGCGTCTTGGAGATCGCCCGCCGTCTGTCGGAGCTAGGAGAGGTGGTCAACGTGAGCTATACCGTGACTACGGTGATACGTACCCGTTTCGATAAGATGGAGATCGTCACCCCTCAAGGCAAGCGGCATCTTCGTAAACTGGAAGCCGCGAAGAAACAGCTTACGCTGGATTTGTTCGGCTAATCCGACAGCGGTATTCCCATCGCTCCCAAACACTACCGTGTTCCCACCTGAACACAGTAGTATTCATCAGCGAACACAATAGTATTCAATCCCGGACATAATAGTCTTTTTGCTTTGAATACTATTGTGTTTTTTCGTAAGGACGGGCAGTCTATACGAGTGTATATTTCCTCGGATAATTGAATGCGATCGCCAATAAGGCGCCTGCTCCCAATAGATACGGGTAGTAAAGATATTGCATGATCTCGATAGGGGAGACATGCCCGAGTCCGGCGGCCATCAACATCTGGGCGCCGTAGGGGATGATTCCCTGTACGAAGCAAGAGAAGATATCCAATAGGCTGGCGCTGCGGCGGGGATCTATCTTGAACCGGTCCGCTATATCCTTGGCGATCGGGCCGGCCATGATGAGGGCGATCGTATTGTTGGCCGTGCAGAGGTTGGCGAAGCTCACCAAGGCCGCTATGCTCATCTCGGCCCCCTTGGAGGAATGGATGCGGGAGGTAAGCTTGCGGATGATCCAGTCGATACCCCCGTTATAGCGGATCATCTCCAACATGCCTCCTGCCAGAAGCGTCACGATAATCAGCTCGCCCATATTGGTGATACCTAATCCCATGGAGGCGTTCCAGCCCCAGATATCGAAGCTACCGGTCCACAGACCTACGATACCGGACAGGACGATCCCGATGAATAGCACCAGCATGACATTGATCCCGCAAACGGCGGTTACCAACACCACCAGATAAGGGATCACCTTGACCCATTCGATCGGGGCGGGGGCGTAAGCGTTCTCTACGCCGCTTCCCACCAGCACGTATATCAATCCGGTCAGGATCGCTATCGGGAGGGCGATACGGATATTCACCTTGAACTTATCGGACATCTGGCAACCCTGCGTGCGGGTAGCTACGATGGTCGTATCGGATATGAACGACAGGTTATCGCCGAACATGGCGCCGCTCACCACGACACCCAGCATAAGGGCGTCCGGCATCCCCGTCTTGTCCGCTATACCGACAGCTACCGGGGCCAAGGCCACGATCGTGCCCACCGACGTACCTACCGAGATGGATATGAAGCAAGCGGCTAGGAAGATTCCGGCCGCCAACAGGTTACCGGGCAGGATGGACATCGCCAGATTCACGGTAGCGTCTACGGCACCCATCGCCTTGGCGGTCTGCGCGAACGCCCCGGCGAGGATGAAGATCAATACCATCAGCATGATATTGCTGTTGGCCGCCCCCCGGCAGAACTGCTCGATACGGTTGCTTAATTTGCCTCCCTTGGAGATCGCTATCGCTACGATCGAGGAGATGACGAAGGCTACCGTTATCGGCATCTTATAGAAATCTCCTGCCACGATAGATACCACCAAATAAGTCAATAAGAATACCACCAGCGGCGTCAATGCCCATGCGTTCGGTCTGCGTTCCAACTCCCCCATTTTCTTATCTCTCCTACATTTAACTGTCAACTGTCAATTCTCAACTGTCAACTCTTAGAAGGAGAACCGCAGCGCTATACGCACGCCCCCCTTCTTGATATTCGGTTGGTCCAGATACGTCAACCGGCGGTAATAATCGATCCGTAATATCTTGAAGATGTTCTCCAGACCTACGCTGGCCTCTAGGTAAGGCGTACGGCCCATCGGCGAGGTTCCCTCGGGGAAACGGTATAGTCCCGTCGGGTCCAAGGCAGGGTTGTTCTTATCGGTCAGTCCTCCGTAGAAACCGCTGAACGATATCACCTCACGCAAACGTAGCCACTTCACGCCGGGAATACGGTTTAAGATCCATCCCTTCATATAATACGTGAAGTAGAACGAAACATACTGGTCGCTTACGAACTCCAGCGCACGCATCATGTTGAAGGCTTGCGGCTGGATCGTGATGGACTGGTTGGTATTCGGCATGATGAGCAAGGGGAAAGGAACCTTGTCCCATACCTTGCCCGCCGTCACCAAGGCGTCGATATGTCCGAAGGAAGAGAGCCAGATCCGTTTCTCGGCGCTGATCTCCGTATGGTTGTAATTGAAGTCGCCCCCCAACACGTTCTTCAATCCCATCTGATGGGATAGCTTGAATACGGGAGCGTCTTTCGAGAGGTTGAAAAGAGAGTTCTTACCCTCTCGTCCGTTATAGGCACGCTCGCCCGGGGCGAAACGAAGCTGGGCCCCTAGCTCCGTGTTGGTGAAACTCTTTAGGTTCGTCAATGTCCCGTCGGCGTTGTAGCGGTCGTAGCGGAGCGTTCCGGCCGCCTCGTTGTTCTCGTTACGTGCCCAAGTGGTAAGGGTCAGGCCATTCAGCCATTCCTTCTGGTACTGGAGCATGGTCTTGCGGATGTATTGCATCATGGTGACGGGCTCGCCCACCTTCCATGCCACGAACATATTATCCTTGCTGGTGAAGAGGAAGTCCTGACCGGGCGTATATACGTCGTACTCTTGGATCGCGGAGATGTTGTTCACCGGGCTTTCTCCCTCGTGATATTTCTTCTTGTTCACGCTATACGTCAGCTTGGCGTTATACTTTAGCTTACGGTCGTTTACGCCATAGGCCAGATAACCGCTACCGAACCAGTGCGGGTTGAGGTTTGCCGTCGTCATACCTCCCACACGCATGCGGAAGCCCTCCAGATGGTTGGCGCTGAAAGTGGTATTCATCGGTCCGAAATCGAACTTGCTCTTATCCTTGTCCGCCGTGGTCGGGATATAGCCGGTGATCAATATCTCGGCGGTCTTGATGATCACGTTGAAAGCCGGTACCTTGCGAAGTTGCGCCAACAGATCATCCAAGGCGCTCTCTTTCTCTTTCAAGGGGACATGGCGGTTGTGTATCCAGAAGGTGTCGGTCTGGGCGGTGGCTTCGGGCAACTCATGGATCGGGCCGAGAAGGCCGAAGATCGAGTCGGCGTTCTGCACGTCGAACTGATACTTATCGAAATTCCTTAGCTGGTGGGCATAGAGCTGTTGCGCCCCTTTTACGATATAGAAATTAACGTAGGTATTCTCGTTGGCGAGCACCCAAGTGCTATCCGGCATCCGCTTGAACTCTTGCTCGATCCGGAGCTTGTCCACCCAGTTGAGGTTGATGTTCGCCGGGGTGTTCAAGAGGAATTTCTTGACGGCGTAATTACCGTCCAGCGTGATGTACAAGCGGCCCGTGAAGCCGTAACTCTGGCTGTTTACGGGCACGAAGGCGAGATCCACACATTTATCTCCGGCAACGTCCACCGTATCCATGATATAATATTTGTAATAGGAGACGGCCAGCGTGGAAGACAGCGGGCTCACGAAACGGTTCAACAAGATATTGATATTGTTGTCGAAGATATTGACGCCCTTGAATATCTCCTCAAGGTTGGCGGTGATGGCGCCTCCATCGTCCAAGGTCTTGTCGATACCCTGCTGGCGCTTGGCCTTGGTGATCGTCTTCTCCGCCTTGGGATGTTTGCGGTAGTATTGGTCGGAGATCGTCTCACGGACGGAGATCGTCAGGATCGGTTTCCCGTTGAACTCCGAGGTATCCAGATAGTTCTTGATGAACTTGAATTTCTTCAGGAACTTATTCTTCTCGAGATTGGGGTTGAAGTCGTCCAGCGACATGCTGAGCTTCTCGTACACCTCGCTTTGGTACTCGTCCTTCGCCTCGATGCGGTTGTCGTTCTTATGCTCTATGACTTTCTTGATCAGTTCCACGGCAGGGTTGTCCTTGCGGGAATATTTCTCGCGCTTAGGCTTGACGACTACCTCGGCAATCTCGAACGAGGTAGGCCGGAGGAGCACGTTGAGGGCGTTGTTCTTTTGCCCCGCCTTTAGGTTTACGACCTTATTGTCATATCCAAGCGAGGATACGACCAGCCGGGTAAGCCCTTTGTCATTCTGGAGGCTGAAAGCCCCGTCATCGTCGGTCATCGCCCCGATCGTCGAGTTCTCGAACATGACGGATACGTAGGATAGGGGTTCCCCGCTTACGGAGTCTCTCACGATTCCGGATGCGGAAGTTATGCTCTGGGCGTATAGGACGGAAATGCCGGTCACGAATTGTAACAGGACTAGCAAAGTGATATAGCGAATAGATCTTATCATGTAAATGTCTCGTTATTCCTTCACGGATAATACTGTTGGCAAAGGTATGTTTTTTTCGTGGGAGGGAGGGGGGAGAGGCTATTAATAATCATTAATCAATGGGGCATCCCCTCCTTGGAGGGAGGGGAGCCCCATCATTCTTAAATCTAAAAAACATGAGGGCCTCACGGCTTTATATCTCTGACGGCGATTCGCTATCCGCTTGCTTCTTGGCGGCGGCGGCCCTCGCTTGTGCGATGCGTTGGTTGTAGAGGGCGTTGGTCTCGTCGATGAGGGTGTTGAGGCGGTTGATGAAGGTGGCGGTCGTAGCCGTTGGCTTCACCACGCTCTGGGCGAAGGCGTAGGTGGTCATCTCGTCGTATTCCTCGTCCATGCGGAGGCGGATCTTCTTGGCGCTCTCGATGGGGGTGTCCGCCTTGGCGTTGGCACGCTGCTCGGTGAGCGTGGCGTATTGGCGGTTCTTCTCCTTCAGCGAGGCCACTACCTCGGTGAGGGTGAGCGCCGCCAGCGCCTCGGGCATGCCGTCCTTGTCGAGGTCTACCAGCAAGCCCTCGATGGCGGCCGTCTCCTGCAAGTTGGCGAGACGTGCGGCTCCGATGTAGGGCTTGACGGCGAGGTAAAGCTTCTCGGCCGCCGTGCGCTGCGCCGCCAGCGGGCTTTTCGTCATTTGGGTAATGGTGGAAGTAATGAAGATCAAGAGATCATCCCTCTCCTTGTCGAGGGTGGACATCTGCGCGGTCTCCTCGCTGGCCGAGGATTGGTTCACGGCGTCGGTCAACAGGGCGAAATCGGTGGCGAAGGCCGTACGAAGTTCTTGGGGGATGCCCAGCGGGTCGTTCGGATCGAAGCTGATCTCGTCGGGCGATTCCGAGTCGCTTCCGCCACCCGCGAGCAGGTTCCCGTAGCGGGCCATGAAGGTTCGGTACTCGGCGTTGTTCAATCTTTCTAAATATGCGCTCTTTACTTTCGTGATTTTTGCCATGTCTGAAAATTTTTAGTTGGATAGATATATATGATTTAATTGTGCTAATGTAAGAAGATTTCCGGATGTATCGATCAAGAGCGGCATTGTTTTTTTAAAATCGGGCTTACATCCGGTGCGGGGTGGATTTAAAAGTTTAAATCGGGCTTGCGTTAGGCGCGAGATGGAACTTAAAAATTTCAGCGGGGCCCAACCTTGGTGGCCGGGCCTCGCGGTAAATCATTTCTTTTTGATTACGATGATACGCGTGCCGTTCTCGGGCTGTACCAGATCCCCGATCTGCTTGCCGTTGTCATCTAACGTAGGAACCAAGAACGGATAATATTCCGGGTTGTAATACTGCTTCGTGCTTAGGGAGCCTTCCTTAGGATGCATGGAATAAACTAGTTCTCCGTTGATCCAGATCTGATCCATAAGGAGCAAGGATGAAGTCCTGTATAGCTGTACTTTTATCTCATCCTCGTTTCCGTCGGGATACTGGATATAGGTATAGGCGATATCCCTATTTCCTTCCGTCACGAAAGGGGATGCTTCGATGTAATAGTATCCTTTCGTGTTTCCATCTGTCTTCCCATACCCATTGTCTTCCATATAAGGTGGATAGATCGTGCTCCATTCTCCTAGGATGGCTCCTCCGTGTGTCTGGAGGGGCCAAAGTAGGGGAAGGGTTAATTTTTGATCTTTATACCGATACAGGACTTCTATTCCTTGGGTATACTCTTCTCCAAGGAAGCTAGGGGATCCCGGGTTCAGGCGATCGTTCAGTTCCGGGTCTGTCAGTACGATTTGTATAACTATATCCTCTACACAAGAGATTTGACCTTCTTGTGGTTCCGATTCACAGGCGCAGAGGCCGGCTAGCGCTACGCAGCATAGAAAAAATATACTTCTCATAGGACTCTATATCTAAAAGGGTTAATAAATATAACTGATTATCTTATTATTCCGATTGTAATTGCTTCCAGTAGATGGCTTTTCGAAAATACCGCTGGTAAACCAACCATTGTCACTCAAGGTTCTTCCTCCCCAATCATACCGGACAGTTCGAAAGGAAGTGATGGAAGAATTGCCGGAAGCTTCAAACACTTTCCCGTTATATGTAATGGTATAGATATCGGTACTGGTAGTTTTCGTGATTCGTACCCCATCGATTACCCAAGCATGGCCTTCATCATCAGCTTTTATTCCCATTACATATGTAGGGCCATAGCTTAATGCGCTCCAAGCTCTGTCAAATGTATAATCTTGAGCGGATCCGGCGGTATAGCCATTATTGTTTAGGAAGTCTCTGGCTTTGGATATAGTGCTACTTGTCCCATGCCCATCATATCCTGTGTTCATCGTATTAAACAAATCAAGCATAAGGCGCTTTAGCTCTACGGATGTATATCTATTATCAATCATTGTAGGCCACATCGCCGCCGTGATATAATTGCTGTAGGGCTTTTTGTGATATGCCATGATTTGCGAGACGGCTATCATACCACAACCCACATAGGCTCTATCTGTATAATCTGGAGGAAGCAATGGCAGTAAGTCATTGAACGGACTTTCTTGATGCCATCCTCCGGGAACTAGCTTGATCCTTTCGGTGACTTCGTTTTTTACGTCTGTCCGGTCATAACTCCAAGGGCTGTTCGGGTCGTCGGGGTCAAATGGCGGGAGCGCTTTGGTGATTACCTTGCCTTTATTTGCCGCTTTTATCTTTTGATTAGCCGAAGAAGCCAGACTTTCTATGTCTAATTCTTTTTGAGTTTGCTCCTCCACATACAATTCGACTAGCTCTAGGCAGTATTTCAAGCTCTTGTTAAACGAGGTGTCCGATATAGACCCGTTTTCTGAGTAACAAAGTAGCTTGTCTACACGTTCATCTGCCGATAATAGGGAGAATCCCGTTCCTTTGTCGTTTTCGAATATAACTTCGTAATATAGGTTTCTCCCGTTTTTCTTGTTCTTCTTCAATGAGAGGGCTTTTACTTTTACGGCTTTCTCCTTGTGGATGGTCTTAGCGTAGCTCTCGAAGTTCTTTTTCGCTTCTTTTTCCGAGATATCGTATGAACCTTTCTGTTTTACGGAAAGGGCGATTTGCTCGGAGGCGGTTAAGACCAACTCCTTGTCGTTGTTTGTCGCCGCGTTTAACGCTTGGGCGCCAGCATCTATAAGATCTTCACCTTGTAAACATCCCGTCATGATTATTAAAGTAACGCCGATAATAATCGTACTCAGTAAAGTATCCGTTGCTTTCATGTGAGATTGGATTTAGAGATTAGCATGAGAAAAAAGTGATTATCAACCTTTGTTGATCTTGAGAAGGAACTCCGAAGAGACGGGACCATTTATTCTTTGAATAGAATAGGTAAATGTTGAGTCGTAAAGGTCTGGATTAAATCGGATAAAAACAAATTCTGTGATCAGAATCTTGTATGAAATCTCGTTATTATCCATTTGTCGCGACCCTCTTGAAACAACAAAGGCCTTGCCGGGGTAGCAAGGCCCATCGCGGGGGATGAGACGCAGCACGCCGCATCTCTACAACGCCTCCTTGTTCCACTTGTTCAGCGGATTCTTCCCCTCGGGAGTATAGAGCTGGGCGATACGGGCGGCGTAGGCTTTCTCTACCTTGCCCCGGACGATCTTCATGGTGCTATTTACCATGCCGTTTTGCTCGGTGAAAGGCTCGGGGAGGATGGCGAAGGTGGTCGGCAACCAACGATCCGGGAATAGAGTGGACAGGTCGCCTCCCTTGCGGAAACGGTCGATCTGGCGCTGGATGATACGGATGGCCTCTTCCCGGCCTTGATCGCTCGTAAGGTCCAGATTCTGGTGGGCCAGATGCTTCCTCAACCGTTCTTTGTTAGGGACCAACAGGGCGGTCGTGTACGGACTCTGGTTATTGTATAGGATCAGCTGGTCGATGCAAGAGGAATGCTCTACCAAGGCCTCCTCTATACCCTCCGGACTGTATTTCTCCCCGTCGCTTCCGATCAGCAGGCTCTTGAAACGCCCCAACACATAAAGAAGCCCGTCACGCATATATCCCATATCCCCGGTGTACAGCCAACCCTCCTTTACGGTATCGGCCGTCGATGCCGGGTTCTTCCAGTAGCCGGCCATCACGTTCTCTCCCCGGATGACGATCTCGCCTTTCTCTCCCGGAGGAAGTACGTTGCCGTCCATGTCGCAGATCTTTAGGTCGAGGGGCCGCACCAATACGCCGCTACTGCCGAAGGTATGGCGGCGGGGGCCGTTGGTCGAGATGATCGGTGTCGCCTCGCTCAGCCCGTATCCTTGGTACATCGGGATTCCCAAGGCGTAATAGAACTTCTGCAAGTCCTTATCCAGCAAGGCGCCCCCTCCGATAAAGAACTTCAGCTCGCCCCCGAAGTTCTCACGGACTTTCGTGAACAATAGCTTGTCGAACAAACGGATCAGTGGTTTCAAGAAGACGCGGAAGCCTTTTCCTTCCTCCTCGTCGCTATCCCCGTTATAGATATAACCGATCCGTAGGGCTAGGTTGAAAAGGCGGACGGCGTTCTTGCCTTGCGCTCGGATACCTTGCTCGATATTCTTCTTGAAGTTCTTCGCCAAGGCGGGGACGCTCAGTATCAGGTACGGCTTGAACTCCTTTATATTGATAGGGATATTCTTCAAGGTCTCCATACCGGTACGCCCTACCTGCACGGTAGCTACCGAGGCTCCCTTCGACATGAAGATGTAGAATCCTACCACGTGGGCGAAGCAATGGTCCAGCGGGAGTATCACCAACGTACGCCACGTATCGTCTATATCCACGCAAGTGAGCGCTTGCTCCACGTTCGCCGTATAGTTACGGTGGGTGAGGATCACGCCTTTCGGATCGGCGGTCGTGCCGGAGGTATAGGTGATGGTGGCGTAATCATCGTTGCCCAGCGATTGCCCGATCGCCAAGAACTCCTCTAGCGGATGAATACCCAGATAGACCTTCCCCATCCGGCGTATCTCGGACAGAGGCATCTCACGGTCTTGGTATTCCGCCAGCTCGTCGAGTACGATGATCTTCCGTACGGCGGGGAGCTTATCCTTGATCGCCCGGATTTTCTTGAGTTGCTGGCCCGATACCATGATATATTTCACGTCGGCGTGGACGAGGCGGAATAAGAGGTCGTTCGCCTCCTCCAGCTTGATCGATAGGGGCACGTTCGTCGCCCCGGCGTAGAACATGGCCAGCTCGCCGATGATCCACGCGTTGCGGCCCTCGCTCAGCAAAGCCATGTTATCCCCTTTCCGCACGCCCAGCGATACGAGGCCTGCGCCTTCCTCATAGACGAGGTCGCGAACCTTGGAGTAAGTGGTTGGCTCGAATCGCTTGCCCGTCTTCTCCCATAAAAAAGGATTACCGGGGAAGCGCTTCACTGAACTCTCAAAAAGGTCTATAATCGTTTTCTTTTCCATATCTTTTCGTGTTTGTAAGAGGATGTGTCAAAAGTCGGTTGAGTTTATTTTTTCCATCTCTTGCAGGTAGCCGCATGCCGCTTCCACCGTAGGGACGTTCTTGATCACGATACTTCGCTTGCCGTTCTGCTCCCGGAGGTTACACTCACGGGGATGCTTTTGGATGAAGCCCAGCAGCTTGCCGAACGCCTCGCTTTGGTAATACGGGCTATCCGGGTTATTCACCAAGAAGAGGCTCATCTGCCCTTTCTTCAGGACCACTTTCTCCATGCCCAGTTTCTTGGCCATGCGGCGGAGGCGCACGATCCGGATCAACTCCTTGCCCTCCTTCGGTATCTTGCCGAAGCGGTCTTTCAAGCGCTCCGTGAAGGCGAGGATGTCACGTTCCTCCTCCATATTATCCAACTCCCGGTATAGGGAGATACGTTCCGAGTCGTTGGGGATGTAGGTGGGAGGGAACATCAATTCCAGGTCGCTCTCGATATAGGTCTCTCGGACGTATTCGCTGCCCGTATCCCGGTGCCCTTCGGCATTATCAGCGTAAAGATCGGCGAATTCCTCGCTTTTCAATTCGTCTACCGCCTCCTCCAAGATCTTCTGGTACGTCTCATAGCCTAGGTCGGCGATGAAACCGCTTTGCTCGGCGCCTAGCATATTCCCGGCTCCCCGGATGTCGAGGTCTTGCATGGCGATATGGATACCGCTACCCAGCTCGGAGAAGTTCTCGATCGCCTGCAACCTGCGTCGTGCCTCCTGTGTCAGCGAGGTGAGGGGCGGGGAAAGGAGGTAGCAGAAGGCTTTCCGGTTGCTTCGTCCTACACGTCCGCGTAGCTGATGGAGGTCGCTAAGCCCGAATTGCTGGGCGTTGTTGATGATGATCGTATTGGCGTTGGGCACGTCGATGCCGCTCTCCACGATACTGGTGGCTATCAATACGTCATACTCATAATTCACGAAATCGAGGATGATCTTTTCTAGCTTCTCCGGTTCCATCTGCCCGTGCCCCACGGCTACCCGTGCGTCGGGGACTTCTCGCCGTACCAAGGCTTCCATCTCGTAAATGTTCTGGATACGGTTGTTGATGAAGAACACCTGCCCGTTCCGGCTCATCTCGAAATTGATCGCTTCCCGGATAATATCGGGGTTGAAACGCTCCACCTCCGTCTGCACGGGATAACGGTTGGGCGGTGGCGTGGTGATGCTGGAAAGATCCCGGGCCCCCATCAAGGAGAACTGTAGGGTACGGGGGATCGGGGTGGCCGTCATGGTCAAGGTGTCCACGTTCACCTTCAGCTGCCGAAGCTTCTCCTTGACGGATACCCCGAACTTCTGCTCCTCGTCGATGATAAGCAAGCCCAGATCCTTGAAACGTACATCCTTGCCGACGATCCGGTGGGTGCCGATCAAGATATTCACCTCGCCCTCTTTCAGCTCTTTCAAGGTAGCCTTGATTTGCGCGGCCGTACGGGCCCGGCTGATATAATCGATCTTGCAAGGGAAATCCTTCAAGCGCTCACAAAACGTCTGGTAATGCTGGAAAGCCAGTACGGTGGTGGGTACCAACACGGCCACCTGCTTATTGTCCGATACCGCCTTGAATGCCGCGCGGATAGCTACCTCGGTCTTTCCGAAACCAACGTCTCCACAAATCAGCCGGTCCATCGGACGGGTACTTTCCATATCCGCCTTGACCTCGGCGGTCGCCTTCATCTGGTCCGGCGTGTCCTCGTAGATGAAGCTGGCTTCCAGCTCATGCTGCATGAAGCTGTCCGGCGTGTAGGCGAAACCCGTCTCTTGCTTGCGTTTGGAATAGAGGAGGATCAAGTCCCGGGCGATATCCTTCACCTTCGCCTTGGTACGTTCCTTCATCTTTTCCCAAGCGCCTGTGCCGAGCTTGCTCAACTTAGGAGGCTCGCCGCTCTCTTTCCCCTTGTATTTCGATAATTTATGCAGGGAATGGATGCTGACGAATATAATATCGTTATTCTGATAAATCAATTTGATGGCCTCTTGCATCTTACCGTTCACCTCGGTGCGTACCAATCCCCCGAACTGTCCTACGCCATGGTCGATATGTACGATATAATCCCCCTGCGAGAACTGGTTCAGCTCCTTGAGTGAAAGGGTGATCTTTCCGCTTCGTGCCTTATCGCTCTTCAAGTTGAACTTGTGGAAGCGGTCGAACAATTGATGGTCGGTGAAAAAGCAGATGCGTAGCGTATCGTCGGCGAATCCCTCGTGTATCGTGCGGTTTACGGCGGTGAAAGGGATATTGTCGCCCCTATCCTCGAAAATCATCCGGATACGGTTGGCTTGTTTCTCTTGATCGCTCAATATATATAATGCATAACCCTCGTCGAGGTATTTATGGAACGACTCGCTCACCCGGTCGAAATTCTTATGATAGATCGGCTGCGTTTGCGTAGAGAAGTGGATGGTAGCGTCCGCCGTTCCCATCGGCCGTGCCCCGAAATGGATGCGACGGAAATCCAAGACCTCCCGTAGGAAGTCCTCGCCCCGGACTAATTTCTTCCGCATCTGGTCGATATCGGCGAAGGATTCCTCGTCGGCTACCACCGGATCGTCGTTCCATACGCTTCCGATGCGCTCCTTGCACCATGCGAGATCTCTCGCCGCTATGCAGGTGTTCCGGGGAAGGGAGCCTAGCAAGGAAGTACTATCCATGGCGTTCTTGCTCATCTCCGGTACGATATAGATGTTGTCCAGCTTCTCCTTGCTGAGTTGCGTCTCCACGTCGAACGTACGGATGGTCTCCACCTCGTCGCCGAAAAAGTCGATACGGTAGGGAAACTCGTTGGAGAAAGAGAAAACGTCGAGGATACTGCCCCGGAGGGCGTACTGCCCCGGCTCATATACATAGTCGACCTGCTCGAAGCCATACTCATCCAGCACGTCGGAGACAAACATATTATCCAGCTTCTCGCCCACGCTGATCTTCAAGGTGTTCTCCTTCAATACCTCCCGGGCCACGACTCGTTCCGCCAAGGCGTCCGGATACGTGACGATCACGAAAGAGGCGTCCGGGTCTTGCAACCGGCTGAGTACATCGGTGCGCAGGATCTCGTTCGCCGGATCGACATGCCCGTACTTGATGGCCCTCCGGTAAGCGGATGGGAAGAAGTATACCTCATTGCTGGCGGTAAGCTGCATCAAGTCGTGATAGAAATAGCCGGCTTCCTCTTGGTCGTTCAACACGCACACATAACTCCCCCTTCCTTTCGTAAAAAGAGAGGCGATCGTCATTGCCGGACCCGAGCCATTCAGTCCCTTTAGGAATATATTGCGGGACGTATCGTTTTTCAGTAGGGTGTCCAGCGCCGTCACTTGCGGGTGAGCGGCATATAGTTTCAATAATTCTTGTACTTCCAAAGCGATATCTTGTTTCCGCGAAGGTAACCTTTTTAGGGAAAAAAACAGTATGAATAATGCAGCGATTATTGCCCAGACAATGAACAATGCCGGATTTGACGTACTGCCGATGGAAATGGACTTGTCCTCACGCTCGTCTATTCTGAGCTTGATAGACGAAGCGCAGAAGCATGGAGAAATCTCAATGTTAGTAAATGTCGCCGGAGTATCTGTAAAAAGTCGTACGTGTTTGCCGAAAAACAGTATCCAATTATTTATGTATTCATGTCATTTGCATACTTATTGTATGGAATAGTTTAATAAATCTCCTCTATCTTGATATAAAAATTATCTGTTTGACAGCTACTTATACTTGCCGTATCTTTGTGGTACAAGAAAAGCAAAAAGTATAACAAATTAAAAAGTAGCAATTATGAGAACATTAGATTATATCCACTTAGACGCATCAGCGGTAAGTAACGTAGTAGCAAGCTTGAAACAATTATTGGCGGACTACCAAGTATTCTATACGAACCTTCGTGGTTTCCACTGGAATATCAAGGGACACGGTTTCTTCGTTCTTCATGGTAAATTCGAGGATATGTACAACAACGCTGCCGAGAAGGTTGACGAGTTGGCGGAACGTATCCTGATGTTGGGAGGCGAGCCGGAGAACAAGTTCAGCGAGTATTTGAAAGTAGCCCGTGTAAAAGAGGTATCAGGCGTATCTTGCGGTGATGAGGCGTTAAAGAATATTCTTGATACGTATGGTCATTTGATCGATGAGGAACGTAAACTTCTTTCCTTGGCATCCGGGGCGGGAGATGAGGCTACGGTCGCTTTGATGAGCGATTATCTGAAAGAACAAGAGAAGTTGGTTTGGATGTTAGTAGCATATTCAACTTGCGATTGCAAGAAGTAAAAAAGGTGATTCATTGCGTTTGGAGAAGGTTGGAAGTGATTCCGGCCTTTTTCTGTTGGTGCCAATAGGGGTTTTTTATTGTTTCATGTCTTATTCATATATGTCGTTCGATTATTTTATCAAAATAAAAAGTATATGAAAAGAGTTGTATTATTTGCGATGGTGTTAATGTTGGGTGTAATATCGGTACAAGCCCAGTGGTCGGTAGTTC
>OOBJ01001192.1_pt1 | contig 16799 bp, 16 predicted proteins | sample 1671331 | NCBI WGS metagenome assembly OOBJ01 (sample SAMN06348145, study PRJEB24527) | human gut metagenome | biome: human gut; feature: ankylosing spondylitis patient; material: feces | host: Homo sapiens | place: China | collected 2015-10 | reverse complement strand
GGAAGTACCTTGTTATCCCCCCCCCGAAAATGAGAGACCGTCAACCGAGATTTACCCGGTGAGCCCCTGAACGAATACAAGAAAAAGGACAGAACTGCATGACAGCAGTTCTGTCCTTTTTGCGTATTCCGGTCAAAAATAGGTCACCGCCAGCCCCGGGCCGCGGGGTCCAGCATTTCGGCGGCAGAGTAGAGCAGGGCATTGCAGATGGCGGCGGCCACGTTGCTGCCGCCCTTGCGGCCCATGGCCACGATGGCGGGTACGCCAAAGGCTTCGCAGGTGGCAAACAGCCGCCCCTTGCTCTCCACCACATTCACGAACCCCACCGGTACGCCAATGACCAGTGCAGGATGCAGCCCGGCTTCGATCTGGTCGGTGATGGTCAGCAGGGCGGTGGGGGCGTTGCCCACGGCCAGCACGGCACCGGGGTGCTCCTGCGCGGCCCGCTGCATGGAAGCCACCGCCCGGGTGGTGCCGCCTGCTTTGGCAAGGGCGGCCACCTCCGGGTCAGCCATGTAGCACAGGGCCGTGCCGCCCAGGCGGGCAAGGCCGGGCTTGGTGATGCCGGCCAGCGCCATGTTCGTGTCGGTGATGATGGGAGTGCCCGCCCGCAGGGCCTTCACCCCGGCCGCCACGGCACCGGGAGTGAAGTGCAGATTCCGGGCATAGTCAAAGTCGGCGGTGGTGTGGATCACCCGCTTGACCACGGCGGCGGTTTCCGGCGGAGGCGTCAGGCCCAGTTCCGCCAGCTCGGCTGTGATGATGGAAAGGCTTGTCCGCTCGATGTCGGCGGGCAGATGATGCTGCGGGGTCATACGCGGTTCCCTCCTTTGCGGTCCATGCCCATGGCGGCGTATACGGCATCCATGTCCAGCGCGGCCCGCACGCCGTCGGCCAGCAGGTCGAACTGCTGCTGCCGGTACTGCTCCATCGAGAGCAACGGTGCGTCGGCGGGGGAGATGCCCTTCTTTTTGCACAAAAATGCGGTGAGCTTTTCGGTCAGCTCGCCGGTGTCAAACAGCCCATGCAGGTAGGTGCCGAACACATTGGCCTGCACACACCCTTCCGGCGTGCCGTCGGCCAGAATGCAGAACGGGCTGCCCTGCACTGTCGTGCGCCCGGCGTGGATCTCGTAGCCGGTCAGCTTTGCCCCGGCAAAGGGGATGGCCTCGGCGGTGGCATGGGTCTGGCGCAGCTGCTTTTCGGCGTTGAACACGGTGTCCGTGGGCAGAAGCGCCAGCCCGCGCAGGGTGCAGGGGGTGCCGCTTTCTTCGCCGTCCGGATCGGCAAGGGTGTGCCCCAGCATCTGGTAGCCGCCGCACACGCCCAGCACAGGGGTGCCCTGCGCGGCCAGCTTGAGCACCGCCGCTTCCAGCCCGCACTGACGCAGCCACAGCAGGTCGTCTATGGTGTTTTTGGTGCCGGGCAGGATCACCACATCCGGCGTGCCCAGCTGGCGGGGGCTCTGCACATAGCGCACCCCCAGCAGCGGGTGCTGTTCCAGCGGCATGAAGTCGGTGAAGTTGGAGATGTGCGGCAGGCGCAGAATGGCCGCATCCAGTGGTTTGACGGCCCGCCCTGCCTCCAGCCGGGTGGAAAGGGAATCCTCATCCTCAATGTCCACCTTCAGGTAGGGGATGACCCCCAGCACCGGCAGCTGCGTTTTTTCTTCCAGCATGGCAAGGCCGGGACGCAAGATCTCCACGTCGCCCCGGAACTTGTTGATGAGCAGCCCCTTGATGCGGGTCCGCTCGTCCGGCTCCAGCAGGGCCACCGTGCCGTACAGCTGTGCAAAGACGCCGCCCCGGTCGATGTCTCCGGCCAGCAGCACAGGGGCGTCCACCAGCTTGGCAAGGCCCATGTTCACAATGTCGTCGGCTTTCAGGTTGATCTCGGCCGGGCTGCCAGCTCCCTCAATGACGATGATGTCCACCTCTTCGGCCAGACTGTTGTAGGCGGCAAGGATATCCGGGATCAGTGACCGCTTCATTTTAAAGTAGGCGGCGGCGGGCATCTGCCCCCGCACCTCGCCGTTCACGATCACTTGACTGCCGGTGTCGCTGCTGGGTTTGAGCAGGATGGGGTTCATGCGCACGTCCGGTTCCATCCCGGCAGCCTGCGCCTGCACCACCTGCGCCCGGCCCATTTCCAGCCCGTCCCGGGTCACAAAGCTGTTCAGGGCCATGTTCTGGCTCTTGAAAGGAGCCACCCGGTAGCCGTCCTGTGCAAAAATGCGGCACAGTGCGGCGCACAGCAGGCTTTTGCCTGCACCGCTCATGGTGCCCTGCACCATAATGCAGTTTGCTTTGTTCATGCCAGTACCTCCGCAAGGGTCTTTAACAGTTCATCGTTTTCCGGCCCGGTACGCACGGCGGTGCGGTACCAGCTGCCGTCCAGCCCGGGGTAGTTGCTGCAGCTGCGCAGCACCACGCCCCGCTGCCGCAAGGCATCGCCCAGCGTTTCCGGCCCCTGGAACAGCAGGTAGTTTGCTCGGCCGTCCAGCACCCGCAGGCCCAGTGCCCGCAGCCCGGCCGTGAGCCGGGGCCGCTGCTGCGCAATGAGTGCCCGCACCTGTGCCACATAGGCCGTTTCGTCCAGTGCGGCAAGCCCGGCGGCCTGCGCCAGACTGGACACCGCCCACGGCTGCCCGGCGGCCTGCATGGCTTCCAGCAGGGCCGTGTTGGCACACAGGCAGTACCCCAGCCGTACCCCGGCCATGCCGTACAGCTTAGTAAAGGCCTTGAGGATCAGCAGATTTTTGCTGTCCAGCAGGGCTTTGGCGGTCAGGGCGTCGCAGTCGGGCAGAAAATCCAGAAAACATTCGTCCACCACCAGCAGTGCCCCGCAGGCTTCGCACCGGCGCAGGATGCGCTCCACAAGGGGCAGCGGCGTGAGCTGCCCGGTGGGGTTGTTGGGCTGGCAGAGAAATACCATGTCCACCTCCGGCGTGATGGAGGAGAGGATGGAATCCGTCACGGAAAAATTGACCTCTGCTTGCAGAAAATGTCGCCGCACCGCACAGCCCGCACTTTCCAGCGCGGCGGCGTACTCGGCAAAAGTGGGGGCGGTCACCAGCGCGGTGCGGGGTTTTGCCGCCCACGCCAGCCGGAAGATCAGGTCTGCCGCGCCGTTGCCGCAGAGGATAGATTCTGCCGGGATCCCCTCGTGCGGGGCCAGCTTTGCCCGCAGTGCCCGGCACAGGGGGTCGGGGTAGCGGTCGGCGTGAGGCAGGGCAGCAGCAATGGCGTTCGCCACGCCCTGCGGCAGGCCCAGCGGGCTCACGTTGGCCGAAAAATCCAGCGCGTCGTGCCCGTACTGTGCCCGATATCCGGCCCAGTCGCCGCCGTGTGTCAGCTGTGTCATAAGATCACCCCTCGGATCGCCAGCCCCAGCAGCAGGGCCAGCAGGCTTTCGGCATACATCATTTTATTGGCGCGGCGGATGTCCTCCGGCTCAATGGGACGCAGGGCGTCGCCAATGGTAGGCTTGGGGTAATATTCCCCAAAATAGTAGGCAGGCCCGGCCAGCTGCACGCCCAGTGCTCCGGCACACGCGCTCTCGGTCTGGGCACTGTTGGGGCTGGCATGGTTGTGCCGGTCCCGCCGCCAGATACGCCACGCCCCTTTGGCGCTGTTGCCGGTCAGGGCCGCCGCCGCGCACCACAGCAGACCCGCCAGACGGCTGGGCAGATAGTTTGCCGCGTCGTCCAGCTTGGCGGGGATGCGGCCGAAAGAAAGGTACTTTTCGTTTTTGTAGCCCAGCATGCTGTCCATGGTGTTGATGGCCTTGTAGGTCAGCGCCAGCGGTGCCCCGCCGATGAGCATATACAGCAGCGGCGCGATCACGCCGTCGCTGGCATTTTCGGCCACGGTCTCCACAGCGGCTTTGGTCACACCCTCAGCGGTCAGATTCTGGGTGTCGCGGCCCACGATGCGGCTCACAGCCTTGCGGGCTGCGGGCAGGTCGCCCTTCACAAGCTCCTTGTGCACGTTCATGCTCTCCTGCGCAAGGCCCTTTGCGGCCAGTGCCTGCCCGCACCAGAACATCTGCACGGCCAGCCCCAGCCACGGGCTGAGCTTTGCTGCGCCCAGGCAGACAAGGCCGGTGCACACAAAGGTGCCCACCGGCAGGCAAAAAGCCACGATGCCGCCGCCCAGCAGTTCGCCCTGGGGCGTTTTGGGCAGGCGGGCGCGCAGGCGCTTTTCCAGCGCGGAGATGGCCTTGCCCATGAGCACCACCGGGTGGGGCAGCCACGCGGGGTCGCCGAAGAGGGTGTCCAGCACAAAGCCGCCCAGAACGGCCAGCCCGGTCATACGTCGGTCTCCCTGGTGTACTGCACGGTCTTTACAAGGTGCAGCACCCGCTTGTCGGCCCAGTCGGCGGCGTCCAGCACAAAGCCGCCCGCGTTGGGGCCGCACCATTCGTAGTAGTCTTTATGGGGCAGGGCGTAGCGCTCCAACGCAGCCATCTGGGTGCCGCCGTGGGCCAGGATGACCAGCAATTCTTCGCCGTCGGCCAGTGCCTTGTCCACCAGTGCCGAAAAGGCGCGGCAGATGCGCTCAGAAAAAGCGGCCTTGGTCTCGCCGTCCGGGCAGGGGCTCTCACAGTTGGCGGCCACCCAGGCCAGATAGTCCGGGTCGTGCTCCATCTCGATGTAATTGCGGCCCTCAAAGCTGCCGAAGCACATCTCCTTCAGGCCGTCCACCACCACCAGCTTTGCAGTGGGAAACAGCACCTCAGCGGTCTGCCGGGTGCGGCACAGCGGGGTGATGTACACGGTTTTGGGCTCAATGTCTGCCTTGCGCAGCATCGCGCGGCCAGCGGCAGAAAGCGGGATGTCCCGCTGGCCCTGATAGCGCTTTTCGGCGTTGTACTCGGTCAGGCCGTGGCGCAGGAAATAGATCAGCATGTTGGCAGTTCTCCTTTCAGAACGGTGGGGATGCCGCAGAACATCTGCACAACGCAGTCTGCCCGTGCGGCCAGCAGACAGGCCAGCCGCCCGGCGGATTCGCGTCCGGCACGTTCGGCGGGGTCCATGGGTACCACGCCGCCGCCCACCTCGGTGGCAAGCACGATATCGTAAGCGGACAGCTCGTCCGCGAGTTTTTCCAGATTTTCGGCCCCGGCGGCCAGCTCCTGTACATCGCAGATGCACCGTCCGGGCAGGGTCTTGGCAAAGGTGCGCTTGCCGCTGTAAAGCGGCCCGGTGATAAAGATCATAACAGCCCTCCCCACTGGCAGGCACACAGTGCCGCCAGCATCCAGATCTCGGTTTTCTGCAAAAACCACCCGGCCAGATCACCGGTGATGCCGCCGAACTGCTTGCAGGCAACGGCGTGGTACCGCCACAGCACAGCCAGTGCGGCCAGCACCAGCGCCCAACCACCCAGTGCCAGCATGGCGCAGCACAGTACAGCGGCCAGAAGGGCCAGCACCCGGCGTACCGTGGCTCTGTCGGCTGCCGAGGCAAAGGTGTGGGCAAGGCCGGTGTTCTTTGCCATGGGGAACGCCGCCACCGCATAGCCGGAGAGCGCCCGTTCCAGCACCAGTGCCATCATCCAGAGCAGCCCTGCCTGCGGGGTGAACTGTACACAGGCGCACAGGGCCAGATAGGCCGCAAAGTAGCTGCACAGACGGATCACGGCAAAGGCCCCGCAGTGGGGGTCCTTTAAGATCTCCAGCTTCTTTTCCCGGTCGCCGTAGCTCGAAAGTGCGTCGCAGGTGTCGGCGTAGCCGTCCAGATGGATGCCGCCGGTGACCCAGACCGGGATCAGGCAGAAGCCCGCCGCCCGCGCCGCACCCGGCAGGGGCAGCACGCCGCACAGGAACCACAGCAGCCCGATGACCACCCCGATGAGCGGGAAGGCGCACATCGCATACCGCATGTTCTTTTCGGTCCAGTTGAACTGCGGCACCGGCACAGCCGAAAACATGGCGAACGCCACGGCAACGGTCTGCAAAACGATCATTTTTCCACTCCTTTATAATAAACAGGGATGCCGCACACCACCCGCACCACGGCATCGGCCCGGGCGGCCAGTGCATTGTTCACCTGCGCCAGCGCCAGCAGATAGCGGTCGGTGTCGCCTGCGTAGTCGGCCCCGCCGCTGAACACCTCGTTGGAGACGACGATCAGGGTTTCACACTGGGCATACACGGCGTCCAGCCCGGAAAGAATGGCCTGCGCGGTCTGCGGCCCGGCCCCGGCGGGATCATAGAGCTCGTTGGCAGTCAGGTTGCCCAGATCTTCCAGCAACGCGGTACCACGGGCGGGCAGATGCACGGCGTCCAGATGCAGGGGGCACTCCACCGTTTCAAACTGTTTTGCCGCCCGCATTCTGCAGTGCTTTTCCACCCGGGCGGCACATTCGGCGTCCCACACCTGCATGGTGGCCAGATAATAGCGCGGCAGAGTGCTGCGCAGTACCAGACTCTCGGCGTATTCGCTTTTTCCGCTGGCCGCCCCGCCGATCACCAGCGTCAGCATTGCGGGGTGTACGGCGTGATGCCGCCCTCCGCAAAGGAATAACAGTGGTCGTACACCGCCAGTGCCATGTCCCACAGCGGGAGGCTGGCCACAGCGCCGGTGCCCTCGCCCAGATGCAGCCCGGCGGTGAGAAGCGGGGCCTTGCCCAGTGCATCCAGCACCAGACGGGCGGCAGGCTCCGAGGAACAGTGACTGGCAAACACCGCTTTGGCCGCGGCAGGGCACAGCCGCACGGCGCACAGGGCCGCCACGCCGCTGATGAAGCCGTCCATTACCACGGGCACGCCTTCCAGCGCACCGCCCAGAAAGACGCCGCACAGCCCGGCAAGATCAAAGCCGCCCAGCTTGGCCAGCACGTCCAGAGGGTCTGTGGGGTCCGGCTCGTTGCGCAGGATGCCCCGGCAGATGGCATCCACCTTGCGGGCCAGCCCTTCATCCGAAAGGCCGGCTCCCCGGCCGGTCATCCGTTCCACCGGCTGGCCCAGCAGCACCGCTGCCACCGCACTGGAAGTGGTGGTGTTGCCAATGCCCATTTCGCCGGTGGCCAGCAGCTGCACACCGGCAGCTTTCTGCTCCTGCACCAGCCGGATGCCCCGGCCGACGGCCTCCACAGCCTGGGCGCGGGTCATGGCGGGACCCTGCGTGAAATCGGCAGTACCGGCGGCAATGCGGCAGTCTGCCACCCCCGGCACCGGGTCTCCGGCCATGCCCATGTCCACGGGCACCACATCGCAGTGGGCAGTACGGGCCATCTGGCACACGCTGGTACGCCGGGCAGCCAGATTCTCCGCCACTGCGCGGGTCACGCTCTGGGCGGTCTGGCTCACGCCCTGAGCCACCACGCCGTTGTCGGAGCAGAGCACCAGCACAGCCCGGCGGGAAACATCCAGCGCCGCACTGCCGGTGAGGGCGGCGGCATCTTCCAGCAAAGTTTCCAGTGCGCCCAGCCCGCCCAGAGGTTTGGCCAACCCGGCCCAGTGGGCGTGGGCGGCGGCGCGGGCAGCTTCATCCGGCGGGGTGATGCCGGAAAGTAAAGTTTTCAGTTCCGTTTCAGTCATGTGTGTTTCTCTTTTGTCGTTGATAGAACTTCGCACCACTTACAAAGCGGCGGGGCAGGGGAGTGCCTGCCCAGTAAAGATGCGGGAAACCGGCGTACAAACTCATGCTTGCAAATCCGCATTCCCACTGTACTTTTTCGCTTTTCCAAACGGAAAAGTCTGAACCATTGTCGGTGGAATCCCAGTGGTGGAATTCGTGAATATACAAATGCTCTCCGGCATGGAACAGCAGGCTGTCGGCTTTGGCGGTCATGTCGGCATAGCCGAACCGCACCAGCCGCCCCACCTTGACGCCTTTGCCGGGCAGAACGCCTGCCATGGGCCAGGCGGTACCGCTGGCATCTTCCAGCGTCTGCCCCAGATACAGAAAGCCGCCGCACTCTGCCACCGTGGGCAGGCCGCCATTTACGGCATCCCGGATGGCATCGCGCATGGCTTTGTTTTCGCTCAGCGGCCGGGCATACAGTTCCGGGTAGCCGCCGGGCAGATACAGCCCGCAGATGTCCTCCGGCAAGGCGGTGTCGTGCACCGGACTGAAGAACACCAGTTCTGCCCCGGCAGTGCGCAGGCAGTCCAGCGTTTCGGCGTAGGCAAAGCAGAATGCCTTATCCTGTGCCACAGCAATGCGGACGCCCGCCGTTTGCAGAGCAGGCGGCGGCACCGGGGCAGGAGCCGGTCGTTCGGTCAGCGCTTCCAGCGTTGCCCAGTCCAGATTTGCTTCCAGCGCATCGGCCAGCAGGCCGATCTTCTGGGCAAGATCGGTGATCTCTCCGGCGGTTTTCAGGCCCAGATGGCGGCTCTCCACCACCGCCTGCGGCAGGCGGGGCAGATACCCCAGCACCGGCAGGCCGGTCTCGGTTTCCAGCAGGGGCTTGAGCATCCGGAAGAGCTTTTCGGAGCAGGCATTCAGCAGGATGCCTGCAATGTGGCTCTCCGGTTTGAAATGCACAAGGCCCTGGATCTCTGCTGCCAGCGTCACACTGGCCCCCTTGGGCTGTACCACCAACAGTACCGGCAGGTCCAGCGCATCGGCCAGCTCCCAGGCACTGGCGCGGGTGGTCAGGCCCTGCCCATCGTAAAAACCCATGGCCCCTTCGCACACCACAGCCCCGTGCCCGGCAGCATAATGGGCGTACAGTTCCCGTACCGTATTTTTGGCAGAAAGATAAAGATCCAGATTGTGGCTCTCCACCCCCAGCACCGACCGGTGGAACATGGGGTCGATGTAGTCCGGCCCACTCTTGAAGGCGCAGGGGTCCATGCCCCGCTTTTTCAAAGCGGCCAGCAGGGCGCAGGTGACGGTGGTCTTGCCGCTGCCGGAACGCGGTGCGGCGATGACGAACTGCATCATTTGCGTTCTCCCGTGATCAGAAAAATGGGATTGTTGGCGGTCAGCAGGTGGAGCCTGCCTGCCGGTCTGGTACGGCTCACGGCAAGCTGGGTCACCTCAGCGGAAAGGCCATGAGCCGTAAGGGCTGCAATGGCGGCGCTCAGGGATTCCAGCGCAATGGCGGCAATGCAGATGCGCGCATTGGCGTTTTTGGCCAGAACCGTGTCCACCACCGCGGCCATGCTGCCCTTGGTGCCGCCAATGAACACGGCATCCGGGGCAGGCAGGGCTTCCAGTGCGGCAGGGGCACGGCCCTCAATGAGGGAGAGGTTCCACGCCGCAAATTTTTCGCGGTTCCGGCGGATGAGGGCGCAGGCGTCCGGCTCACACTCCACCGCATACACATGCCCCTGCGGGGCGGCCAGTGCCAGCTCCACGCTCACGCTGCCGGTACCGGCCCCCACGTCCCACAGGGTGTCGGCGGGGCGCACGGCCAGTTTGGCAAGCGCGGCGGCCCGCACTTCCTGCTTGGTCATGGGCACCTCGCCCCGGATGAAGGCCTCATCCGGCAGGCCGGGGGTGCGGCGTTCCGGGTGCACGGCATGTTCCACCAGCAGGACGCTCAGGGAAGCAAAGGCCTGCCCGGCCAGTTCCTGCGCGGTGCCAAAGTGGATCTTTTCGTCGGGCATGCCAAGGTTTTCGCCCACAAGGGCGTGGGCATCGCCCAGCCCGGCGGCGGTCAGCGCGGCACACAGGGTGGCCGGGGTCTCGGCCCCGCCGGTGAGAAAGAATACGGTTTTATGGTTCATGCAGGCGGATACCGGGTCGCAGGCACAGCCGTGGGCAGAAACAAGAGTCCAGTCCTGCCAGGGGCGGCCTATGGCGGCGGCCAGCAGCTGTACGCTGGAAAGGCCGGGCAGCACCCGGCAGGAGATGCCAAAGGCCCGCAGCATGGGCAGCAGCTGGGATGCGCCGGAGTAGAACCCGGTATCGCCGCTGTACACCAGCGCAATTTCCTCGTCCGGGTGTGCGGCCAGACAGGCCAGAATTTCGTCCGGTTTGTACAGGGCCTGCCGGTTTCCGGTGCAGCCCTCCGGCAGTGTGGCCAGCAGGCGCTTTGCACCCAGGATGCGGTCGGCACCCTGCAGGGCGGCAAGACCCTGTGCGGTCAGGCTGCCGGGGGTGCCGGAGCCCATACCAATGAGTGTGATCATCCTTTCAGCACCTCCCTGCAGCGGGTCAGGATCTGGTCTGCCGTCTCACCGGTCTCGGCCGGGCGGCGGATCACGATGAGCTGGACGCCGGTGTCGGCGGCAGCCTGCGCTTTCTCGGCAAAGCCACCGGCGGCCCCGCCGTCCTTGGTCACGAGAAAGCGAATGGAGAATTGCTCCAGCAGGGCCCGGTTCAGCGCGTAGGAGAACGGTCCCTGCAAAGCAAGGATATTCTTGTGGGGGATGTGCGCGGCCTCGCAGGCGGCAATGCCGTCCAGCGTGGGCAGCACACGGGGGTACAGCCGTTCCGGGGCCAGCTGCGCAAAGGCAGGCAGCTCCTTGGCCCCGGTGGCCAGCAGGACATTGCCCTGCGTTTGGGCCAGAAAATCCGCCGCATGTGCCGCCGACTGGAACACCATGCTCCCGGCAGGCAGGGCACTCGGTGCCCGCAGCAGCCGGTGATATTCCACCCCGGCGGTGCGGCAGGCCGTGCGGATGTTGCGGGTGGCGTCCACCGCATAGGGGTGGGTGGCGTCTACGCACAGGTCGGCTCCCTGCACAAGGGCGGCCATCTCGTCCGGGGTCAACCGGCCGCAGTGCACTGTGATGCCGGCAAAGCTGCCCTGTTCCTCGCTGCCCAGCGGGGTGGCCACGCTCACCAGAACGTCCGCCCCAAGCTGGGCCAGCTGTCGGGAAAAAATGCGGCCCTCGGTGGTGCCGCTGAACACCACTGCCCTCATACGCGGTACCCCCGCGGCGTGACCATGCGGCCCTGCAGCACCCGGGTGTTGCGGTTGCCGATGTACACGGTGGTGAACATATCCACGGGCGTCTGTTCCAGCTGGGCCAGCGTCAGCACCTGAGCGCTCTGGCCCTCCCGGCCGATGTTGCGCACCAGCCCACAGACGGTGTCCGAGGCCTTGCCGTTTTGCAGCAGGATGCGCACGGCCCGGGCCAGATAGTCCGGCCGCCCCTTGGAAGAAGGATTGTACACCGCCATGCAGAAATCGCCCATGGCCGCTGCGGCCAGCCGCTTTTCAATGACCTCCCACGGGGTGAGCCGGTCGGAAAGAGAGAGCACACAGAAATCATGGGCCAGCGGGGCACCCAGCACCGCGCCGCCGCTCAGGGCGGCAGTCAGGCCGGGCACCACCTCCACGGTCACGTCCGGGCAGCCTTCGGCCAGCTCCAGCAGAGGGCTGGCCATGCCGTACACTCCGGCATCACCGCTGCACACCAGAGCCACGGTCCGGCCGCTGTGGGCAGTTTCCAGCGCCCAGCGGCAGCGGTCCAGTTCTTTGGTCATGCCGGTGGCGTAATATTCTTTTTCCGGGTAATAGGGGCGTACCAGATCCAGATAGACCGGATAGCCGCACAGCACCTCGGCTTCTTCCAGGGCGCTCTGCGCCTGTGCGGTCAAAAACTGCGGGTCGCCGGGGCCAAGCCCGACCACATATACGATATCAGCCATTCTGCCACCTCCAGTCCGGGGCATAGGGGCACAGCGCCAGCGCAAAGGTCACACCGCCGCCCGCCTGTTTCGGGATGCGGATGCAGCCGCCGGACGCCAGCACAGCGGCCCGCTCACACACGTTGTCCACCCCGGTGACGCTTTGCACGAAGGGAGATGGTGTGAACGGCCCTGGCAGTGCCCGCAGCTGCTCCGCAGAATAAAATGTGATGGGCCAGCCGTGGGCCCGGCAGAACGCCAGCAGCCCGGCCTCGTCAGCCTTCAGGTCGATGCTGGCCGCCGCCGCGATGCACGCCGGGGCAAGGCTGTGCCGGGCACAGAAGTCAGCAAAGGCGGCTTCCAACTGCTCGGCACATGTCCCCCTGCGGCAGCCGATGCCCAGCACCCCGATGCGGGGCACCAGATGCAAAGCGTCCCCGGCAGGGGAGAGGGTAAGGGCAAAATCGGCTTCGGCAGGGGTCCGTGCAGGATCCACCCCGGCGGGCGGGGTGCCCTGCACGGGAAACTCAGCGGCAAACCGCACCGACTGCCCGGCCAGCAGCTTGCTGCTGACATGCTTGATGCGCTCCGCTTCCAGCACCGTGCAGTTCTGGTGCTTTGCCCACTCGTCCACCGCAAAAATGCCGTGGGCGTCGGTGGCCGTGGTGATCACCGGAACAGCTCCGCACACGGCGGCCAGTGCACGGGCCAGGTCATTGGCACCGCCCAGATGACCGGACAGCACCGGCACCGCAAAGCGGCCGCATTCGTCCAGTACCACCACCGCCGGGTCCGACGCCTTGCTGCGGCAGTGGGGCGCAATGGCCCGCACCGCAATGCCCACGGCTCCCACAAAAACAAGGGCGTCGCTCTGCGCAAACTGCAGGGCGGTCCACCCGGCAAGGGAGACGCCGCCGCTGCCGCAGCGGTCCACACTGCCGGGCAGGGCGTCTGCCAGCCGCCGGGCCAGTGCCAGACCGGTGTCGGTAAAGGCCAGATAGGCCCGGGTCATTGGTCGGACCCCTTGCGGAACTCGGTGGTAAAACCGGGGTCGTACAGCTTGCTGCGCTCGTACCGGGTGCCCAGGAAATCGCCTGCCACGATGAGCGCTGTTTTGGTGATGCCGGCGTCGTGCACGCTCTGCGCCAGAGAACCCACGGTACAGCGCACGGTTTTCTGCTCCGGCCAGGTGGCCTTGTATACCACGGCGGCGGGGGTATCCGGCGTGTAGGCACCGCCCTGCAGCAGAGCATCCTGCACCTTGTCCACCAGACCGATGGACAGGAAAATCACCATAGTGGCCCCGTGGGCGGCAAGACTGGCCAGCTTTTCCCGCTCGGGCACCGGGGTGCGGCCTTCCATGCGGGTGATGATCACGGTCTGGCTCACGGTGGGCAGGGTGTATTCGGCATTCAGTGCCGCCGCCGCGCCGCAGAAGCTGGACACGCCGGGCGTGTCATCGTAGGCGATGTCGTCGGCGTCCAGTGCATCCATCTGCTCCCGGATGGCCCCGTACAGGCAGGGATCGCCGGTGTGCAGGCGCACGGTGATTTTGCCGTCTGCCTCCATGGTGCGCATCACATCCAGCACCTGTTCCAACGTCATCTCGGCGCTGTTGTAAATGGCGCAGCCGGGTTTTGCCAGTCCCAGCAGGGCCGGGTTGACCAGACTGCCCGCGTAGATGATGCAATCAGCCTCCTGCAGCAGGGCTGCGCCTCGCCGAGTGATCAGGTCCGGGGCACCGGGCCCCGCGCCTACAAAGTGTACCATAGCAGTTACTCCTTTACCAGTACCGTTGCAAAATATCCGGCCTTGCTGCCATCCTGCGGCGGGCGCGCAGTCGAAAGGTCGGGGAAGATCGTTTCATCCGGCAGGCCGCAGCTACACACGAGGGCGCTGCGGCTCAACGCACCGTGGGCGTCCAGGGTGTCCAGCAGGGCGGGCAGCTGACGCCCGGTTTTCATCAGGACTTTCGTGCCGGGGGCGTCCAATACCTCGTCGGCCCGGCTGCCGGGAGCGATGGTCAGCGGAGCGTCCATGCCGCCGGTAAGGGGCAGGTTCAGCCGGGCTGCTGCCGCGCAGAAGCTGGGCACACCCGCCGCCATCGCGGTGGCATAGCCCTGCGCCTGCAGGATCTCCTGCAGATAGCCAAAGGTGGCATAAATGGACACGTCACCCAGGTTCAGCATGGCCACATCCTGCCCGGCATCCAGAAAAGGCCGCACTGCGCTGGCAGCGGTCTCGTGAGAGGCGCGCAGCACGGCGGCGTCCCGGCTCATGGCAAACTGCAGGGGTAGAATGGTCTTGCCGTCCAGCTCGCTGCCCAGCGCCCGGCGGGCGATGTCCAGCGCCAGCATCTGCCCGGAAGCGGTCTGCGGCGCAGCCAGCACCGGGCACTGCCGCAGCAGACGCACGGCCTGCAAAGTCAGCAGCTCCGGATTGCCGGGGCCGACGCTGACCCCGTAAAAGGTGCCGGTCATGCGTTGTTCCATTGTTCAAGCAGCTCCTTTGCAGTTTGTGTTGCGCCAAGCGGCCCGTGCTGGTTGGAAAACAGCACTGCACCCACCCGGAAGGCTTCGCCCGCCCGGCGGTCGAGGTGCAGTTGGATGGCATCCAGCAGGCTTTCCAGCACCGGGGCGCGCAGTCCGGCGGCGTCCAGCAGCTCCAGACAGGCGTCGGTGGTGGCGGCGGCGTACAAAGCCGCGCACAGCTCCCGGCCTGCTCCACAGAGGGCGGCATGGGCACAGAACAGCTCGGTGCGGCAGTCGGCCGTGTGGGAGTGGGTGTTCATGATGCCGCCGGCCACCTTGACCAGCTTGCCCACATGGCCCACCAGCAGCACCTGCTCAAACCCGGCGGAAGCCGCCATATCCAGCGTATCTCCGATGAAGTTGGAGGTCTTGACCACCGGGATGGCCGCAAAGGCCGGGTAGGTGTCGTGCAGGTAGTCCAGTCCGTAGTTGCCCGGGGCAAGGATGAGCCGCTTTGGGGTACCGGCCCGCAAAACAGCCTGGTTCATTTCCAGCTGGATGGTGTCCAGGATGGCCTGCTGGCTCATGGGCTCCACGATGCCGCTGGTGCCCAGCACCGAAAGGCCGCCCTCCACCCCGATGTGCGGGTTGAAGGTGCGCCGGGCCACTTCCTCGCCGTTCTGGATGGAAATGGTCACCGCAAAGCCGCCGGTATAACAGGCGGCTTCAGCCTCCCGGCGCAGGGCCTCGGCGATCATCTGCCGGGGCACATGGTTGATGGCGGCGGCACCAACGGGTTGGTCGAGGCCGGGTTTGGTCACCCGGCCCACACCTCTGCTGCCGTCGATGCGGATGTCCGTGCAGCCCGGCAGCAGCTCCACTGTGGCGATCACCGGCAGGCCGGTGGTCACATCCACGTCGTCGCCGCCGTCCTTTTCAATGGCGCATTCGGCCCCAGTGTCGGTGCGGCGGCAGAACAGGGGTGCTACCTCCACCACGATGCCCTTTGGGGTGCGCAGCGCCACCGTCTCCGGCGCATGGCCGGTAAGCAGCAGCCGGGCCGCGCCCGCTGCCCCCAGCGCCGCACAGGTGCCGGTGGTATAGCCGCAGCGCAGCAGCTTCTGCCCGCTGCGGACGTAGTGCTCGAACGTGGGCTTTTGGGGCTTTGCCTGCCCGAACAGGGCCGTGTACTGCGCTTCGCTCAGCGCATAAAGAGCGCGGATATTGTCCGGGGCAAAGGCGGCATCCGGGGTCAGCACGCCGGAAACGTGGTCCGGGAACACGCACACCACTGCGTCCGCGATCTTCTGTGCCATGTCCAGCTCATGCAGGCTCACGATGACCGCAAGGCCCTGTTCATGGGCCAGCTTCTGCAGGATGGTCAGCAGCTCGATCTTGCCCTTGATGTCCAGAAAGGAGGTGGGCTCGTCCAGCAGCAGCACTTTAGGCTGCTGGCAGATGGCACGGGCCAGCAAAACACGCTGACGCTGACCGTCACTGATGCAGTTGAAGTCCCGGTCCGCGAGATGCGCAGCTCCGGCAATTTCCAGTGCATCCTGCACGGCCTGCCGGTCGGCGTCGGACAGAATGCCCAGCCGCCCGGTGTAGGGGATGCGCCCGGCGGCGGCAAACTCAAAGCAGGTGGTCAGCTCGGTGCGGCGGGTGTGGGGCAGCATCAGGGCCAGCTTCTGCGCCCGGGCCGTGCCGGTGTAGGCGGTCAGGTCCTGCCCGTCCAGCAGCACAGTGCCGCCCAGCGGGGCCAGCTGCCCGGCCAGTGTTTTGAGCAGGGTGGATTTGCCCGCACCGTTGGGGCCGACAAGGACAAGGATCTGCCCCGGCTTTGCCCTTAGTGCAATGCCGGAGGCCAGCGGCGTTTTGCCGTAGCCGATGGCAAGATCCTGCGTTTCACAGAGAAATTCCTTCATTGTGCACCCTCCCGGTTCCGGCGGATGAGCAGCCCGATGACCACTGGCGCACCAAACACGGCGGTGACCGCGCTGATGGAAAGCTCCGTGGGAGCAAACAGGCTGCGGGCGATCAGATCGCACAGCAAACAGAAGGCGGCCCCGCCCAGGCAGCAGCCCGGCAGCACCACCAGCGGCTTTGCGCTGCCCAGCAGCTGCTTGACCAGATGCGGCACTGCGATGCCCACAAAGGAGATGGGCCCCGCAAAGGCCGTGACACAGGCCGCCAGCAGACTGGAAAGCAGTACCAGCAGCCGGGAAAAACGCTTCACGTTCACGCCCACGCTCTGGGCATAGGCTTCGCCCATCTGGTAGGCGCTCATGGGTTTGGAGAGGCAGAAGGCTGCTGCCAGCGCAGGCAGCACCACCAGTGCCGCCGCCTGTACATTGCCCCAGGTCATGCCGGAAAAGCTGCCCTGTGACCAGTTGTGCAGGTTGACGATGTTGGAGTCCTGCGCAAATGCCACCACGAACTCGGTGACAGCGGAACAGATGTAACCGATCATGACGCCGCAGATGACCAGAATGCTCATGCGTTGCACCCGACGGGCCACCGCCAGCACAAAGGCCATGGCGGCCATAGCCCCCGCAAATGCGGCCAGGATCAGGGTGAGGGAGCTGGTGAGCAGGCCATGGTTCAGGAACACCACCATCACCAGTGCTACGGCCAGTTTGGCTCCGCTGGAAATGCCCATGACAAAAGGCCCGGCGATGGGGTTGGCAAAAAAGGTCTGCAGCAGATAGCCTGCCGCAGAGAGTGCAGCGCCCAGCAACACCACCATCACGGCCCGGGGCAGGCGCAGCTGGGTGATGATGCCCACGCTCAGA
>OOBJ01001190.1_pt1 | contig 16821 bp, 17 predicted proteins | sample 1671331 | NCBI WGS metagenome assembly OOBJ01 (sample SAMN06348145, study PRJEB24527) | human gut metagenome | biome: human gut; feature: ankylosing spondylitis patient; material: feces | host: Homo sapiens | place: China | collected 2015-10 | reverse complement strand
CAAGAAACTGTCATATCGTACAATCCAGAAAAACCTCCCGGTGGGAGGTTTTTCTATTGTAGGCGCATAAACTGCGTAAGCGGAAAACAGCGCAGCGCCTTTTCAGCGGTCCGCCCGGGGAACAGCGCAGCGCATTCCCCCGCACCCCATCTACCCCTTCAAGCACCAAAAAGGAGCAGCCTGCCAACCGGCAGGCTGCTCCTTTTCCGTAGTCTCCAATTATGATTTTAGTGGATGGAAGGCCGGTTCTGCTCCATCCCGCTCACCCGCATCGGCTGGCCCGCAAAGGTGATGATCCAGTCGGCAATCTGCCGCGCCTGTTCGCGGTCGTGGGTGATGAAGAAGGCAAGCCTCCCCGCCACCCACCGGCGAATTAGCCGCAGGGTGTGGATGGCGGTCTCCTCGTCCAGGCCCTTGAGCGGCTCGTCCAGCAGGTAAACGGTGTCCTGACCGCACTGCTCGCCGTAGGCAAAGGCGCGGGCAATCGCTACCCGGCGCTGCATCCCGCCGGAAAGCTCCTGCGGCAGCGCATTCTCCCAACCGGATAGATTGAGGTCGGACAGATAGCGCGCGGCAAGTTCCTGATGCTCCCGGTCCAGCACCAGCCCCACATTGTCCCGCGCGCTCAGCGAGGGGATGAGCCGGTCCTCCTGAAAGACAAAGGCAAACCGCTTGCCCTCCAGGCCGGTGATGCTGCCGCTGTCCGGCTGCAGAAGCCCGCACAGCAGGTTGAGCAGGGTGGTCTTGCCGGTGCCGGAGGGAGCAAAAAAGCAGATGACCCCGCTGTCCGGCAGCTCGAGGGAAAAATTTTCCAAAATCGGCAGCTCCCCGTAACGGGCGGTGATGTGACTTAGCTTCATAGGCGAACCCTCATCGATCGTTTTCCCGTCCATCTGACAAAGCGCACGGCAAGGCGCTCCAACAGCACCGACAGCAGGATGACCACCAGTGTCCAGGCAAACAGGTCGGGCGTTTCCAGGTAGATTTTCGAGTCGTAGATCTGGCTGCCGATCGCCCGCGCCGGACGGCCCAGCACCTCGGCGGCGATGCCCGACTTCCAGGCAAAGCCCAGCGCGCTGCTGATCGCCGAGAGAAAGAAGGGCAGGATGGCGGGCAGGTAGCAGTAGCGGAAGGTTTTGCGGCGGGAAAGCCGGAAAACCTGCGCCATCTCCAGAAGCTGCCGGTCGGCCGAGTCGATGCCCTCGCGGACGTTGGCGTAGATGAGCGGCAGCACCATGATGAAAGAGATGACGGTGGCAAGCCAGGTAGTTTTCACCCACACCAGCGCCAGGATGATGAACGAGGCGACCGGCGTCGATTTGAGCACCCCCAGCAGCGGACGGGCCAGGACGTCGATGAGGCGAAACCGCCAGCAAAGCCCCGCCAGCGCCGTGCCAAAGAGGACGCCCAGCAGAAATCCCAGCAGGATGCGCAGAAGGGAACTGGCCACCGTGAGCCAAAAGTCCGCCCCGGTGCACAGCTGCCCCAACCGCAAAAGGACCGCCAAGGGGGAGGGCAGCAGCAGCGGCAGCCCGACAGCCATCGAGGCCAGCTGCCACAGCAGCAGCCAGACCGCCACCGCGCCCAAGCGAAGGGCGGGGGAAAGGCGGGTGTTTTTATCTCTTGTAGTAGAAGTCGTCATTCGGGAGCTGGCCTCCTACCGCCTGCGGATTGGCGTCGTAGAGCACCTGCAAAAATCCGCCGGCAATCTGCTGCATCTCGTCGCCCTCGACAAAGACGATGTTGCACTCCGGAATCGCCTTCTCAGCGACGGCAGCTTTGATGATGTTGTAGTGTTCGGCAAGCTCAGCGGCGTGGGCAAGGCCCTCCTCGCTGGTGACCGTCTCCACCGACTGCTTGTACTCGTCGAGGAAGCGGTCCAGCGCCTCCTTGTTCTGCTCGGCAAATTCCTTGCGGACCACCACGCAGCCCATGGTCAGGCCACTTTCGCCGTTGACCGCCTTGTCCCATTCCTCGGTGAGGTCGAGGGCAACGCGGACATTTTCATTCTGGGTGAGCACCGAGGTGACAAACGGCTGGGGCAGCAGCGCGACCTGCGCCTCGCCGGAAGCCAGCAGCGGCGCGATCTCGGCGTTGTCCGCGGCAAAGACGATCTCGACATCCTCGCCCGGGGTCAGGCCGTTTTTCTCCAGCACCAGGTTGAGCGCGTATTCCGGTGTGGAGCCCTGGCCGGTGGCGTAGATGGTCTTGCCGGCAAGGTCCGCGACCGACTGGATGGTGTCGCCGGTCTCCAGAACGTACAGCACGCCCATGGTGTTGAGTGCGGCGATCTGCACCTGGCCCTCGGTCTTGTTGTAGAGGGTGGATGCCACGTTGGTCGGCACCGCGGCGATGTCCAGTTCGCCCGAGATAATCTTGCCGGTCACCTCATCCGGTGCGGTGGCGATGGTGACGTTGTAGTTGTTGGCTGCTTCGCCGTTGTCGTTTTTCTCCAGCAGGTCCAGCATGCCGAGAGCGGTCGGACCGCTCAGCGCCGCCAGGTTGATGTCCACCTTTTCGGCCGGTTCGCTGGCCTCGGTCTCATCGGACGGGGTTTCTGTTTCGGTGTTTTCCGCGGCAGATTCGTCCGATTCAGTCGGGGCTTCTTCGGTCTGCTCGGTTTGTTCAGACGGAGCGGCGGTGTCAGTCTGGGTGGAATTGCCGCCGCAGGCCGCCAGCGAAAGGGTCATCGACAGCGCCAGCAGCGTTGCCAGAATTTTTTTAATTGTCATGGTGTGTTACCTCTCTTCCGGGGAGGGAGATTCCGGCATCAGCTGGATGGTTTTGCCCTCCCGCTTAATTTTTCCGCACTGCTCCAGCTGCTCCACCGCGCGGTACAAGGAAGTGCGCCCGATGCTGAGCATCTCGGAGAGCTTGACCATCGAGAGCCCCACGCTCTTGCCGCCGGGCTGCTGGCGCAGATAGGAGAGCAGCGCCTGCTGCGCGCCGGGGGCGGTGAAGCTGTCGATCTTGCGGTTTAAAAACTGGATTCTTCCGGACAGAAAGCGGATGTAGTTGAAGGCGATGGTCGGATTTTGCAGAAGGATTTGGCGCATCTGCTCCATCGACAAAAACAGGATGGAGCAGCCGGTTTTGGCCCGCACGGTGGTGACATACTGGTCCTGCGGCACAAACAGCGCCGCTGCGCCGAAGCACTGCCCGGCGCCAAGGTCGTTGAGCAGCACGCCGCACTCCTTTTCCACCACCGCACGTCCCCGCACGATGATGCCCAGCGAGTGCTGGTAGTGCCCGGGGGAGTAGATGATCTGCCCCTTCTCAAAGGTTTGCAGCTGCGCATAGGTTTGCAGCAGGTGCAGGGTCTGCGCCTGCTCGACCCCTTCAAACAGCATGCAGCCGATTGCCTTCTGGCAGGCCTGCATCATCGCGTCCATCGGCCTTCTCCTTTCGTCTGTCCTGAAAACTGTTCCGATTGGAACAGTTTTGCGCAATCATTATAACGCAAGACAGCAAAAGTGTCAATAGTATATGAAAATAGAACAGGGTGTTGAGATGGGGGCAAATCTGTGATAAAATGAAGGTGAGAGAAAGGATGATGCTTCTTTTTGTACTGGCGCTTTGTATGGCAGGCTGTACCGCCCAGACGCGAATCGAGCGGGTGCAGATGCCGGCCACGTTGGCAGAGACGAACCTGCCAGAAAGGGAGGAGGAAGCGTACCCGGACGCGCAGTCCATCTCCAGCCCGACCAGGACCATCCGGGAGACGGTGGAGCTGGGGGAGGAGGACACAGAACCGGAACCGGTGTCCTGTCCCGTATGCGGCGGGGAGATGGTTACCCAGCAGAAGATCGAGCTGGGCGAATGGTGTACGCTCTACACCGAAGCCTGTCCACAGGAGCGGATGGGCTGTCTGCACGCCATCCAGGAGCGAAGCGTCCTCTGCTATGACCGCTGTGAAGATTGCGGTGAGGTCGCGGGCAGACACTTCCTTCAGCAGCGCGACGCGGGGTGCTTTACCGGCAACGATTTGCGGTAAGGGTCTGGCCAAAAAAAAAAAAAAAAGGGGGGCGGGGAAAATCTCCCCCGCGCCCCTTTTTGGAATAGCCGGCAGCAAGAGGATTTGACATTCCTGCCGTTTCTTTGTAGAATGAAAACAGAATTTTGATTTGCCGCCTGCGCTGCAGGTGGGAAAGGGAGGAGAAAAAGATGTTGACCATTCGTCAGGAGAAGCCGGAGGATTACCGGCAGGTGGAGCAGGTGGTGGAGCAGGCCTTTGCGCGCGCGGAGCACACCGACCACGACGAGCACAATCTGGTCGCGCGTCTGCGCGGCAGCGAGGCGTTTATCCCGGAGCTTTCGCTGGTGGCAGAACAGGACGGCAGGATTGTTGGGCACATCCTGTTCACCAAGCTCAAGGTCGGGCAGACCACCCAGCTGGCGCTGGCGCCGCTGGCAGTTCACCCGGACTTTCAGCGGCAGGGCATCGGCGGGGCGCTGATTGAGGAGGGGCACCGCATTGCGGCGCAGCTGGGATATGACTACTCCATCCTGCTGGGCCACCCGACCTATTACCCGCGCTTTGGCTACCAGCCGGCCAGCCGGTTTGGCATCCAGTCGCCGTTTGATGTGCCGGATGAAAATTATATGGCGTTCGACCTGTCCGGACGCCACCCGCAGATGAGCGGGCAGGTGGAGTATCCGCCGCAGTTTTAAGGACAATAAAAGGCCGCAGCCTGCAGAGAAAAACCTCTGCAGGCTGCGGCCTTTTCAGGGATGATATTGAAAGGAGAAAAAGATGTTTTCGCTTTAATCCTGCTCCAGCGTATGCGCGGCGGAGAGCATGGCGTCCACGCTGTCCGAAACGCCGCCGATGGGCTGCAGCGAGGCGGCAAAGCGGCGGCCGCCCAGCGGTTTGAGAAAGATTTCCGGTTCCTGTCCGGGTCCCCACTGTCCCTTGCCGTTGGCGATCAGCCACTTGCCGATGATGCCGCTGCGCAGTTCGCGCCCGCGGCCCCAGAAAGCATCGGTGTTGATGGCAAGCTCGGCGGGCTTTTCCCAGCCCTCCAGCTCCAGGGTGATCGAGACCCAGTTGACGTCCAGATATTCGTCCTTAAAATAGTTGGTCAGCCAGATGCCGTACCCGCCGCCGTTGGGCAGAAACTTGCCGTTGTTCCAGGCTCTGGCCAAAACGATGTGTGCCATTTTTTTCAACTCCATCACAAACTCTTGATAAACCTTATTCTTTTAGAAGATTACTTGTCGTAATACATCTTGACAAAATTTAAAAATACCTCGCCGATAAAGGAGAGCGGGTTGTTTTTGTGGCTGACAATGTAGAGGTGGCGGTCCATCGAGATGCCGCTCAGGTCAAAGCTGAGCAGCAGGCCGAAGTTTTCATAGTCCTCCACCGCCGCCTTGGAGATGATCGAGATGCCCATCCCCTGGCTGACCGCGTGCTTGATGCTGTCCGGGTCGTTGAATTGCGCGGCAATTCTGAGCTCACCGATGTCGATTCCGGCCTTGGCCAGAAAGTGCTCAGTCTCCTTGCGGGTACCGGAGCCCTCCTCACGCAGGATGATCGGCTCGGTCTTTAAAAAATCGGCCTTGATGCCGGTGGTGCGCATCTGGCGGAAGCGCTCGGTGTTGGGGGTGATGATGACCAGGTGGTCCTGGATAAAGCTTTCAAAGACGCAGTCCGGGTTGTGGGTATCGGTGCCGCAGAAGCCGATGTCGGCCATCCCCTTGGAGATGCTCTCCACCACCAGCTCGCTGTCCTGGCGCAGGATGTTGAAGGTGACGTGGGGATATTCTTCCCGGAAGGCGGCGATCACTTTGGGCAGGATATTCTGGGAGGGAACAGTGGAGGCGCAGATGGTCAGGGTGCCCTTGAGCTCCTTGTTGTAGTTTTTGACCGAGCAGACGGCGTCCTCGCGCAGATTGAGCATCTTGACAGCGTACTGGTAAAGGATGCTGCCGGGCTTGGTGGGGTAGACATATTTGGTTCCGCGCTCGATCAGCTTGGTGTCAAGCTCCTTTTCCAGCGAGTTGATGTGCGCGCTGATCGTTGGCTGCGTCAGATAGATGCGCTGCGCAGCCTTGGAGAAGCTTTTGAGCTTGACCACATACACAAAAGCCTCCAGCTGTTTAAAATCCATAGTGAGACCTCGTTTCCCCAGGGCGATAATCGAGAAAATAAATAAGAACACCTTCATTATAACATATTTCAATAGGAAAGCAAACAGGGGAACTATTGATTTTGGATATAAAAAGGGGCAGGATATATACAGATTATCTATAAGACAGTGATAAGACACAAAATTTAGCCAGGAAATTGTCCGAAATGTCCACGAGCAGGGTGCTTTGCAGGATGACTTTCGGGCAAAGATGTGCTATAATAAAGGCGAAAACCGGGAAGGAGCAAGGAGGAGAAAATCATGGCGACGACAAAACGTCTTACCGAGATGACAAAGGGGGCAGGCTGAGGGGCAAAGATAGGCCCGGAGGCCCTGGCGCAGGTTCTGCACCAGCTACCCAAATTTACCGATGACAAGCTGATTGTCGGCTTTGACACCAGCGACGACGCGCTGGTTTATAAGGTGCGGGACGACCTTGCCGTCGTGCAGACGGTCGACTTTTTCCCGCCGATTGTGGATGACCCGTATACCTTTGGACAGATTGCGGCTGCAAACTCGCTCAGCGACATCTACGCGATGGGCGGCGACCCGACCCTCTCGATGAACCTGATCTGCTTCCCCACCTGCCTGCCGATGGACGTGATGGCCAAGATCATGCAGGGCGGCGCCAGCAAGGTCAAGGAGGCGGGCGCAATCATCGCGGGCGGCCACACCATTGAGGACTCCGAACCGAAGTATGGCCTGTGCGTCACCGGCTTTATGCACCCGGACCAGGTGATGCAGAACAGCAACTGCAAGGAAGGGGACCTGCTGGTGCTGACAAAGCCGCTGGGCATCGGCGTGCTGACCACCGCCAACAAGGCGCAGCTGCTCGACCAGCAGACCTATGACCAGATGGTGGAGGCGATGGCGACCTTAAACAAGTACGCCAAGGACGTGATGATGGAGGTGGGCGCAAACGCCTGCACCGACGTCACCGGCTTCGGCCTGATTGGCCACGCCTCCGAGATGGCCAAGGGAAGCGGCCTGACCATCGAGCTGTTCAGCAAGGAGGTCCCGATCATCGAGGCGGCCATCGACTTTGCCAAAATGGGCATCATCCCGTCCGGGGCCTACAACAACATGGCCTTTGTCAAGGACGACGTGCGTTTTGCGCCGGACGTGCCGCAGCACATCCAGGACCTGCTGGTCGACCCCATCACCTCCGGCGGTCTGCTGATCTCCCTGCCGGAAGAGAAGGCACATGTTTTGGTGGAAAAGCTCAAAGGCGTCACCATCTGCAACGCCATTGTCGGACGTGTGACCGCCAAACAGGACCGGGCAATCGTGGTCCTCTAATCAAAAAAGGAAAAGCAAAAAAAGGAAGCGCAGCTTGAGGCTGCGCTTCCTTTTTTTTGCCTTGTTGGGATAATCCATAAAAGAATTATGAAAATTCTGTGCAAAGAGTATACAACTTTCGTTGAAGTGGACAAAAGGAGAGAATGATATTGGTATTTTCAAAAAAAAATTCATAAAAGACTTGAAAATTTGTTCAAAACACTGTATAATCAAGACAGAATTTATTCTGTGAATCCAGCAAGTTTTTGTTGAAAAACACAAAAAGGGTGAAGAATTTATTCAGAAAGGGAGATGTTATGAAAAAACTATCATTCCTGCTTGCAGTCATCATGATGCTCAGCTTCAGCGCATGCGGAGGCGACACTGGCACTACAAGCAACGAACAGACAACGCAGAACACCGAGCAGACCGAACAGGCTACAGAAGAGACTGCCGAGCCGGCGGCGGAAGCGACCGCGAAATCCCCGGACAATGACCTGGTCGTTGCCATGCAGGCGGACGCCACCCATCTGGACCCGCACGTATCGGGCAACGGCGTATCCAACACTGTAACCAACGCGATGTATGAGTCTCTGGTCACCTTCGACGCGGACACCAACATCGTTCCAATGCTGGCCAAAGAGTGGAGCATGTCCGATGACGGCCTGAGCTACACCTTTGTTCTCAACGAGGGCATCACCTTCCATGACGGCGAGCCGTTCAATGCGGAAGCGGTTATTGCCAACTGGGAACGCGGCAGATCCGACCAGTCGCTGAGAATCTACACCCAGACCCAGTCGTGGGTAAGCGCGGTGGCAGACAGCGAGTACCAGCTGACCATCACACTCGATGAGCCGAACAACACCTTCCTCAACAAGCTGACCCAGGTTAGAATCATCAGCCCAAAGGCGATTGAGGAATGGGGACAGGACGGCCTGGCCAAACAGTCCGCGGGCACCGGTCCATACATCCTTTCCGAGCGCGTGGACGGCGGCTACACCAAGATGGTCCGCAACGAAAACTACTGGAGAGAAGGCCCGAAGGTTGACACCCTGACCTTCCGAGTCGTACCGGAAGACGGCGCGCGCATCGCGATGCTGCAGACCGGCGAGGCCGACATCATCACCCCGGTTCCGCCGATCCAGGTAGAAAAAATCGAGAATGACCCGAACATCGTGGTCAAGAACGAGAAAGGTATCACCTACCGTTACGCCACCCTGAACAAAAACTATACGCTGGAAGACGGCAGACAGCCGTTTGACGATGTAAGAGTCCGCCAGGCCATGAACTACGCCTTTGACAGTGAGATGTACTGCCAGGTTGTTTTCCAGGGCTACGCGGTAAAACCGACCTCCATCTTCTCGGAGTCGATCATGTACTACGCTCCGCAGACCCCATATGATGTCGATCTGGAAAAGGCAAAATCCCTGATGGCCGAGGCCGGCTATGAGGATGGCTTCCCGGTAGATATCTGGGTAGACAACACCACCATCGAGATGCAGGGCGCCGAATTCTTCAAACAGCAGATGGCGCAGATCAACATCGACGTCAACGTTGTCCCAATGGAGTCCACCACCATCGCAGACATGACCTCTCTGCCAGAGGAAGAGAACGAGGTTCAGATCTGGTACGTAAACTGGAGCTCCGGTTCCTATGAGGCGGACGGCTCGATGAGAAACATTCTGCACGGCGAAAAATTCCCGCCATCCGGCTACAATACCGCTTTCTGGAACAATGCAGAGTTCAACAAGCTCCTCGATGACGCGCTTCTGTCCGCCGACACCGAAGAGATTGCAGATCTGTACGCTCAGGCGCAGGCCATCGCCTGGGAAGAGTGCCCATGGGTATTCCTCGGCAACGACAACTCCATCATGGCTCAGAGAAGCTATGTCAAGGGCATCACCTACAAACCGGGCGGCGACGTTGTTCTGACAACAGCGGAGCTGGAGCAGTAATTGAGCGTTAACAAACAGCCCGATCTTGAATAGCTGAAAGAAAGGAGTAGTAATTTGATTGCTACTCCTTTCTTAGTAAAGGGGGAAATTCCTGTATGAGTCGTTACTTTGTCAGACGTATCCTGGAAACGATTCCACTGATGCTGATTATTTCCATTTTTGTCTTTATGTTTATCCACCTGATCCCCGGCGACCCGGCAAGAAGTATCGCGGGCCTGGACGCGGAGGAATGGGAGGTTGAGGCCATCCGGGAGGAATATGGCCTGAACAAACCGATCGTCACCCAGTACGTGGACTATATGGTAAAGCTGTTCCACGGCGATATGGGACGCAGCATGAAATCGGACACACCGGTCACCGAGCTGATCGCGGACAGAATGCCGCAGACGCTCAAGCTGGTATTTGCAGGCGTCATCTGGGCGCCGGCGCTGGGCATCTTTATCGGTGTCATCTCGGCCATCAAGCACGGCAAGCTGCTGGACCACATCTGCATGCTGCTGGCCATCACCGGCCTGTCGGCACCGGGCTTCTGGCTGGGCTTGATGGGCATCCAGATCTTCTCGGTGCAGCTGGGATGGCTGCCTTCAGGTGGTCTGGATACCTGGAAGGGCTTCATCCTGCCGTCCTTCACCATGGGCTGCGGCATCATGGCGGTGCTGGCCAGATACTCCCGCTCCTCCATGCTGGAGACGCTGCGTGAGGACTATGTCCGCACCGCGCGCGCAAAGGGCCAGAAGGAATCGATGGTCATGTTTGCGCACGCCTTCCGCAACTCGCTGATTCAGGTCGTCACCATCCTGGGCCTGCAGATCGGCGGTCTGCTTTCCGGTTCGGTTCTGACCGAGACCGTTTTCTCCATCCCTGGCATGGGCAGACTGCTGACAGACTCCATCCAGTTCCGCGATTACGCGGTTATCCAGGGCCTGCTGATGCTCTTCGCGCTGCAGTATGTCCTGATCAACCTGATTGTCGACCTGCTCTACGGCGTCATCAACCCGAAGATCAGGCTTGACTGATGGAGTAGAACATAAGAAGGAGGAATCAAGCTTATGGCGGACATTCGCGAGAAAGAACAGCAGCAGAACACCGACTTTGAAAAAAATTATATCGACGAAAACATAAAGGCCGACCAGGACAGCAAGGCCAAAGCCTTTATTAAAAAGTTCATGAAAAGAAAGACGGCGGTGCTCGGACTGATTGTCATTGTGGTTTTGGTCATCATCGCCATCATCGGTCCGTACATCACGCCGTATGACTATACCGCTTACGACTATATGAACACGCTGGCCGGACCGAGCCCGGAACACCTGTTTGGCACCGACCAGTACGGCAGAGATATTTTGAGCCGCATGCTGGTGGGCACCCGCCTGACCCTGGGCGTTTCGCTGTCGGCGGTTGTCATCGGCGCGGCGCTGGGCACCGTGCTGGGCCTGCTGGCGGGCTACTATGGCGGCGTCATTGAGATGCTTGTTATGAGAGGCTCGGACGTTCTGTTCAGCTTCCCGGATATCCTGCTGGCCATCGCCATCGTAGCGATTCTGGGCCCCGGCATCATCAACGTCCTGATTGCGGTTATGGTCTTCACCATCCCCAGCTTTGCCCGCATCATGCGAAGCGCAACCCTGGCGGTCAAGGGATCGCTGTATGTGGAGGTGGCGCAGAGCCTTGGCTGCAAGGACAGCAGGCTTTTGTTTGTCCACATCTTCCCTGGCACCATCCAGTCCCTGATCGTCAACTTTACCATGAGAATCGGCTCCGCCATCATGGCGGCGGCTTCCCTGAGCTTCCTGGGCTTTGGCGCAAATGTCAGCGAGCCGGAATGGGGCGCCATGCTCTCTCAGGGCAGAAACTATATCGGCATCGCGTCGCACATGGTGTACTTCCCAGGTCTGATTATCTTTATCACAGTACTTGCGTTTAACCTCTTTGGCGACGGTCTGCGCGACACCCTTGACCCGAAGATCAAGTAGGCCGCGGGGAAGGAAAGGAGTATACTATGGTACAGGAAAAATTACTTACGGTAAACAATTTGCGCACCGAATTTTTCTCAAGCAAAAAATCCAGCGTAACAGCGATCAACGAGATCAGCTTTCACATCGATAAAGGTGAAATCCTCGGTCTGGTAGGCGAGTCTGGCTGCGGCAAGAGCGTTACCTCCCTGTCGATTATGCGCCTGCTCAACTTCACCTCCGGCAAGGTGACCAAGGGCGAGGTCATCTTTGAGGGACAGGATCTGCAGCAGCTGCCGGAAAAGGAGATGCGCACCATCCGCGGCGGCAAGATGAGCATGATTTTCCAGGAGCCGATGAGCAGCCTGAACCCGGCGATGCGCATCGACAAGCAGATGATCGAGGGCATCCGCCTGCACACCGACCTGACCAAGGAGCAGGCGCGGGAGCGCGCGGCCAAGATCCTGCAGCAGGTCGGCATCCCGGACCCGGAGCGCGTGCTGAAAAACTATCCGCACCAGCTCTCCGGCGGTATGAGCCAGCGTGTCATGATCGCCATGGCGATGAGCTGTAACCCGGAACTGCTGATTGCGGACGAACCGACCACTGCGCTGGACGTCACCATCCAGGCGCAGATTCTGGACCTGATGAAGAAGATCCAGCAGGAGGAAGGCATGAGCATCCTGCTGATCACCCACGACCTGGGCGTCGTTGCCGAGATGTGCAGCCGCGTCATCGTCATGTACGCCGGCGAGATTGTGGAGGAGGCGCCGGTGGATATTCTGTTTAACCATCCGTCCCATCCGTACACCGTCGGCCTGATCGCCTCGGTGCCAAAGCTCGGCTCCGGCGTCAAGGTGCTTCCGAGCATCCCGGGCAGCGTTCCCGACCTGTCGATGCTGCCCAAAGGCTGCCGCTTTGCCCCGCGCTGCAAATACGCAACCGAGCGCTGCCACAATGAGGAACCTTCACTGTTTGAAGTCAGCCCCCAGCAGAAATGCAGATGCTGGCTGGCGGAACCGACAGGAAAGGAGGATAAGTAAGTATGGGAACCATTGTTTCTGTCAAAAACGTATCGAAAACCTTCCCGGTCGGCAAGACCCTTTTGGGAAGGCCGGATAAATTTGTCCACGCTGTCAACAACGTCAGCTTTGACATCCAGGAGGGCGAGACCTTCTCGGTAGTAGGCGAGTCCGGCTGCGGCAAGAGCACCACCGGCCGTCTGATCGACCACCTTCTGATTCCGGACAGCGGAGAAATCTGGTTTGAGGACAAGGAAATCAGCAAGATTTCCCAGGAGGAGATGCGCCCGCTGCGCAAGGACATCCAGATGATCTTCCAGGACCCGGCGGGAAGCTTAAACCCCCGCATGCGCGTCGAGGAGCTGGTGGAGGAGCCGCTGCTCATCCACACCAATCTCTCCAAAGAGGAGCGCATGAAGACTGTGCACGAGCTGCTGGAGACGGTAGGCCTGAGCGCCAAGCACGCCAAACGCTACCCGCATGAGTTCTCCGGCGGCCAGAAACAGCGTATCGGCATTGCGCGCGCGCTGACCGTGCGGCCAAAGCTGATCATCGCCGACGAGCCAATCTCCGCGCTGGACGTTTCGATTCAGGCGCAGGTTCTGAACCTGCTGCACGACCTGCAGCAGAAATTTAACCTGACCTACATGTTCATCTCGCACGACCTGTCGGTTGTTGAGATGATCTCGGACAGAATCGCCGTCATGTATCTGGGCTTTGTGGTGGAGATGGCGCCAAAGACCGAGCTGTACGCAAAGCCGTCCCATCCGTATACCCAGGCACTGCTGTCCGCGGTGCCGATTCCGGACCCGGGGCATCAGAAGGAGCGCATCATTCTGGAGGGCGATATCCCCAGCACCATCAACCTGCCGAAGGGTTGCCCGTTTGCTGCCAGATGCAAAAAGTGCAAACCGGAATGTCTGGAGAGAAGACCGGAGACCAAGGAGATCGAGCCAGGCCACTTTGTAGCCTGCCACCTGTTCTAACAAATTCCCCCTTTTCTAAATCAATGCCCCCGCACCGGCTGTGGCTGGTGCGGGGGCATTGTGCGTTTGGGATTTATTGATGTTTGGGGATCAGGTTTGCCTTGGCGTCATAGGGGAAGTTGTCGTCCAGCGGGAAGATTGGTCTGGGAACCTTGGTGTAGTGGAGGGTCTTGAGGTCCTCGTTGGTGCTGCCCTTGGACAGCGCCATGATGCTGCGCTTGGCGATGGCCGAGTGGAACTCGGTCAGATAGCCGAGCTTGCAGACGACGATGTCCGCCTCGCGCGGATCGCGGCCCAGGTCGGAGAACACTTCCAGGGTGGTGTAGCCGACGTGCGCCTCTGCCAGGACGATGTCCACACCGCAGGAGCTGAACAGCGCCAGGTCGGATTTGACCGAGGAGCGGCCCCAGTTTTCGATGTAGGCCTTGACGGTGCCGGTAGCGGTGATGGGCTGGGTGGTGGCGCTGTCAAATTTGGCGCCGAAGGTGAGGGTGACCTCCTGACCGACCTTGCCCTTGCAGGCCAGGGTGGCCTGGGGGTCATAGATGCCGCCGTAGAGCACCGGAGAGCGCAGCTTGTCGGTACGGCTGTCCTCCATCAGCAGGCGCAAAAAGCCGGTGCAGTCGGAGGAGGAGCCGGCGGTCGGGTTGTCGCCCGAGTCGGACAGGTAGATGGGGCAGGGATCGCCCGCCTCCACCGCCTTGAAGGCGACGTCGATGGCCTCCTGCTCGTGGTAGGTCTCGGTCTGGAAGCAGAACTCGTCCTTCTTGCTCCACATCAGCTCGGCCAGACGGATGGCCTCCTTGTCGGCCAGTTCCTGGCTGTCGGCGACAACATAGACGGCGCAGGAGCTGTCCTCGTTGTCCGCCCATGGGAAGCCCATCAGGTAGGAGGCAGCCATGATGCCGGGCTGGGTTTCGGTGCGGCGGCACTCCTCGATCAGGCCATTCATCGGCTCGACGGTGGTGGAGGACTGCTCGCCCGCAATCAGAATCGGCACCTTGACCCAGGCCGAATGTGCCTGGAAGCCGTTTTCCAGCGCGGCGATGGTCATGCGGGCGGCGTGCTCGCCGGTTTCATAGCGGTCGGTGTGGGGCGCGCACTTGTAGCCGACAAAGCCGTCGCAGTTGTTGTGCATCCGCTCGGTCATGGTAGTATGCATGTCCAGCGAGCAGAACAGCGGGATGTCCGGGAAGATCTGGCGAAGCTCCTCGAGCAGGTAGCCCTCCGCTTCACCCAGGCCCTTGACCCGCATCGAGCCGTGCAGCGCCAGGGTGATGGCGTCGATCGGTTTTTTGGCCTGTTCCTCCTTGGCGACGCGAATGATCTCCGCCTTCAGATTCATGTAAAAATCGTGGTCGACCTCGCCGTTGGGGACGGCGCTGGCAAAGACGGTGGGGACCACCTCATAGCCCTGTTCCATCAGCGGCTTGATGACGCCGCTGACCGGGTCGTTTGGACGAAAACGATTGAAAACTTCGGCTCCGCGGATGACCTGGAAATCCTTTTCCCCGGTGACGATGGGGTTGAAGGAGTTGGACTCATGCTGCAGGCCGGCAACAAGAACTCTTTTCATAATCTCTCTCCTCAAAACAGATTTGGGAATCCTCGTTCATCAGGATTCCACCTTGATTGTAGCATACTGCACAGATAAAGGCAAGGAGACAAAGGACGTTTTGGTAAGAAATTTGGGTTTAGCGGTCAAAAAAGCGGGAGCCATGACGGCTCCCGCTCTGCGTTTTTGCGCAAGGATTTTATTTAGACATTGAAGCGGAACAGAACGACGTCGCCGTCCTGCATGACGTAGTCCTTGCCCTCCGAGCGGACTAGGCCCTTTTCCTTGGCGGCGGCAATCGAGCCGTTGGCGATCAGGTCCTCGTAGGAGATGACCTCTGCACGGATGAAGCCGCGCTCAAAGTCGCTGTGAATCTTGCCGGCGGCCTGCGGCGCCTTGGTGCCGCGGGTGATGGTCCAGGCGCGGACCTCCGGTTTGCCGGCGGTCAGGTAGGAGATGAGGCCCAGCAGGTGGTAGCCGGCCTTGATCAGGCGGTCCAGACCGGACTCTTTGAGGCCCAGCTCCTCGAGGAACATCATCTTGTCCTCCTTGGACATGTCGGCGATCTCCTCCTCCAGGCGGGCACAGATCGGCACAACCTCGGAGTTTTCCTCCCGGGCAATCTGCAGAACCTCGTTATAGAACGGGTTGGCGTCCAGCTTGCCGTTGAAGTCATCCTCGCTCATGTTGGCTACATAGATAATCGGCTTGTTGGAGAGCAGCGGGATGTCGGCCATGATGGCTTTCTCCTCGTCGGTGAACTCCATGCTGCGGGCAGACTTGCCCTCCTCCAGATGCGCCTTGACGCGGTTGAGCAAATCCACCTCGGCCAGATATTTTTTGTCGCCCTTGGCGGCCTTGACCGCCTTGTCGATGCGGCGTTCGAGGATATCTAGGTCGGAGAAGATCAGCTCCAGGTTGATGACCTCGATGTCGCGCTTGGGGCCGATGCTGCCCTCGACGTGGACAATCTCGCCGTCCTCAAAGCAGCGCACCACATGGACGATGGCGTCCACCTCACGGATGTTGGAGAGGAATTTGTTGCCCAGGCCCTCGCCCTTGGAAGCGCCCTTGACAAGGCCGGCGATGTCCACAAACTCGATGACCGCCGGGGTGATCTTGTCCGGGTTGTACATCTTGGCCAGCTCGTCCAGGCGGTAGTCCGGGACGGCGACGGTGCCGATGTTGGGCTCGATGGTGCAGAAGGGGTAGTTGGCCGACTGTGCGCCGGCGTTGGTGATGGCGTTGAAAAGGGTGCTCTTGCCGACGTTCGGCAGACCCACGATGCCTAATTTCATAATTGTTTATACCTATCCGAAAAGCCTTGATTTATAAGGCTTTTCGCCTTTCCTTAAATTTCTTGTACGCCCTTTTTACGCCCTTTTTTTGAAATTGGCGGCGTAGCCTGTTGAAATTGGCGTATGGCGTTTACCAGTGATTCGTCCGTAACATGAACATATCTGTCCATTGTTGTTTTAATGCTTGCGTGTCCTAAAAGCTGTTGCAGCACTTTAGGCTGTACGCCGCGCTCAATGGCGCGTGTGGCATAAGTATGTCGCAAGGCGTGCATACAAAAGCGTTTAATACCTGCTTCATCACACAATTTGTATAAGTGTGTGTCATAGGAACTGTTTTTTGCGGGTTCTCCTGTTCTCCAGTTGACAAAAACCAAATCTCGCATAACAAGGCATTTATTTTCGCCTGTCCTGCTGTCGATATACTCTAAAACCTGTGACAATGTTTCAGACTGTTTTCGTTGGTCTTTTTCATCATAGCAGCTTTTGAGAATGGAATATGCCTTATCTGTGAGAGGAATGGTACGATAACTTTTTTGCGTCTTAGGTGGTCCCGCACGCCAATATCCCTGGCTGTGTCGATACTCTAAACTTTTGTTTACTGTCAATGTCCGCTTTTTCCAATCAATAGCGTCCCAAGTCAGACCAAT
>OOBJ01001185.1_pt1 | contig 16892 bp, 13 predicted proteins | sample 1671331 | NCBI WGS metagenome assembly OOBJ01 (sample SAMN06348145, study PRJEB24527) | human gut metagenome | biome: human gut; feature: ankylosing spondylitis patient; material: feces | host: Homo sapiens | place: China | collected 2015-10 | reverse complement strand
CCAAACCCCTCCCCGCAACGTGCAAAAACGACGTTCCGCTTTTTAACACTTGCGGAACGTTGTTTTCTTTGTGGCAGTAAAAGTTTGTAATGGGGATAATGTTTCTCGTTGCTTAATGGTCTGCATTCGCGTATCACCACAGGGCGAGTTTGCCGCCGGGGCCGAGGTCGAGCGTGGCGGAGCCGAACCCTAATGCCTTGAACACGCGGCTCATCGTTGGGAGGGTGATGACGCATTTGCCGCTCTCGAGCTTGGAGATTTGCGACTTCTTTACGCCTATTTTCTCGCCTAATTCCTCTTGCGTGAGGTTCTGTCTGAGCCTTTCGGCCTTTATGGTCTCGCCTATATGGTATGCCTGGAGCTCTTCCTTGAGTTGGGCTTCCATGGCGTCACGTTTTGGAGTACCTATTGGTCCCCATGCTTCGTCAACGAGTACGCTAAGCGGAGTCAATGTCATCTTTTTTTTCATTATTGTTTGTTTTTATCGTCAAAATATTCCTTTCTTATGGCTTCTGCCTTTTTTATTTTTTTTTTTCGGCGTTTTTTGTGTCTTTTTTACTATTCCGTGTGTGGCAACTACAAGCGCTTCCAGTTCCGTATCCCAAAAGGCGAAAAAGCGGTAACATGTACCGTTGAACAATGTACGGAATTCCCAGATTTCAGTGTCTTCCAGTTTTTTGAATATATCCTTGTTTATTTCTCCTCCTTCAATTTTAAGGAAATTGTAGGTTATTTTCTGCTGGACTTTTTCGGGTAGGGAAGAGAAAAATTCCCTTGCCATATCCAAGAATTCTATTCTTAGTTTTATCTTGCCCATATATATTTATGTGTGATGTTGCAAAGTTACGGCAAAGTTTCCATTTAAGCAAACTTTTCAATACGTTTTTCATTGTCTGTCGTTTGAGGGTGATTTGCTGTTGTAACTTCGGGCGAAGTGAAAGCATGTATAGCTACTGCGCGGCCACGGTGCAGGGGTGTGCGCTTTTTGTCTGCGTTTAACATATTGCGTCGCGGCCTTTGTTCATGCGGGTTTGGGAGGGGGCGAAAATATGTCTGACATATTTTGAAATAGGTCAGACATATTTTAAAATACAAGGCACATATTTTTTATTTGCTCCAAACTCTGTGCCGCAACGTGCAAAAACGGCGTTCCGATTTTTAACACTTGCAGCGCGTTGTTTTGCCCGCTTCGGCGATAGGGCGTCGTGCCTGCCATGTAGTATGACACAACGCCGGCTGTGCGCTGCCTTATGGCCGCCGCCGGGCGGGCGTTAAATAAAAATAAGCCATATAATTGTGCTTAAATGAAATGAAAAAGCTAATTTTGCACACCGTTTATGAAACAGTGCCGCCCGACGGTACGGTATCACGAATACATAATAAAAACAAACATAAAACTAACAGATGGACATCAAATTAGAAAACGTCGACAAGGTAAGCGCACTGCTTACCGTAAACGTTAAGGCCGACGACTATAATGAGAGCCTGGAAAAATCGCTCAAAGACTATCGCCGCAAAGCCCAGATGAAAGGCTTCCGCCCGGGTTGTGTGCCGATGAACATAGTAAAGAAACTCTATGGCCCGGCAGCAAAAGCAGAGGAAATATCAAAAACCGTAAGCAAAGGTATTGAAGATTACCTGAAAGAAAACAAGATAGGCATTCTCGGCCATATCCTCGAGAACAAAGACCAGAAACCGCAGGATTACGAGAAGGGCGACGAGTTCGAGTTCCTTTTCGACATTGCGCTCGCACCTAAATTCGAGATAGCGCTCACGGCCGACGACAAGCTGCCTTACTATGACATACAGATAACCGACGAGTTCGTCGACGAGCGTGTAAAGGAATACGCCCTCTCACGCGGGAAATTCGAACAGGCCGACAGCTACGAAAAAGGCGACTACATGAAAGGCGACCTCGTGGAACTCAATCCTGCCGAAGGCGAAGAAGCGCTGAAGGTGGAAGAAGTGCTCATCTCGCCCGAATACCTCAAGGACGATGCCCAGAAAGCACTGTTCGACAACGCAAAGAAAGGCGACGTGATAACCGTTACGCCCTCGAAAATGTATGACGGCGACGCACAAGTGGCTGCCATGCTGAAGATAAAGACCGAAGAAGTTGCCAAGCACGCAGGCGAGTTTACCTACACAATAAACGAGATAAACCACCGCGTACCGGCCGAGCTGAACCAGGAACTGTTCGACAGCGTACTGGGCAAAGACCAGGCTAAGGACGAAAAAGAGTTCCGCGAGGGAATACGCAAGAACTTCGAGGCGTCGAACGTAACGAACAGCAACTACAAGTTCCTGATGGATCTCCAGGACTACGCAATGGAGAAAGCAGGCGAGATAGAGTTTTCGGAACCTTTGCTCAAACGCCTCATGAAAGAGAACAATCCCGACAGGGACGACAAGTTCATCGACGAGAACTATCCCGCCGCAATACGCCAGCTCAAATGGCAGGAAATAAAGAACCAGCTTGCAGTAAAGGCCGGCATAAAAGTGGAGAACAACGACATAAAAGAGGCCGCACGCCGCACAACGCGCGAACAGTTCGCACAATACGGCATGAACCTGCCCGAGGACGTTGTTGAGAAATATGCCGAGGAAACGCTGAAGAAAGGCGACCAGATAGAACGCCTTATCGACGACGTTATCGACAACAAGCTGATTGACTCTTACAAAGGCATAATGACGCTCGAGCACAAGAGCGTAACGCTCGACGAGTTCAACAAGCTGCTCGACAAGAAGTAAGAAGCACGCCGCCTGCACCGTTGCAGGCCCGCAAATAAAACACTCCGGCTTCCCGTAACGGCTTGGCATGGCTTAGGCGGGAAACGCCCGGAAAATATTACAAACAATGCCCGACATGGAACGATATGTCGGGCATTGCTTTTTACCCGCCTGCCACAAATACGGAAAGAATACCTACAGACACCGGCTGCACGGAAATGAAAAATGCCATGCCCGCCGGGCGCAGAATACGTGAGTCTGAAAACGTCCGCATTTTTCAGGCTGTTTTCAAACGGGTTTTCAGAGGGCAAAAAAATAGTGGCTTGCTTTTTGAAATTAGTGGCTCGGATTTTGAAATCCGAGCCACTAATTTTTTCTTTGCTCCCATGTGGGGTAAACGCGTTGAAAACCAGTTTTCATTTTTCCCGGCCTGAAACCGCCTTTTTACGTGCCCGGTTTTCCACCGTTCCTGCTTGCTGTAACTTTGTCGGAATGTCACATTGCGATAGGCGGCCTCTCCGGCTCGGGACGCCTTATCCGCACCATTGTACTTTATCGCCCGTTAAGCCCCGTGCGGCGCGTGCCTTGCAACCGGAATTTGCAAATAGCCATGTCGGAACAACCATACACAGTAAAAAAAGCCCATAAAAATTTTGCATATTTGGAGATTTACATAACTTTGCTTTTAGTGGTGATTAGGCCTTAATACCTGCAATACGGACTTGCGGCACTATATTTGCAGCCTTCGCACAACGGCATAAACGCAACCGCACACATTATTATATATAAAGGATATTTTTGAGATGAACGAATTCAGAAAATACGCAACCAAGCACCTTGGGATAAACAGCATGGTTCTCGACGACGTGATAAACGCCCAAAACCAGTACCTCAACCCGTACATATTGGAAGAACGCCAGCTGAACGTTACGCAAATGGACGTATTCTCGCGGCTTATGATGGACAGGATAATATTCCTCGGCACACAAATAGACGACTATACGGCCAACACGCTGCAGGCACAACTGCTGTACCTCGACTCGTGCGACCCCGGCAAAGACATATCCATTTACATAAACTCGCCGGGCGGCTCGGTGTATGCCGGGCTGGGCATTTACGACACAATGCAGTTCATAGGCTGCGACGTGGCCACGATATGCACGGGCATGGCGGCCTCGATGGCGGCAGTGCTGCTCGTTTCGGGAACCGAAGGCAAACGCTCGGCGCTCAAACACAGCCGCGTGATGATACACCAGCCCATGGGCGGAGCACAGGGACAGGCCTCCGACATAGAAATAACCGCAAGGGAAATACAGAAACTAAAGAAAGAACTCTATACCATCATAGCCGACCACTCGCATACCCCGTTCGACAAGGTATGGGCCGACTCCGACCGCGACTACTGGATGACTTCGCAGGAAGCGCTGGAATACGGGATGATTGACAAAGTGCTCGAACGTAAGAAAGATGACAACAAATAAAAAAGAAAACCATTGCTCGTTCTGCGGAAGAAGCGAACACGAAGTGCGCCTCCTGCTCTCGGGCATAAACGGGTTTATATGCAACGACTGCCTGACCGAAGGCGCACGCGTGTGCAAGGAAGCGCTGCATGAAGCCGAATACGCTAACGCGGCCGCGCAGGAAACGGAACTGCCGCCCGCCCCAAAGCCAAAAGAAATAAAGGAATACCTCGACCAGTACGTAATAGGCCAGGACGAAGCCAAACGTTTCCTTGCCGTAGCCGTTTACAACCACTACAAGCGACTGACACAAAAAACAGAAGACGACTCGGTTGAAATAGAAAAGTCGAACATACTAATGCTCGGGCCTACGGGAACAGGCAAAACACTGCTGGCAAGAACCATTTCGCGCCTGCTCGACGTGCCGTTCACCATTGTGGACGCAACAGTATTTACCGAGGCCGGATATGTGGGCGAAGACGTGGAGAGCATACTGTCTCGCCTGCTGCAAGTGGCCGACTACGACGTGCGGCGCGCAGAACGGGGGATAGTGTTCATTGACGAAATCGACAAGGTGGCGCGCAAGAGCGACAACCCCTCCATCACTAGGGACGTGAGCGGCGAAGGCGTGCAGCAAAGCATGTTGAAACTGTTGGAAGGAACAATAGTGAACGTGCCGCCCGAAGGCGGGCGCAAACACCCCGACCAGAAATACATACAGGTCGACACAAAGAACATATTGTTTATCTGCGGAGGCGCATTCGACGGAATAGAGAAAAAAATAGCGCAAAGGCTGAACACTCACGTGGTAGGTTACGACTCCGTGCAAAACCAAATGAAGATAGACAAGGAAAACCTTATGAAATACGTAACGCCACAGGATATAAAATCCTTCGGACTGATACCCGAAATAGTTGGGCGGTTGCCGGTAATAACATACCTCAACCCGTTGGACAAGGACACCTTGCGTCGAATATTGACAGAGCCGAAAAACTCGATAATAAAACAGTACACCAAGCTGTTCAAAATGGACGGCGTGGAACTGAAATTCGACGACGACGCGCTCGACTATATCGTAAAGAAAACAATCGAGTACAAACTCGGGGCACGCGGCCTACGCTCGATAGTAGAGACAATTATGAACGACGCGATGTTCGAAATTCCCTCGAAAAAGATAAAACGCTACACCGTAAAGCTCGAGTACGCAAAAGAACAAATGGCCAAATCGCAGAATCTGAATCCACAGGCTATAAAACTTGCCAGTTGAACGATTGTAAAACGCCGGAAGCGTAATGAAAGCCGTGCCGGCCTTAGGATTTTCAAAAAGAGGCACACACCGGGTTACACTACATGCACTGAACAATATAATTAACCTATAAAACACAGACCTTATGAAAAAGTATTTGCTTACCGCATTAATTGCATGCGTATCATATCTTGCCAGCGCACAGCGTACCCAACACGCATTAGGCTTTCACATCGGCGGCTCGACAATCGACCTGGAATATCAGTACCACATGAGCGAAAAGAACTTCCTCGACTTCACAGTGGGTGTATTCAACCTTGACGACGGTTTCCTCGCACAGGGAATATACAACTGGAACATACAGCAATGGAGTGATTGGACTCCCGACTTCGCTACTTGGAAACTCTGGGGCGGCGTGGGAGCCGGAGTAGGCTTCGTCGACCACAAGCACCATGACAACAGCCTGATGTTAGGTCCTGTGGGAACAATAGGATTCGGCTTCACATTGAAAGCCGCGCCACTGACTTTCGGACTCGACTACCGGCCCATGGTGGCAATAGCCCTGGGACACGACTCCGGCCTTGTTGACCACGGGTTCTTCAATATCGGCGTAACCATGACTTATCGCTTTTAAAACAGTTAAACAATAAACAAAAACACATCGGAAGCGGCAGAATCTTTGCCGCTGCCTTAAACTGCTCAACGCAACACTTGATAACAAGATATTTACCGCATTTTATGCCTGTAAAATGTTTTTCATAAAACCTTGCAGATACTCGTAAAAAACAGGCCTGCGAATGCCGCAAATCAAAATATTTAATTATTTTTGTTTGACGACGAAAAGAAAAACACACGATATGGCGAAAGAGATTAACTTGACTGAACAGTTGAAACACTATTTCGGTTTCGACAAATTCAAAGGTGACCAAGAAGACATAATCCGCAATGTGCTCGCTGGTAAAGACACCTTTGTGCTCATGCCAACCGGCGGAGGAAAATCTCTCTGTTACCAGCTTCCCTCGTTGCTGATGAAGGGAACGGCAATCGTCATATCCCCTTTGATTGCATTGATGAAAAACCAGGTAGACGCCATGCGCAACATAAGCGAACAGGAAGGCATAGCCCATTTCATTAATTCAATGTTAAGCAAGGTGGCCATCGAGCAAGTAAAAGAAGACATCGTATCCGGAAAAACCAAACTCCTGTACGTAGCTCCCGAATCGCTCACAAAAGAAGAAAACATCGAGTTCCTGCGTTCCGTCAACATCTCATTCTATGCCATAGACGAAGCGCACTGTATTTCGGAGTGGGGGCACGACTTCAGGCCGGAATACCGCCATATACGTTCCATAATCGACGAAATAGGGCGCGCGCCAATTATAGCGCTTACGGCTACTGCCACCGACAAAGTGCGAAGCGACATAAAACGTAACCTGGGAATAACCGACGCAAAGGATTTTAAAAGTTCCTTCAACCGCCCCAACCTCTATTACGAAGTAAAAGCCAAAAGCAAGGACAGCGAAAAGGAAATAATAAAATTCATAAAGCAAAACTCAGGGAAAAGCGGAATAATCTACTGCCTCTCGCGCAAAAAAGTAGAAGAGCTTGCCGAAGTGCTGCGAGCAAACGACATACCCGCCGAAGCCTACCACGCAGGAATGGACGCCTCGGCGCGCTCGAAAACGCAGGACAACTTCATAATGGAGAAAATCGACGTCATCGTCGCAACGATAGCTTTCGGAATGGGTATCGACAAGCCGGACGTAAGATTCGTGATACACTACGACATTCCCAAAAGCCTCGAAGGTTATTACCAGGAAACAGGGCGTGCCGGGCGTGACGGACGCGAAGGAAAATGTATCGCTTTCTATTCCCAAAAAGACATACGCAAGCTGGAAAAACTAATGGAAGGCAAACCCATTGCCGAACAGGATATCGGCCGCCAGCTCCTGCGCGAGACGACAGCCTACGCCGAAAGTTCCGTGTGCCGGCGTAAATTGCTGCTGCACTATTTCGGCGAAAAGTACGACAAGGAAAACTGCGGCAACTGCGACAACTGCTTGCACCCCAAAACAAAAATCGAAGCCGAAGAACACCTGCTCAACGTATTGTCGGCAATACAGGCTACAAAAGAAAACTTCCGCGAAAACTACATAAAAGACATTTTGCTGGGTAACGAGACCGACGAAATTCTCGCACACCACCACGACGCACTCGAAATTTTCGGAGCAGAGGAAGACGAGGACGAGCACCTGCTCAACGCCGTCATAAACCAGGCCGTGCTGGCCGAATACATCATCAAGAACGTTGAAGACTACGGAGTGCTCAAGCTAACAGACAAAGCATATAAATTCATCAAAAAACCAACATCCTTTATGATAACTAAAGACAACGAGTTTAATGAAGAAGAAGACGTTGCTCTCCAGGAAGGGGGCGCCAACGCGGTAGACCCTACTCTCTACCAAATGCTGCGCGACCTGCGTAAACACCTTTCAAAGGAGCTCGACGTCCCCCCATACGTTATTTTCCAGGACGCTTCGTTAGAAGCCATGGCAACGATATACCCCGAAACCATCGAGGAGCTGCAGAACATCCCGGGCGTCGGAGCCGGAAAGGCCAAACGCTACGGCAAGGAGTTCTGCGAACTTATCAAACGCCACTGCGAGGAAAACGAGATAGAACGCCCCGAAGACATGCGGGTGCGCATGGTGGCAAACAAGTCGAAACTTAAGATAGCGATAATACACGCCATCGACCGCAAGGTCGACCTCAACGACATCGCCATGGCAAACGGCATTGAGTTCAACGAGCTGCTCGACGAAATGGAAGCAATCGTATTCTCGGGCACAAGAATAAACATCGACTATTTCCTGTACGACAACATGGACGACGACCGTATCGACGAGGTTTATTCCTATTTCAAGAGTTCGGAAACCGACTCCATCGCTGCCGCTGTCGAAGCGCTCGACGACGACTTCTCCGAAGAAGAGATACGTCTCGTCAGGATAAAGTTCATCTCCGAAATGGCAAACTGACAAACACACCATTTGCGTCGCGCGGCAGGAAAAGCCGAAGACGCAGCAAAGAACGACAAAAATTCGGGCAGATACCCTTACGGTAGCTGCCCGAATTTTTTATTTTAGCCCGCAACGTTCCCGCCCACACATTATATAATATATGGCAAGCGCCGTTGCCGGCCGACCGTTTCCCTGTTGAATTTCGCACGCCCGCAGCCGCTTTCCCGCACAGGAAGCATAAAAAAGCACATATCCGTAACATTATTAATTACGTCCGACATATTTCAAAGTTATGTCGGACGTATTTTTTATAGCAGCGGGAGTTTACCGGGAGAAACGACACTCTCATTAATTCATTTAAAAAATCAAATCATGGCAACTTTAAGAATCAAGTTCCGCCCCTCGACGGTGGCAGGCCGTCCGGGCAGTATAATTTACCGCATAACCTGCCGCAATGTCACGCGCTACGTCGTAAGTGGCTGCAAGATATATCCCGAAGAATGGGACGCCGCACAGTCCGAAGCAATGCCCGTTCACGCCGCGCGCACGGGCACGATAATGCTCATAAACCAGAAACTCCGCAACGACGCCACCCGCATTGCCAACATTATCGACTCCATGAGCGACAATCCCGCCCTCCTCACGGCCGACGGCATAGTGGCGCGCTTCAGGGAGCCGGAAGCGCCGCCCATGTTCCTCGATTTCATGAAAGGAGTAATCCGCCAGCTTCGTGAGCAGGACAAGGTGCGTTGCGTCGAAACCTACACCTCTACGCTCAACAGTTTCACCGCCTTCCGCAACGGCTGCGACATACCCATAAGCGAAATCGACGCCATGCTCCTGGCGGAATACGAAACCTACCTCAAGGCGCGCAACGTGACGATGAACACCGTATCGTTCTACAACCGCATACTGCGCGCCGTCTACAACCGCGCGGCCGACAAGGAGCTTACCCCGCAGCGCAACCCCTTCCGCCACGTTTATACCGGAGTGGGAAAAACCGTAAAGCGGGCCATACCGCTGGGCTACATCCGGAAAATCAAGAACGAGGACCTGGCGCTCAAGCCGTCAATGGATTTTGCGCGCGACATGTTCATGTTCTCCTTCTACACGCGCGGCATGGCGTTCGTCGACATGGCTTACCTCAGGAAAAAAGACCTCCGCGGGGGAGTGCTCACCTACCGCCGGCGCAAAACCGGCCAGCGGCTGCACGTAAAATGGGAAAAGTGCATGCAGGAGATAATCGACAAATACCCCGCTTCGCCCACCGGCTACCTCCTGCCCATAATCACCCGCAGCGGCAGGGAACGGACGCAGTACCGCAACGCCCTGCACCTTGTCAACAGCCTGCTCAAGAAGATTGCGCTGCTCGTTGGCCTGCACACCAACCTCACCATGTACGTCACGCGCCACTCATGGGCCAGCATAGCGCGCAGCCAGCACATACCCCTGTCGGTAATAAGCGAAGGCATGGGGCATGACTCCGAAGCCACCACGCAGATTTACCTTGCCTCGCTCGACCGTTCGGCCGTAGACAAGGCAAACCGCTCGATACTCAAAAAACTCTGATTTCCCGTCCGGGCAAGACGCAAATTCCCGCTGCCTCGTTTGTCGTTATTCCTACGCTGCGTTTTGCCCCGGTTTTCAGGTGCCCGAAAATATGTCTGAGATATTTTAAAATATGTCAGACATATTTTGAATTATGTGCCTTGTATTTTTTATTTGCTCCCATGTGGGGTTTACAAGCTGAAAACCAGTTTTCAATTTCCTGCACAAAAACGCGCACATTTTTCATGCCGCGTTCCGCGTCGGCGTATGTCGGTTTTCAAAACAGGATAAGAGGAAAAAAATTCAGGAAAATTTTCCCTCTCTTACCAAGAGATATGCAACTCTCTTACCAAGAGACAGATAGTTAAGCGCAAAGATACTTTACGAGCGAATAACTACCAAATTTTTATTGCTCTTTTTTCACAAAATGAGTTATTATTTCAAGTTTGTTTAACTCTTGAAAACACTGCAAGCCCCGTCAGCAGGGACTTTCTGACACCTTGTAGCTCTCTTGGTAAGAGAGCGATTAAAAAAAATCAAAAATGCGAGCGAAAGTTTTCTTAGTATCCGCCCTGCTGGTGCTCGGTTGCTCCCACATGGCAGCACAGGAAAATTCTAAAGAGTTTTCTGTTGGCTTCCGCGTTGGAAACGCCGTTTTGAACTCCAACCTCACCGGCAATTCCGAAAGCCTTGCGGAAATAATTTCTTTTCTTGAAGACATCAGGAACGATTCCACCCTCGAGCTGGAAAGTATAACATTCTGCGGTTCGGCCTCGCCCGAAGGTTCAATGGCCATAAACCGCAAGCTGTCGCAACAGCGCAGCCGCGCCCTCGAGGAATATGTGCGCAAACACGTCACCCTGCCCGACAATATCGTAAAACGCACCGACGACATCACCGCCTGGGACTACCTGGCGCAGCTCGTAGAGCAGTCCGACATGCCCCACAAGCAGGAAGCCGTAGACGTAATGCGCAACGTGCCCGAATATACCTACGACAACCGTGGACGCCTTGTCGACAGCCGCAAGAAACACCTCATGGAGCTACAGTACGGCCGCACATGGCATTACATGCTCCGCAATTTCTTCCCCTCGGTGCGCAACGCCAGCATAGTGCTCGTAACCGTGAAGAAAAAACAGGAAACACCCCCGCCCGCACCGGTCGAGACACCCGCTCCGGCTCCGGCCGTAGAACCTGGGCAGGCGGTAACGCCCGCGCCGGCTCCCGCACCGCAGCCCGAGGAGAAAAAGCCGTTCTACATGGCCCTGAAAACCAACATGCTCTACGACGTGCTCGCAGTGCCTAACATCGGCATAGAGTTCTACCTCGGCAACAACTGGACCATAGGCGGCAACGTGATGTACGGCTGGTGGAACTCGCGCAGCGACAAACGCTACTGGCGCATTTACGGCGGCGACATCGCAGTGCGCAAATGGTTCGGCCGGAAAGCCGAAGAAAAACCCCTTACCGGGCACCACCTCGGCCTGTACGGACAGATTTTCACCTACGACTTCGAGTGGGGAGACAAAGGATACATGGGCGGCAAGCCCGGCGAAACCCTCTGGGAAAGCCCCAACTACGCATTCGGCGTGGAATACGGATACTCGCTGCCCATTGCGCGCCGCCTTAACATCGACTTCACCCTCGGCGTGGGCTACTGGGGCGGAAAATACTACACCTACAACCCGCGCGACGGCCACTTCGTTTGGCAGTCCACACGCAACCGCCACTGGTTCGGGCCTACAAAGGCCGAAATATCGCTCGTCTGGCTGCTCGGCCGCGGAAACAGCAACAACACGAAAGGAGGCATGAAATGAAACGCAACGCAATGAAATACATTCTCCTGCCGGCCATGCTGCTGGCCGCATATTCCTGCGAACACAAGGAACTATGCTTCGACCACGACGAACACGCGCCCAAAACCGAAATACTCGTCAAGGCCACATACCAACAGGAGTGGGAAGTGCCCGCACAGGGCGGCACCGACTGGGAAAACTACCCGTCGTTTGCCCAACGCTTCGGCTTTGAATACGACTCCCTGCGCCCAGCCGTGCCCGAAGGCCTGCGCGTGCAGGTGTATAACGACGACGGCACAAACAACGTGGTAAACCTCGAGCCCGAAGGCGGCACCGTGCAAATGCGCCCCGGCGAACACTCGCTCCTCTTCTATAACAACGACACCGAATACATCGTGTTCGACGACATGAACTCATACGCTTCGGCACGTGCAACCACGCGCGCCGTAACACGCTCCACCTATCTCGGCAGCCAGTACATGGACAATGCGGCCGACAACACCGTCAACCAGCCCGACATGCTCTACGGCAACTACATGGAAAGCTACACCGCCGTGCGCCAATCCGAAACGGCCGAACTGCCCGTAACAATGCACCCGCTGGTGTTCACCTACGTGGTGCGCTACGAGTTCAGCCACGGACTTGAATACGTGGCGCTGGCACGCGGGGCACTTGCAGGCATGGCCGAATCGGTAATGCTCAACACCGGGCGCACGTCGGCCGAAGCCGCCACCATACTCTTCGACTGCACCCTGCAACCCTACGGCGCGCAGGCCTGCGTGCGCTCTTTCGGAGTGCCCGACTATCCCAACGCCCTCTACAAGACGCGCGCCGCCACACGCACCTACGCCCTCAACCTCGAGGTAAGGCTCAATAACGGGCAGATGAAAACGTTCGACTTCGACGTAACCGACCAGGTGGCAGCACAGCCCGAAGGCGGCGTAATAGTAGTCAAAGGAATAGAAATCACCGACGAGGAAGGCCAGGCCGGCGGCTCCGGCTTCGACGTCACCGTAGACGGGTGGGGCGAATTCGAGGACATCGAGCTGCCCCTGCGCTAATCCGCAAAGCCGCATGGGCAAAAGGGAAAAACAACACGGCACGTAAAAGAAATTATGTCCGACATATTTTAAAATATCTCAGACATATTTCGAAATAGGTCAGACATATTTTTTCCGGCCTCCCGAACCCCTCGAAAAAATGCGGACAAAAACGGAAAACTCCCCCGGGCAAACCAAAACAGAACCTTGATTCATTCATTTATATTATTAACAATTATGTCTAACTAAAAATTCACTGACATGAAAAAAGTATTTTTAATGGCAGTTGCGGCAGTTGCCATGCTGGCAAGCTGCAGCAATGACGAAACCACCGGCAAGGCCGTGAAAGGCAACGCCATCCAGTTCGACGGCTTTGTAAACAAGAGCGTCAAAGGCGTTGATGATGACATTACGAACGACAATTTCGCTTCATTCCAGGTATGGGGCTTGATGAGCAAGGGCGAACAGACCGGTAATCCGTTTGACGGAACAACCGTTACCAAAAGCGGTTCCGACTGGACTTACACTACTCCCGTTTATTGGGAAAACGGCTACAACTACAGCTTCGTAGCTATCGCTCCTGCCGGCTTCGGCACGTTCAACGCGCCCACTACTGTAGGCCAGTACGGCTCGATTGACTTCACCAACGATGGCGAAACCGACCTCATCTACGACGTTAACGGCGAGCACGCAAGCAAGGCCGTAAGCACCGAGGGACAATGCCCCGCAGCTATCGACTTCACCTTCAACCACCTGCTTTCGCGCGTGAAATTCACGTTCACGAACGCTATGGACGACGGTTCTACAATCAACGTAACCGGCGTTACTATCACCAACGCAAACACCAAGGCTACCGCTACTCTCGGCGAAACGGCTACCTGGGCACTGGCAAAGGACAACATCCCCGGCAACCTCACCTTCGGCAACGTGCTGCTCGACGGACAGGCTACCGACTTCGCAGCACCCGAATCAAAGGCTACCGACCACAAGTACATGATTCCCGCAATCAGCAACGGCCAGAAGTACACCGTAATCTTTACCGTTACACGTCATCACAGCGGCGTAACCGATCAGTACGACCACACGGTTGAACTCCCCGAAATTACAATGGTGCAGGGCAAGAGCTACAACTTCACGGCTGAACTCAACGCTCAGAACATAACCGGCGGCGACCCCGACGATCCTGATAATCCTCAGCTTTGCCCGATTAAGTTCACTGCTACTGTTAGCGACTGGGGCGGCTTCAACGAAACCGAACTCGTATTGCCGAGCGCAAGCAGCCAGGAGCCTTAAAACAAGCACAACAATCCCGTTCAACTCGTTTCATGATATATAATGATTTAATAGGTTGAACGCTCTTTGCGCGGAGCGATGTTTAGGTCGCCCGCGTAAGGACAAACACAGGGTGCAAGGGGTTGAATGTTCCCCTTCCACCCACAAACAGCCGGGAACAAAGACGCTTCACGGCATAACGATACAAAAACAAAAGATATGAAAGCAAAAAAGTACCTATACCAAACGGCAGGAAAGGCGGCCGCACTCGCCGCATGCCTGCTGCTGTTTTCGTGCTCCGGTGATGACTTGGCCGACTACGGCAGCGCCAACGGCGGAAAGCACAGCGACAACATCTGCTTCAGCATATCCGCAGCCGACAAGGCCATGGCAAAAGGCGCGTCCCTTGCCGACTCCTCCAAGGCTGCCGGCGAATACACCGCCGCGCGCTTCGTAATGCGCTCGCCCGACACCGACGACACCTTGTGCGTGCAAACCGTTATTTCCGACGGCATAAACGTCACTTCGTTCGAGGGCGGGACGGCAGCAACGCGCGGAGTACCCGTAACGTCGCTCGAGACATACGGCTCGTTCCACGTTCAGGCGCACTGCACCGACAACGGCACGCCCGTATCGCAGTTCTACATGGACGACAACGCCACGAATTCCGACGGCACCGTGTGGAGCACGTCGCAGGTACGCTACTGGCCGGGCGAGAACCGCACCCTGCAGTTCTTTGCCTGGGCACCGGCCGACGCAGCTTTCACCGCCACACCCGGAAGCCCCGAGAGCACAACGTTCAAGTACACCGTGCCCGACAATGCAACCGACCAGAAAGACATCGTGGTGGCAACCACCGACCGGTTCAACGGAAACCACAAACAGCAAGTGCCGCTTACGTTCAAACACATCCTTACAGCCGTGAAGTTCGAGTTCGGAAGCCAAATGCAGCCCGGCACAATAAAGAGCGTAGCCCTGAAAGGCGTTATAAAGGGCGGTACATACACGGCGTTCCCCACCGGCAGCACCGGCGAAGGCACATGGACGCTCAACGACGCCACAGCCGACTACACGCAAGAGTTAAATAAAACCACAACCGGCGCAGAAACCAACGGAACTCCCGTAACTACCAAAGATGGTACGTTCATGATGTTGCCGCAAACGCTGCCCGACGGCGCAGAAGTGGAAGTAGTGTTCCAAGACGGGACATCCGGCCAGGAGCGAACCATGTCCGCCTCTATAGCCGGCACACAGTGGCCGCAAGGAAAGACCGTAACCTACAAGCTATCCATAACGCCGGAATACAAGTTCGAGATAACCGAGGAGAATCCGGTGATAGACGCGCACTACGTGATTTTCCAGACCACGTTGAAAGTATCCGGCGTTGCTCCCAACCAATCGTGGACAATAACCGCACCTATCGGCATTAACAATGGTGAAGATGTTACCATACAACTGCAAAGCAGCATGAACCAGCTTGCAAAACGCGGCTATTGGATTGACCGCAGGATAAGCGCCAACGGTGCAGACCGCGGCAGCGCGCGGGGGACAAACACACTAAGCGGCACCGGCTCGGGCGAATTTCCGATAGCTGTTTACGTTCCCGAAAATGCGGGTGAAAGCAACCGTACCGTGAGCCTAACAGCCACTGTAGGGAACGTCGGCACGGCAGCAGCAACTATAGACCTTACGCAACTTTGCCCCAGCTGGAACAACGGAATAGGCTGCGAACGGTTTGAGGAATACGACGAGGGCTTCAGCGACGGCTACCCGTGGGGTTTCTTGTGGGACGAAAACTTTTCTATTACATACGACATGCCCGACTTAGGCAACATCTGGGACGCTTTCGAGAACGTGCTGATCAACTTTTACCTCACGTTCCTCGACAATAGAGATTATGTAGACGTAGACAGAGCCATGTTAATATTAGTAAGAAGCGTGACTATCAACTTCGGTGAAATACCACAGATAGATGTGGCCGACGACGACCAAAATGGCCGACAGAATACCTTGGAACTCTACAATTTCGAGGGTATAAACGACGCTTCGGCGTTGATGGCCGCACTCGAACAGATAGGGGCCACCCCTGACATAGATTTACCGTCGAACCCCACTGAGTTCGCTGCACGCGCCGCCGTAATGAGGAACAAATTTCAGGCACAGGAAGATCCCGACGGCGAAACCGATCCAAGCACAGGAGAAACCATAATAAGAGCTGTGCTGCGTGATGAGGACTGTGTGTGGTATCTACCCTCGCGCAACGAAGCTCCGAATATGATAGACGAACAATATTCTCTGTCTGGTGAATATTGGACTTCAACGGCCATACACGACAACCAGAACGCTTATATGTACAGTGTAGGCAGCCAGCCGGTGTCTGAGCGGCGCGACATATCCCACAAAGTTCGCGCAGTGCGAAGTAAATAAAAGGAATTCATATATTTTGAGTGCACCATACTCAAACGACGTCCCGCCCGCTTCTGTTTAAATGGAAGCGGGCGGGATTGTTTTCAGCCTTTTGTGCCTGTGTTTTTGTTTTCCCTGTTCCTGTTCCGCAGGGCGGCAGGTGTACCGCAAACAACTTATCACAATTGTTAAAAATCGGAACGTCGTTTTTGCACGTTGCGGGGAGGGGTTTGGAGCAAATAAAAAATATGTGCCTTGTATTTTAAAATAAACACATAGCGAAAAAGTAAATTTGGGTAAAACGTAGCGAATTAGCTGATACAGCGTTCGTTACGCTTTGTTTTTCTATGGGACAGAGCCAACGAAATACCACCTCG
>OOBJ01001184.1_pt1 | contig 16904 bp, 14 predicted proteins | sample 1671331 | NCBI WGS metagenome assembly OOBJ01 (sample SAMN06348145, study PRJEB24527) | human gut metagenome | biome: human gut; feature: ankylosing spondylitis patient; material: feces | host: Homo sapiens | place: China | collected 2015-10 | reverse complement strand
TGATGAGAGGAAGGTTGTTCAAGAATTGGTTCGATACATATAAGTATCGTAATCGATTTACAATGGTGACATCTACTTTGTTAGATGAGTATGGAATAGACAATGTTGCTTCTGTAATCATCAGAAATGACAATCCTAATCTTGGTAAAGTTTTGGCAGAATTTGGAGAAACGATAGAAATGTTTAGCCATAAACCAGGTATAGGTTAATAAAACAATATTCCTCATTCGAGTGGCGACAAGCGCAGAGCGATACTGCGGTGGGGAACAAATATAACATTATTCAAAAAACTGATAGGTGTAACTACTTGTAATATTGTAGGGATGCTGTATTGATGATATACAGAAGTGAAAATGAAGCTATATAGTTCAAAATCTGATATATGGTATTATCTCGTAGTATATATGGAGATAATGGCGGTATGTTTATTTGGTGATATTTTGCCATCTGACAGCCAAGCTATGATATGGTGTAGATTCATATTTGGCCAAGTCCATAATAGTCCAAGTTTCTATGCTTTCAACTTTATCCTACTTTTAATTGGGGCAGTTTATATGCTCAATAAGCAAATGCATCGAAAAGTATTTAGGATAAGCAAATGTGCTTCCTATGTAACATCTATATTGTTAGTGGTTGTATGTAGCTCGAAACATCCTATGGCGATAGAGTATCTTGCGTTAGCTTTCTCCTTTCTAACTTGCCTCCTCATTTTTGATTTGAATAAATTATTCGTTGGGGCTAAGGAATCAAACATCCTCAATGCTGGTGTTGAAGGCTTTGTTGCTGATTGTTCGAAACAAGAAGATTTGCAAAATGTAGGATGGGATAAATATGCTGAGAGCTTATTAGCAAGATTGGAAGGAACTAATGCTGTTGAAGGTGCTTTTACGGTATCACTAACAGGTAGCTGGGGTACTGGCAAGACGACTTTTCTAAGTTACCTAAAGGATCACATGCGCAAGAAAGGGGTAGTATATATGGATTTCAATCCATGGCTCAGTAATTCAACGGAGACCATCATTCAAGATTTCTTTCAAGCTTTGAATAGCAAACTTTGTGAACAAGGTATTGAGCTCGAAGATGAAATAGATGAATATGTCAAACTCTTGTTCAAGTGGGGTAATGAATCCTTAGCCGATAAAGTTAGTGAAGTCTTCCCTCTTGGTGATGGTAAAGATTTATCAGTTTTGAGAGAAGAGTTATCCAGTGGTTTGAATCTTCTAGATGGTAAACTCTATATCCTTATAGACGATATAGATCGCCTTCAGGGTAAGGAAATCTTTGAGGTATTGAAACTGATAAGAAATACCGCAGATTTCAACCACATCGTATATATTGTGACTTGCGATAAGGAATATGTACTTCAGTCGCTTCACGACCAAATAAAAAAGCCAGATGAATATCTTAAGAAAATATTCCAATTAGAGTTAAAATTTCCACAATATGAAAGATATTTGTTAACTCATTTGTTTAAGACAGAACTCCTTGCACATACCCATTATGATGCAGGTTTGCAAAACCAGTTGAATAACTTGGAAATGGAATTAGGGCGCGATAATATCTATCTTAGAGACTATCTCTCAAATTTTCGAGATGCCAAGAGGCTAGTAAATATATTTATGTTGAACCTCGACTATATTGCTAAGCAAGGGGTCGTCGCCGACTTCAATATCAAGGAACTCTTCTTGATACTATTGTTTGAGTATACTGACGAAGTCGGTTTTAATAAATTCCGTGAGAATCTTTGGGACATAGTGCATGAATACCCATCAGATCCTAAATATTTAGAACTCGTAGATGAGGAAAGGCTAGCAAATTATAAATTCTCAGGTAATTCTTTGCGCTTACTGAATGCTTTGTTTCCACCACTATCTTGGAATACACCCAAGCCTAAGCGTAATAGCATAAGACGAGAAGATAAATTGCTTACATATTTCAGTTTCCGTCCTTATACATATCTGATGAGCCTAACTGATTTTACAAATCTTCTAAAGAGTTCATCTCCTGAAACGATTAAATCTTATATTAAGAATTCTAATGTGGGTGTATTCAATAAGGCATCGTCAATTTACCAAATGCTTGATGAGCAGTGGCTGAATGGCTTGGATGAAAATACCATTAAGAATTTCTTCTTGTTGTTGACGGAATGGACAGAGAAGTATAAAAGTTATAACCCTGACGAAGTCGGTTCTCTTTATAGGGATATTCTTTTGAAGTCTCATATAGATGAGAATATGGTAGATCTTATAAAAGATATTCTGCATGAATACTTCGCATCAATACAAGAATCTTTACGTGGCATTTACATCTTGCAAAAGATATTATGCAAGATGATACCATGCTTTGCACAGCAAGACGGTTATGGGAATGCGATTTTTTATCCTGAGTGCATCTATAGTTCTGATGAATTGCATATGATGTTAAGTGAAAATGCTCGTAAGTTCTTGAGTATGGTGAAACCTGGAATTAAGGATTTCTTGGAGAAATCTAGGTTGAAATCATTTGTAGGATGCTCTGTTGTTTATAATGAATCGTCTTCAAGGCCTCAGTTTGATTCTTTCCCTATAGAAAATGAACTGATAACTTATTTCTCTCAGAACAAGGAACATCATGATATTCGACCATTTATAGAAAAGTTTGTTATCGCTAATTATCCTGGTGATAATGATGAGGAAAGGATTGAGGCAATGACAGCAGATATAAGAAAGCATTTTGCTAGCATTGACTTCTATAGACGTTTCTTGCAAGAATGCTTTGTGCATAAAGATGGGGATAATACTTTGGATGAATATCTAAAGCATAATCGTTTGAAAGCACAAAATTAAGTTTAATTTAAAGGAGTGTGCTTAGTAATCCTTCATTCAAATAACGATACAAAATAACTTCTTTCAAAAAAAAAAAGTGTAACTACTTGTAAAATAGTGGGGATGCTGTATTGGTGATATACTGTACTTCGTATAGAGTGGAATGGCTCTTGGCAAAATTCAAAGGAAGCAATGCAAGAGGTGTTTAGTTATAAATGGTTGGATTGATGTGATTTTAATGCAATGTAAACGATTGCCGTAAAAATGTATTTCATATATAGAATATATGGGATACGATGAAGGCTTGCTTTTTGTGTGTAGGATTGTGGTATTTTGAGGATGGCAAAGATTCCAGCAAAAGTATATACATATTTTTATAATCCAAATTTATGAGTACAATTATGAAGAATAAATATATAGAATTACTTTGTGATTCGCAAGTTGATAAAATGCAGCTTCTTCGTCATATGTTTTCAAATAATAACTATGATGAATTAAACAAGATTGCAGATAGGGCACCATCAACATTTACAGGTTTGCTAAGCTTGTCCTTTTTGCGTCGAAATAGTTATCAATCCTTACATGGAAGAGGATTTCTTTTAAGTAAGCCATATGAAGAATATGTGGGGATTTTAGCCTTCATATTTAGCCGTAACAAAAAAATAATCAATCAATATCTCTTATTTAGAGAAAAATATGATACAGCTTTTTTGTTGGGGAAATATGACGAAGCAGAGGCTTATTTGGTCTCAATAAAGAAAATATCTTATTCAATTTGGACATTAGAACAAGATATAAAGTTGGAAAGGTTGAAATCTGGGTTAAGTGCCTGTACTCAACTATATAATAAGCTTTACAAAGAGTCGGGAAATATTTATTCCTATATGGCCTATCTCTTTTATCTTTCCTCCTCTACAGAATATAGTTTTGAGGCGGAGATTGATTTGAATTATGAAAATCTGAAAAATACTTTAGATGAAGACACTTTTGGTTATATAGTTGCCCATTGTATGCCTTTCAAGCCATTTAGCTTTGCGGATTGGGTTAAGTTTGATTTGAGATCATCCTTGCTGGATTTGTATGATAATTTTATGTTTGCATTAAATGTTGCAAATGAGGGACTTATCAAAAATAAAGAATTCCAGAAGAATGTTCTTTTGATTAATGATGTTATAGAGGACAAGCGACTTCATTCATTTTTATATAAGCAAAGACTTGCTCCTTTCGAAGGCTCAGAAGCCATTGTGATTAGGGAGAAATTAATTAAAGATTATTATTCAGCAGATTATGAGTCTTTTATCGCTGAATATCCAAAATATGGAGATGAGTATCCTTGGGATACTTCTCTTTTAGATTTATATGTAAAGAGTTTGGTGATTATGGGAGCAAAATGCCCTAAAAGTATTGGCGAAAATACTCCGATATTTGACAAGTTGCTGGTGTATTACTATAAATATTTGACAAAAGAAAACAATAACCAGCCTTTATATTATAGAAATATAATGACGATTTGCCATTCCTGCTATTCTATTTATGGTATTTCTCATTTTTGGAATATTGTTAAAGGATATGAAAGCAAAAGTATTCTGCATATATTAGATGATTTTAGTCAATATTCTTATGGGCGAAATATAAGAGATTATCGCTTAAATAATAGCATCTCATTGGAAGTAGAGAATCATCATATAGAAGATGACGTTGATTTGATGGAGTTTCAGCTACGACCTCATTTGCTGGGCTCTAATGAGGGTTTTAGTAGATTATGCAGTCTGCTGGAGCAGAATAAAGTTGCTCCTTTCCTTTTGGATCACGTATGTTCATACATATTTAGCAAATTAATAGCTGATAAAAAATTAGATGAGGCGGTATGCTTCTTTGTTAAATATAAGATTAAGGATGAGACGTTAGATATTTTATTTGACAAGAAAGAACTTAAAAATATTTTTGAGGATGATTATCTTTTAAAAAATAGCATTCCTTTGGAACTATCAATATTCTATACAATGATAGGCTTTGAGGATTATAAAAGATATTTACCTTATAAAAAAGTGTTGTCACTCTATCATGTAAAACGTGCTTCTGAATTGGATATAGCTAATAATCAGCTTTTGCTTTATTTCTTGGCCTATGTAGTTGATACGAAAGTTCTTTCTTTGCATGTACAGCGATTCAGTACTCTAAATGATGCCATAGAAGAACGTATCAAGATATGTGAATTATTATACGAGAAAACAGAAAAAACTATCTTTAAGAATGAGATTGCAAATATTTATAGAGAGCAATCTATACGCAGCTTAACTAAGAAGATTGATGAAAGTAAAATTTATGTTGATGTTAATAAAATTATTTCAGAAGGTCTCAGTGAAGAAAAAGTTTTATATGATTTGTTTCAAAACTCAGATGATTCGATGAATTTTTATAATTCTTTAGATTCTTTGATTAAGTTGATGGATAAAGATGGATTAAATATTAAAGATGGATTAAATATAAGTATTAGATTGTCTCTTGATGAGTCTGCAAAAATTAATTATAAGTATTCTTTATGTGAAAAATTGTTCTTGTGTTTAAGAGACCGTTTTCTGAGCGATCCAAAATATGGTTTAGATTTCTTTTTGAGTACAAGAATAAGGCATGGAACTTTAGTCAATCAAATAAGACATGAATTTCAAGCACATAATTTGGTAACTAATATTGGTGAAAATAACCAATATAAAGATGATGAGTTTTGGACTAATGATATGAAGTTACAAGACGAAGAGAAAAAATATTATGTAAGACAATGTCTGAAGCAGTTTTCTGCATCATTGGATGCTTATATCTTTAGATTAAAAGACGAAGTTATTCAAATAAAGACAGAGTTGATCAATACAAATAAGAAGGCAGCATTTGATTTCTCTTTATCTCAGATTGATTCATATATCGGTTATGCCTATAATGAAAGTTCGAGACTAAATTTCATAGATTGTGTCAACCTCATTTTTACCACATTGTGGAATATAACAGAAAGAAGATTGCGAGAAATAAAGTCAATTATAGATGTAATGCAAGTTGACATTTGTTCTATGTTGAATAATTTGGAAAAAGATATTAGTGAAAAAATAGGGGAGGATTGCAATCTTGTCAACTTTAAATTTGCAATAAGAAGTTGCAAAACTGATTTTCAACAAGATATGTATATCGTGAAGTCATGGTTTGTAAAAAATGACAAGACAGACTTTTCTTTTGATATAAAGAATGTTGTTGATGCATGTTTGCGAATGCATAATCGTATTAATACTTCACCTTTAAAGGCTAGCATAGATATTTCAAGTAGGTCTATGCTTAAAGGTGTTTATTTCGATAAATTCAATGATTTATTTCATGATTTATTCAATAATGTAACAGCATATTGCAAATCTGTACAGAGACCTCTAACGTGTAAGGTTGTTGTTCAAGAAGATAAAGACCATATTAGAATTGAGGTTTCAAATAAATTACGTGATGAAGATATTCCTCAGATTCAATCTGTAATAGACAAGTTTAAAGGACGTGAAAAAAAGTTATTGCTATCAGGCATAGGAAAAAGAGAAAAATGCTCTGGGATGGTTAAAATTAGTAACATCGTATCTAACTTACTGCCAGGGGAGAATACCTATAGTAATAGCATTGTTGATTCATATTTCATAGCATCTATATCTGTAAAACTTAATTCGATAAAAGCATGAAGATATTATTGATAGAGGATGATAAGTACAAATGTGAAGACATAAAGTCTAACATAGAAAATAGTTTTTCTGATGTTATCGTTGACACTGTTCGTTCATATAAGACGGGGGTTATGAATTCGCTTTTTGGTAATTATGATTTGCTACTTGTAGATATGACACTCCCCACTTATGATGGCGAGTCAGGTTATGGATATGGCGATTCCCTTAAAAATGGAGGAGAAATGATTGTGAATGAGGTTTATGATGAAGGTAAAATAGTAAAAATTGCAATAGTTACACAATATGAAACGTTTGATGGCGAAACTTTAGAAGTAGTAGAAAAACGTTTAGCAAGATTATGTGGCGAAAATTACTTAGGTTGTGTTAAATATTGCTCTTATAAAGAAGATTGGAAAGAGCCGTTGAATAAAATAATTGATTATGTTGTCCATATTAATCATTGATGATACGCCTGAAAAAATATCAACACTAAGGGTCTTGATTAAAGAGAGTGGTATAAATACAGAGCCCATAATTGCCCATGACTTTAGGGAGGCTATGGCAAAAATGGGTGAAACTCTATTTGATTTAGTTATATTGGATTTAAATATTCCTGAAAATTGTGGAGAAGATTCAAATCCTGAGAATGCAATTACTTTGATGAAATTGATACATCATGATGAAGACTTGTTTTGTCCGATGTCTTTAATTGGATTAACAAGATTGGAAGATATAGAAAAGTATCAAAATTCTTTCGATAAGTTTTCTTTGCAACTTTTGAAGTACGAAGTCAATAATGATTCTTGGAAAATTCCTTTAAAAAATAAAATTCGTTTTTTGATTAAATATAAAGAAAAAATGGGAAAGAACAGAAGAAAATATAATTTTGATGTTGCTATTATTAATGCATTGCAGGAGCCTGAGAACTCACAGGTTCAAAAAGTTTTTTCTGATAAGTGGGAAATCGTTGATATTGAGGATGATCGTACCAATACTTATTATAAAGCGACTATCAAAAATAAGGAAGGGCGTGATATTTCAGTCATAACAACTTTTATGACTCAGATGGCTGGTGTTAGTTCTGCAACGTTGACAACGAAAGTCATTTACAATTTTGCACCAAAATATTTGTTCATGACAGGTATTGCAGCTGGTGTAGACTCTGTTGAGGTTAGCTATGGTGACATCTTGATTTGTTCTGATGTTTGGGATGGGGCTAGTGGTAAGATTAAAACTGGTGAAGATGGACAGCGCAAGTTTGAGCCGGATTATCGTCCATTGGCATTAGATAACGAACTTAAGAATATTTGTATGCAAATGCAAAAAGACCAGAATCTGTTAAATGATATAGAGCAAAAATATCCAACAAATAATGGTAAGCCCAAAAGTCGTTTGCAAGTCCATATTGGACCGATGGCATCTGTGCCTGCTGTAACTGCACGTAAAGAAGAAATAGCCCAGATTAAAAACCATGCGAGAAAAATAATTGGCATTGAGATGGAAAGCTATGGGTTGTTTTATGCAGCGGCAAATGGAATTAATCCTCGCCCTAAATTCTGTGCATCATTTAAATCTGTATCAGATTTTGCTGATGTTGCTAAGGCTGATGATTTCCAAGAGTATGCATCGTATACTTCTGCTGCTTTTCTGAAGGAACTTATTTGTAAAAAGCTGAATTTTAATTTTTGATGAGCAATAATTATGGTCACTTAAACAGAAATTAGTAAATTATGAAGGGAATTGTGTTGGCAGAAGAGAGCAAGGTAGTAGTTCAAGGCTTGGATGGCTATATCGTAGCCGAGAAGAATGGACAGCTGCTAGTTTGCTCATTGAAAGAGAAACAGAGAATTAAGGAGTTTGGAAAATAAAAAAACTGCGATTGATTTGCTATTATCGAAATTGAAAGCAGTGAGGATACCTCAGTACCGTCTTAGATAGAAGTTTAAGAAAGTGTGGCTCAAGGGTATAAAAATAGTAAAATATTTAATACGAAATAAATTATGGAAGAAAAAGTAATAGAATTGATTGCACGTGTACTTAAAGTACCAACAACAGAAATAGAGATGGATACCGAAATCGGTGAGCCAGATGAGTGGGATTCTCTTCATAATGTTGAGATTATCTCTCAGTTGGAGAAGGAATTTAATGTGAAGATTACATCTGATATGATTATGGACTTGGAGGATGTATCTGATATTGTTAGTCTCATTGAAGATTTGACAGAATAATATTAACTTAGAGTTCTGAGAATATTAAGAGACGATACAATAGAACAATATAGTACAAAGAATATTTATATGTTAGAAAGTATCGAAAAACAAATATGGCACTGGGCAACCGTACAGCCCGATAAGGTAGCTGTAAAGAGTGGAAAGAAATCTGCAACATATCTTCAGTTGTGTCAACGCATATTGGGAGCAAGAGATTATTTCAAATCTCAATTGTCACACAACGAAGGAAATGTTGTTATCCTTGCAGCAGGTAAGCAGATAGAATTTGTATATGCATATTTTGGTGCACACTTAGCTGGATTAAAGGTAGTTCCTATTGATGCTGCTACGAATCCTACTAGATTGGATTATATTGTGAAACAAACGCATGCTAATTTTCTGGTTGGTTTTGATGAAAGCGAGCAGGAGGTTGCTAAGGCTAGATTGAAAGACTTCGCAGAATTATCTGCTGATTTCTCTACACCTTTGTTTCCAGAAGGCCATCAGATTGCAGATATTCTTTTTACAACAGGTACTACTGGTAAACCAAAAGGGGTGCCTTTGACTTATGATAATGAGGCTGCTGCAGCAAGAAATATCAATGAGTTTATTGGTAATTCACAGGAAGATGTTGAACTTCTAGCTCTTCCAGTCAGCCATTCCTTTGGCTTGGGTAGAGTAAGATGCTGTCTGTCTAAGGGAGCGACATTGATACTGCTCGGTAGCTTTGCCAATGTAAAGAAGATATATCGCACGATGGAGGAAGACCAGGTAACTGGTTTCACAATGGTTCCTGCCAGTTGGAGATACCTCAAAAAACTTACAGGCGATAAACTGGGTGAATTCAAGGAGCAACTTCGATATATAGAAATGGGCAGTGCCTTCTTCTCTAAGGATGAGAAGCAGGAACTTGCCGATCTGCTTCCTCATACCAGAGTATGTATGCACTATGGTTTGACAGAAGCTTCTCGTTCTGCTTTTATGGAATTTCATCAGGATAAGGCACATTTGGATTCTGTAGGAAAGGCTTCACCAAATACAGATATCAAGGTGTTGGATGAAAATGGAGAGGAATGTGGTGTAAATCAAGAAGGTGAAATCTGCGTAAAGGGTGATCATGTAACTCATGGATATCTTGATTTGCCAATTGAGGAATCTTTCTTTGGTGATTATTTCCGTACTGGTGATTGGGGATATAAGACAGCAGAAGGATATATTTATTTAATAAGCAGAAAGAAAGAACTGATTAATGTCGGTGGTAAAAAGGTAAGTCCTATAGAAGTAGAAGAGCAGTTATTCAAGATTCCTGGTATAGCAGATTGCGCTTGTATTGGCGTGTCAGATGAGGAAGGTGTTCTTGGCGAGGTTGTTAAGGCATTCATTGTGAAAGACAAAGATAGTGGGATTACTTTTGATGATATTAAAAACCAACTGAACGGTAAACTAGAGTCTTATAAACTTCCTGTTCACTATGAATGGATAGATGAAATACCAAAGACTCAGAATGGAAAAATTCAACGAGGTTTATTAAAATGATTGATATAAAGAATAAAAAAAATTGTTGCGGTTGTCACGCTTGTGGCGATGTGTGTTATGCTCAAGCTATAACTTTCCATACCGACCATGAAGGATTCTGGTATCCAGAGGTTGATAAGGAAAAGTGCACTGATTGTCATCTTTGCGAGAAAATTTGTCCGATGATCAATATCGATAAGTTGAAGCATAATGATTTGTCAGAGCCAAAAGTTTTTGGTGGTTATAACAAGGATATTGTTATTCGCTTTGATAGTACATCTGGTGGTATCTTTACTCTTCTTGCACAAGTCATGTATAAGCAGAAGGGATATGTTAGTGGTGCCATCTATACGGATGACTTGAAGGTATTCAACTTCATTTCTAATGACAAGAAAGATTTGAAGCGTCTTCGTAGTTCCAAGTATGTACAGAGCAATGCTGAAGGTTTATATAAGCAGATTAAGCAGTTGCTGATAGCTGGCGAAAAGGTTTTAGCCTGTGGCTCACCTTGCCAGATGGCTGCTCTGCGAAGCTTCCTTCGTAAGGATTACGATAATCTTATCATTGTAGATTTCCTTTGTCGTGCAACGAATTCTCCAAAGGTTTTTGAGAAATATAAGGAGTCTTTGGAAGCTCGCTATGGTTCTAAGATTGTATCTATTAAGGACAAGAACAAGGATCACGGTTGGCATAGTCTTGCCAGAAAGATAACATTCGAGAATGGTCAGGTATATTATGGCGAAGGTCATGAGGATGATTATCGCCGTGGATACCACGACAATGTCTTTGAGCGCCCTTCTTGTTATGAATGTAAGTTCAAGGGTATTCCACGTATGAGTGATATCACTCTTGGTGATTTCTGGGGAATTGGTCAGGTAGATTCTTCTTTGGAACAGAACTTAGGAACCTCCCTTATCATGATTAATTCCAAGAAAGGTTTGGAATACTTTGATAAAATTAAGGATAAGTTAGTTGTTAAAGAGTTTACTTTGAAGGATATTGTCCCAGGTAATAGCACTGCTTTAATGGGTGGTAAGCTTCCTTATCCTGCCAATATCAATCGAGATGAATTCTTTAAGGCACTTGATGAAATGCCATTTGATAAATGTGCAGCTAAGTTCTTTCCATACGAGAGTAATGATAAGATTTCTGCTAAGCGAAAGGTAAAGAATATCCTTCGTGTCATTTACCACAATAAGAAGAACCCAATGCAGTTGCTCCGTATCTTCTATTGGAATTACTGTAGAAAGAATATCCATAGCAACCTGTTAGAAGGAAAAGTCTTCAATGTCCTTTCTCATTGTGCCATAGATATCGCCACGACTGCAAATATTGAAGTTGGTGGTCAGGTAAGTCTTAATCAGAAGCGAACACGTGGTAGTAAGGGGGAGTTCCGACTTTTGGTAGAGGATGGTGCCACACTGAGTTTTGGTAAAGGTCATTCTTATTTCAAATACGATAGTGATGTGCAGGTATTCAAGGGCGCACAGATGTTAATAGGTAGTTGTGCTACCAACATAGGTTTGAAAATCGTTTGTTCAGAGAAAATCGTAATGGGGGATGATGTTCACATTGGTCGTGATGTTTGGATACGAGATAACAATGGCGGTCATCATGTCATCATTAAGGGATACAAAGACAAGGCACCTGTCATCATTGGTGACCATGTATGGATCTGTTCAAACGTTAGTATCACGAAGGGTGTTACAATAGGCGAGGGTGCAATCATCTCTGCTAATAGTGTTGTTACAACTAACATCCCTGCTCATTGCATCGCTTCAGGTAATCCAGCCAAGGTGATTGCTGAAAACATTTATTGGAGACCATAATAAAAAAGAATATATGGCAAATAATAAACGAATAGCAAAGAATACCATGTTCCTGTATTTCAGAATGATGCTGATAATGGGTGTTACCCTTTATACTTCACGTATCGTACTGAAAACTTTAGGAATAGAAGACTTTGGTATTTATAATGTGGTTGGTGGAATCGTTACGATGTTTACATTCTTGAATGGTGCTTTGGGTTCTGCTACATCCCGATATATAACATTTGAATTAGGAAAAAAAATTATGAACGGTTAAACCAAGTTTTTAATGTCGCATTCTTGATACATCTTTTAATTGGTGTGCTTGTTATTGTATTGGCAGAAACGATAGGTCTTTGGTTCTTTTATGAAAAGATGACAATCCCAGAAAATCGTATGTTTGCGGCCTTTTGGGTATATCAGATATCTATTCTAACCTGTTTTTTTACACTAACGCAAGTTCCATATAATGCAACCATCATAGCTCATGAAAATATGAAGATTTATGCTTGGGTAGGTATTGTAGAAGTGATATGTAAATTAATAGTGGTTTTCCTGTTGGTAATCTCACCATTTGATAAATTAATATTTTATGCAAGTCTTCTTTGCTTGATACAAATCTCCATTATATGCTTTTATCGTATATATTGTTCAAGGAATTATAAGGAAAGTTCTTTAAAACTTTATAAGGATATGGGACTGTATAAAGAAATGTTTGGATATGCCGGTTCTGATTTGATTGGAAATATTTCTGTTCTTGCTCAGGGACAGGGTCTGAATTTGTTGTTGAATGTGTTCTTTGGACCAGTCGTGAATGCAGCACGTGGAGTTGCTTATCAAGTACAAGGGGCGGTTACCCAGTTCTCCACTAACTTCATGACTGCAGTTAGACCACAAATCATCAAGTCGTATGCTCAAGGAGATCTCAAAGGGATGATGAAGTTAGTTGTGGATAGCAGCTGTTTTTCTTATTACTTGATGTGGATTATTTCATTTCCTATCATGCTTGAGGCTGATTATATCTTAAAGTTATGGTTAGGAGAATATCCAGAGCATACTGTAAATTTTCTTAATTTAGTGTTGGTGTTATGTTTAATTCAGACATTAAAAACTCCAAGAACTACCATATTTCATGCAACAGGTCACATAAAACTTACCAATATGGTTGTTGGAAGTATTTTATGTTCAGCATTCCCTTTAGCATATTTATTCTTGAAATTAGGAATGGCCCCTGAAGCAGTTTTTTGGTCGGCTAACATAACAATGTTAGTGTCAGAATTTGCAAGTATTTTCATCTTAAAGAAATATGTTAAATATTCAATACCTTCATATCTGCTCCATGTGCATGGAAGATGTTTGTTGGTATCATGTGTTTCTGCTATTGTTCCATTTTTATGTTTTGATAAGTTCATGGAACCTTCTTTTGTCCGCTTGTTATTAACAGGTGTGATGACTACAATGTTTATAGCAGTTTCTGTACTGACCTTAGGGATGGATAAAGAAATTAGAATGAAAATTTTGAATTTAATAAAAAATAAGATTTAAGATGAACAGCGTAATTTTAAGTAATGGTGTAGAAATGCCTAGTTTAGGTCTTGGGACATTTCCTTTGTATGGAGAAGTCTTGACTAATACGTTGTATGAAGCCTATAAGATAGGTTATCGACTTGTTGATACAGCAGATAATTACTATAATGAAAAAGATTTAGGTGAAAGTTTGAACTATTTATATAGTCATTCTTCTGCTACACGCAAGGATATGTTTCTTGTTTCAAAAATTAGTGATGATTTATATCCGCAAGGTACAATAGATGCCGGAAATAATATGGGTAAATATTTTTGGAAGTCTTCTTCCTATATGCAGGAAGAACAGGCTGTGAAAAAAGTAATTACCCATAAGATAGAGGATAGTTTGGCCTCGCTCCATACTGATTATCTTGACTTGTGGTTGATGCATTGGCCATATCCTGATTATTTTGAAGAAATATGGTATGAAATGGAACAGGTATATAAGCAGGGCAAGGTTAGGGCAATTGGATTATGCAATAGTAGAGAAAGACATTTCGAAAAGCTTAAGAAATGTTGTTCTGTATTCCCTCATGTGAATCAGATTGAAACTTCTCCACTTAATACAAAAGAAGATCTTTTAGAGTATTGTAACGTAAATAATGTACGAAACATGGTCTATTCTCCATTAAAGAGTTTGTCGTTTCATATTAATGAAAAGTATGATAAATATGTAGATCACTTGGCTAAGAAGTATAATAAAACTAAGGAACAAATCGTTCTTAAGTTTCATATTCAAAGAGAAACCGTGCCAATTCCAAAATCAACTCATACAAGTCGTTTGAATGCAAATTATAATATTTTTGATTTTGAGATATCAAATCAGGAAATGAATACTTTGCTTTCATTTAATATGGACTTTCAATATATGGCAGAATCTATGAGATGTCCAGGTCTTTAATATTTGAAAAGTATGATTATTAATAAGATTATAAATAAGGCTTTTAGTGTTGTCAATAACCATTTAGTTCAGCCCTCAGACTTTTATAAATCTATATGGGGTGGAGCAAACAAGTTTTGGCATATTCGAAATTTCAATCTTGATGTTGTAAATCTTGGATCAAATAGTGGCGTTCATGCTTTTGAATATTCTGACTTGGATTTGTTAGGTATGAATTGGGCTTTAGGACCACAGTCTTTGGTTCATGATTTCAATATTTTGAAAAACTATTTTAGTTATTTGAAAAAAGATGCAACTGTAATAATTACGCTCTGTCCTTTTTCCTGTTTGGTTTCTTCTTATAATAAACAGCACAATTTTAAGTATTATACATTTCTGCATCCTGCAACCATTCCGGGGTTTGATGAGTCAGAACACGTTAAGGCTTTAACTTTAAAAAAGCAGAATGTTCTTAGAGATGCTCCTCTACATACACTGAAAGGCTTGTTGGGATATTACAAACGATGTGCCTCAAGTAAGATTCATTCATGTGATTTCAAAAAAAGTGCATCTGGTTTTATTGAAGGTTGGAAAAAACAGTTCGATATCTCTAATTTGGATGCATGTCTTTCAAAAAAGCATTTGCAAGAGCAGGAGTTACGTGCTAGTAATCTTTCTGAAATGATTGCTTTTTGTTTGGAGAGAGATTTGCGTCCTGTATTAGTAATTCCGCCAATACATCCTGAACTTCGTGAATATTTTACTGATAGTTTTGTTGAGCATTATATAAACGATTTCTTAAAAAAGGGAAATATACAGTCTGCATACTTTAGAAATTATATGTTTGACCATCGTTTTGATTCAGATAATTACTTTTTTAATTCATTATTCTTAAATAAAAAAGGAGCTAAGAAGTTTACCGAAATAGTACTGACTGATATAGGGTTGATACAATGAAAACATATGTAAAAAACTTGATTATCGATTAGAGATAGGGTTAAAGAAGCAACTGTAAATAAACTGATATGGGACTCAAAATACGAAAGGTAAAGTTTTTGAATGATGTTCAGTTTGGAGATTTAGAATTAGATTTCTTACAATGAGAGTGCTGATAGGGGAGAGAAATGATGTGAATAAACAAAGAAAAAACTCCCCATCTGTTTTCAGATGAGGAGCATTTTCTAGAGATGGAAGTCGATTTCCTTCAGCCATTCCCTGACATCGAAGCAAGGACAGTTCTTGCGAACCCAGGGAAGGTCGCGATGGCCTAGGATCTCGGCACCGGGATAGTCGAGGGCGAGACTGTAGAGGAGGTCTTCCAAAGAATCCTTCTGGGCTGGAGTGCGAGTGTCGGCAGGCTTGCCTTTCTCGTCGAGACCACCCTCGTAGCAGATTCCGATGCTGTGGGCGTTGTAGTGGCGGGCGTGAGCACCCACCTCGGTTTCTGGACGGCAGGGATAGACCATGCCATCCTTCGTGATGTAGTAGTGGTAGCCGATGCTCTTGAAGCCTCTTGCCTTGTGGCAGGCTTCTAATGCTTCTACCGGGAAGTCCTGGTTAACACGTGTGGCACTGCAATGTACCACAATCAGATTGATTTTTCTTGGATTCTTCATCTTTTCTAGTGATTAATGATTAGTGATTATTGATTAATTACCTTAGCCCTTGCAGCTCTGCACACAGAAGGCGCTGAGGACGGCAGTGAGGACGGTGATGACGAAGTTGATTACTTTCTGAATTGTTTCCTTTTTCATGTTAATTAGTGATTAATGATTAGTGATTAGTGATTACTTTTCCCACAGATTACACAGATTTAACAGATTATTGACTCCTTCGGAGTTTTTTGCAGTGAGACCTGATGAGTATAAGACCGTTGCTTGCAGCGAAGAATTATCTGTGTATATCTGTGAGATCTGTGGGAGACCAAGAAGGAAGCGGGCAGGACGAGCAAGCATCCGTTCAGGGCGATGATTTGACAATGTTGAATGTTGAATTTCATTCCTGATGTGCCCTCGGATTACTCCGGACTGCATCCTGCCGATGCGCTTTCTCTTGTTTCAGATGCCAGGAGGCTAGGACTACATGCCTACATCTGAGCCTCCAGTGGTTCCGCTACCGCCCTGGTCGGTGTTGTCGCCACCAGGGGTATCCTTTCCGGTATCCTTCCCGGTATCCGGGTTGGTATCCGTGGTGGTGCCATCCCCCAACAGAGCAGAGGCTTTCTTCAGCGTTCCGTCGAGGCTGAGGTTCAGGCAACTGAAATCGCCCGTGCCACGAGCTCGCATCTTCAAGCCCTCGATGTTCTTGGCAATGGTGAACTCCTTCTCGGTAGCGGCTCCCGCCTTGTTCTTGATACCAATGGAGAGGATGGCGAGGTCGGCAATCTTCACTGCGATGCCCTGGAGCACCAACTCTCGGATGCACGCTACCATGTC